>Ga0008833_1000909_pt1 | contig 18610 bp, 16 predicted proteins | sample HotLakConsoUCCLE_FD_62216 | JGI IMG/M metagenome (GOLD analysis project Ga0008833, IMG submission 62216) | Hypersaline microbial mat communities from Hot Lake, Washington, USA - Hot Lake Consortium UCC-LE | ecosystem: Environmental > Aquatic > Non-marine Saline and Alkaline > Hypersaline >... | reverse complement strand
GCTCTTCGTCCTGCGGATGGGCGAACCGCATCCGTGCTGCGCCGTCCCCGGCCAGCGCCACGCCCCGCGCGCGGCGCGCCTCGTCCTCGACAAGCCAGAGCGCCGTCCCGGAGCCGCGAAAGCGGTGGATTTCCAGGAACGCGCGCAGCCGTTCCTCGTCGCGGCCGGGCCAGGGACCACCGGGCGGCGCGCCCTCCATAAGGCCCTGCACCGTGGCGAGATCCGCCTGCCGGGCCGGGCGCAAGACCAGCCCCGGCGCGGTAAGGCGGGGCGGATTCAGCAGGTGCCATTGTTCGGGCGTCAGCAGGTGATCGCGGCAGGCGCGGCTGGTTCCGGCGCCGTGAAAGAACATGCGCCGGGGCACGGGGCGCGCGGAAAACCCCAGCCGGCCCAGCAGCGCGCGCGAGGCGGCGTTGTCCTCGCGGCACGTTGCGACGACCGGCGGGGCGGGGGCGCTGAACCGTTCCGCCAGCGCCTCGCGCAGGGCCCGGGTCATGTATCCCCGGCCCCAATGGTCGGGCGCCAGCCAATACCACAGGGTGTCGCCCAGCCGCATTCCCCCGATCAGCGTCCCGTCCACGTCCAGCGCGCGCACCCGCTGCGCGGGGTCGGCGGCGAAGGCCAGGAAGGTGTCGGCCTCGGCGGTGTCGAAGGGTTGGCGGATGGCGGCCAGCCAGTCCGCCACCCGCGGATCGCAGAGCTGCGCGATGAGCGCGGCGCGGTCTGCCTGCCGGAAGGGGCGCTGGCGCGGCGCGGTCGCGGATGGCGTGCAAGACCCGGGGTCAGCCATGGTCGGCGCCCATGCGGGAGGGGCCTTCGGCGCCCGGGAATCCCGCGCGCGACCGCCGGCGCCGATTCGCCGCAACGCAGCGATTCGGGTCGCGCACATCCCGGGCGACGGGGAATTCGGAACACATCGTTACGTCCCTTCGCGGACAGTGTAATGGCGCTTTACGTTTTCTCGCCGAGGGCGCGCCTCTTCGCCGAAAATTCATAAGTTTCAACAGTTTTCATTGCAAGGGGCGCGCCCGGCGATAGCCTGACCGCGGGTCCGGCAAAAGGATGTGCGACAGCCATGACGTGCCAGCCACGCCTCTTTCAGGCGCCTTCGGGTGCCGCCGGCGGCGCAAGCCGACAGACGCCGCGCGGCGCGCCTGCGCGGCCCGGCATGTCAGTTTGCCGGCCCGTCGCGCCGCGCGCCGGGCAGCTGGTCCCAGATCGCGGAGAGGTTGCCCGCCAGCCGGTGGTGCACCTCGCGCATCACCGTGTCGCGGGCGGTGGCCTCCAACGCATCGACCGCGCGGCGCGCGGCGCGCAGATCTTCGGGATCGCGCGTGTCGCAGGCCCGGACCGCGGCCCGGGTGCATGGATGCTCGGCCCCCAGCCGCTCGGCACCGACCGTCGCCAGTTCCCGGAAGAAGGCCAGATCGGTGGGATCGAGCATCATTCTGGTCACCCCCATTGCGCCAATGGCCCAGACCTACAGGAGGGACACATGAGCGATCAATCCAGAACCGTGCAGGACATCCTGATGGATCGGCTGGCGGTCACGCAAAAGCTATCGGCGCTGACCGCCGAACATCTTCGCCTCAGTCAGCAGATCTGCGGCATCGAGGTGCTGGAAATGGGCGGGATCGAGGACACCGGGTCCCGGATGGCCGAAGAGCACGCGGCCCTGGCGGCCTGCGAGGACCGGATCGAGACTCTTGAAAACGACATGGCCCGGCTTGACCGGGAGCTGGAAGGCCAGTCGCGCGGAGAGCCCGAATGATCGAGACCAAGCCGCCCCAGGCCCTGTCGCTCTATGATCTGATCGCACGCGAATGGGCCCTGTCGGAGCCTGTCACGCGGGTGATCTTCAATTCCAACCATTCGGCGGTGGCCTGCACGCTGGCGGATGGCCGTCTGGCGCTGCTGCCCGTCGCCGACGCCGAACATCCCGAACAGCGCATCCGGATGGAGCTGGAGACCGGGCGCACAACGATCCGGCCGCGCAACGACGCGCTGCCGACCCCGCGCCTGACCTCGCCGCTGTCTGGCGACGGCGTGATCTGCCGCCTGGGCGACCAGGGCTTTGCCATGAGCGGGCCTGGCACGACCCTGTGGCAGGTGACGGCGGGCGGCCAGACGGTCCGGCTGGCTCGTGAAGGTGCGGCCCCGGTCAGCGCGCTCTGCCTGGTCGGGCAGGGCCGCGTCTGCATCGCGCGGCAGACCCGCCTGAGCCTCGTGGAGCCCGACGGCAAGACGGAGGTGGCCAGTATCGAACTTCCGTCCGCCGTCCGTCACCTTGCCCGCGCGCCCGGGGGCGAGGCCCTCGCGGCCTGGGCGGAGGGACAGCTTTTCGTGTTGCGCGCCGACACGCTGGAGATTGCCGATACGATCGCGGTGACGGGCGAGGCGACGGGCCTGGCCTGGTCGCCCGACGGGCGATGGATCGCCGCCGGATGCACCGACAAGGCGCTGGGCCTGGTCGATCTGTCGCGCGGGAAGTCGGACCGGATTGTCGACTTCCCCGCCCCGGTCGCCTCTGCCGTGTTTGACGCGAAGTCGCGGATGCTCGTCGCTTCTGGGGCGTTCCGCGTGGTCGGCTGGCGCCTGCCGGACCTGCCGTTCGGCAGCCATGAAGGCGAGCCGATCCAGACCGGCAAGCCCGGGCTGACCGTGGTCGAACGCATCGCCGCCAATCCCGTGCGCGAGACCTGCGCCGTGGGCTATGCCAACGGGCTTGTGACGCTTTGCCATCCAGGCCAGCGCGACGAGTTGATGCTGTGCGAAGGGCGCGGCGCGCCGGTGACCACGCTCGTCTGGTCAGACGACGGTACGCATCTGGCGCTCGGCTTCGCGGATGGGCGCGCGGCCATCGTCACCTTTCCGAAAGCCATGTTCAAGTAACGCCACACACCGAAACCCAGGAGGAGTCATGGACCCTGAATTGTCAGCCGAAGAACAGAGCAAGGACCGTTTCTTCGGATCGCTCGCCGCGATCTCCGAAGAAATGGTCGAGGCTCACGGCAAGGATTTCGCCATGGGCGCATTGGTGCTTGCGGCGCGCTGGATCGCCGAGGGCAAGTTCGGCAAGACCAAGGAATCCGTCAACTAGGACCGGGCCAGGACAGGCTCTGGATCTGGTTGACCAGCACGGCGCTCATCGGCGCGGCCAGCCGGGCGAGACGCGCCTCGCGGGTCTGCGCGCAAGGCGCCGTGTTTGATGCCTGTTCCAGCGCCTCCGCAAGGGTCGGGCTGATCAACTGGGCATAGGCGCAAAGCTCTTGCAGACGAAAGGTCGTGAAATAGAGGCTGTCATGATTCAGAAGACCGCGCCGGGGGGGGGCATCGGGTGCCGACAAGGCGTTGCTGTGCACCGCCGCGCCGAGCGTGGTCAGAACCTGCGCGCGCCATTGGGCGTAGTCGGACCCGGCGGATTGATCGAGCCCGATATCGTAGAGCTTGGCGGCCACGGTGCGAAACGCGCGTCCGCCGGCGATGTGGCGGCGCCAGAACTCGTTGGCCTCATCCACATCGCGGCAGGCCACGAACCGCGCGGCAAGCTTGCGGCGGGCCAGTTGCGTCAGGATCATGTCCACGTCTTCCGAGATCGAGCGCGCGATCTGCATCGCGGGCATCGGCAGGTCGCTCAGCGCCAGCACGCGCAGCGCGGCGATCTGTTCGATCAACCGTGCGCTGACCGCCGCCACCCCGTGCCACTGCGCCGGATCCAGGCCCGGCACCTTGTGTGCGTGGCCCATCGTGGCGGCCGCGTGCAGCGCCTGAACCCAGATCCCGCATTGATCGAACAGGAATACCAGGTCGACCTGCGCGCTGCTGGCCGTTTCGTGCCGGGGCAGGGCGCGATAGCCGCGCATCCCGGGCACCACCAGCCGCCAATGGGTGTCGAAATCGAGGCCTCGGGCCGACCAGAGCTGCAGGACCCGCGCCAGGATCTGCGGCGAAAGACCGGGATAGGACAGTTCGGGCGGGGCTGGTCGCGGGGGCGCGATCTCGCCGTTCGGGTGGTCGTCCATGCGCGGGCCCGTCCGTTTGCTGCCGCCCGAAGACTAGCCGGCCGGCCCGCGGCCTGGCCAGAGGTTTTTGCGCGGGGGCTGCCACCATGTCGGTGAGCCTGAGCCTCGTCACCGCGCAGAAGCAAAGCCTGCTGATGCAGCAATCGGCCGCCCTGCTGCGCATGTCGGCGGCGGAGTTGTCAGAGCACCTGCTGGAGGCGGCGCAGGCCAACCCGCTGCTGCTGGTCGAATTCCCGCGGAGGCGGATCTTCGTCTCCAACAGCGCCACCGACGCGCTGGAGGCACTGGCGGGCGCGCAGGAGGCGAGCCTCTACGCCCATGTCCAGTCCGAACTCCACGAATTGATCGCGCGGGGCGGACTGCTCGCGCATCTGATCCGTGCCCTGATCGAGGAGTTGGAACCGAGCGGCTGGATCGGGACGCCGCTGTCCGAGATTTCCCAACGCACCGGCGTGGCGCTGGCCCAGGTGGAATGCGCGTTGCAGCTGGTGCAGAAGCGGGTCGAGCCGGCCGGGCTCTTCGCGCGGAACCTGTGCGAATGCCTGCGCCTGCAGCTGGAGGTGGAGGCCGCGCCGGGCCCCGAGATGTGCTCGGTGCTGGATCATCTGGATGTTCTGGAACGCGGTGGCGCGGCGGCCCTGGCCCGCGCGGCGGGGCTGAGCCCCGAGACGGTGCGCGCCTGCCTGGGCGTGCTGCGCGGCCTCGATCCCAAGCCGGGGGCACGGTTTGGCAACGATCCCACGCTGGCCCGGGAACCCGACGCCCGAGTCATGTGCGGCCCGGAGGGCTGGCGGATCGTGTTCAATACCGCCTCGCAGCCGATGGTCGAGGTCGCCTCCCTGCCGCGCGGCCCGCAACGCAGCGAGGCGGTGGCGCAGATGCTCCGGCAGGCGCGGGGGGTGAAGCAGGCGGTGGCGCTGCGTCTCTCGGCGACCCGCCGGATCGCGGTGGAACTGGTGCGCCGCCAGCAGGCGTATTTCGAACGTGGTCCCGAGGCGCTTCAGCCGCTGGGCATGGCGGATCTCGCCGCGGCCACCGGGTTTCACACCAGCACGGTCAGCCGGGTGCTGAACGGCTACCTGATCGACGGCCCGCATGGCGTGATCGCCGCGCGCGAGCTATGCGCCCGGGCCGCGTCGAGCGCGCCGGAGGCGCGGTCGCGTGCGCAGGTCATGGCGCGATTGCGCGCGATTCTCCAGGCCGAGGACACGAGCCATCCGATCGACGATGCCGGCCTCGTGGACCTGCTCCGGGCAGAGGGCATCGCGATCTCGCGCCGCATGGCAGCGAAATACCGCGACCTGTGCGGCTTTGCCCCTGCTGCGGTGCGGCGCAGACACGCCTGACCGACCCCGCGCAGGGGCGCGCTCGTTCCGAGGGCGGTGTAAAGTTTCGAGACGAAACCGTAAGCCCGTCCGAACGGAGCCTCGCGCAACTGTAAAGAAATATGCCAGTGCGACACCGGGTCGCGGACGTCACAATCCGCGCCGTCCTGCGCACAAAAAAAGTTCAGAAAAAAAACTGATAAAAAACAACTGACTGACCTGAAATCCTCCCTTGTCCTGCGGCGGAATGCCGGATCTGGAACGCCGTTTGCATACTGGATTGGCATAACCCGACGCTCCGTGTTCGCGGCGGCGTTTCAAGAACGAAGGAGAGGAAGCCGCATCGCAGCATGATCCGGGCGCATCCCACCCGAGGGGCGGGGCATCCGTATCGCGAGACCCGAGCTTTCCAACCTTTGCCGTGTTTCGCGGCCCAGCCCCCGCACCGGGTGGCCGGGTACATCAAAGGGGCGGCGCAAGCCGCCTGCCAACGCGGCCGGCAGGACCGGCCGGAAAACAGATGGAGACGCATGGCATGACTTTGACGTTGAACAAGATCACGTCGCAGCGTGGCATTTCGGTCGGGGAGGCCACGAAGAAGATCGCGGACCTGGGATGGAATCCCGATTACGTCCAGGAAGCCGCCACCTTCCCCACCGACTACAAGATCACCAAGGCTCCGCGCGATCCGATGAAGCAGGTTCTCCGCTCCTATTTCCCGATGGAAGAGGAGAAGGACAACCGGGTCTATGGCGCGCTGGATGCGGCCCTGCGCGGTGACATGTTCCGCAACGTGGAACCGCGCTGGATCGAATGGATGAAGCTGTTCCTGGCGATCATTCCGTTCCCGGAGATTTCGGCGGCGCGCTCGATGGCGATGGTCGCGCGGCTGGCGCCGGGCGAGGATCTGCGCACCGGCTTCACCATGCAGATGGTGGACGAATTCCGGCACTCCACGATTCAGATGAACCTGAAGAAGTGGTACATGGAGAACTATATCGACCCCGCGGGCTTCGACATCACCGAGGAAGCCTTCGGCAAGTGCTACGCCACCACGATCGGGCGCCAGTTCGGAGAGGGGTTCATCACCGGCGACACGATGACCGCCGCCTGCATGTACCTGACGGTGGTCGCGGAAACCGCCTTCACGAACACGCTTTTTGTGGCCATGCCGTCCGAAGCCGCGCGCAACGGCGACTATGCATTGCCGACCGTGTTCCTGTCGGTGCAATCCGATGAGAGCCGCCATATCGGCAACGGCCACTCGCTGCTGATGGCCGCGCTCAAGGAGCCCGAGAACCACCTGCTGCTGGAGCGCGACCTGCGTTACGCCTTCTGGCAGAACCACGCCATCGTGGACGCCGCGATCGGCACGTTCATCGAGTACGGCACCACCAACCGCGACAAGGACAAGGAATCCTATGCGGAGATGTGGCATCGGTGGATCTTCGAGGACTACTACCGCACCTACATGCTCCCGCTCGAGAAATACGGCGTGAAGGTTCATCACGACGACGTGCAGGAAGCCTGGAAGCGGATCACCGAGAAGAACTACGTCCACAAGGTCGCGCAGTTCTTCGCGGTGGGCTGGCCGGTGAACTTCTGGCGGATCGAAGCCCAGACCGAAAAGGACTTCGAGTGGTTCGAGCACAAGTATCCGGGCTGGTACGCCGAGTTCGGCGACTTCTGGAAGTGGTACGACAAGCTCAGCCATCCCGGCGAGAAGGTGCTGACCTTCAACGAGGACGTGGGCTACGTCTATCCGCATCGCTGCTGGTCGTGCCTCGTGCCCTGCCTCATCCGCGAGGACATGGTGATCGATCAGATCGACGGGCAGTGGCACACCTTCGCCCACGAGCTGGACCGCTGGACCGCGGTCGAGGCGTTCTCGGACGAGTACCAGGGCCGGCCGACGCCGGCGATGGGCAAGTTCTCGGGCAAGCGCGAGTGGGAGACCCTGTATGACGGATGGGATCTCGCCGACGCGATCAAGGACCTGAACTTCGTTCGTGACGACGGCGAGACGCTGGTGCCCCAGCCGCATCTGCGGTTCGACGACAAGTCCATGTGGAAGCTGGAGCATGTGCGCGGCCATACCCTGGCCTCGCCGCTGAACGCGCTTCGGGCCATGTCCGACGCGGAGCGCGACGCGCATGTCGCCGAGTACCGCAAGGGTTTCGCGATCAATCCTTGCAACTGACACCGACCGGAGAGGCCGCGCGCGGCCTCTCCACCTCCGCGCACCGGGGTGGCGCGCGAAAGACCGGAAAGACCAGGGAGACCGAGAGAATGACGGACATCCATATAGTCCGATTGGAGCCGGTGGGCATCGAATTCGAGGTGGAAGAAGGAGAATACATCCTCGACGCTGCGTTCCGCCAGGGCATCGCGCTTCCGCATGGCTGCAAGGAGGGTCAGTGCTCGGCTTGCAAATGCGTCCGCCTCGACGGCGAAACCGAGATCCAGAACTATTCCACCTTTGCGCTGAGCGACAGCGAAAAGGACAGCGATCACATCCTGATGTGCCGGAGCGTCGCCTTCAGCGACGTGGAGATCGAACTGCTCAACTACGACGAAGAGCTTCTCTCCAAGTCCCTTCCGGTCAAGGAATATTCCGGCCGTATCGTCGATTACCAGAAGCTGACCCACGACATTCGCAGCATCCAGATCGAGCTGGAGGCGCCTCTCAAATTCTGGGCGGGCCAATATGTCGACATCACCGTCCGGACCGAAGAAGGGGAGGAGATTACACGGTCGTTCTCCATGGCAAATCCGCCGAGCGAAACCCAGAAACTCTCCTTCATCATCAAGAAATACCCCGAAGGACGCTTTTCCGGAGAACTCGACGACGGAGGAATCCGCGTCGGTGCCGACGTCCGGGTCACCGGACCTTACGGGATGTGTTTCCGACGCGAAGAAAGGGAAGGACCGGTGATCCTGGTGGGTGCCGGATCGGGCATGTCGCCTGTCTGGTCGATCCTGCACGATCACATCGCCAGCGGCGAGGATCGTCCGGTCTATTTCTTCTACGGGGCGCGCTCGCAGAACGACCTGTTCAAGCTCGACGAGATCGGGGCGCTGACCACCGCCAACCCGCAGGTGCAGTTCGTGCCCGTGCTCAGCCACGAGGACGAGGCGAACGGCTGGGGCGGCGAACGGGGCTTCGTGCACGAATGCGTGGATCGGCGCCTCAGGGCGCTGGGGATCCAGGGCGAGGGCGACGTCTATGCCTGCGGCCCGCCCCCGATGATCGACGCTCTGCAACCGGTGCTGTTCATGCATGACTACGACACCGACCGGATCTTCTTCGACAAGTTCACGCCCACTTCCGGTTCGTCGGCCTGACAGACAAGGCCGACCGCAAGTGACGTGACACAAACGAAAAAGGGGAGGCTACAATGGTAGCGACATCAAGTTCGGTTGGCTCCGGTGCGGCGGGTGCCGCAACCTTCGCGGGATCGAAGAGCCGCAAGTACAATTACTACGAGCCGCGCGGCAAGCGGGCGACCCATTACGAAGACGTCACCGTCGACGTGCAGCCCGATCCCGAACGCTACCTGATCCAGGACTGGATCATCGAGTTCGAGGGCGGCAAGTCGGGCGGGGCCTACACCAAGGACGCGACGCGGGCGAAATCGTCCAACTGGCACGCGTTCCGCGCCCCCGACCAGGAATGGGAGCGCACCCACTACCAGCGCCAGTCCAAGATCGTGACGATGGTGCAGAACGTCATCGCCAACGCGCGCAAGGCCGGGGCGCCGGCGGCGTTCGACGGGGCGTGGAAGAAGGTCCTGCAAAAGCATCTGGGCGCGTGGAAGCATGCCGAGTTCGGCCTGGGCACCTCGCTGATGCAGGCGCAGCGCTACGGCTACACCCAGATGATCAACAACGCCACGCTGACCAATTCGTCCTACAAGATGCGGCTGGCGCAGGACATCACGCTGTATCTGGCCGAGATCGGCATGGATCTCGAGGACTGGGACGATACGCTGGGCAAGCAGGCCTGGCTGGAGGACCCGATCTGGCAGCCGACCCGCGAGGCCATCGAGACCATCATGGGGACGGAGGACTACCTCGAACAGTATTTCGCCATCAACATCGTGTTCGAGCCGCTGGTGGGCGAGTTGTTCCGTTCCGGCTTCCTGATGCAGGCGGCGGCGGCCAACAACGACTTCATCACGCCCCCGGTGATTTCGGCCGCCGAGGCCGATTACGAGCGCAACCTGGCCAACACCGTCGACCTGATCTACCTGCTGGCCAACGATCCCGAGTTCGGCGAGCAGAACAAGGCCCTGTTCCAGACCTGGGTCAAGACGCACGGGGCCCTGGCCGACAGGGCCGCGGCGGCGCTGCAGCCGATCTGGTCGCAACCCCACTCCAAGCCGGTGTCGTTTCCCGATGTGCAGGCCGTCTCGAAAGAGCGCCTGGGGCAGATCCTCGGCGAGCTTGGCCTGAGCCGCTAACCGCAAAAAAGGAACAGAAAAATGTCGAACGTAGCGCGCGACGCGAGCAAGAAGAACATCTTCAAGTCGATGAAGGATATCGACCTGAGCTCGCGCGAAATCTCCGACGAGTGCGGCGTCACCATGAATGACAGCGTCGAGGCCCGCGCCATCGCGGAGTTCATGGAAGAGAACGATCCCAAGGTGACCGTCACCTACAACCCCGCGACGATCCGCATCGACGGGCATGACAAGCTGATCTTCAAGATGGACGAGATCGGCGAATACCTGGGGCGCGACATGACCGCCGAGATCTTCGAGGTCAACACGTCCACCCATTACGGCCGGATGGTCCGCGTGGACGACAACACCGTGATCCTCTTCGGGAACATGGACGAGGTCATGGAATACATCTGAGGGCGCCTTGCCCTTCCGGGGGCCGGGTTCGGACCGGCCCCCGCACATCTCCATCCGAAACGACAAGACTTTCCAGGGAGGATCGCATGTACAAGACACCGGACGGCAAGGAAATCTTCGTTCTCGATGGCCACACCCACTTCTGGGACGGCAGCCCCGAGAACCAGGCCAACGTGCATGGCAAGCAGTTCATCGAATGCTTCTACGCCTACCACACCAACCTCAGCCCGCCCGAGGAGCTGTGGGAGAAGTCCAAGTTCGAGAAATACTCGGAGGACGACATCTACCGCGACCTGTTCGTGGACGGCCCCGACGACATGGCGATCATCCAGTCCACCTACCTGTCGGATTTCTACAAGACCGGCTTTTCCGAGATCGGGCGCACGCACGAAATGGCGAAACGCCATCCCGAGCGCTTCATCATCAACGGCACCTTCGATCCGCGCGACGGCGAGAAGGCGCTGGAATACATCCACTGGATGAAGGAAGAATTCGATATCCAGGGCGTTAAGATGTACACGGCCGAATGGAATGGCGGCAGCAAGGGCTGGGCGCTGAACGATCCGGCGGCCTACAAGTGCTTCGAGCTGTGCGACAAGCTGGGCATCCGCAACATCCACGTCCACAAGGGGCCGACCATCATCCCGCTGTCGAAGGACGCTTTCGACGTGCATGACGTGGATTACGCCGCGACCGATTTCCAGAACCTGAACTGGATCATCGAGCATTGCGGCCTGCCGCGGCTGGACGATTTCTGCTGGATCGCGGTGCAGGAAACCAACGTCTACGGCGGCCTTGCGGTGGCGCTGCCCTTCATCCATGCCCGTCCGCGCTATTTCGCCGAGGTCATGGCCGAGCTGCTGTTCTGGGTCGGCGAGGACAAGCTGCTGTTCGGATCGGACTACGCGATCTGGACGCCGAAGTGGCTGGTCGAGAAGTTCTGGGATTTCCAGATCCCCGAAGACATCGCCCAGGAGCGCGGCGTGCAGCTGACCGACGAGATCAAGGAGAAGATCCTCGGCCTGAACGCGGCGCGGCTCTACGGCGTCGACGTGGAGGCGAAGAAGAAGCAGCTTTCCGGTGCGCCGGTGCAGATCGCGGCGGAGTAGGAGCCATGCGGACGGACATCGACACGGCCGACCTGGAACGGCAGGTCTGGATCAGCCTGGACATGGTGGACGACCCCGAACTCGACGAACCAATCACCGATATGGGTTTCGTCGAGCGCGTGGCGGTCATCGACGGCCAGCGGGTGGAGGTCGACTTCCGGCTTCCCACCTACTGGTGCTCGCCCAATTTCGCCTTCCTGATGGCGTTCGGGATCCGGCGCGAGCTCGAGAAACTCGCCTGGGCGAAGGAGATCGACGTGCATCTGGGCGATCACTGTTTCGGCGACGAGGTCAACGAGGGTGTCAACAGCGGCCGCGCCTTCAGCAAGGTCTTCGCCCAGTATTGCGACGGGGCCGACCTGGAGGCGGTCACCGAAACCTTCCTGGCCAAGGCGTTCGACCGGCGCCAGGAGGCGATGCTGGTGGGATTGACGAAGCGCGATCTCTCGGCGCAGGACATCGTCGCGATGCGCCTGGACGCGTTGGAGGCCTTCGCCTTCGACGGGGAGGAGGAACGCAAGCAGAAGCCCCGCTATCTGTCGTTGCTGCGCTCCAGGGGCCTCGTCCGCGATCCGCAGGATCCGGTCTTCGTGACCTGGGAGGGGGCGCCGCTCACCGTCGCCTCCCTGCCCGAGCACCTGGACCGGCTTCGGGGCACCCGCATCAACATGGAGTTCAACGGCGCGATGTGCCGTGGCTTGGCATCCACCCGCTACAAGGAGGTGGAGTTCGGCCCCGACGGCCCGTCCCTGGTGGATTTCATCGCCGGCCGCGTGCCTGTGCGGAACGACGCAACCCTGCGCCGCTGAAGCAGCTCGACACCCGTTTTCAGGAAACGCTGGCGGCAGGTCCGCGCAGTGAAAGAGGAAGATATGGCCAAACTGCTTGTACATGGAAACTTCGCCCGCAAGGCCCTGGCGCGCGGCGTCGCGCGGCTTGCCGCCGCCGTCGAGCCGACGCTGGGTCCGAAAGGGCTGAACGCGATGGTGGACCGCCCGGTGGGCACCCCGCTGATCACCCGCGACGGGGTCAGCATCGCCTCCGAGATCGAGTTGACCGACCGGTTCGAGAACATGGGCGCGCAGGTGGTGCGCGAGGTCTCGATGCAGACCAACGAGGTCGCGGGGGACGGCACAACCACGGCGATCGTGCTGGCCAACGCCCTGATCCAGCAAGGTGTGGCGCTGACCGACGCCGGCGCCAAGCCGGTCGATCTGTGCAGGGGCATCGACATGGCGGTCGCGCGCATCATCGACGCGATCGACCAGTCCTCGCGCGATTGCGAGGCGCATCCCGAATACCTCACGGCGGTGGCGCGTGTCTCGGCCACCGATAGCGACCTGGGCGATCTGGTGGCCGAAGCCTATCGGCGGATCGGCCGCGAAGGTGTCATCTCGGCCGATTTCGGGGTCACCATCGAGACCACGATGGAAGTCATGGAGGGCATGTCCTTCGAGCGCGGCTACATCTCGCACCATATGGTGACCGACCGCGAGCACATGGAGGCCGTGCTGCGCAATCCGTTGATCCTGATGACCGACCAGAAGATCAAGGATCCCGCGTTGCTGGACGGCGCGATCTCGATCGCGGCCGGGGAGGACCGGCCCCTGGTGATCATCGCCGAGGAGATTTCTCCGGAAGTCGTGGTCAAGCTGCTGGGCAGCGGCGGGGCAGGGCGCTTCCTGATCGTGCACCCCCCCGAATACGGCCATTGGCGCAGCGCCATGATGGACGACCTGGCCATCATCACCGGCGGCGAGGTCCTTGCCCGCGACCTTGGCAAGAAGATCGAGAATGTCACCCGGGCACAGCTGGGCGGCGCCGAGATGGTGCGCTCGACCGCGTCCAGCACCAGCGTGCTGCGCGGCGAGGGCGACCACGAGGCCGTCGTGGCGCGACGCAACCAGGTGCAGCGCATGTATGACGTCGCCCCGCCCAACATCGAGCAGGACAAGCTTCGCGAGCGGCTGGCGAAACTGTCCGGCGGCAGCGCGATCATCTACGCCGGCGGGTTCACCCCGGTGGAGCAGAAGCGCAAGGTTCAACTGATCGAAGACGCGCTCTGCGCCGTGCGCGCGGCGGCGGAAGACGGCGTGGTGGCCGGCGGCGGCACTGCCCTGGCCCAGGTCGCGCCTGTCCTGGACAACCTCACCGCCATCGGCGATGTCGGAAAGGGCATCGCGCTGGTGCGCTCGATCCTGACCAGGCCGCTGCAGCGCATCGCCGCCAATGCGGGCGCGGATGTGGACGCGGTGGTCGAGGCGATCGTCTCGGGGCCGGCCGGGCATGGCTTCGACGCCGCGAACGGGGTCTATGGCGACATGTATGCGGCCGGCATCATCGATCCGGCGCGCGTGCCAGCCTCCGCGCTGGTGAACGCCGCCTCGGTCGCCACGCTGATCCTGACGACCGAAACGCTTGTCGGCCATCTGGACGAGGGCGAACCCGACCCGACCGAAGGCCCCGCGCTCGGCGGCGGCGCCGAACTGCTCGGCCGGAAGTAACCCTCGTGCACGACCCTGCGCCGGGCTGCGGCGCAGGGTCCAGATCCCAGGAAGGAGCCCGGAAAATGAAGGCTGCAAGACTCTACGAATACGATCCGCACATGAACGTGGAACTGAAGATCGAGGATGTGCCCGCCCCCACCATCGACGGGCCCAACGACGTGATCGTCAAGGTGGGGGCGGCCGGTCTGTGCCGCACCGACCTGCACATCATCGAAGGCGTGTGGAAGGACATCATGGACGGCGAGGGCGGGCTTCTGCCCTACACGATGGGGCACGAGAACGCGGGCTGGGTCGAGGATGTGGGCAGCGCCGTGACATCGGTCAAGCCGGGCGACGCGGTGATCTGCCACCCGTTCCAGAGTTGCGGCATCTGCCTCGATTGCCGCTACGGGCACGACATGTATTGCGGCCACGGGGCCTTTCCGGGGCTGGGGATGGACGGCGGTTTCGCCGAGTATTTCAAGACCTCGGAACGCTCGCTGATCAAGCTCAACACCGGCATCACGCCGCTGTCGGTCGCGCCGATGGCCGATGCGGGCATCACCGCCTACCGCGCCGCGAAGCGGGCGGCCAAGCTGCTGCATCCGGGGGCATCCTGCGTGCTGCTGGGCGTGGGGGGGCTGGGCCATATCGCGCTGCAATGCCTCAAGCACCTGTGCGGCGGCAAGATCATCGCGGTGGACCGCGAACCCGGCGCGCAGGTCCTCGCGAGGGAGCTGGGGGCGGATGTCGTGCTGGATGGCGGCCCGGACCTGATCGAGGAGGTCAAGGACCTCACCGGCGGCGGCGCCCATGTGGTCATCGATTTCGTCGGTGAACTGGGCGTCGAGAACATCTGCTGGAAACTGCTGCGCCAGGGCGGTGAGCTGATCGTCGTCGGCTATGGCGGCACGATCGAAATTCCCACGCTGGAACTGGTGGTCAACGAGATCAAGATCGGCGGCAGCCTCGTGGGCGATTACATCGAACTGGTGGAGCTGATGGAGCTGAATTCGGAAGGCAAGGTGAAGATGCACCAGACCGAATACAAGCTGGCCAACATCAACCAGGCCATCGACGATTTCAAGAATCGCCGCTTCACCGGGCGCGGTGTCATCGTGCCCTGAAAAGGCCGGCCGGGGCGGCGCGTCGCCCCGGCCTTTGCCGGTGACAGCCGAGGGCGTGCCGCGGCGCCGGGTCGCGCGGGGAATGCGTCCGGGCCGTCGATGGCGCGCCGGCACGCGGCGTCAGGATCTCTCGATCTCGTATTGCTTGAGTTTGCGGTAGAGCGTGGGCCGGGAGATGCCCAGCGCCGCCGCAACCCGCGTCAGGTTGCCCTTTTCCTTCTGCATGGCATGGCGGATCGCCTTTGCCTCGACCTGCTCCAGGCTGACCTGGTTGTCCGGGCCCTCGCCATAGCTGTCCGGCCCGAACCCGCCTTCGGCTTCGAACACCTCCTGCGGCAGGTCGTTGGCCGAGACAAAGGAATCGTTCTTCAGCAGGAACAGCCGTTCCACCATGTTGCGCAGCTCGCGCACATTGCCCGGCCAGCGATAGGCCACAAGCCGTTCCACGAGCATTTCGGGAAAATACAGCCGGTCGCGCCCGAAGCGCTTGGCGAACAGCTCGTTGAAATGATCCAGCAACAAGATTATGTCGCCGCCCCGTTCGCGCAGCGGCGGCACGTCGATGACCACGATGCCGATACGGTAGAACAGGTCGCGCCGGAACCGCCCTTCCTCGACATCGTTGCGCAGGTTGCGGTTGGTCATCGCCACGAGTTGCACGTTCACGGGGCGCCGCTCGCTGTCGCCGATCCGGTAGACGGCCTTCTGTTCCAGGGCGCGCAACAGGTAGGGCTGCAATTCCACCGGCATGTCGCCGATCTCGTCGAGACAGAGCACGCCGCCATTGGCCTGCTCGAACTTGCCCGCCTTGCCGCCGCGCAGGGCACCGGTGAACGCACCCTCCACATGGCCGAACAGCTCGGCACCGATGAGATCCTTGGAAATCGCGGCGCAATTGACGGTGACATAGGGGGCGTTGTCGCGCGGAAGGCTGCTGTGTACCAGGCGCGCGAACTGTTCCTTGCCGACCCCGGTCTCGCCCTGGATCAGAACGGTCACATCGGCGGCGGCCGCGCGCTTGGCCAGTTCCAGAGCTTCCAGCATCTTCGGAGCGGCGCCGACGATGACGATCTCTTCCTCGTCGACATTCGCGCGCGGCTTGATGCGCACCACCTTTTCCAGCCGTGCCGGTGGCGCACCCCGGCTTTGTTTCAGAAAAAGCGCAGCGCCCCGCAGATGGCCGCCGAACTCCAGCCGTTCGATCCCGTCGGTTTCCAGTTCGGGGGGCAGGGCCGCGCGGATGTCGAAATCCGTCATCTGCGAGGTCAGTTGCAGAAGGTGCTTGCCCACGGCCAGCTCCGGGCAGATCTGGTGATCCTTGTGGTCCAGCCCGCGCCGGAACAGGATCCGCCCAACCTTGTCCAGCAGCAGGACGCCGTTGCGGTTGCGGCTGTTGTCGGAATTCAGGAACGCTTCCAGCAACAAGGTGCGTTCCTCGCGCTGCTGTTCCGCCAGGGCGATCTCGATCTCGCGTGCGGCGGCGATGACGAGCGCCACGTTATGGCGCCGGAAGATGCGCGGCGGACCGGACAGGTCCACCACACCGATGACCGATCCGTCGAACGGATCGAAGATCGGCGCGCCGGCACAGGTCCATGTCTGCACCCCCTGGCAGAAATGTTCGGCCGCATGCACATAGGTCGGCTGGCCGGTCTTGAGAGCGGTGCCGATCCCGTTCGTGCCGATCGCCGCCTCGTTCCAGATGCCGCCGATCGCGAGGTGGATGTCCTGACCGTCGTCCAGAACCGACGGGTCGCCGATGGCATCGATGATCACGCCATCCTTGTCGGTCAGCAGCAAGACCGCGTTGGCCTCGGCCAGATGCGGCTGCAGCCTCTCCATGGCGGAGCGCGCGGCGCGGCGCATGGACTGGTTCTTGCGCCTGAGCTGGTGCAGTTCGTCCTCGGCCTCGATCTTGCGCGAGTGCTGCTGCGTCGCGTCCACGCCCATCTTCAGGCTCCGCTCCCAGGAGCGGGCGATCTCGCTTCGGACCTGCCCCGCATCGCGCGGGGCCTCGGAATGGCCGGAGACGTATTTCTCCCAAGCTTTCAGCGTTCCGTCCTCGCAATAGTCGTGGACAGCCGTTCGCTGCGTTTCGAGCCCCGTCCCGCCGATGAAGTAGCTTTTTCTGCTCATGACGGGATCAATGCTCGCTTGGCTCGACGGGTGACGCTCGCTGTGCTGCGGGGGAGTGCCTCGGTAATCGATTCGAAGACAAGGCGCCGTCTCCTCGATCGGGATCCATGTGGTCAGTTCAGAGCAAGGCTTCGGGAAATCGCGTCTGTCAGCGCGTCGGCATCGAAGCCCTTTCCGATTTCGATATCATCCAGATGGCGGAGCGCCTCCAGCATCTCTCCCTCCACCGGCGAGTAGAAGCCCCGCTCGGCGGTGGCCAGCGCGAACCGGCGGCCGGCAAAGTTGCCGCGTATCTCGCCCAGAAGCTGAAGCTGCTTGCCGCTGTTCATGCATGCCAGGACGACACGATTGTTCAGACTGACCTTGACGTAAGGCCGCACCTCTGCCGGGCCCTTCGCGGAGCCCAGATCGTGGATTATCAGCCCCTCAGGCTGCGGTTTCCGGGCGGCCTGCGCCTTGGTCTGCTGCATCGCCGTGTAGCCGCCGCCGCTGATCTGATCGGCGAGTTTCTTGATGACGTGAGAATTCTCAGATATCAGGCGCTTGGCCTGCACGTCTTCTCGTCGCGGCCCGTCGCGTTTCGAAAAAATATCCAAAAAACCATCCTCCCGCCGCAAGGATTAGCATAAAACATGCGAATCATGTAACGGTTTTTCGACAGCGTGCGTGGCGTGCGGCCGAGCACGGCCATGCCCCGGGAGGCATGTTCCTGACAGGATAACGCTTTTTTCGTGGCCTCACGGGGTCCCGGAATCCTTGCAGCGCATGCGTGCAGGTGGAGGGCTGATTTCCCGCCAAAGGCGATCGCCGCATGTCGGGTCTCACAGGCCGGCCAGACCGCAGGGACTTGGGCAGGCCGCGTGGTTTGCGGTGCCGCTCAGGTGCCGCAGAACGTGGCCTCGACCCTTTCGCCGGCCAGCGGCGGGCGCTTGAGGTCCGCGGCGTCGGGGTGGTCATCATAGGGCGTGGCCAGCACCGCCATCATCCGCTCGAAAAGCGCCAGATCGCCCGCCACAGCCGCCTCGATCATCTGCTCCACCCGGTGGTTGCGCGGAATGACCGAGGGGTTGGCCCGGCGCATCGTGGCGTCCGGGTCGGGCTCGCCCGCCAACCTCGCCTGCCGGCGTGCCGCCCAGGCGTCGAAGGCAGCCGGGTCGGTGAACTGGTCGCGGGCGGTGCCGTCGATCAGCCCGCGGAAGGTGTTGGTGAAATCCGCGCCCTGATCCGCCATCAGCGTCAACAGATCCTCGATCAGCGGGGCATCTCCCGCCTCGGCGCGGGTCAGGCCCAGCTTGGCGCGGAACCGCGCCAGCCATTCCGCCTCGATCCGCGCGGGCATGGCGTGCACGGCTTGCGTGAAACGCGCGATCGCCGCATCCTCGTCGGGCATCAGCGGCACCAGCGCGGTGGCCAGCTGCGCCATGTTCCACACCAGGATATGCGGCTGGTTGCCATAGGCGTAGCGGCCCATCCGGTCGATGGAGGAAAACACCGTCTGCGGGTGGTAGTCGTCCATGAAGGCGCAGGGGCCGTAGTCGATGGTTTC
>Ga0008833_1000907_pt1 | contig 18668 bp, 18 predicted proteins | sample HotLakConsoUCCLE_FD_62216 | JGI IMG/M metagenome (GOLD analysis project Ga0008833, IMG submission 62216) | Hypersaline microbial mat communities from Hot Lake, Washington, USA - Hot Lake Consortium UCC-LE | ecosystem: Environmental > Aquatic > Non-marine Saline and Alkaline > Hypersaline >... | reverse complement strand
CATGAAGGCGCAGGGGCCGTAGTCGATGGTTTCGCCCGAGAGCGCGCAATTGTCGGTGTTCATCACCCCGTGGATGAAGCCCACCGCCATCCAGTCCGCGACCAGCCGGGCCTGGGCGCCGATCACCGCGTCGAGCAGCCCGGCCGGGCCCTCTGCCCCGGGATAGTGGCGCGCCAGCGTATAGTCGCACAGCCGGCGCAGCGCGGCCAGGTCGCGCCGGGCGGCGAAAACCTGGAAGGTGCCGACGCGGATATGGCTGGCGGCCACCCGGGCCAGCACCGCGCCGGGCAGCGGGCCATCCTCGCGCAGCACCGGCTCGCCCGTGGCGACGGCGGCCAGCGCCCGCGTGGTGGGAATGCCGAGCGCGGCCATCGCCTCGGACACCAGGTATTCGCGCAGCACCGGGCCCAGCCATGCGCGCCCGTCTCCCATGCGCGAGAAGGGCGTGCGGCCCGAACCCTTGAGCTGGATGTCGCGGCGCAGCCCGTCGCGGCCAACCACCTCGCCCAGCAGGATCGCCCGCCCGTCGCCGAGCTGCGGAGTGAACTGGCCGAACTGGTGCCCCGCATAAAGCTGGGCCAGCGGCGCGGCGCCCTCCGGCAGCGCGTTGCCGGCAAAGACCCGGGCCAGCTCGTCCTCGTCGCTCGCGCGGATGCCCAGCAGATCGGCCAGCGCAGGGTTGAAGGCCAGCAGGCGCGGCGCTCGCACGGGGGTCGGGGCCTGCCGGGCGAAAAAGCCATCGGGCAGGGCGGCGTAGGAGTTGTCGAAGGGAATGTGCAGGCTCATTTCCCTGATATAATCCCCGCAGCCGGCCCGTGCCAGGGCGGCGCCTCAATGCACCCGCGACATCAGCATGCAGCCCTCGCGCGGCACGAAGCGGCAGCGCTCGTAGAGCCGCCGGGCGGCCTGGTCGTCGCGCGCCACCTCCAGGTGCAGCGCCTTCAGCCCGGCCGGCCGCAGCGCCTGCCACAATGCGCCCAGCACCTCGGAGGCGATGCCACGCCTGCGCACGCTGGGACGGATGAAGATCTCGTCGATGAACCCATCCAGCCCGCCGAATTCCAGCGACCAGCCGAAGGTCACGATGACATAGCCGATGGGCGCGCGTTGCGGGCCGATCAGGTAGGCGACCCCGTGCGGGGAGCCGTCGAGCAGCGGGACGAGCGCGGCCCGGCGGCCCTCGTCGGTCTGGACGATCCCTGTTTCCGCATGCATGGCCACCACCAGCGGCAGCAGGCGTTCCAGGTCTTCGGGGCGGGCAAGGTGCAGCGAGGCGCTCATAGCCGGGCAAGCCTTTCGGTGAGCAGCTCGAAGAAGCGCGGGGCGTCCAGGTCTTTCATGAAGGTCGCGTTGGGTGCGCGGTCGGTCACACCCCACCAGTCGGCCACCGTCATGCCCAGCGTCAGGGCGCCCTGCGTCTCGATCTCCACGTTGATGTGACGGCCCGAGAACAGTTCCGGGCGCAGCAGGTAGGCGGTGACGCAGGGATCGTGCAGCGGCGCGCCGTCGGAGCCGTATTTCTGCTTGTCGAAGCGTTCGAAGAAATCGGTCATCCGGGCCACCGCGATCCCGACCGGCGTGCCGAGGGCGCGGAAGGCCTCATTGCGGGGCCTGGTGACCAGCGCCTTGTGCGTCACATCGAGCGGCATGACCGTGAGCGGAACGCCGGAACGGAACACGATATCAGCGGCTTCTGGATCGACATGGATGTTGAACTCGGCGGCGGGAGTGATGTTGCCCACCTCGAAATAGGCCCCGCCCATCAGCACGATCTCGCGCACCCGGCCGACGATATCGGGCGCCTCGCGAAAGGCCGTGGCGATGTTGGTGAGCGGCCCCAGCGGGCAAAGGGTGAGCGAGCCCTCGGGGTGGGTGCGCAACATGTCGATGATGAAGTGCACGGCGTGCCTGTCCTGCAACGGCATGGTGGGCTCGGGCAGGTCCGGCCCGTCCAGCCCGGTGCGCCCGTGCACGTGCTCCGCGGTGACCAGTTTGCGCGCCAGGGGCGCATCACAGCCCGCGAAGACGGGCAGATCGCGCCGCCCGGCCAGTTCGCAGACGATCCGCGCATTCCGGGCGGTCAGGGGCAAGGGCACATTGCCCGCGACGGCGGTGATGCCCAGCACCTCGATCTCGTCCGGGCTGGCCAGCGCCAGAAGGATAGCCACGGCATCATCCTGCCCGGGATCGGTATCGATGATGATCTTCCGAGGCGACATCGGTTCTCCTTCCTGACCCGTTCATAAGTGACAGAGCGTCGCGTCCCCTGCAATCGCGTTGCGGCGGAAAAAGAAATCCGATAAAAAGAATCAGATAAGGGGGCAAACAAGCGCCGCACCGCCTTGTCCCAGCCAAAAGGAGGCTTTCATGTCAACTCGCAATCCCCTGAAATCCCTGGTTGTCGCGCTGGCCGTGGCCGGCATGGCCGCGCCTGCGGTCGCCGATGAGGTGGCGCATTACAGTGCCGAAAAGGCGGAGACCCTGGCGGAGGCGGTTTCGCTCTTCAACGACTACAATGCCAGACTCGCCACGCTTCTGGCCCAGCCCGATCTGGATGTCTCGGGCATGGAGCAGGTCCACGAATACACCTACACGCTGGAAGTGGTCCTGGCGCAGATCAACGAGGCGTTGGCCGACCTGCCGGTCGTACTGGAAGAGGTGCATCTGGCGTCCGAGGGCGACGACCCGGACTCCCTGCGCGAGGTCGCGGCCCCCTATCTCGCCACGGCGCTGACGTTGGACTGACCCGGTGGCGCGGGGCTCAGGCCCCGCGTTCCGCCCGCTTGGCCAAGGTCCAAAGCGCGTCCATCTCGGCCAGGCTCGCATCTTCCGGGCGTTTGCCCAACTTCCCAAGTTCCCGCTCTATGTATTTGAAGCGGCGCGTGAATTTCGCGTTTGCCTGGCGCAGGGCGGTCTCGGGATCGACCTTCAGGTGACGCGCCAGGTTGGCCATCACGAAGAGAAGGTCGCCGAATTCCTCATCGATCTGCTCGGGGCCCAACCGGTCGCGCGCGTCGACAAGTTCACGGCTTTCCTCGGCGATCTTGTCCAGCACGTCCGCCGCATCGGGCCAGTCGAATCCCACCCGCGCAGCCCGTTTCTGCAGCTTCACTGCGCGCATCAGCGCGGGCAGTCCTGTCGCCACGTCATCAAGCACGCCGCCCGCGTTCCTGGCCTTTCGCTCGGCCGCCTTGATCGCCTCCCAGTCGCGGGTCTGCTGTTCTGCGGACTTGTCGCGGCTCTCGTCGCCGAAGATGTGAGGGTGGCGCGATACCATCTTGTCCGCGACACCGCGCGCCACATCCTCGAAATCGAAAAGGCCAATTTCATCAGCCATTTGCGCGTGGAAGACGACCTGAAGCAGAAGGTCGCCCAACTCGCCCTTCAACTCGTTCCAGGCCTTGCGTTCTATCGCGTCGGCCACCTCGTAGGCTTCCTCGATCGTGTAGGGGGCAATCGAGGCGAAGTCCTGCTCGATATCCCAGGGGCACCCGGTCTCTGGATCGCGCAGGCGGCGCATGATGGCGAGCAGCCGGTCGAGACCGGGGGTGGCGTCCTGGGGCATTGCGGCGGGTCCGTGTTTGAGGTTGAGTGAGACCCTGACGCGAGCGGCGCAAGGAGTCCAGCATATGCCCATCATCAACCGGATCGCAGGCCTTGCCGATGACATGGCAGGCTGGCGCCGGCACCTGCACGCCTATCCCGAGCTGGAGTTCGACTGCCACGAGACGGCCCGGTTCGTGGCAGACCGGCTGCGCGAGTTCGGCGTTGACCAGTTGCATGAAGGCATAGCCACAAGTGGCTTGATTGCTGTGATAAACGGCCGAGGCGAGGGCCCTTCGATCGGGCTGCGCGCGGACATGGACGCGCTGCCGATGGATGAGACCGGCGCGCCCGACTGGGCCTCGACGGTGCCCGGGCGGATGCATGCCTGCGGCCATGACGGCCATACGACGATGCTGCTGGGAGCGGCGAAATACCTCTCCGAGACCCGGAATTTCGCGGGCCGCGCCGTGCTCATCTTCCAGCCCGCCGAGGAGATGGGCGGCGGCGGCGCGGCGATGGTGCGCGAGGGCGTGATGGATCGGTTCGAACTGCGTGAGGTCTATGCGCTGCACAATCTGCCAGACGCGCCCGAGGGGCATTTCCTCACCACGCCGGGCCCGATCATGGCGGCGGTCGATGATTTCCGCATCACGCTCACGGGCCGGGGCGGCCACGCGGCCTATCCGCAGGACACGCTGGACCCGATTCCGCCGTTGCTGACGCTGGCGCAGACGCTGCCGGCGCTGCGCGCGCACGAGGTGGATCCGCGCGCCGACCTTGTGGTCGCGGTGACGCAGGTGCAGGCGGGCAGCGCCCACAACGTGACGCCTGAAACCGCGTTCCTGGCCGGCACTGTCCGCAGCTTCGATCCGCAAGTGCGCGATTTCGCGGAGAAACGGATCCGCGAACTGGCAGGCGGGATCGCCGCAGCGCATGGTGTCGCGCTGGAGGTGGATTACATGCGCGACTATCCCTCCACGCACAACCATCCCGATCAGACCGGCTTCGCCGCCGGGGTGGCGGCCGAGATCGTGGGCGAGGCGGCGGTGCAGTGCGACATGCAGCCCAGCATGGGCGCGGAGGATTTCGCCTACATGCTTGAGGCGCGACCCGGCGCCTATCTGTTCCTTGGCCAGGGCCCGGGGCCGATGTGCCACCACCCGGCCTATGATTTCAACGACCGGATCGCGCCGATCGGTGCATCCTTTTTCGCCCGGCTCGTCGAGCGGGCGCTTCCGCTGGAGTGAGACATGGCGCTAGAAGAAGCGAAAAATCAGGTAGACCAGGCGTTTACGCGGGAAAGCTTGTGCGGCAACAGCTTCGAGAACACCTTCGGCGGCGCGCCGTCCTTCCTGCGGCGGCGCTACTCCAAGGATCTGACAGGCGTGGATGTCGCGGTGACCGGCGTGCCCTTCGACCAGGCGGTGACAAACCGGCCGGGCACCCGGTTGGGGCCGCGCGCGATCCGCGAGGCCAGTTGCCTGCAACCGTTCGACCCGCCCTGGGGCTGGGGCGGCTACGATCCGATGACCGATCTCGCCATCGTCGATTACGGTGACCTGGCCTTCGACTACGCCAATGTGCCGGACTTTCCGGCCGTGCTCCGGGCCCATGTGGCGGGCATCCTGGACGCGGGCGCAGCGAGCGTGACCCTGGGGGGCGATCACTCGATTTCCCTTCCGATCCTGCAGGCTTACGCCGAGAAGTTCGGGCCGATGTCGTTGTTGCAGTTCGACGCCCATACCGACACTTGGGCCGATGACGACATGGGACGGATCGACCACGGGACCATGTTCTACAAGGCGGTGAAGCTGGGGCTGATCGACCCGACGCGCTCGGTCCAGGTGGGCATCCGCACCTTCAACCCGGATACGCTGGGCATTCCGATCATCGACGCGCGCGAGGTGCATCAGAACGCGATCCCCGACACGGTGCGCCAGATCCGGCGGATCCTGGGGGACGCGCCGGTCTATCTCAGCTTCGATATCGACGCGCTTGACCCGGCCTTCGCGCCGGGCACCGGCACGCCGGTCTGGGGCGGGCTGGCGAGCTGGCAGGCCGCGGCCATCCTGCGCGACCTGGCCGGGATCGACCTGAAGGGCGGCGATGTCGTCGAGGTCTCGCCGCCGTTTGATGCCGCAGGCGTCACCGCGGTGGCCGCGGCGCATGTGGCGGTGGAGTTGCTGTGCCTGATCGGGCATGCTCCGGGGCGGTAAGGCCGGGGGCCGTATCGCCTGCCTCCGGCGGGAACTTTCCCAGGAAGAAGGAACAACGCGATGAAATGGCTGGGGTTTCTGCTGATCCTCGCGCTGCTGGGCGGGCTGGCCTGGATCCGTCTGGCGCCGTCCGATCCCGCGCGCTGGCACGTCGCCCCCGCGGTCGATGGCGACGAGGACCGGCCGGGGGCTGCGATGCGGCGCGTGGCGGGCGCGGGGCCGGACGCGCTGGCGCGGCTCGATGCCATCGCACGGGCCACGCCGCGGACCTCCGTTCTGGCCGGGTCGGTGGCGGACGGGATGGTGACCTACGTGACCCGCTCGCGGGTTTTCGGCTTTCCCGATTACAGCACCGTCCGGCAGGAGGGCGACGACCTGCTGATCCATGCGCGCCTGCGCTTCGGGCAGTCAGACATGGGGGTCAATCGCGCCCGGGTCGAGCAGTGGCTGCGGCGGCTCGGCGCGTGAGGACAGGCACCCCTCGCGGATCTCGCGCCACATCGGCACGTTGAGGGACATCTGGCATTGCGCGGTGAACATCCGCCCGTCCACCTGCAGGCAGATCGTCGCGCCCATCTCGATGCGGCCGCCGGACGCATCGGTGCAGTAGCACTCCACCGCCTTTCCGCCCGCGGAGCCGTCGGCGAGGACGGGGGCTGTTGCCAGCACGAGAGGGGCGAACCACTTGAGCATATGCAAAAAATAGCATAGGTCGCGGTCTTGACCAATCCCCCGCGATGCGGGAAGGAGCCGCATGATCCCCACCGAGCGCCTGGAGCAGATCCTCGACCGCTACGCCTATCTCGAGGCCCGCATGGCCGAGGGGGGCGGCGACCTCGCGCAGCTGGGCCGTGAATATGCCGAGCTGCGCCCGGTGGTGGAGCAGATCGAGGCCTGGCGCCGGCTGCGGGATGGCATCGCTGAGGCCGAGGCGATGCTGGACGATCCCGACATGGTCGAACTGGCCCGCGATGAGCTGGCCACGCTGCGCGCCCGGCTGCCCGAGGCCGAGAAGGCCCTGCAGATCGCGCTGCTGCCTCGCGACGCGGCCGACGCACGCCCGGCGATGATCGAGATCCGGCCCGGCACCGGCGGCGAGGAGGCGGCGCTGTTCGCGGGCGACCTGTTGCGCATGTATCAGCGCCATGCCGAGGCGAAGGGCTGGAGCTTCGACATCGTCGAATACCAGCAGAGCGAGTTGGGCGGCGTGCGCGAGGTGGTGGCGCAGGTGAAGGGCGAGGGGGTCTTTGCCCGGCTGAAATACGAATCCGGCGTACACCGGGTGCAGCGCGTGCCGCAGACGGAATCGGGTGGGCGCATCCATACCTCGGCGGCCACCGTCGCGGTGCTGCCCGAGGCGCAGGAGGTGGATGTGGCGATCGACCCGAACGACCTGCGCATCGACACGATGCGCAGTTCCGGCGCGGGCGGCCAGCATGTCAACACCACCGACTCGGCGGTGCGGATCACCCACCTGCCCACCGGCATCGTGGTGACGAGTTCCGAGAAGTCCCAGCACCGCAACCGCGAGATCGCCATGCAGGTGCTGCGCGCACGGCTGTTCGACATGGAGCGGCAGAAGGCCGACGCGGAGCGCGCCAGCACGCGCAAGGCGCAGGTGGGCTCGGGCGACCGGTCGGAGCGGATCCGCACCTACAATTTCCCGCAGGGCCGGATGACCGACCACCGGATCAACCTCACGCTCTACAAGCTGGACCAGGTGATGCAGGGCGAGCTGGACGAGGTGATCGACGCGCTGATCGCCGACGCCCAGGCCGCGCAGCTGGCGGAGATGGCATGAGCCGGATTGCGGCGGCGTCGAACCCGCGCGAGGCGCTGGCGGCCGCGGCCGGGGCGCTGCGCGCGGTCGAGGGGGCGGCGCGCGATGCGCGGCTCTTGCTCGCCCATGCCGCGGGCTTGGAGCGGGACGCGCTGCACCGGCTGGAGGAGGGTCCGCTGGACCCGGCCCTGCGCGCGCGGTTCGCCGCGCTGGTGGCGCGCCGCGCGGCCGGCGAGCCGGTCTCGCGCATCTTGGGCTACCGGGAGTTCTGGAAACACCGGTTCCGGGTCACACCCGATGTGCTGGATCCGCGTCCGGAGACCGAGATCTTGGTGGCCGAGGCGTTGTCGGAGCCTTTCGGGCGGGTGCTCGACCTGGGCACCGGCTCGGGCTGCATCCTGGTCTCGCTGCTGGCCGAGCGGCCCTGTGCGCGGGGCGTGGGCACGGACATCTCGCCGGCAGCCGTGCTGGTGGCGGGCGAGAATGCGGCCGCTGCCCGGGTGGACGGGCGGCTGGTGCTGCCACTGTCGGACTGGTTCGCCGATATCGGCGGGCGGTATGACCTGATCGTGTCGAACCCGCCCTATATCGCGGCCTCCGAGATGGCGGGGCTGCCGCGCGATGTGCGCGGGCATGACCCCGCGCAGGCGTTGACCGACGGGGGCGACGGGCTGTCGGCCTATCGCGCCATCGCCGGCGGCGCGCCGGGGCATCTGCGGCCGGGTGGCAGACTGCTGGTGGAGATCGGACCCGGCCAGGGCGCCGCGGTGGCGGGGCTCTTTGCGGCGGCTGGGCTGGTGGGAATCCGCGTTTTGCCCGATCTGGACGGGCGCGACCGTGTCATTGCGGCAAGACTGCCGGCATGATTGGTGCGAAATGAATAAAAACATGTCGTTTTCCCTTGTAACATCGGTCGTGACATGCTTATTCAAGGGCAGTCGTGACGGTGGATGCCATCAGGCGGTCCCGCTCGACACCAAGCCAGAAAACCACGCCACGTCCGAAATTCTTGCGCTGAAGACGCGCACCCCGGGCAACGCGGTCAAGATGCAAGCAGGCTGGACAAGAGCTATATGAGATCTTCCAAATCACGTTCGCGGTCGAAGCCGAACCGCTCGCGCTCGGTTGGCAATGTCGTCAACCGCGTTTTCGACAGCTCCGGCCCAGAGGGCAAGGTGCGCGGCACGCCGCAACAGATCATCGACAAGTACAATCAGTTGGCGCGCGATGCCCAGTTGTCGAACGACCGGGTCGCGGCGGAGAACTTCCAGCAGCACGCGGAGCATTACCTGCGCCTGCTGAGCGAGGCCCAGCGCGAACAGGATGCCCGCCGCGAGCAGCAGGAACGCGAGAACCGTGACCGCCAGGTCCAGCGTGACCGCGAGCGTGAGCGCGCGGAGCGGCAGGAACGCGACTCGAATGGCGGCGCCGAGCCGGCGACCATGCCCGAGGCCGTCGAGAGCGGCAGCGACGTGTTCGACACCTCCGCGGACCAGGGCGAGAGCACCCTGGTCGAAACCCCGGAGGCCGCGGCGGAGAAACCCAAGCGGGCGCCGCGCAAGCCCCGTGCCCGCAAGAGCGACGACGGCACGGCCAAGGAGGGCGGCGCACGGCGCGCCAAATCCGCGGGTGACAAGTCCGGCGGTGACAAGTCCGGTGGTGACAAGTCCGGCGGGGAGACCGATGGCGGGGACGAGACGGCGCAGGCCGCCGAATAGTCCGCTACCGCGAAGCTTGTGCCGCCACCGCGCGGGCCAGCGCGCAGAACCGTTCGAGCGAGACCTGTTCGGCCCGCTCGGTCGGATCTATCCCGGCATCCAGCAGGATCTCCTCGATTGCCGGTGACAGGCCTCGAAGCGCCGCACGCAACATCTTGCGGCGCTGGTTGAAGGCCATCGCCACCACGCGTTCCAGCACTTTCGGATCAGCCGGGTGGCGCGGCACCTCCAGCGCCCGCAAATGCACCACCGCCGAGGACACCTTGGGCGGCGGAGTGAAGGCGGCGGGCGGCAGGCTCATCACGATCCGTGCCTCGCAGCGCCATTGCGCCAGCAGGGCGAGACGACCATAGGCTTTCGATCCGGGCTGCGCGACGATCCGCTCCGCCACCTCGCGCTGGAACATCAGCGTCAGGCTTTCCCAGAAGGGCGGCCAGTCACGCGGGGTCAGCCAGCGCACCAGAAGTTCGGTGCCCACGTTGTAGGGCAGGTTGGCCACGATCCTGATCGGCGCGGCAAGATGCGCCAGCGGATCGATTTCCAGCGCATCGGCATTCAGCACCTCCAGACGCCCGGGACAGGCCGCCGCGATCTCTTGCAGGGCGGGCAGGCAACGCGCGTCCTTCTCAACGGCCAGCACCTTGCGCGCCCCTTGGGCGAGCAGGCCCCGCGTCAGCCCCCCGGGTCCCGGTCCGACCTCGAGCACGTCGCAGCCCGTCAGATCCCCGGCCGCCCGTGCGATCTTGGCGGTCAGGTTCAGGTCCAGCAGGAAATTCTGCCCCAGCGCCTTGCGCGCCGACAGACCATGCGCCGCGATCACCTCGCGCAGGGGGGGCAGGCCGTCGATCGTGTTCATTCCGGTTCTCCTTTCCGAGATCTTTCGACCGAAAGATCTCGGGCAACCCCGCACGCGGCCCAGAGCGAGCGGGGACGAAAATTCTTCGATCGAAGAATTTTCGGGTCGCGGCGCGTTGCCGATCCCGCCTTCACGGCTTTCGACTTGCCAGATGCGCCGCGAGGCGCAGCGCCTCCAGCGTCGAAGAAGGGTTGGCCCGCCCCTGACCCGCGATGTCGAGCGCGGTGCCGTGATCGGGCGAGGTGCGCACGAAGGGCAGGCCCAGCGTCACGTTCACGCCCCGGTCGAAATCCAGCGTCTTGATCGGGATCAACGCCTGGTCGTGATACATGGCCACCGCCGCGTCATAGCCCGCCCGCGCGGCGGCGTGGAACATCGTGTCGGCCGAGAGCGGTCCGCGAAGGTCCATTCCCTCGTCGCGCAGCCGGGCCAGGACCGGGGCGATCACCTCGATCTCCTCGTGGCCCATCCGCCCGCCTTCGCCCGCATGGGGGTTGAGGCCCGCGACCGCGATACGCGGCACGGCGATGCCGAATTGCCGGGCCAGCGCGGAATGGGTGATGCGCAGCGTGGCCTCCAGCAGGTCGGGCGTCAGCGCCCGCGGCACCTCGGCCAGCGGCAGGTGGATCGTTACCGGCACCACCCGCAGCAGCGGCGAGGCCAGCATCATCACCACGCGCTCCACCCCGGCGAGTGCCGCAAGGAATTCGGTGTGGCCCGGAAAGGCGAATCCCGCCCCCTCGGCCAGCGCCTGCTTGTGGATCGGTGCGGTGCACAGGGCCCTCGCGGCCCCCTCCTGCGTCAGCGCCACGGCGCGGGCGATCACCTCGACGACGGCTTGGGCGTTCTCCGGGGCAGGGCGGCCGGGCGTCGCGGGAGCGGGAAAGCGATGCGGTAGCACCGGCAGGCCATGGGCGGCGGCCCCGGCGGCCTCGGCCGGAGTGTCGATCTCGACGACAGGCGCGCCCGGGGGCAGATGCGCCGGATCGCCCAGCAGGAAGAAGGGCAGGGCGGGTCCCAGCGCCTGCCAGGCCTTCACCGCCAGTTCCGGCCCGATTCCCGAGGGCTCACCGCAGGTGAGAACGACCGGTGCGGCGCTCATTGCTCTATGATGCGGGCGTCGGCACGCAGTTGCTCCAGCAGTCCCTCGGCGTAGGAGCCCAGGCGGCGGTTGCGCAGCGACAGCGCCACGTCGCCCCGCTCGGCGTCCTGTGCCACCTCGGGGGTGCGGCCGCACAGCATCACCATCATCAGCACCGGGTTGCCCGCCGCATCGCGCCGCGTGAGCGCGGTCGAGATCTCGCCTGCGTCCAGCTGCGCCAGTTCCAGCGCGATGTCCTGCGGCACCTCGTCGGGCGGCAGGGTGACCCGCTCCAGCCGGGCGGGATCCTGCCCCTTGTTCACGCCATAGAGATCGTCGCAGCGATCCACCGAAACGCGGACACGCCGCGCCTGCGACAGCGCCTCCTCGCTGCGCCCGCCGGGGATCAGGTAGGTGGCGTATTCGATGGCGGCATAGTCGGGGGCGACATAGTCCATTTCCTCGATGGCGCGCAGCTGGAACAGCGCCACGGCGCCCTGCAGCGGGATCGGGTCCGTCACCTCGCCCGGGGCCAGCCCCAGCAGGATCGGGCGCAGCTGCGGCGGCAGGCGGGTGATCTCCTGCCAGGGCAGCCGCCCGCCCGCGCCGCGGGTCTGGGTGGCCGACAGCCGCCGCGCGGCCTGTGCGAACTCGGTCGGCGAAGTGATCTGCGAAAGGCGCGTCGCCTCGGCCATGATGCGCTCTTCCTGGCCCGGGGGCGTGGGAATGATGATCTCCGACAGCAGCACACGCACGTTCGAACCCGAGCCGCCACCGGCCAGCGCCCGGTCCACCTCTGCCTCGGACACTTCCGAACGTCCGCCGAACCGTGCCCGCACCAGCGACCGCCAGGCTATGCCCGCGCGCACGAAGTCGCGGAAGGTCTCTTCGGCGACGCCCTCGCTTGCGAGGCCCTCGATGAATTCCGGCACCTCCAGATTCGCCCGCCCGGCGAATTCGGCCATGCCTTCCTCCATTTCCTCCTCGCCGGGCAGCACGCCCGCGCGGCGCGCTTCGGCCAGTTTCAACCGTTCCTCGACCAGTTGGCGCCGCGCCTCCTCGGCCGGGTTGCCGGGGGCGCTGAGCACCTGGAGAAAACGCTCGCGCTGTTGCAGCTCGTAGCCGGTGATCACCTCGTCATTGACCACGATCGCCGGGGCGAAGAGGTTCTGCGCCGCGGCCGGCGTGGCCGGGGCGAGGGTCAGCGGGGCGAGCCCCAGCACGGCCCCGCAAAGCAGGCCGCGCAGTGTTCCGGTGATGGCATTCAGTTGCATGTGCGTCGGTACTCCCTGGCGCTGCCGCCCGTGCTAAACCCTTTGAGCGCGACCGTCAGCCCGAAATCCGTCGATGGTTCGAGGTTAGCCGAGGACGCGTAGCTGCGCGAGGCGGAAAGGGTCACCTGCACGCATTCGTTGCGGTATTGCAGCCCCAGCCCGGCCTTGGCGGCACGGTCCGAGGCAAGGTCGTAGCGCCATTCGGCGCTGCCCGTCCAGTGCCGCGAGATCCGGTAGGTTCCGTCGAAGCTCCATTCCGAGATCGCGTCGGGCCGGTCCTCTTCATCATCCCTGCCCAGCAGCAGGTAGGTCGCCGCGAGATCGATCCGGTCCTCGCGCCACAGCGCCCGCGCCTCGGCCTTGGAAATGGCGCCGTCATCGGCGATCAGCCCGCGCGCGTTCAGCGAAAGCCCGCGCGCCAGGTCCAGCTGACCGGCCAGCAGCCAGTCGGAATATGTGCCGTCCAGCCCCGAGCTGCGGGTGAAGTCGCCATCGGCGGTTTCGCGGAACACCCGGCCCAGGGTCAGCCCCGCGCTCCAGCCGGCGGGATCGTGGCGTTTCCAGCGCAGCCCCAGCGCCGCCTGCGCGCCGCGCTCGCGCCGGTCGGCGGCGGGAAAGCGCGACAGCGACAGCAGGTTGGCCCCGTCGAATTCCACCCGCGTGCTTTCGTCGTTGAGAAGCCGCGGCCGGTCGCCGCCCGACCAGCCCAGCATCGCCACCGGCTCCAGCAGGTCGGTGCCGCCGCGGGCCGTGCGGCGGGCCATCGGCCAGCGCAGTTCCAGCCCGGCGCGCGGGGTGGCGTTGGTGGCGCGGCGGTCCGACCCGCTGTCCTGGGTCACGCCGAAGGCGTCCAGCGCAAGCCCCGTGGTCAGCCCCGCGCGCAGCCCGCCCGGCAGGGTCCAGCGGCGCGACCAGTCGAGCTCTGCCGACACTCGGCTGGCATCGCGCCCGGCGATATCGGTGTCGGAGTAGCGGAAATGGCTGTGCCCCTCCAGCCGCAGCGTGGCCAGCCCCCCCAGCCCGCGCGGTGCGACGCGCCGCTCGTAGAGCACGTCGCCCACGATGCTGGCGATGGTGGCGTTGTTCTCGCCGTCGCGCAGCGACTGGTAATGCGCCAGCCCGGCCTCGAAATGGTCCTGTCTCCGGGTCCGCGAGAGCACCAGTTCGCTGTCCAGCCGGTCCTTGTCGGCATAGCCGTATTCGTTCAGATAGGCCTCGTCGCTGGTGGTCTCGATGTCGAAGCTCAGCCGGAAGCCGCGCGGCAGGGCAAAGGCGCCCTCGGCGAACAGGTAGCCCCGCGTCCGGTCGCGCCTCAGCGAGTCGCGCGTCACCGCGCCGTCGATCTCGAGGTCACCACGGGCGAAGGCCTGGCGGTAGCCGAATTCCAGCGTCCGCGTGACCGGCGAGACATAGGGCGTCAGCGTCACGTCCCGATGGGGGCCGATGGGAATGAAATAGGGCAGTTTCAGCCCCAGCCCCAGCCGGGTCGTGCTGCGGGCGGTGGGGATCATGAATCCCTGCGCGCGCGTCAGCGTGGGGTCGGGCAGGCGCAGGCGCGGGAAGTAGAAGATCGGCACATCGAGCACCCGCAATTGCGCGTCGTCGAAATAGAGCTGGCGGGCCTGCTGGTCGTGGATCACCCGACTGGCGCGGATCTGCCACAGGGGCACTTCGCTGGCACTGCACACCTGGCAGGACGTGACGGCGGTGTTGGTCAGCAGCGCATAGCGGCCCTGCACCCGGTCGATCTGCGTGGCGGCAAGCTGCAACTGGCGGTCCAGCACCATGCGCGCGCCGCGGATCAGCCCGTTCTCCAGCTCGCGGTCCAGTTCGGCGGCGTCCGCGAGGATCACCGTGCCGCTTTCGTCGTCGGTGACGCGGATCGGCCCGTCCAGCGTCAGGATCCCGGCCGTCGCGTCATAGATCACGCGGGCGGCCTCCAGCCGCGTCGGGCCTTGCAAGGCTTCCACGTTGCCCTCGGCCACCAGCCGGTCGCTGCCATCCAGAAACACCCGGTCGGCCACCAGGAAGGCGGTCGCGTCCTGCTGCTGGGCGCGCAGCGGCCCGCCGGCCAGCGCCAGCGCCACGAACAGCAGTCGCAGCAGCGCCCCGGTCATCCTTCCTCCATGTGCAGCAAGAGCCCCAGCGCCAGCAGCACCGAGGCCACCGGCGGCGTCCAGGCCGCCATCCACGGCGCAAGCTGGCCGCTTTCGCCCAGGATCTGCGCGAAGTTGCGGATGTAATACAGGCCGAAGCCAAGCAGCACCGCCGTCAGCACGAACAGCCCGGTGCGTCCACCGCGGGTATGGCGCATGGTGAAACCCGCGCCCACCAGCACCATCGCCACCAGGAACAGCGGGCGGGCCAGTTCCATCTGCAGCCAGACCGCGTGTCTCCGGGCCGAGAACCCGGCCTCCTCCAACTGGGCGACGAAGGCGGGAAGATCCCAGATCGAGACCGCCGAAGGCTTGCCGAAACTGTCGCGGATGCGCTCCTGCGTCAGGGTGGAGGGCAGGCGCAGCAGCGGATCCGTCTCCGACCCCGTTTCGGGGTTCACGCCCGCCTCCAGCGGCCAGCTCTTCGCATCGGTCAGTTCCCACGCGCCATCCACCAGCGCGGCCGAGCGCGCCTCGATGCGGCGCGCAGGCCCGCCGCCCGGCGCATAGGCCACGATGCTCACGTCGTAGAGCCGCGTCGCGTCGGGATTGGCGCGCGCGGCCCGGATCACCGCCTGACCGTCCTCGCCGCCCTGGCGCAGCCAGAGCCCCTCGCGCCCGATCGACAGGATCGAGCCGCCGTCGCTGTCATAGCTCTCGCGAAGCTCGTGATAGCGCGCAGAGGTGGCCGCCACGATCGGGTTGCCCATTGCCACGGTCAGCCCGCCCAGCAGCGCCGCCACGAGGACCGGGCCCAGCAGCGCCCGGAAGGCCGAGCGCCCCGCGGCCCGCGTCACCACCAGCTCGGAGGACCGTGCGAGGCCCAGGAACAGCGCGATGGAGGACAGGATCATGATCAGCGGCAGGAATTCGTAAAGCGACTGCGGCATGTTCAGCAGCGTCAGCTGGAAGATCTCGCCCAGGCCCACCTCGGCCTCGAACCGGCGCATCTGCTCTACGATGTCGAGCAGCGCCAGGAACAGGAAGAACACGCCCGTCAGGCCGAGGAAGATCACCCCGAAGCGCCGCGCGAAGTAGAAGTGCAGCGTCATGCCCGCGCCTCCGCCTCGGGTCCCGTCGCCGGATCGGGGGGTGGCCTGCGGCGGCGCCACACCGGGTGCGCAGCCTTCCACAGCATCGCCCCGACAATCGCAAGCCCCGCGAGTGTCGGCGCATAGACCAGCGGCCAGAGCGCGGCATTGGCGCGCATCGGTCCGGCCACCGCGCTTTCCACCAGTTTCACGGCCACCAGCAGGAAGATCGCCAGAACGATCCGGCGCCCGAGGCCCATCCGGCTGAACCCGCCCGCGATCAGCGTGGAAAAGCCGATCAGCGCCGCCACCAGCCCCAGAAGCGGCTGCTGAAAGCGCATGTGCCCTTCCTCCAGCACCCGCGCCAACGGACTTCCCGTGAGATCGTGGCTGCCCACCGGATCGCCCAGCAGCGCGCTGGTCGACATCTGGTCGATCCGCGGTCGCGGCGGGCCGGCGGATTCGATCAGCGAACTCACGTCGTAGGAGAAATCCGCGAAATTCGTGGTCGAGAGCCGCAACCCCTTGCTGTCGAGCGTCTGGGCCAGCCCTTCGACCATCACGAGGCTCGTGCCGCCATCCCCGCGCAGCAGGAACGCATTGCGCGCGGTGTAGGTCACCGGCCGGTCGGCCTGGCGGCGGTCGGACAGGTAGACGTCGCGCAGCTCGCCCTCCGGGGTGATGTCGCGGATGTAGAAGGTGACGCCGTCGGTCGGGTGCAGGAAGGTGCCCTCGCGCAGCAGCCGCGCCGAGACCGAGCCCGAGATCTCGGCCTCGCGCAGCTTCAGCTGCGCCAGGCTCGCGGGGATCAGGAAATGCGTCAGCACCGCCATCATCACCGCCACGATCAGCCCGAACACCGCCACCGGCCGCGCCATCCGCCAGGGCGAGAAGCCGGTGGACTGCATCACGGTCAGTTCGCTTTCGGTGGACAGCCGGTTGGTGACGTAGACGGCGGCGGCGAAGGATGCCATCGGCAGCACCATGCCGATCACCTTGGGCAGGCTCAGCAGGGTGAATTCGAGGAAGATCCCCGCCGAATGCCCGTCCGCGATCAGCTGGTCGAACAGGATCACCGCGCGATTGACCCAGTAGACCGAGACAAGAACCAGCGCGAAGAACCCGAACAGAACCATCAGTTGCGACAGCATGTATCTGTCGAATCTGGCCAAGCGTCCCCCCAGACGGCCACCAATACACGACCCGTGGTAGCCCAAAACCATGCCGGGGGAAAACTGCTATCTGGCCAAGGACGGCGGGGCGCACTACGACTCGCGGCGAACGCAATGATCAACCACCCGGGAGACCCGCCATGACCGCGCTTGCCGACATCCGTTTCGCCGAGACCGATCTCGACGCCATCGCCGCCCTGGACGGTCGACTCGCCGTGATCCTGGACGAGGACGGCAAGCTGGACCAGGGCGCGCGCCGGGTGAACCGGCTGACGCGGGGCGCGCTGGCGCGGCTGGTGGAGTCGGGCCGCTTCGGCAAGGTCAAGCCGGACGAGGTGGTCACGCTGGCCTGGCCCGCGGGACTGGCGGCCGAGGCCGTGGACGTGCTGCGCCTTCCCAGGAAGGCCGATCTCGAGGAGGCCCGCAAGGCGGGCGGCGCGCTGGCGCGGGCGCGCGGCGGCAAGGCGCTGACGCTGCTGGGCGGGAACCGGCGGCTGATCGAACAGGTGGCGCTGGGCATCGCGCTGCGCGGCTATTCCTTTGACGATCACAAGACCCCGCCCGAGGAGGCGCCCGAGACCGGCGCCGTGACGGTGATGTGCGCGAAACCCGACGAGGCCGGGGCCGCCTTCGCGCCGCTGCGCGCGGTGGCCGAGGGCGTCTTCTTCACCCGCGACCTGGTGAACGAACCCGCCAACATCCTTACCACCACCGAATTCGCCACAAGGCTGGAGGCGCTCTCGGAACTGGGCGTGGAGGTCGAGGTGCTGGACGAGCCCGAACTGGAGAAGCTGGGCATGGGCAGCCTCCTTTCGGTGGGGCAGGGGTCTGCCTCGCCCTCCAAGGTGGTGGTGATGCAGTGGAATGGCGGCCGGAGCGGCGAGGCGCCGCTGGCACTGATCGGCAAGGGGGTCGTGTTCGACACCGGGGGCATTTCGCTCAAGCCCGCGCAGGGCATGGAGGAGATGACCATGGACATGGGCGGCGCCGGCGTCGTCGCGGGCGTCATGAAGGCGCTGGCGGGGCGCAAGGCGCAGGCCAATGTGGTGGGCCTGGTGGGGCTGGTGGAGAACATGCCCTCCGGCACGGCGACCCGCCCCGGCGACGTGGTGAAATCCATGAAGGGGGACACGATCGAGGTGATCAACACCGATGCCGAGGGCCGGCTCGTGCTGGCGGACGTGATGTGGTACGCGCAGGACCGCTTCAAGCCCTCCGGCATGATCGACCTGGCCACGCTCACCGGCGCCATGATCATCGCGCTGGGCAACGAGACGGCGGGCATCTTCTCGAACGACGACGCGCTGAGCGGGGCCTTCCTGAAGGCCGCCGGCGCCGAGGGCGAGGCCGCCTGGCGCCTGCCCATGGGCAAGGTCTATGACGAGATGCTGAAATCGCAGGTCGCCGACATGAAGAACGTGGGCGGGCGTGCCGCGGGCTCGATCACCGCGGCGCAGTTCCTGGGCCGCTTCGTGAAGGACGAAACACCCTGGATCCATATCGACATCGCCGGGGTGGCGCGGGTGGCCAAGGATGGCGATCTCGCGCCCAAGGGCGGCACGGGCTGGGGCGTGCTGGCGTTGAACCGGCTGGTCGCCGACCGGTTCGAGGGCTGAGCGGGCGCGCGCCGGTGGGGGCCGCCTATTTCTATCACCTGACGCGCCGCCCGCTGGAGGCGGCCCTGCCGCAATTGCTGGAGAAAGCGCTGGCGGCCGGCTGGCGGGTGGCGGTGCGCGGCCGCGACCGGCCCCGGCTGGACTGGCTGGACGAGACGCTGTGGCTGGGCGCGCAGGAGGGCTTTCTGCCGCATGGCCTTGCGGGCGGGCCGCATGACGCCC
>Ga0008833_1000898_pt1 | contig 18894 bp, 20 predicted proteins | sample HotLakConsoUCCLE_FD_62216 | JGI IMG/M metagenome (GOLD analysis project Ga0008833, IMG submission 62216) | Hypersaline microbial mat communities from Hot Lake, Washington, USA - Hot Lake Consortium UCC-LE | ecosystem: Environmental > Aquatic > Non-marine Saline and Alkaline > Hypersaline >... | reverse complement strand
GATCACCCGTCGAAGCGCTCAAGAACTGGCAATGCCAAAGGCCCGAGCTGTTCAAGAAGCGTGTCTACAATCACGCGGGATGTGACACATAGCGCGCGGCGCTCACGAGTCCGCGTGCATCCTCGGGCTGGCTTGCGATGGATTTGGACAGACCGACGAACAGCTCGTAGACGATCCACAGGAACGGGATCATCGACGCGATGCCCCAGAACCAGCGTGCTCCGACGGTTTCCGCCACTTCACCCGGATATCCCAGAGCGATCATCAGTGCAGCCAGAAGACCGAGCCGCGTCGCGCGCGAGATCGTTTCGGACCGGCTGAGGCCCATGACGAGGATCAACTCGACCAGCAGGAGCGGGACTGTTAGCAGCCAATCCACATAGCGATAGGCCTGGTTGAAGGCGTAGCCTGTTTCGGTCAGCGTGGCATCGGCCACGTTGTAGGCGGCTTCCCAACTTTCGAAGATCCGAAAGTAATGATATGCCGCGATGAAGGTGACGAGGCCGGTGATCGTCATTGCCGTCTTGTATTGCGGCGCGACCTGGCTGCGTCCCAACAAGAAGAAGATGGTTGCCGCAGCCAGAGTCGCGAACGCAAACGAGAACGCATTATAGACGAGGTCGTATTGCCCCACCGTGATGGTTTCCATGTGATGCTCCTTGTACTTTCTGATGCGCACAGCGGGTCAGCTAGAGGCAAAGATGAGTATGAACATCCTGCCGGACAGGATGCCGCGGCCCGGCGAGGGAATAATCGCCTGAATCTTTTTGCGGCAGTATGTCGCGATTTCGCCTCATGCGTCAGTCAGATAGCATCGCTGGAACCTGTCGCGGACGAGATTGCCGCACCATCATCATGGATCCATACTGGAAATCATCCGCAGAACCGCTATGCGATATTCCGCACAGCGGATCTGTGGATGATGTTGGGCAAATTGCCGCAACAGCAGACGATTTTGGCGATCATTCTATTTCACTTTTCATGGAAGATTTTCTTGCCCGCATTTTGCCCAGTTTCCCTCAAAAAATGCGGAAACGACTTGTCTGGTGGGTGGCGGCTTCGCTTTTGCTTAGCCCGATGCTGGCGCAGGCTCTGGTCCTCATTTCAACTTTGGCATTGGGGTGATGACTGCTTCCGGGTGGTGCTGCAGGACAATGCGTGAGCCGGTCGCGCTGTCATGGGTCGGGGAGAAGGTTCTATTGGTCGGAATGCGCGAGACGGTATGCGCCGATCTCCGTCTTCCACGCGCTGTGTATCTGGATGCGGCGGTTTCGGCACGGCGACAGGAGGCGCAGGCGGCTGGCCCTGCGCCTTCCGCCTGCGCATCCAGCGTCAGGTTCGCTGTGACTCTTCGGACCGGCTCTGAAGGATGGCGACCTGGGCCAGCAGCAGTCCGAATATCGCCTTTGAGACGACGTCAGAGAAGGTATAGCCAAGCTGGCGCACCACGACCCAGTTTGCCGACTGGTTGATCCCGGGAATACCGGGCACCAGATAGACGAATCCGTAGATGAACCACGTCACGATCAGAAGCGCCCAGGCGCGACTCATCCAGCGGCTCGCCTCGTCGGACAGTGACGCGCGACCGACCTTCACGCTGTCGTTCGCCACGTAGAGGAGGTAGAAGAACACCAGCCAAGACAGCCCGCCCCATATCCAGAACGGCGCGCCATTGCCTTCGGCAAATCCTGCCACCTGTGGCTCGTAATACTGTCCGATGTAGCCGAAAATGATCATGACGGCACCGGCGATCGTGAGCTGCGCCCAGCGACGGAAGAACTCGCCGGCCGAGAATTGCAGCACGACGAGGAACTGAGTCAGCAGCATGGGCACGTCGATCAGCCAGTTGGCATAGCGGTAGCCATTGGCGAAGATCTCACCTTCGGCTCGGACGAAGACCATCCGTTCGGCATTGTAGACGAAGCTCGAATTCCACATCAGGTATAGGAGTCCCAGTTCAATCGTCGCTGAGACCATGACGACGCCCGAAATGTAGAAGGTCCGGCGGTATTTCGGAGTGGCCTCGCTGGCTGTAACGGTAAAATAGAGGAGCGCAGCGGCGAAGACGGCGGCGGTAAAACTGAATGCATGCCGGATCACCTCATATTGCCAGTACTCGAAGGTGAAGAAATTCTCGTAATTCGGCATGCCGATATACCTCCCGTGGTAATGCTGCCCAGTGCGCCCGCAGTTCAGCCGTCGGGCGTAAGGCCGGAGAACCAGGCCAAGACGACATGGTTCCACGAGTATGCGGCAGTCTGGTCACGGCGCGCGCAAATGTCGCGAAGTGTGCTCTGGCCCGGGGCGCACTACCCGCGAGGTCGGGTTCCGCGGCTTCGGGTTCTACCCGCGCTCGGGCTTTTTGCACGTCGACCTCGGGCCCGCACGGCAGTGGGGCGAGCGGTTTCCGGTTCAATCGACGGCATTCGCAGCTGAAACTCCGCCTGCACGCGAACTGCTGGCCGACAGTCGCACAATGAAGGGTGGCGGAGCGGCCGGTGTCGCCACGCTGGGCGCAGCAGGCGTGGAGGTCGCGCAGAGCGTCCTGGCCGAGACGCAGACCGCCATCCTGCCGCTCGTCCCGTACCTCGACACCCTGCGCTGGGTGTTCATCGCCGTGGCGCTCGGCGGCATCGCGGTCACGATCTACGCCCGGCTCGACGATTGGAAACGGGGGCGGCGATGATCGCCAATGTCCAAAGCCTCGACCGATCTTCTAATGCCCCGCATCGTCGCGGCGCAGGCCCCGAAGCATGTCACCAACAACGACACGCTGCGAGGCGGTCGTGGTCAGGGGCCTCAAAGGCTGAGTTTCAGACGTCGAGCGTCACCCAATCCCCGTTGCGGCGCGACGACCGCACGCAGGCGTCGACAAAGACGAGCCCGCTGACGCCGTCCGCCGTCCCTGCGAAATTGACCTCGGCCGGGACGGGCTGTCCCGCGCGGTGCGCCTCGATCGCGACGGCGGCCTCGGAGTAGAGGTTGGCGAAGGCTTCGAGGTAACCCTCTGGGTGTCCGGGCGGCACCCGGGACAGCCGGCGCGCGGCGGCACCCGTTCCGGCCCCGGCTCGGGTGAGCCTGCGCCTCGGCGCGTCGTGGGGCATGTGCCAGAGGATGTTTGGATCTTCCTGGAACCAGTCCAGGCCGCCCTTCGCGCCGAAGACCCGCAGGCGCAGCCCGTTCTCGCAGCCCGCCGCGACCTGGCTCGCCCAGAGCATGCCGCGCATCCCGCTGTCGAAGCGCAGCATGACATGCGCATTGTCGTCCAGCCGGCGTCCCGGCACGAAGGTGTGCAAGTCGGCCGAAAGCGCCGACGGCGTCTCGCCGGTCACGGCGCAGAGCAGGTTGAAGGCGTGCGTGCCGATGTCGCTGATGCACCCACCCGCGCCGGACCGCTCCGGGTCAACGCGCCAGGCGGCCTGCTTGGCGCCGTCCCGTTCGACCGGCTCGGTTAGCCAGTCCTGCGCGTATTCGGCCTGTACCAGCTGCAGGGCGCCCAGATCGCCGGCGGCGACCATTTCCCGCGCCTGCCGGACCATGGGATAACCCGCATAGGTGTACGTCAGCACGAAGAGCGCGTCCGACGCGGCCGCCAGACCGGCCAGCGTCCGCGCCTCCTCGAGCGTCGCGGTCATCGGCTTGTCGCAGAGCACATGGATGCCACGCGCGAGGAACTCGCGGGCGGCCGGCAGATGCAGGTGGTTGGGCGTGACTAACGCCACGGCCTCCACCCCGTCGTCCCGGGCGGCCTCTCCCCCCGCCATCTCGGCGAAGTCGGCATAGACCCGGTCCGCGTCGACACCGAGATCGGCCCCGGAGGCGCGGGACTTCTCGGCGGTCGAGCTGAAGCAGCCGGACACCAGCTCGAAGCGGTCGTCGAGCCGCGCGGCGATCCTGTGCACGGCGCCGATGAAGGCGTCGCGTCCGCCGCCCACCATGCCCAGTCGAATCCGGTCCGTTCTTCTTCGTTCCAACAGCTTGCGTCCTTCCTGAAGGGGGATGTTCCCGCCTCCCGCCCCGGACCTGCCCGGGGTGTCTTCTCGGCCCAAGTACCCCCGGTCCGCCGGTCACAGCCCGAGCATTCTGCGGTTCGCCGCTGCGTCGATGCCTGCCGAGGCGAAGTCGTCGAACGCGGTGTCGGTCACCCGGATGATGTGGTCGCGCATGAAGGCCGCGCCCTCGCGCGCGCCGTCCTCGGGGTGCTTGAGACAGCACTCCCACTCGACCACCGCCCAGCCGCCGAAGCCGTGCTGCGCGAGCTTCGAGAACACCGCGCTGAAATTCACCTGCCCGTCGCCGGGCGAGCGGAACCGCCCGGCTCGGTTCACCCAGGACTGGAAGCCGCCGTAGACCCCCTGCCGCCCGGTCGGATTGAGCTCGGCGTCCTTGACGTGGAACATGCCGATCCGCTCGTGGTAAATGTCGATGTGGGCGAGGTAGTCCAGCGCCTGCAGCACGTAGTGGCTGGGATCGTAGAGCATCCGCGCCCGCGGATGGCCGCCGACGCGGTCGAGGAACATCTCGAAGCTGGCACCGTCGTGCAGGTCCTCGCCCGGGTGGATCTCGAAGCAGAGGTCGACGTCCATCTCGTCGGCGAGGTCAAGGATCGGCCGCCAGCGCGTGGCGAGTTCGTCGAACGCGGCCTCGACCAGCCCCGCGGGCCGCTGTGGCCAAGGATAGACATATGGCCAGGCCAGCGCGCCCGAGAACGTCGCCTGCGCCCCGAGCCCGAGGTTACGCGAGGCCGCGAGCGCAAGGCGCACCTGCTCGACCGCCCAGGCCTGCCGCGCCTTCGGATCGCCCCGCAACTGCGGCGCGGCGAAGCCGTCGAAGGCGATGTCGTAGGCGGGATGGACGGCGACGAGCTGGCCCTGGAGGTGAGTCGAAAGCTCTGTCACCGCGACCCCGTTCTCGGCCGCGACGCCGAGGAAGGCGTCGCAGTAGTCGCGGCTCTCGGCGGCCCGGGCGAGGTCGAAGAGCCGGCCGTCCCAGCTCGGCACCTGCACGCCCGCATAGCCGCACTCTGCCGCCCGCCGCGTGATACCCTCCCAGCTGTCGAAAGGGGCCGCATCGCCCGCGAACTGCGCAAGGAACAGCGCCGGTCCCTTCATCGTCTGCATACCGTCTCCTCTCGCTTCGTGTCTCGGGGCCAGTCGGGTCAGTCGGCCGCCTCGCTCCGCATCGTCAGGTGGCGGACTTCCGTGGGCCGCGCCAGGAGCTCGCCCTGCCGGTCGAACAGCGTTTGGAGATGCGGTTGCGTGAGATGGTTGTCGAGGTCTGCCTGGCTGCGCCAGTTCTCGTAGAAGACGAAGAAGGCGGGATCGCTCGCATCCAAGTGGAAATCGTATCTCAGGCATCCGGTCTCGGCCCGGGTCGGGGCGACGAGCGTCGCGAGGATGCGCTGGAGTTCCTCGCGCGTTTCGGGCTTGGCGACGATGGTGCCGATGATGGTGCAACCGGGGATCATGTTTCCGATCGGCGAGCGCCGTCATGACCCGTTGCACCCGGTCTGCCCATTGCGCTGCCGGCAGCGTCAAAGCGATGAATTCGTCCCTCGACCGGGGACACTGAGACCTTGGGCTGAGCGGGCAGGTCGGTCTCCCCGTCAAGGCGCACGGTCAGTGGCTCTTCCTCACCGATGTCGACGTATAGGAAGCTGTCGGCGCCGAGCCGCTCAGAGTGGACGATGCGTCCTTTCCAGCCCCCACTCGAGGAACCGATCCTCAGATGTTCGGGACGAACGCCGATCGTCTCGGCGCCATAGCGGGCTGCATATTGCCCGTCGAGGATGTTCATCGTCGGGGACCCGATGAATTGGGCAACGAACAGGGTCGCTGGCGAGCGGTAGAGGTCCATCGGAGTGCCGACCTGCTGCACTTCACCGTCCTTGAGGACCACAATCCTATCCGCCATGGTCATCGCCTCGACCTGGTCGTGGGTGACGTAGATCATCGTCGTCTCGGGCAGTTCTTCCTTCAGTCGCGTGATCTCGAGCCGCATGCGCAGACGCAGCGCCGCATCCAAATTGGAGAGCGGCTCGTCAAACAGGAACACTTTTGGATCACGGACGATCGCCCGGCCGATCGCCACCCTCTGGCGCTGACCGCCTGACAGCTCCCTTGGCTTGCGGTTAAGATAGGATTCGAGATGCAGCATTTTCGCAGCCGCTTCGACCAGTCTCTTGCGCTCGGCCTTCGAACGACGTGCAATCTTCAAAGAGTACCCCATGTTCTGAGCTACCGTCATGTGTGGGTAGAGCGCGTAGGTCTGGAATACCATGGCGATGCCCCGTTTCGATGACGGTACATCGTTCATCCGTTGCCCGTCGATTTCTAGGCTGCCTGACGTGATGCTTTCGAGACCAGAGATCGCGCGGAGCAGCGTTGACTTGCCGCAGCCAGACGGACCGACAAAGACAACAAACTCGCCAGACCGGATGTCGAGATCAACGTTCTTCAAAACCGGGACGTCTCCGTAGTTCTTGCAGAGACCCTTGATGCGAATTTCGGACAATGGGCCGGCCTCAGCGCACGAAGACGGCTTTTTCCGTCTCTCGGTTGTCGAACATGCGGAATGCTGTTTCCGCCTCCTCGAGGGCAAAGGTGTGTGTGGCCAATCGTTCGAGATCGATATTGTGCGTGCGAATGAGAGTGAGGATATCGTCGTATTCGTCGATTCCGAAATACCAAGACCCAAATACGGTGAGTTGTTTGCGGATCATGTGGTCAGAGGTGCGGATGCGGGTTTCGGCGTTTTCACCCACAAGGGCGATCCGAGCCATTGGCGCGGCACAATCGAGTGCCATGTCGTGTGCAGCGGGCTGACCGGAGCAATCGATGGCGCCCGTCAAGCCCTCTCCTCCAGCAAATTCGCGTATTTTCTCCGCCGCGTCTTTGTCGCGGGGATCGAGAACGAGGTCGGCCCCAAGATTGCCCGCGAACTTCCGCCGCTCGTCGATCGGGTCGAGGGCCACGACGAGGCCGCCCATCGCTTTGGCAGCCAAGATGCCAGCGGCCCCCATCGGTCCGAGACCCCAGATGCCTATCGTAGACAGGCCCGTGACGCCTACCTTCCGGCAAGCTGAGAATAGGGTGCCAAAGGCGTCGGTCGAGATTGCAGCAGCGATGTGGGACATGTCCTTAGGCGTCTTGAGTAGGTTTCTTGCCGGCACCTTCAAGAATTCGGCGTTTCCGCCATCCATCGTAAAGCCGAGGCACTTCCACTTGCGACAAAGATAGAAGTGTCCGCTGCGACAGTGTTGGCAGACCCCGCAACCGACGCCGAGGTAGACGGCCACGTTGTCGCCCTCGGCAAACTCGGTCACCGCTTCGCCGACCTTTACCACTGTTCCCGCAGGTTCGTGGCCGCAAACGAATTGATTGCTGTCGCCACCGGAAATTACGGCATCGCCATAGTAGAGTGACAGATCCGAGCGGCAGATGCAGGAGGCGTGGATCTCGACCAGCACCTCGTCGGGACCGGGCTCAGGCACCATCACGGTGCGAACTTCGACTTGCTTGTCCCCCGGAAGGAATACGGCGGTCATTTTGGACATTTGTAGGTCTCCTAATTTGAATTATTTCACGGCGCCGGCCGACAGTCCGCGCACGAAAGAGCGTTGAAGGAGAAGGAACAGGATCACGAGCGGGGCGAATGCGATCAGGCCGGCCGCCGCGATCCCGCCATAGTCGATGCCGTATCGGCCCTGCAGGCTCGCCGCGCCGACTGTGATCGGCTTGAGTGTCTCGGTCTGAATTACTACGAGAGGCAGCAGGTATTCCTGCCAAGAGAACAGGAACACGATCAGCATCAATGACATCAGGCCCGGTCTGACAACTGGAAGCACGACTCCGACGAAGGTTCTGATCAGGCTCGCTCCGTCCATTGTCGAGGCTTCGATCAGTTCGTCAGGAACGTCCTGCATCACTGTGCGCATCATGAAGACGGAGAACGGCATCAGCAAGGCCGCCTGCGGGAGAATCACGCCGAGCCGGCTGTCGATAAGTCCGAGCGCTTGGAGATTGCCATAGAGAGCGACGATGACGGACGGCGCGGGCACCACGAGCCCGGCAAGGAATAGCGCGAACAGGGCCTCGCGCCCACGAAACTGCACTTTGGCGAAAGCGAACCCGGCCAACGGTGCAGTCAGCAGCACGATCACGGTGACGCTGAGCGAGATCACTACCGAATTCCAGAAGTAGGTGGAGAACCCGCTATCGGTCCACACGCGGCGGAAGTTCTCGATATTAAGTGGCCACGGAAGGGACAGTGGACCCGAGAACAGGTCCGCCTCGCTCCGCATTGAGGCCAATATGACGAGGTAGACCGGGGCCAGCGCATAGATCGCAAAGATGGCGAGAACCATCGTCTGGATTGGGCGGATGGCAGTGTTCATTTCGACCTCAGCAGCCAGAAGCTCAGGGAAGCAAGGCTAAGCACGATTGCAAGCAGGACCACCGACAGCACAGACGCGTAACCGAAGTCGCCGACGAGAAAGAAGGTCTTGTAGACGTGCGTGGTCAGCACCTCGGTGGCGTAGCCTGGACCGCCTTGTGTGGTGACCCAGATCAAGTCAAAGAAGCGCATAGCCTCGATTGCGGCATAGAGCCCAAGAAAGAGGGTCGAGTTTCGCAGGAGCGGAACGGTGATGTCGCGGAATTTTGCGCCCCATCCTGCGCCGTCGATATCGGCCGCCTCATACAACGAAAGGTCAATTGACTGGATCGCGGCAAGGTAGATCACGACGCAGAAGCCAAAGAATGTCCATGCGCCGACCACGTTTAGCGACAGGAGTGCGGTGGACTCCTCAGCGAGCCAGGCTTGTGCGAACTGATCGAGGCCCACGACGTCCAGACCGTAGTTCAGCAGGCCGAAAATCGGGTTGTAGATCCAGCCCCAGATGATCCCCGCGACGACCAGCGGTATCGTGCGCGGGATGAAGTAGACCGCGGCAAGCACGCGCACAGTGTTCGGTCGCCGCTCGGCCAGGATCGCTGAAAGCAGGAGCCCGGCAGTCAGCGGAAAGGCGAGGGTGAGGACGACCCAGATCGCATTATGCCATAAGGCGATCCAGAAGGTCGAGTCGGAGCCTAGGCGAGCGAAATTCGCCAGCCCTACGAAGGTGTCGATCTGACCGCTGTCCCAAGAAAAGAAACTGTAGCCGACCACCTGTGCGATTGGGACTGCCACAAAGGCGAGGTAGATGATGAGCGCAGGAGCAAGGAACCAGTATGCTGTGCGGGGCGAGTGCATGAATCTGCCTCGGTTGGGGGAGAGATTGCGGGCCGGACGTGCCGGCCCGCAGCGAACGAGGTCAGGGGATCCAGCGCTCGCCGTTGGCGATCGCGGTTTCCCAGGAGGTCTGCATAGACTGCAGGAATTCCTCTGGCGTCGTCTCGCCGCCGGCCAGCCTCTGCAGCTCCGGGTAGAGAACCTGTGTAACGCTTTCAGGCAGCGTCGTATGCAGATCGTAGAAGTTGGTATCCGGCGTCGCGAGTCCCTGCTCAAAGAACGACTGGACCACGGGGTGTGCCCCCCATTCCGACAGCTCCTCGGGGGTGGTCCCGATCGGCACGGTGTAGCCCTTTTGCACCCATACCCGTTGGCTGTCGTCGCTTACCAGACAATTCAGGTAGGCCGCCGCCGCTGCACGGGTATCCGCGTCGGCGTTGGCCGCAAGCTGCCATTGCGAGCCTTCGCCCCACATCGTCCCGGGTTCGGCGCCCGCGGAGATCGGTGGCAGCATGAAGACCCCAAGCTCGATGTTGTCCGACCCGCGGATCATGTCCTGGATCACCCAGGTGCCTGTTATCGTCATCGCGGCGCGGCCAGACAGGAACAGCGCGTTCGCCTCGTCATAGCCGACGCCATTGAAGCCGCGCGGGAACCAGCCACTCTCGGACCAGTTCTGAAAGACGGTCGCGGCCTCGAGGAATGCTTCGTTCGTCCAAGGCGTGTCTCCGAAAAAGACGTCCTCTTCGATTTTCTTGCCGGCGGTAAGACCGAGGATCAGCGAGAAGGTATTGGTTGCCGGCCAGCGGTCCCGGTTGCCGAAAGAGATCGGGACGATGCCGGCCTCCTTGAAGGCGTTCGCCGCTGCGACGAATTCGTCGTAGTTCGTCGGCACCTCTATGCCCTGTTCTTCGAACAGTTCCGCGTTGTAGTAGACCCCCATCAGGTCCTGCTCCATCGGCAATCCGTAGATCTGCCCATCATAGGAGTTTCGGCCGCGATAGAAGTCGTTGATGTGCTCCCAATTATACTCGGCATAGTAATCGTCAAGCGGCGCCAGAGCACCGACCCGCGCATAGCCTGACAGCACCGAAGCGGCTGGCCAAGTATACGCTAGGTCAGGCGTCTTTCCTGCAGATACCGCGAGCCGATAACTGTCACGGATGCCGATCGACGGCGCGACGGTGCGTAGGACCTCGGCGCCACCAAGAGCGGGCGCGCAGGTCTCGATCAGTTCGTCCATCGCGGGTCCGGCGGCGGTGATGCCAGTCTGCGAGAACTGATCCCACTGCGTGACGACCGTCTGGGCCGCCACCTGGGTGGCCGAAAGGCCGATCGTTGTCACGATTGCAATTCGCTTCATGTGTCTCTCTCCCTTTTTGGTTCCGTTTCCTGCCACCTCCTCAGACGCGCAGGAAAGGGCAGTAGTCTCAGATGATGGTCTTCAGGTAAGCGAGTGCGCGCCGGGCCAGGTCATCGGGCTCGACGTTTCGGCGGTTGAATCCAATCTCCATAGTAAGGTAGCCCTGATAGCCAGTTGCCTTCAGGGCCTCGATCAGTGAGAGGTAGTCGACGACGCCGCTCCCCGGCGGGTCGCGGTTCACGTCGGCCAGGTGGATGTGCGTCAGACGCTGCCCGAGGCGGTGGACATAGTCCGTGGGCACTTCATTGCGGTAAAGCGTATGAAAAGTGTCGAACATTGCAGCAACGTTCGAGCGGTCGACATGCTCGATAATCTGGATAAGGTCGTCGCAACTGTCGATCAAATTGCTGTCGGACGATGTCGGCTCGACGACGACCGTCAGGTCCTTGCCGGCATGATCGGCAACCTGCTCCAAAGCTGAGGCGCTCCAATCCCATGCCTGCCTGCGGTCGGTGCCAAAGATCTGCCAGCCCGCGACGTAGATCAGGGTTGGGGAGCCCCATGCGTGACAGAGATCAGCCACCTTCTTGTACTGGTCGATCGCCGCCGCCCGCTCAGCCGGATCCGGCGAGGCTACGTTGAATCCGGCGCCGCCGCCTGGCGCGGGTAACATCGACGAGCATGCGATCCCGTTGTCGTCCAGCAGTCTCCGAATTTCGGAGATCCTATCATTGGTAAGGTAGTCGGGAAAGGCATGCGGCGCGGCAGCGCCGATTTCGATCCCATCGTAGCCGATGCGGGCGAGCCGCCGAATGACTTCATCGAGTGGATAGGCCGGGACCCATACCGGAAAACTCGAATAGGTCCATGTGTTGAACGACAACCTCATTCCTGCTCCTCTCAGGCTGCAGACGGCTGTGCGTGCTCCCAGTGGAGAGCCGCTTCGAACGAACTCTTGCAAGCCGCTCATGACGTCTGTGTCGATACGATGCCGTGACAATATTGATCCGCCAGAACGAACGTAGCCTTTAGTTCGTCCAGAATGGACAGGTTCACGCGAAGGACGATGTTGCCTACATCCAGTTTGGACTGGTAACCTGGTCGCGCTGGATAGGCTTGGCCCAATCAGCTTGTCCGATCTGGACGGAGGCCGCCGTGAAGAAGTTCAGCAGCTTGCCCGCCCACGAACCCCTTCGGCCCGAAGGGCCCTATGAGATTGACGGAACGGTGGAGCCGCAGCGTGTTCGGGACGAACAGGTTCGCTTCGCCGAATTCGTCGACCGCTTACATTCGGAAGCCGAGAGCACTCTCAAGCTCAGCGCCGGACAGCGCGAGATGCGGATCGTTCTTCACCTGGTAACTTCGCACTTTGATGGCAAACTTGTGACCACCTCATCCTTGGCGGCCGCGTCTGGCATGTCCTACGGCACTGCGCTTCGTGCCATCGACGCGATGACACGGCGTGGCATGATCGTTCGGCGGGAGCGGACGGCATCAGGCCGATCCCAATCGTTGCATCCTTCCAGCAGTCTGCTCGCCCGCTGGCGCCAGTTCGCCTTTCGCGGAGAGAATCTGATGAAGCTCGCGCTGCGGAAGGAGATGCCGGGGCGGGCACACCGCAGCGGGTCGGGCGATGTCTTGTTGCCGCCGCCGGCAGTGCTCACGTCAAAGCTGCAGCTTGGAAGAGGGTTGCGGGTCCTCGTGCATTCCGATCCGACCTTCATGGCGATGCTGAACCTGAAACGTCAGTTCGAGATGATCCTTGGGACCAGCATCGAAAGCCGCGCCCATTCGATCGACCGCCTGCGAGAGGAGCTGATACGCAACAGCGAGCGCGCGGTCTCCATGTATGACATCGTCGCCGTCGATCTGCCATGGATTGGAGAGATGGCGGAGGAAGGGCGGCTCCTGCCGCTCGACAGACTGTTGGAGGACTCGGCCTTTGATCAGTCCGACATTTACTCGGACGCGCTCGCGAGCTCGCGCTGGAAGGGGCAGCAGTACGGTGTTCCGATTATGGTATCGGGAGAACTGCTGGTCTACCGCGCCGACCTTCTCAGCGACGCCAGTCTGGCTCCCCCGAAGACGACAGACGAACTGCTGGAGGTAGCGCGGGCGCTCCATCAGCCTGCGACGGGACGCGCCGGGATCGCATGGAATGGCGGCCGCGGGACGCCTCTTGGTCACACGGTGCTGATGCTCATGGCCGCCTTCGGCCAGTCGGTCATTGACCTGCCCCGAACGGAGGAGGGCTTCGATTATGCCGCTGTCGAGGGTGCATCGCTCCGCCCAATGTTCGATAGCGAGGCCGCAGCACAGACGGCGGAATTCCTTTGCAATCTGCGCTGTGTTGCACCGCCTGACGTGCTACGGATGGCTTGGTATGATCGCGCCACTGCGTTTGCCGAGGGTCGCGCTGCGATGGCCTACTCTCACTCCCTGCTTGCTCCGGTCTACGAACTCGACCGGTCCTCGCCTGCGTACGGAAAGACCGGTTACTCGGCGCACCCTACATTTGGGGACAGTCGCCCGATTGTTCCGATGGGTGGCTACTCTCTGGCCATCCCGTCTAACATCGCCGCCAGAAGGGTCGACGCGGTCTGGCAGGCATTGCAAGCGATGACGACGGCCTCGGCCGCCAAGATCTACATGACCAATGGAAGCCTCGCGAGCCCGCGCCGTTCGGTCAGTCGCGATCCCGAGGTTGCGGCCCTGTCGCCGATGATTGCAACTGTCGACGAGATGGAAGCCCACGGCTACCTGAAGATGTGGCCGCGCCCCCCCTTGCCTGGCATTGCCGATGTAATAGCGATTGCCGGCGAAGAGTTCCACGACATGCTGATCGGACGGAAATCGGGAGCCGAAGCGACCCTCGCGGCCCAGCAGCGTGCCATGGATGCATTGGCAAGAAGGCGGCGGCAAGAATAGCGCTCACCAAAGAGCCCAAGCCGTTTCATCGGGGAGATTTCAGACGCACTTGTGGCAGAGGAGAAGCGACGTGCAGTTCCCTGGGTGCTGCATGATCACTGGCTCGATCGAGTGGATGGCGTCGACCTCGGAGGTTCGATGCCGACGGCTTCTCGGATGTCCGAGTAGATCGTATACGAGGCGCATGGTGCCGCGGTGGGCGGGTCGGTTGTGTTGCGGGAGAGGCTGTCATGACAGCGTTTCGTTGCCAGTCGCGACTGAACCAAAAGACCATCTAAGCCACCAGTAGAGTCAATTAAAACAATGGCTTAGAGCGTGTCGCCCCTGATCGGATTCTGGATTCCCATAGCGCTCGTCCTGTGATTCCTTGCCTTGGAAGCAGATATGGGGGTCAGAGATGGGCAAACCGCATCCTGTTGAGTTACGTAAACGGGCCGTTTCACTTGTCGAGCAAGGCAACACGCACACCGAGGCGGCGCGGCGCCTGTGTGTTTCGATCAAGTTCGTCAACGACATGGTGCGGCTCAAGCGCGAGAGCGGATCGCTTGCGCCGAAGCGGCAGGGCAATCCCGGGCGCGGCAAGCTGACCGGTGTAAAGGGCTGGGTGGAGCGCCGGATCACGGCGCAGCCCGATCTGACGATTGACGAGTTGACGGCGGAGCTGGCCGCGGAGCACGGGGTGAAGGTGCATCGCTCGTCCGTCGGCCGGCTGCTGCTCAGGCTCGGGCTGTCACACAAAAAAAGACCTGCAAGCGCTTGAGCAGAAGCGCCAGGACGTGGCCGACCTGCGCCGCATCTGGATCGGCAAACGCCAGCCCTTCATGGCCAACCATCTGGAAAGACTGGCCTTCATCGACGAGACCTCGGTCAAGACCAACATGGCCAAGACCACCGGCTGGGCCCCGCGCGGGCAGCGCCTGGTCGATCACGCGCCGTTGGGACATTGGCGCACCCAGACGTTCATCGGCGCCCTGCGCCATGACCGGCTCGATGCCCCCTGGGTTATCGACGGCGCAATGAACAGTGAGATGTTCGACCTATATGTCACGACCCAGCTGGTGCCAACGCTACGGAGCGGCGACGTGGTCATCCTCGACAACCTGTCGAGCCACAAGAGCCCCGGCGCAGCCCGGGCCCTGCGCGACATCGGCACATGGTTCCTTTTCCTGCCGCCCTACAGCCCCGACCTCAACCCGATCGAAATGGCCTTCTCGAAGCTCAAGGCGCTGATCAGAAAAGCTGCCGCCCGAACCTATCATGAACTTTGGAAGGCAGTCGGTCATGTGTGCGACCTGTTCAGCGACGAGGAATGCTACAACTTCTTCAAGGCAGCAGGATATAGAACCGATTAAACGCGATTCGCTCTAGTGGGCGGAGAAGGTTGGACGTCAGGCCCATCCCCTCCGCCACCCACCCCTGTCTCTGCCAGCGCAGTCGTTTCTTCCCTGTTTTCCCTCGGTTTTCCGGGAGGTTGGCGAGGGTCATCTGCGAGAGAGACGACCATCCATCCCTGTATCAGCCCGATTTCCCGGCGCAGTCTCCGGAGGCACCATCACGCGCTTCGGTTGGGCCCCAATTTCCCTGCTAACAGGGAATTTGCAGGGAATTTCTCCGGAATCCGGCCTTTCGCTCCGATTTTTTTGGTGAATCCACAAGTGTTATCAGAGGCTTGCAAGCGAATTCCCTACGCAGATTAACAGGGAACTTTTCCGCGATTATCAGGGAAGTTTTCCGCAGGAACAGGGAACCCCGTGCGCAGATCAGGGATGTCGCGGGTCTTGGGTGAACCCGTACATCCTGGCCTGCGCGTCCCAGTCCAGCGGCACCGGTTTGCGGATGATCCGTTCGAGGGTCAGGTCGGCCGGCTGGCGTCCCTCGAGAATGGCGGACTGGATCGCGGGCGCGAGGAACGCCACCTGCGCCCTGGTACGGATGTAGGATTCGGAATGCCGTGTTGCGGCGGCGATCTCGCCGAGTGGTTTGCCTCCGCGCAGATCGGCCACCCAGGCATGAGCCTGCGAGAGGGCGCGCAGCAGGGTGCGATCGGGCTGGGGCGCGCGGTCGCCGACGATGATCTTGCCCTCGACGCCCCGACGCCGCAGGGCGAAGGGGGCCTCAATCGAGAGGGCTGACGGATCGAGCGCGTCCGGATGGAGATCGAGTGCTTTGGCGAGCGCTTTGGCCTGGAGCGAGAGGACGATGCGGTTCTTCCCAACGTGCCCCTCGGCCAGAAGACCGGTGATCAGACCGAGCGTGCCTGCAGCAAGCTGACTGGCTAGGTGGCGCACCCTGTCCCTGACGGCGTCGCCCTGCTGCAGATCCGCCTCCGCGCAGATCCGGTGGTCGCGGGCGAGCGCGACGAGGTGTCGGCTTATGACGTCCGCCACAGCCTGCTCCAGCGCCTGAGCCGGGAGCCGCCATCCACCAGGATCCGTGCCACCCGAGATCAACCGGTTCGAGACATAGTACCGGATCTGCCGTCCATGACGCGGTGTATGGGTCGGGGTCAGCCGATCGCCGGTGTCGTCGTGCAGCTTCCCCGTCAGCGGAGCGACGCGGGTCGCGCCGGGATGATCGCCGGTGCCTCTTTGGCCCCGCGGGCGTGCGCTGGCGGACTGCAGCTTCGACTGGACCCGGTCCCACAGGGCCTCGTCCACGATGGGCGCATGGAGTCCATCCCAGACCCGGGTCTTGTGGCGGATCTTGCCGATGTAGATCGGGTTGCGCAGCAATGCGTATATCTGACCGCGTGATAACGGATTACCGCCCTGGACCCGCCCGGACTTGAAAAAGTGCAGCTTGGAGCGCAGGCTCAGATCACTGGCCTTGCGCATGACGGCGTTCAGGCAGCCAAGGTCGTCATAGAGCGCGAAGATCGTCCGCACCGTTTCCGCTTCTTCGGCGTTGACCACGAGACCGCGGGTTTTCGGATCGGGATGGGGATCGTAGCCCAGGGGCGGTAATCCGCCCATCCACAGCCCCTTCTTCTTCGAGGCAGCGATCTTGTCGCGGATCCGCTCGGCCGTAACCTCGCGCTCGAACTGGGCAAAGGACAAGAGCACGTTGAGCGTCAGCCGGCCCATGGATGAGGCGGTGTTGAAAGCCTGAGTGACCGAGACAAAGGAACAGCCGGCGGCATCGAAACGCTCGACCAGCTTGGCGAAGTCGGCGAGCGAGCGGGTGAGGCGGTCGATCTTGTAGACAACGACCATCTGGACAAGCCCCGCGTCGATGTCGGCCAGAAGCCGCTGGCGACCGGGCCTCTCGAGCGTTCCGCCGGAGATGCCGCCGTCATCGTACCGGGTCTTGCCCGCAACCCAGCCCTCGTGCCGCTGGCTGGCGATGTAAGCGGCGCAGGCCTCGGCTTGGGCATCGAGCGAGTTGAAGTCCTGGTCGAGCCCCTCGTCGGAGGATTTGCGCGTGTAGATGGCGCAGCGGATCCGGGGTTTGTTCATGGTCCGGGCACCTTCTTCAGCCCGAAGAACCGCGGCCCGGACCACCGGGCCCCGGTAATGGCCCGGGCGATGGGCGAGAGCGAGGTGTACCGCTGACCCTTCCACAGGAAGCCGCCCTCGACGACATCGACCACCTGGGTCACGCCGCTCCACTCCCGGATCAGGCGCCCGCCGGGCTTAAGGGCGGGGCTGGTTGTACCCCGGTCGTCGCGGGCCGCCTTCTGCAGCTTGCCGACAAAGCCCTTGGGCAATCCGCCACATTCCCGGGTCTGCATCTCGAAGGCCAGGTACCGGCGGAGGAACGGGCTACTGAGGCGCTTCGGGACGGGGCTGCCGAAGACCGCGTTCCAGGCGGCGATTAGCGCCGCCCGGTCCATGGTTTCGATCTCGGCCAGGGAGGGCTTCATGTCGCGCTCTCCGGACCGCCAGTGATGCGGTAGACCGTGCCGCCGCCGGGTTTGGCAGGATCCGCGCGGTCGATCCTGTATCCGGCCTTCCTGAGGCCGCTCATCGCCGCCCGGACGGAATGGGGCTGCCAGCCGGTGGCGGTTTGCAGGGCGGCGAGATCGGCGCCTGCCTTGCGGCTCAGCAGTTTGCGCAGGATCGCGGTTTTGGTCTCGCGCGGGGGTGTCGATGTGGATTTGGACATAGTCGTTCCTCGATATTTTGGGCCGACGGAAGGCAGGCCCATGTACCGAGAGGCGCCCGGGGTCTGGCCGGGCTGGGGAACAGTGACGCTCGTGTCATGCGGGAAGTCCAGTGGATTTGAATCAGCTATCCCGAGTGTCGCGGCGTGAAAGGCCCAAACGAGCCGCCAATTCCTCAACCTTTGCCTGCGCGCGGTTCTGATCAGCCTTGGCTTCTTCCGCCGCGACGCCGACATCGAGCATGATCCGGACCGCTTCGAGCAAGGACGGCTTGTGTCCTTGCAAACCTTTTTTGCAGAGCGCCAAATAGGCTGCTTCGATCCCATCTAGGCGAACCCGGCGACCATCGGAGGTCTGAGCCGTGATTGGCGCGGCCAGGATCCGCGCCGCATCGTCGAAGATCTCGGAGCGCGTCTTCGGGCGTCCACGAGGATTGCCAGATTGGCCGGGCTTCCAGCGGCTCTGTTTCGGCGGCTGGCCGTAGCCAAGCTCTTCGTCTTTACGCATCGGCCACATCCTTGTTCGGCTTATCCAGGCCGAGGCGCCTCGCCAGAGATTCCGCCCGGGCTTTGGCATCGATTTGCGGATGTGGCTCGGAGTCGCCGAAGCCCACCTCAGCTAGAATCCGTCGCTGCACTGCCAATGCCTGTTTGTCGCCCTGCAGCGCCAGATCGCGGAGCTTCCAAATCAATGCATCCCGGATCATTAGTTTCTGGTCGTTGTCTTTCACCCGGACTTTGCGTTTGAGGACCCGGTGCAGCACCGTGTTCAGGTCTTCTCGCTTGCGCGGGCGGCCACGGGGATTGCCAGACTTGCCCTTTTTGAACCGGGTATGTTCGGGCGGGTTCATGTAGCCGACCGTAGGTGTTTTTTCGTCAGTCATTCGGCGGCCTCCAGATTCGGCGCATCGGTCTCGGCTTCGCGGTCGTGCGCAACCTCGGCAAAGGTCTGATCGGTACCAACCAGACGCGCCGGCTGGCCCGTCTGGGCCTCGAAGCGCCGGCAGATCACGTCGCAGTAGAGCGGGTCGAGTTCGATGAGACGGGCCACACGGCCCGTGCGCTCGGCCGCGATCAGCGTGGTGCCGGAGCCGCCGAAGCCATCCAGAACGATGTCACCGCGGCGGGTTACATCGCGGATCGCATCCGCGACTGGCCTGCCCCCTGAAAAGTGGTCCTCCCTGAAGTAGGTTTTCGAGCCAGATGGAGGACAGATGAATGCCCCAGAAGAAGCACAAGCCCGAAGAGATCGTCGCGAAGCTTCGGCAGGT
>Ga0008833_1000897_pt1 | contig 18914 bp, 27 predicted proteins | sample HotLakConsoUCCLE_FD_62216 | JGI IMG/M metagenome (GOLD analysis project Ga0008833, IMG submission 62216) | Hypersaline microbial mat communities from Hot Lake, Washington, USA - Hot Lake Consortium UCC-LE | ecosystem: Environmental > Aquatic > Non-marine Saline and Alkaline > Hypersaline >... | reverse complement strand
GAACGGCCGTTCCTGCCCGCGTCCCGAGAAGACATGCGCACCTACGCGGAGCTGATCCGGGGGGATTTCGAGGCCTACATCGCCGATGTGCAGGAGTATTTCCGTTGCATCGACGAGGAACGCGCACGGGCTTTTATTGAGGCGAGGGAAGTGAGCGAGGAATACGGGCGGTTCGTAGAGGTCATTGACTGAGAGGCGAGTTCTGTTGCCTCGACCTAAGAACGTCGAGGCCAATCTGGGCCGGATTCCATTTAGGAAGTGCCGTTAGTTGGCTGTACCTGAAAACCCCATGATCTCGCTCATCAGATACACAGGGTTTCGGATACTCACGCGGCCAGCGCTTAATGTTCCCCTCTAACCGGGTGCGGATCATGGTCGCGACCAAGCCCATCGACTTTCGCAAGCGCCCTGATGGCCTTGCGGCGCTGGTCACGTCCGTACCACGCAGGAACTCTTTCAGCGGTATTGTCTTTGCGCTTGGACTTGCCCGGAAAATGTGGAGAGCACCAACTGAGGAACCAGGAGGTGTTCTATGGGAAACGGAAACAGGCCGACACCGGAATTATAGTCGCGAAGGAAGCCCGATCGCAAGGACCGCGAGCCTTGCAAGAAGGATCTATAGCAGACGCATTCCAGTAATCTGCCCCACAAACCCGGCCGGTATCCCTTGAAATTAATTTCAAATCTTGGAAGATCATTTAAAAAGGACATCAAGTACGAAATCTGCACGCGTTTTTGTGTCTGTCTTCGGCAAAGTAATTACTTCATATTGCAGCATCCGGTAGGCAGCAACCAAGCGATCATACTCATGTATTCCATCATCAAGAGTATGCTTTCGGTCTCCGTTATGCGGAAAAATTTCTGGCCAAGGCGGGGTTAGGAAGACCTTCTGATGGAAACGGGGGTGGCCCTTCAAAGTCAAGGTGATTGGAATGGACGCAGCATACTCTAATGCAGCAGCAGCATCGATCAGACCGCGGTCAAAAAATACCCAGTCCGAGGCGCAGTCTACGCTCTTCATGTCGTTGGACGAAACCTCGATTGCACGTCGTGCGAACGCCTCGAGGTCGATCCACGGCAACGCCCTACCCTTTATGGCCAACTGCTCGGCAATGATCCTTCTTCCCGGCTCGGCAACAGTGCCGTAGCCTCTACTTGCTAGTTCAGCGAGAAGCGTGGACTTCCCACCACCAGAGCAGCCTGACAAAATGACATGGAAGCGGTCAAATTCCTCAGTCATGGTACATTTTACCCAACTTGGCAACGTACTCTGATCACACGACAAGATGGTACTGCGTCAGAAGGCGACCAAAATGCTCTGCGTGTTCTTCTGGGCGAGCAGATAACTCAAAACAAACCGATAGGTGCCCGTTCTTGATCGGTCGGACAAGCTGCTGAAAGTTGCCGTATCGGACGACCAGCCAGGATAGGCCTCCGCAATCGAGGTTCCCTCTACTCATAGTTAGGTTGATAAGGGCTGGATTTACGAAAAGCTCCTCATAGCGGTCGCTTTCAGAGGCGGAAGCGCCAGAAACTGCAGCGCGTTGCGCTGTATTAAGTTGGCCGCCTAACAATATCGACACATAGCGAATATCAGATGAGACATCGAATAATTGACCAAAGAATCTCTTAAATTCGGAGATCCCATCACCGGAGAAGACATATAGGCCCGATCCACGCATTCTATTTTCCATGTTCCTTCACCGTATTCCGTAATTGCTGAAGTGCTGCGATCTTAGCTTCGGTCTATGATGGTGATGATTCGTCCATCAAGAAACTTGAATTCGCTCACACCTGAAAGTTCGACTTTCTCGCCGGCTTTGGGGCCGTTCGGTAGATCGATTGAGAGCCTCCCCACGTAATCGATTTCGACGATAATTGAGTTAGGTTGCACTCGGATATTTGTGATCTCCTGATTGCGCTCGCTGAACATCTCGGCAGCCGCTTCTGCTTGCTTGCGAAAATCGCGGGCGCCACGTCTTTAGAGGGTCAATTCTTCGTTCGTATAATTTTGGAATGTCACGTTCGCATGGACTTGCTGCACCATACCGTCGATATCAAAGCGATTGTATGCTTCGATATAGGCGCGAACTCGGTCGATGTTTTCGTCACCCATCACAGTGAGTTCTCCTTTTTTGACACAAAGAGATGACATTATTGTCCGAAATGTTCGGTAAGCTCACGTAGGACTACATTCGGCGCCTCGAGTTGAGGTAGATGCCCAAGTCCCGGCAAGGGAGTCAGCGTGACGGCGACCCGCTCTGCAAGCGCCAGCCCTCTGGAGATCGGGATCCACGGGTCGTCGGCCCCCCATAGTATCGATGTAGGGCAACGGATTTCGCCATACTGTGGCTCAATCTCGGCAGTAAATGCTTCGTCGGCCAGTTCGAACTGCCGCCAGAATGCCTGTTGACCAGCCGGTGTAAGCCAAGGAGCGTCGAGTTGGTTGTAATCTTCCTTCGGGATCGCATGCACAAGCGCGCTGTCGATGTATGCGCAGACAATGGCAGCGTGAATATGCGGAGGAAGCCCCGTGAAAGCTGAGATATGGGTCTTCACATGCTCGAAGAACGCTGAGCCCCAGGGTCTCATCGCCACGACATTCATCAGGACAAGACTGGCAAACTCCTTTCGATGAAGGAGGTGCGCCCGGAGCGTCACTGTGCCGCCGAAATCATGCGCGACCACCGCCGGCGCGTCCAGCTTCCAGTGCTCCAGCATTTCGCAAAACACCTCTCCCTGTACTTCAAGCGACGGCGGGCGAGTAGGCAAAAGCTCCGAGCGTCCGAAACCTGGCATGTCATACCAGTGGACTCGGAATTGTTCCGAAAGCTCAGGTATGATCCGGTGCCACGAGAATGAAGACCATGGCCAGCCGTGTGCGAGGACGAGCGGCGGCCCCTCGCCCGCTATGCCGTAGGCTACGCTTCCGGCCGATGTCGAAGCGGTGGCATCTAGGTTCCATCCCTTAACGGCATCCTGTCCCTTGTTCTGCATCCATCAACTCCGTTCCCTCCGCAGGCCCAGGACCGTCGTGATTCCCGCTCAAGTCTGCGACGGATGATGGATAACCAGCTTGCACTAGATAGACAAGTCGGTCTAACTAATGTCATGCAAGAATCAGCCACCGAACGATTGACCGCCACAGCAGCGCGACTGTTTCAGGAACGCGGTCTTACTCGTGTCGGGATCAATGAGATCATCCGCGAGGCCGACGTCGCGCGGATGTCGCTTTACAACAACTTCAAGTCCAAGGAGGACCTGGCACTCACGGCCTATGCCGCAGTGTCGAAGAACCGCAGGGACGCAATTGATGCTGCTATCGATGCATCAGGCGGGCCCGAAGCTGCAATCCTCGCGATATTCGACCTCGCAGCCGAACTGGCTGGCAGAGCTTCGTTTCGAGGGTGTGTATTTATCGATCTCGCAGCTCATGCCGCGGTCGAAGATACGCGGCTACTCGACCTCGTCCGTAGCCACAAGGCGGCGCTTCGCGATAGTTTCACACGCCTCGCCCTGCAGGCTCGTATGGCCGATCCGGAGACTCTCGCGAGACAGCTTCTCGCCCTTTGGGACGGGTCCCTGACCGACGCCTTCATCGAGCGTGACACAGCGCCCATTTCAGCGGCGCGTTCCGCAGCCGAGCGTCTCTTGAGGCAAGGCGAATGATGTCGAAGGGCCTGGCGCCTTGGCTGGTCGTGGTAGGTCTTTCGCTCGGCCCGGCGGTCAGCAACGGTCTTGCCCGCTTCGCTTATGGCCTGATCCTGCCGGCTATGCAGGCCGACCTTTCCTGGAACTTCACGGAAGCTGGTTGGCTAAACACGGCGAATGCCGCCGGTTACCTGCTTGGCGCCCTGTCGACCTTTGCCCTGATCGACCACCTCGGCCCGAGGCGCATTTTTTCCATCGGCGTCGCTGCGACGCCAATCGCGCTGGTCGGATCCGCAGTTTTCGCGGATCTCTGGCTGCAATCGATTTTCCGGGTCGCCGCCGGGGTCGCAGGCGCCGGGATCTTTATCTCCGGCGGAGCGATGGCCGCGACGCTGTTTCGCGATGCACCTTCAAGAAATGCGCTTGCGATCAGCCTCTACTTTGGTGGTGGAGGCCTCGGGATGATCGCCAGTGGGGCGGTCCTTCCAATTATCTTCGAGCGGAACGGCGTCAGCGCATGGCCGATGGCGTGGCTGATCCTCTCAGGCCTGTCCGCGCTCGCCGTTTGGCCTGCGCTCTGGGCGGCGAGAGAATGCCCGGAACCGGCTCGTATACATGTCTTGGTCGCTCCGCGACTGCCGATGATGAAGAAGTTGCCGGCAGTGCTCGGATACTTTCTGTTTGCCGTCGGCTACATCGTCTACCTGACCTTCTTAGTGGCCTTGATGCACGAAGGTGCGGCGAGCGCCGAGTTGATTGCTGCCTGCTGGACGCTGCTCGGCCTCGGCGTGATCGCGGCGCCGTTCCTTTGGCGCGGCGTGCTGGAACGTAGCGCGGGCGGCGGTGCGCTCGCGCTGGCCTGCCTTGCAACCGGGGCGGCAACGCTACTCCCGATCGGTCTGCCGGGGTCCGTGCCGGCACTCGTCCTGTCGGTCGTCGTCTTTGGACTGTCGTTCTTCATTGCGCCGACGGCGGTCACCAGCTTTGCACGAAAAAACCTGGACCAAGCGGTCTGGGGGCGGGCCGTTGGCATGTTCACAGTCGTCTTCGCGCTCGGCCAGATCGTCGGACCGGTACTCGCAGGATTTGTCTCGGATCTGACCGGGTCGGTTTCCCAAGGCATGGCCGCAGCGGGCCTCATCCTTCTCCTCGGAGCCGCTTTGGCCGCCTTGCAGCGTCCTTTGACGACTGCCTCCGTCGAAGAAGCAACCTAAAGCGGACCTACCATGTATCAGGCTGCATTCATGTTTCGCCCTGGCCCAACGGACGCTGAGTTCGAAGCCTTCACCGCCCAGATCAACGCGTGTGCCAACCAGCTTGAAGGCTTTCTCGGCGAAGAGAACTGGCAATCGCCGGACGGCTCTCTCCGTCTGGCGGTCTACTATTGGGCCGACCGCGCTTGTCTCGACGTTTTTGTGCGCGATCCGATTCACAGGAAGGCGAAGGCTCGGCAGGCAGAATGGTACAAAGGGTACCATGTGATCGTGTCCGAAGTCGTTTTGAGCTACGGCGACGGCAGACTGCCCCATCCGACCGGCGACAGCAGGCGGGAGAGACGGGGATGAGCCTCGAAATCCTCACGGCGTTCGCCGCCTTCGCGTTCGTATCCGCCGCCACCCCTGGTCCCAACAATCTCCTTCTGCTGGGCTCCGGTTTGCGCGTTGGGCTTTGGCGAACCATGCCGTTCGTCGTCGGGATCAATTTCGGGTTCTCGGTTCTGCTCGTCAGTGTCGGCTACGGTCTCGGCCAGCTTTTCGAACGGTTTCCGGCTTCACAACTGAGCCTGAAGATCATCGGTACTGGATACTTCCTCTATCTCGCCGCGACCCTTCTGCGGAACGGCAAGACTGAACAAAAGGCACACTATCGCGACCTCGGGTTCTGGTCCGGGGCCGTCTTCCAGGTCGTGAATCCCAAGGCATGGCTGATGTGCATGACGGCCGTCTCCCTGTTTCTACCCGATGGCTGGTCTGCAGTGACGATCGCTGCCATGGTTGCCACCTTCGTCCTCTTGGGCCTGCCGGCAAACATCGCGTGGGCGGGGGTTGGACAATCGCTTCGGGCACTGGTTTCCGACGAGCGTCGCATGCGAGTTTTCAATTCGGTCATGGCCGTGTTGCTCGTTCTTTCCATCTTTCCGGTATGGCTGCCTTATGGGTGAGTTGTGTGCTTCTCGCATGATGTTCGTCGCGACTACTCGACACGTGCACAAAGACGTCAATCTCATGGAGCAATCTGAAATGCCCTTTCTTCGCCTCACTCTTCATTCCCAACCTTCGGAGGAGGTCTCTGGTGCCCTTGCAAGGGAATTGACGGTACTCATGAAGGACGTGCTGAATAAGAAAGTCGACCTCACCTCTGTATCGGTCGAAAGCAAAAGCGATATTTGGACAATCGGTGGTCTACCCCAAGAAGTTGCATGCTACCTTGAAGTGTACATTACCGCGGGAACGAATGACGAGTCTCAGAAGGAACGCTTCATCCACGAAGCCATGCGCGTGCTGAAGGAGCGTCTCGGTCCCATCCACTTGGCTTCCTATGTCGTGATCTCCGAAATACCCGCAACCGATTGGGGCTATGACGGCCGGACACAGGCCTCACGGCGCTGACGCTAACGCAACACTATACGATGAAAGTGCCTTGCCAATGACCGAGATCCTTCTTCTGCTTGCGCCAGTCCTTGCCGCTGCCCTTGTCGCGCAGGCAAGCCCCGGTCCGGCCACTCTGGCCATCTCCCGCGAGTCAATGCTGCATGGTCGGAAGGCCGGCGTTGCACTCGCCCTCGGTGTCACCACAGGATCATGGATTTGGTCCGCCGTTGCGGCGGGTGGGATGAGCGCGATCATTCTGGCTAGTGAATGGGCAATAATCGGATTGAGGTTTGCGGCTGCTGCCTATCTCGGCTGGCTGGCGTTCAAGTCCGCCAGGGCGGCACTTCGCACCCAGATGGCCAATGGCGTACCATCGAAGCCAGGAACCAGCGGGAGCTATATTCGTGGATTGTTGATCCACTTGACCAACCCGAAGGCGATCCTGTTTTTCGGAGCACTTTACGCATTCGGTCTGCCGGTTGGCGCGACTACCGAAACTGTACTCTTGATAGCCGGAGCCGTGGCACTCCAAAGCATCCTCATCTTCGCAGGGCTTGCGCTGTTGTTCTCGCACCGGCCCATCGCGGAGGGATACTGGCGTTTTCGTCGGGTCTTCGAGAGTATTTTCGCTGCCGTCTTCGGGTCGGCGGCAGCAAGCTTCCTCGTGAGCGCCGTACAATCGCTTTTCGCCAGGTTGCAGAGAGTGCCGGGGTAATGGTCTCGCAACGCCTCCACCGAGAGTCGGTGCTGCCATATTGCGCTGCCCTCGCGACAACCTACGAGGTCCATTAAATGCCGATGCCATGGACATACCGACACGCCAGCCGCGAGTTCCGCGGCTTTCTGGATGACGCAAAAGAACGGATGTCGCTCGAGTCCGACAACATGACCTACACGGCCGTCGACGCCGTGTTCCAGGTTTTTCGTCGGCGCCTCACGGCGCAACAGGGTCTCGATTTTGCCAGCGTTCTGCCTTGCGTCCCTCGCGCGATCTTTGTGAACGACTGGCAGGTCGAAGATCCCCCTGCACCCTTCGAAGACCGCGTTGCGATGACGAGCGAGGCCAAGCGTGTCCGGGTGAACCACAATCTGACCCCTGATAATGCAATCGAAGCGACCGCCTGGGCTCTCCGCAGGAGCCTCGATCACCGCGAACTTGACCGCGTACTCAACCGGATCGGCCCGGAGGCGCAAGCCTTCTGGCATGTGGAGGTGTCCGACCCGTCCGAGCTGGCCCAGCGCTTCGTTTAGGTATCCCGGGCCAAGCGAAAATGGTTACGGAGCATGACCCCAGCAGTTTCCAGACCATCCAAAAACATAGCGTCACCACGAAATTCAGGAGCACGGAATGAAAACCTATCGCCCTCGCGACTATACGGGCCAGGAGGCTTGGGACGCAGTCGACATTGAATCGATCGACGACGCGACCGTTCGGCTGCACTGGACCGACAGACCATACAAGTGGCATATCAACGATGGCCCCGAGGTCTTTGTCGTGCTCGACGGCGCCGTCGACATGCATACTCGCATTGATGGCGAGGAAAAACTCGTCCGCCTCGAAACAGGCGATGTGTTTCACGCTCAGGACGGTGACGAACATTTCGCGCATCCCGACGGCGTTGCGCGCGTACTGGTGATCGAAAAGAAGGGCAGCGTATGACATCTCCGCAGCTCCCGATTCATGCCCGTATGTTGGTTCCTCACGATCTGCTGCTCGATGGAAAACGGATCGCATACGGCGTGCACGCCCCGCCGACAGGCCGGGGAGATGCAAGCGTTGTCCTGATCCACGGGACGCCATCATCCTCGGTGATCTGGCGCAACGTTGCGCCTGTACTTGTTCAAGCAGGGTATCAAGTGATCGCTTTCGATCTTCTGGGTTATGGCGCGTCCGAGAGGCCTCACCCCGTTTCCGTCGATACATCCGTGTCTGCTCAGGTGCCCGTGCTTCTCGGACTGATGGACTTCTTGGGAATAGACGCTGCACATCTGCTCGCCCATGACGTTGGAGGCGCAATCGCTCAGCGCACAGGAGTTCTTCACTCGGATCGGGTCAGGTCCATTGCACTGCTCGACGTGTGCTCGTTCGACTCCTGGCCTTCGGACCGAACGCGACAGCAGATGGAGGCAGGGCTTGATGCATTGATCCGCGCGTCCGCAGATCAGCACCGAAAGCACTTTGAGGAATGGTTGCTTTCAACCGTTGTCGACGAAGCCTCTATGCGCACAGGCCCGCTTCAGCATTACATTGACCTCATCTCCGGTCCCGTCGGCCAGGCGAGCTTCTTCCAACACCAAGTTGCTCACTATGATCACCGCCACACAAGTGAAATTAGCGATCGGCTTGAGGTGCTGGGCCGCATCCCGGTTTCCGTTGTTTGGGGCGCAGAAGATCGTTGGCAAAAACCGTATTGGGCCGAGCGTATTCACGCCGCCATTCCCGGTTCGAGCCTCACGTTCATTGACTCTGCGGGGCATTTCGTAATGGAAGATAAGCCGGAAGAGGTGTCGCAAGCTCTGCTTGAGCATCTTTCAAGAGCGGCCTCGTAGGTTGAACGTGCGTCACGGTGATTTCCCGTCAATGTGGCCTGAACCTGCAAGACGAGTGCTGACAGGTCGATGGTGTAGCCTTGAACCTTTGGATCCTGATCTGCACGGCGATGCTCTTTTTGAAGCCGTCAGCGGCGAGCAATCCGGCGGTCTTCACCGCTACCTTGCGGATCCTATCCCGGTATCACGGGCCGAGTTCGACGCGTGGCTGATCCCGCGAGCATCATCCTCTGATCCGATGTTCTTTGCGGTTATCGATGGGACGTCAGGGCGTGCGGAAGGGAGACAGAGCCTGATGGACATCGTTCCGCAACACGGTACCGCCGAAATCGGTCACATCCTGTGGGGACCACGCATCGCCCGGAGCCGAGTAGCGACCGAGGCGTTCTTCCTTCTGGCAGATTATGTCATGACTGAATTGAGCTACCGCCGATGGCAGTGGCGGTGCAATGCGAACAACGCCCCGTCCCGGCGCGCGGCGGAGCGATTTGGCTTCACGTTCGAGGGGATATTCCGAAATCACATGATTGTAAAAGGGGAGAGTCGGGATACCGCCTGGTATTCTATTACGGATGCGGAGTGGCCCGCAATCCGCGCACGCTTTCTCGCCTGGCTCGATCCGGCCAACTTTCGAGCGGATGGCAGTCAGTTGAGCTCTTTGCAAGACCAGGAGCGAGAAGCGGCTCCCTGTATCTGATCATCTGGTAGGTTGAAGATGGCGGACATGGCTGGAAAATCCTTGGGCGGGGGGTTTGTGTTGCGCCCGTATTTCAGATCGGATGGGCACTGGGTCGCGTCGGCTCACATAAATTACTACCGCTCCGTTGAGCGGTTCGACCCCACCTTCGATGACGCAGTCTGGCATGCGCTTTCGGACATCGACAGTCGCCTTGGGAATGATCGGACATTCGGGTTGATTCTACTAAACGCCGAAAATGCACGCTGTGGCTCGGTATTCGCTTGCGACACCGGAGTAGCTGCGCGGGTCCGACTTTTCTTGCTGGACAGAAAGCTACACGGGCAAGGGTTGGGCCGAGCAATGCTTTCTGCCGTTCTTGGTGCTGTCGGCGAAGCCGGATTCAGCCGGATCGAAGTCTCGACCTTCGATGCGCATGCTTCCGCCTGCAGGCTTTACTCCGAGGCGGGCTTCATCGAGCAGGCGCGTTCGCCTGCTACCACTTTCGGGCGTCGCATGGCTCGGGTTGATTTCGTGTATGAACTCGCTGCGCTGTGACAGGGTTCATGGGACCTCGGAAAAAGTTGCGCCAGTTTACGCTCGCGATGCCATCCCGACCTCAGCACCGCGGAATTTCTCCGCCGCTGGCATATGGAGCGAGGCGAAACGGACGCGCGAGGACCCAACGTAGACAGCCCACCCGGTGGCTAGGTCCCGAGCATCCACCATGTGTCCACCTCCGACCAATCCTGCAAGAACCGATAGGGATAGGGTGGCAGCCCGGGCGCCGATGCCTCCGTCAGGGCAGCGAGGTCGTCGGCTCGAAGCTGAAGATCGACCGCCGCAAGGTTGCCTTCGAGTTGTTCCGTCGTGCGCGCGCCCAAAAGAACCGATGCGACGCCCGGTCGTGCGAGGAGCCACGCGATCGCGACGTGGGACATCGGTCGGTCGTGGCGTGTTGCTACCGTCTGAAGGACCTCCAGTATTGCGTGGGTGCGCTGCGTGTTGCGAAGATCGTACGCTTCGACACCTCTACCTGGGTCCTCGCCCAACCGCGTCGCGCCGGAAGGTATTGCGTCGGCGCGGTACTTGCCGGTCAGCCAGCCGCCGCCCAGCGGCGACCACGGCGTCACGCCGATGCTGTTCTCGAGCGCGCAGGGCAGCACTTCGAGTTCGATGCCGCGATCAAGTAGGCTGTACTGCGGCTGCAGCGCCACCGGAAGGGGAAACCCCTGTGCGTGAGCGGTGGAGACGATACGCTGAAGCTGCCAACCCGCCACGTTGGACCATCCGGTATGGTGAACTTTTCCGGCCGAAACGAGATCGCCAAGGGTTCCCAGCGTCTCCGCCACATCTGTATGGCGGTCCCAGCCGTGCAGGAAGTAGATGTCGATGGCTTCGACCTGCAGCCGCCTGAGGCTCGCGTCGACGGACCGAACCAGGGCCCGCCGTGAAGCCCCATGGCTGCCCGGCGGAGGGGAAAAGCGTCCTTTGGTGGCGATGATCATGTCACCGAGGCCTCCGCGATTTTCGCCCCAGCGGCCGATGATTTCTTCCGAAGTTCCGTCCGAATAGACGTCGGCCGTATCGATCAGGGTCCCACCGTGGTCGACAAACATATCGAGCTGGCGATGCGCTTCCGCCTCGTCGGTCTCTGCGCCAAATGTCATGGTACCCAGAGCGAGGCGCGAGACGATGGGCCCGTTTCGGCCGAGTACCGACGTTGGCATAACAGCGCGGCCGGCGGTTTCTTTATTTGAAAGAGGCATCGTCTTACTTCCACTCCAGAAGTGCCAGGAACCGATAGAGTGCGCGGACTCCGAGAACGGAATGTGCCACCAGAAATTCCTGTTCCTTCCGCTCACGGTCTCGACAAAGGGCCGGCGATGGAACGCCATCAGACATGTTGGGTGCTCGAATTCTCACGCGGTATGCTCCGGTTTTCATAAGTGATCCCACCCGAAGCTAGACAGCAGCGCATGCATATGGAACGACATGAAACGAAAGGATCGTTTCATGGATGAAAAGAAATTGTCTGAAGTGCGGTGGGAAGACCTGTCTGCGTTTCTGGCTGTTGCTCGCACGGGCGGACTTTCGGCGGCAGCCCGGAGTGCTAGGTCCAGCGCACCAACACTTGGACGCAGAATGCGGGCGCTCGAGCGAACCGTTGGCCGTGAACTCTTCGTGCGCAAATCGCACGGCTATGACCTGACGGACGCCGGACGCGCGATGTTGGCTGAACTTGAAGGCATCGCCGGAAGGATCGAACGGATCACGGCAAGACCGGCGGGCGATGCCCCGCCATTGGTCAAACTGTCCGCGGGGACCTGGACCACATTGGTTCTTGTCCGGCGGCTGCACGACCTGGTGAACGATCCTCAAGACGTCCGGATACGTTTTCTCGCCGCTGAAGACATCGTCAACATCGGCCGACGCGAAGCTGTGATCGGGATCCGCAACCGGCAACCTACGGAGAAGGGGCTTGCAGGCCGGAAGCTAGCGCGGGTCGATTTTGCGCCTTACTCGACACCCGGTGCGCGGGAAGGCTGGATCAAGGTACACGCCGATACGCCATCCGCCCGCTGGGTCGCGTCAAACTCAGGAGACAGCATCGCGCACGAGGTAAGCCACCCGCGCCTCGCTCTCGACATGGCGCTTGCGGGTGTCGGCCGCGTGATCTTGCCGACCTTTATCGGGGATGCGGAGGCGGGGCTGGAGCGTGTCGGCGAACCGATCTCTGAAATTTCCCACGATCAGTGGCTTGTGACGCATGACGACGACCGCTCGTTGCCCGAGGTCCGCCGGACAATCGACCGTGTCGTGGGCATCTTGGGGCGGGGCCTCAAATAAGGCTGAGGAGAATCCGGCCGGCAATCGTCCCATTCGTTCAGCAGCCCTGCGGATCAAGCCCGGTGATCGACGGCCTCGCCCTCATCTTGCGCCACCAGCTGTCGAGATGCAGCTGCGATTGAGTCAGCGTATGGCCCTCCGGCGCCCGCGTGAAGTAATCCATGATCGCACCAAGGTGACAATCCGCGAGCGTGATTGCGTCACCGTTGAGCACGCGTTTGTCGGACGCGATAGCCTCCAGCGCCTGGAGGACAGCTTGAGAAGCATCCAGTCCCTTCGCTACCTCGGCTTCGTTGGAACCTTTGTCTTCATGTGGTGCGAAAACGCGGCGGGCGAAAACCTGCCGGATCATCGGCCAATATCCATAAGCGTCAGTGATGGCGATCACCTGCGCCATCTGTGCGGCCGCGCAAGGTTCTTCGGGGACGAGCCGCGGCCCGTCGAATGCGGCATCGACGTAGCGCGTGATGGCGCTCGTCTCGTAGAGGGTGAACGTCCCGTGCCGCAACACCGGTACGCGACCGAACGGGTGCAGGTCGCGCAGAATTTCGGCCTCAATCGGATCGAATGGATCCACCTCCTGGACGCCGAACTCGATGTTTTTTTCATGCAGGACGATCCGTACGACGCGCTGGTAGACGCTGTGACGGAAGCCGACGAGCGTCACGGAACTGTCCATGCGATCCAAGTTCTCCTGTATGCGAAGGCGCAACTACGTCGCAACTCTACTCCGCGGCCGGTGTGACTCTCAACGATTGATAACTGCGGATTCTTCGCAGATCGCTGAAGACGGAGACTGCGAACGATAGCCCGAAGGCCGCGGCGACTAAGCCAAGTCCGGCCGTTGGTCCTGCCTGGCCAGCGACGAGGCCCCCGATCAAGGCGCCGATCGGTCTAACCCCATAGATCGCTGTCTGGATGACCGCGTTGACCCGACCCAGAATGAGGGGTGGCGAGACGAGTTGCCGCACGGCGTTCTGTGACACGAGCCACAGCGACGGTCCAAAGCCAAGCAAGAAAAAGCAGGCGTAGAGCCATGCTTCCAAAGTCTCTGCATCGATGAGCAACAGCCCAAAAGCGGCGACGGAAGAGCTGCCAGGACCGAACAGCAAGATGATCCGGGGTGCGACGCGATCGGCCAATCGTCCGGCGAGCCAAGATCCCAGGATCGCCGCCAAACCAAAAGACGCCAGAGCAAACCCGAACGTTCCTGGATCGAAGAGATAGACATCCTGGATCACGGGAATGAGCACGACGAGAAGTGCCGCAAACGCGAGGTTCCAGAATACGGAGCATAGCGTTATCGGCAGCAGCAGGCGATGTCTGGCGACGTACCGACCGCCCTCGACGATCCGCGACCAGATGGATGCCGTTGCCTTGGGATCGAGGTCGAAGCGGGGCAGGCTGGACGCGAATGCAAGTGCGACGATCGAGGCGAGTGCGGCTGCGGCAAAGATGGACCACGATGGAACGTCGACGATGACGATGCCTACAGCGAGCGGCACCGCGAACGAGCACAGTGCACGGGGTATCTGAATTGCCGAGTTGGCTTGCGCGAGCGCGCTAGGTCCGACGACTCTCGGCAGGATAGACAGGCTGGTCAATCCGAACAGGACCACGCCGAAACCTGCAACGGTGACCGATCCGCCGAACCAGAGCAAACTGCCCAGAACAATGCCCACGGCCGCCATGCCGAAACCCACGACGGCAATCAATGCCGACAGGATTGTGAGCGTGCGCAGCTGGCCTTGGTCAACGAGAATGCCAAAGGGGATCGATCCCAGCAGGTGCGCGGACGACTGGCACGCGGCGAGGATGCCTATCACTTCGGGCGATGCATCGAATGCCAGCGCCGCCACGAGCGGCAGGGAGACCAAGGCAATCTGATCGGCGAAATGGGTACCGTAGGCGGCGCCGGAAAGGCGGCGGATTGCTGTCATGGCTCAACTCCAACTGTCTTGAACCAAAACTATCGCGCCTACCTTCGGCCGGGCGACCCGAAAGCTGCGCAAAAAAAGGATGCATAGTTGCGCCGGCGCTGATGATAGGTTCGGTAGCCCCTTCTGCCGGCACTTGTGCTACTTTGATCCGTTATAGGTCAGGAGGGGTTGGCCATGAACGAAGTATCGATCATCAGCGCGGACTCGGCCATGCCGACGTGCTGTCGTTAAGAATAGGCCATTCTCGCGACTGAAACCGCGCACCCCGACATCGCCCGCCGCCGCGCCCGATGGAAGCGCCACCAGCACAGGGTCGACCCGCGGCGGCTTGTCTTCATAGATGAAACCTGGGCGAAGACGAACATGACCCCGCTGCGCGGTTAGGGTCCGAAGAGCGCAACCCTGCCCGGCCACAGCCCGCATGGGCACTGGCGCACGATGACCTTCGTCGGCGCGCTGCGGATGGACAGGATCGACGCGCCTTGCGTCTTCGACAGCCCGATCAAGGATGATCTGTTCCGGGCCTATGTCGAATAGGTGCTCGCCCCCACCCTGCACCCCGGTGACGTGATGGTGATGGGCAACCTCGGCAGCCACAAGGGAAGCGCTGTGCGCAGGGCCATCCATGCGGCTGGTGCCCATCTCCTCTTTGTGCCGCCGTACAGCCCCGATATTAGCCGAATTGAGCAGGTCTTCGCCAAGCTCAAGCACATCATGTGCACCGTCGAGGCCGTACGGAAACGCGTCAACTCACTACTCGACAGCTTCTCGCCGCAGGAATGCGCAACCTATCCGCGCAATGCCGGATACGCTTCCATCTGATATGATCATGCTCTAGGCAGTGGACGCGCCAGAGATCTCGACCAACCACCGGAAGGCCGCATCGGCGGATTCTGAGCGTCTCGAGCCGCGGTGCGAAAGAAGGAAAAAATCTCCCGATCCACGGAGGAAATGGGGGACAACTTCGACCAAACGCTTAGCCTCAAGCTCGGCCGCTACAAGAAATCGACTGGCCAACGCCGCACCCTGTCCCGCCAAGGCGGCATCGATGGCTAGCGCCGTCTGGCTGAAGCGGATGTCTCGGCTACAGCTACGTGTGACGCCGCACTGTTTAAGGAAGGCGGGCCAAAGATCGTGCGAGTCGTGCAGCTTGGGCATTCCTGCTAGCGCCGTTGCATCAATAGGACCCGATAACTCAGCCAGTAAGCTTGGCGCCGCCACTGCAATGATCTCCTGCCGAAATAGGAGATGAACGTCTAGCGTCGCACCGAACGGTGGTTCACCCAGGCGAACCGCTAGATCGACACCATCGGCGTGGAAGCTCGACACCTTCTCTGTAGCAAGGATTCTGAGATCTACGTCCGGATGCCTCGCTGTAAATTCTGACAGGTGTGGGATCAGCCATTTCGCAGCAAAGGTTGGCGTTACGCTGATCAGCACTTTCGTACCCACGGGCTTCAGAGCAGCGGATGCCTCACGTAATGTCGTGAAAGCCTCCGCAACTCGGGCATGGTAGCCCCGTCCTGCCGTCGTGAAGGCCAGACCCCTCGGCAAACGCTCGAACAGCGGCATACCAATGTGATCCTCGAGCCCACGGACCTGTTGCGCGACCGCGCCCTGCGTTACGCCGAGTTCTTCCGCGGCGGCGCGAAAGGTCAGATGCCGTCCAGCAGCTTCGAAGGCACGTAGCCCGTTGAGAGAAGGAAGGTTTGCCATGAACCGATAGTATTTCTACTGTCACTTTTCGTCAATTCTGGTTCGCGCGCCCAAAAGTTATCAACTAATTTAGGAAAGACACCCCAAAGGAGAACAACGATGGCACTAGAAAAAGTGGCGCTGATTACCGCCGGCGGAAGCGGCATCGGCGCTGACGCAGCACGGCGCCTCGCTCAGGACGGATTTCAGGTCGGTATTCTTTCCTTCTCCGGCAGAGGCGAGTCGCTTGGGGTGGAGCTAGGCGGCTTCGGCGTCACCGGCTCCAATCGGTCAGTCGCCGACCTGAACACGCTGGTCGATGGCGCGATGGAGCGCTGGGGGCGGATTGATGTGCTGGTCAATTCCGCGGGGCACGGACCGAAAGGACCCATCCTCGAGATCCCTGACGATGACTGGCACGACGGCATGGAGGTCTACCTCCTAAATGTGATCCGACCCACACGTCTTGTCACGCCGATCATGCAGCAGCAGGGCGGCGGCGCAATCATCAACATCTCGACCTTCGCAGCATTCGAGCCCGACCCGCTGTTCCCGACTTCAAGTGTGTTCCGCGCGGGACTCGCCTCCTTCGCAAAGCTCTACGCCGACAAGTACGCGGCAGAGAACATTCGAATGAACAATGTTATGCCCGGCTTCATCGATAGCCTACCAGAAACTTCCAACCGGCGCGCGCGCATCCCCATGGGACGCTACGGTCGATCTGCCGAGGTCGCATCTCTGATCTCCTGGCTTGCGTCGGACGAGGGTTGTTACATGACGGGACAAAACCTGCGCATTGACGGGGGACTGACCCGTGCCGTCTGACATCTAAGCAACGGCTGTCGACCGCAGTAGGGTCGCTCTCGTCACCAAGTGGGCCGGGTCGACTATGCAAATGACGGCAATGCCAGCCCCAGGCAATCCGAGGATGGGTCTGGCTCTGTTGCGAAATCGCTTGATGGCCGAGGTCCCCCTTTCCCCGTACGGGCTCATCCCACTGCTTCCGTGACGGGCATGCCGAGCGCGGTAAAGGCGTCCAGCACGGCAAAGCGGACCTGGAACTCGGCGACCTGACGATCAAAGTCCTGAAGCGAGACGTTGCCCCAGCTGCTTGACGCAGTGCATTTTGGTCTCTGCGCGGCTTCCGCGGTGATACCGACTCCATCGTAGCCAGAGGGTCCGTCCGAAGCGCTGTGATGGCTGCAGGGCTTCGCTTCGTGCGACTGCATCAGCGGTGTCTGGCTTCCAGAGCTTGGCGTTCTTGCGGGGTGGGAGTGAGGGCGTGCCCGCCACTGATGGAGTGGATGGCTCCCGCTTCCGGCATCGCAATGTGCCATGTTGGGTGCCGTGAAACGGCCAATAAAGGGAGCCATCCATGGACAAGATTACCATACTCGGGATCGATCTGGCGAAATCTGTTTTCCAGTTGCACGGCGTTGATGCCCAAGGCTGCACTGTCTTGCGCCGTCAGTTGCGGCGTAGCCAAATGTTGGAGTTCTTCCAACGTCTGCCGTCCTGCTTGATCGGCATCGAAGCTTGCGCCAGCGCGCATTACTGGGCGCGCGAGCTGGCCAAGTTCGGCCACGAGGTGCGTCTCATTCAGCCCAGTTACGTGAAGGGCTATGTGAAACGGGGTAAAACCGATGCTGCCGATGCCGAGGCAATCTGCGAAGCTGTGTCGCGTCCGTCCATGCGGTTTGTTCCCGTGAAGAGTGAGGACACGCAGGCGCTTCTGATGACGCACAAGGTACGGGAATTTCTGGTGCGTCAGCAGACCAAGATTGTGAACGCCATGCGCGCGCACCTGGGCGAGTTCGGGATTGTCGTGGCCAAGGGCATCCATAACGTCGAGCGTCTGATCATTGCTTGTGAGCAGGCAGGCCTACCGGCATCGACTCGCAAAGCCCTGAGTCTGCTCGCCAATCAGCTGATCGACACACAGAAGAAGATTGAAGACCTGACCGCCGACATCCGCGCCGATGCCAAGGCCAGTGACGCCGCGCAGCGTCTTCAGACGATCCCAGGCATCGGACCGATTACCGCGAGCGCGCTGGTTTCTGCCCTGCCAGGCATCGCTGACTTCAAATCAGGCCGGGACTTGTCCGCTTGGTTGGGCCTGACACCGAAACCACATTCGACTGGCGGCAAAGAACGGTTGGGCCGCATCTCCAAGATGGGCAACACATACTTGCGTCGATTGCTTTATCTGGGCGCCATCGCGCAGGTCAGCGCGCGGCGGCGCAGCGAGGCTGGGGACGACTGGCTGTGGAAGATCATCCAGCGCAAGAAGCCAAAGCAGGCCGCGATCGCCCTGGCCAACCGCATGGCGCTCACCGCCTACGCGCTGATGAAGAACAAGACAGATTTCCGGGCGGCGCAAGCCACCTGACCAAGACAGGGGCCCAACCCCTACCGACAAGGCAAGTGCATCGTGAGATGATGGCAAATGACGGAGATATCGCCAAGGACACCCTGTTCGAACCGGAGCGCCTCCGAGCGCGTGCCATTGATTGGGACCAAAGCGACCGCGGACTTTCATCAGGGCGCGCAGCCACCGGGCTGCAATCCAGACGCCGTATACATGGCCGCAACCGAAATTACGCCAGCACAACCGAAACGCCCTTGCCCCGCGGGAGCCATCCATACACGGTTCGAGGGCATGCCCGAACGCGCCGGCACCGCGGGCGGCGATGACCTCATGACACTAGCGCTTGTCGCAGGTGCTATTGGCGGTGACGCTGCCGTTCTCCTGATCGGGCGGGAATCTGGTCGAGCAGTTCTGGCAGCATCGGCGCATCACCTGCATCGCTCAAGGCGAACTCGGCGGCGCGGATTTCCAAGGACTTCTCATCAATTCCGATGTGGATCTTGCGCCAAACGCGCCGCTTGGAGCCACCATGCTTGCGGGCGTCCACTCCCCTTCGCCCTCAAGCATGGTGGCTCCAAAAAGGTGGAGCGGGC
>Ga0008833_1000893_pt1 | contig 18985 bp, 17 predicted proteins | sample HotLakConsoUCCLE_FD_62216 | JGI IMG/M metagenome (GOLD analysis project Ga0008833, IMG submission 62216) | Hypersaline microbial mat communities from Hot Lake, Washington, USA - Hot Lake Consortium UCC-LE | ecosystem: Environmental > Aquatic > Non-marine Saline and Alkaline > Hypersaline >... | reverse complement strand
TCATGCGCCGCATCCTGCGCAAGATCGCCGAAAACGACTACGACACCCTCGGCGACACCTCCACACTCGCAGACCCCTCCGTCGTCGATAACCTCATCGAAAACAGAATGAACAGGGGCTGACGCGATGATGGATGGAACCAACACCCCCGTCGCCTGCCCCGTGCTGATCCTGCTCGGCCCGCCGGGCGCCGGCAAGGGCACCCAGGCACGCCGCCTTCAGGCCGCCTTCGGGCTGGTGCAGCTTTCCACCGGCGACCTGCTGCGCGCCGCCGTGGCCCAGGGCACCGAGGCCGGCCGGCGCGCGAAGGCGGTGATGGAGGCCGGCGGGCTGGTCAGCGACGAGATCGTCATCGCCATCCTGCGCGACCGGCTGGACGATCCCGATTGCCGCCAGGGCGTGATCCTCGACGGCTTTCCCCGCACCGAGGCCCAGGCCGCGGCGCTGGGCGAGTTGCTGGCGGAGCGCGGCCAGCGCGTCGGCGCGGCGATCAGCCTCGAGGTGGACGACACCGCGATGGTGGACCGCATCGCCGGCCGCTTCACCTGCGCCGCCTGCGGCGAGGGCTATCACGACACCCACAAGCGCCCGGCGCGCGACGGTGTCTGCGACGGCTGCGGCGGCACCGAGATGATCCGCCGCGCCGACGACAAGGCGGAAACCGTGGCCGCGCGGCTGGCGGCCTACCATGCCCAGACCGCGCCGCTGATCGCCTTCTACGAGTGCGAGGGACGGCTGGCGCGCGTCGACGCGATGGGCCGGATCGATGACATCGCCGCCGCACTCGCCGCGCTGGTCCGGCAGACAATGGCCTGAGACATCGCCCCCGCCCGCGCGGCGGGGGCCCGGATTTCAAGAGGAGGAGCCGCAACATGGCGGATCGAACGACCCACGGCGCGACCGTGGACAAGGGGGGAAGGACCTACTGGAAGGCCAACCTCCGCATCATCATGATAAGCTTGGTGATCTGGGCCCTGGTATCCTTCGGATTCGGGATCGTCCTGCGGCCGATGCTGTCGGGCATCACGGTCGGCGGGACCGACCTTGGCTTCTGGTTCGCGCAACAGGGCTCGATTCTCGTCTTCCTGGCACTGATCTTTTTCTATGCCTGGCGGATGAACCGGCTCGATCGCGAATTCGGTGTGGACGAGGAATAATCCAATGGATCAGTTTACCATCAACCTGCTCTTCGTGGGCGCGAGCTTCTCGATCTATATCGGCATCGCGATCTGGGCCCGGGCCGGGTCCACGTCGGAATTCTACGCCGCGGGCCGCGGCGTGCATCCGGTGACCAACGGCATGGCCACCGCGGCCGACTGGATGTCGGCGGCCTCCTTCATCTCGATGGCGGGGCTCATCGCCTTCACCGGCTACGACAACTCCACCTTCCTCATGGGCTGGACGGGCGGGTACGTGCTGCTCGCGCTGCTGCTGGCGCCCTATCTGCGCAAGTTCGGCAAGTACACCGTGTCCGAGTTCATCGGCGACCGCTACTACAGCCCGACGGCGCGGCTCGTGGCGGTGATCTGCCTGCTCATCGCCTCGCTGACCTATGTCATCGGGCAGATGCAGGGCGTGGGCATCGCCTTCGGCCGCTTTCTCGAGGTCTCGGCCTTCTGGGGCCTGATGATCGGCGCGGTGATCGTCTTCGCCTATGCCGTGTTCGGCGGCATGAAGGGCGTGACCTACACGCAGGTTGCGCAATATGTCGTGCTGATCACCGCCTACACGATCCCGGCGGTCTTCATCTCGCTGCAGCTGACCGGCAACCCGATCCCGGGCCTGGGCCTGTTCGGCGAGCATCAGCCTTCGGGCGAGCCGCTGCTGACCAAGCTCGACCAGATCGTGACGGAACTGGGCTTCAAGGCCTACACCTTGCATCATGGCGACACGTTCAACATGGTGCTCTTCACCTTGTCGCTGATGATCGGCACCGCCGGCCTGCCGCATGTGATCATGCGCTTCTTCACCGTGCCCCGCGTGGCCGATGCGCGCTGGTCCGCCGGCTGGGCGCTGGTTTTCATCGCCCTGCTCTACCTCACGGCCCCGGCCGTGGGCGCCATGGCCCGGCTCAACATCACCGAGCAGTTCTGGCCCAACGGCGCCAATTCCGAACCGGTCTCGGTGGAGACAATCCAGACCGATCCGGCCTATGACTGGATGCTCACCTGGGAGAAGACCGGCCTGCTGACCTGGGAAGACAAGAACGGGGATGGGCGGATCGCCTATTTCAACGACAAGAACCCCGAAGCGACGAGCGCAGCGGAAGCGGCCGGCTGGGGCTCGGAGAACGAGCTGACCAACTTCAACAACGACATCCTGGTGCTGGCCAACCCGGAAATCGCCAACCTGCCGGGTTGGGTGATCGGCCTGATCGCGGCGGGCGGGCTTGCCGCGGCGCTGTCCACGGCGGCCGGGCTGCTGCTGGCGATCTCCTCGGCGGTCAGTCACGATCTGCTCAAGGGGCAGTTCATGCCGGACATGTCCGAGAAGGCGGAGTTGCTCTCGGCGCGCGTCGCCATGGCCGCGGCCATCGTGGTCGCGACCTACCTCGGGCTGAACCCGCCGGGCTTTGCGGCGGAGACCGTGGCGCTGGCCTTCGGACTTGCCGCCGCAACGATCTTCCCGGCGCTGATGATGGGCATCTTCACCAAGGTGAACAACAAGGGCGCCGTGGCCGGCATGCTGGCCGGGCTCGTGACGACCGTGGTCTACATCTTCCTGCACAAGGGTTGGCTCTTCATCGCCGATACCGCCATGTTCAGCGACGCCGACCCGATGCTGGGCACCATCAAGTCCACGAGCTTCGGCGCGGTCGGGGCGGCGGTGAACTTCGCGGTGGCCTTCGCGGTCTCCTCGATGACAAAGCCGATCCCGCGCGAGATCGAGGACCTGGTCGAAAGCGTGCGCGTGCCCCGCGGCGCCGGCGCGGCCCAGGACCACTGACAAGACAGGGGCGGGCCGCTTCATCCCCGAAGACCCAAGGCCCGTCCCTCCCCCGGCCCGTGCGCATCCGCGTGCGGGCCGGACCACATCCAGAGCCCCGAGAGGCCCAAAGATGACCCGCACCGACGCCGAGATCCGCGACTTCCTGTCCACCCTCCACCCCTGGGATGCGCTGCCGCGCGCGGCATTGGACACCCTGTCCGCGCAGATCCACCCGATGGAACTGGACGAAGGCGAAGAGGTCTATGCGTTGGGCGCCGCGCTACCCGGCCTGTTCATCCTGCAGACCGGCGAGGTCGAGGTGCGCGACGAGAACGGCGCGCCGGTCTCGCTGCTCGGGCCCCGCAATTCCTTCGGCGAACGAGGCCTGTTGCGCGACGGCCAGGCCGTTACCGAGGCCCGCACCACCGCCGCCACGCGCCTGCTGATCTTGCCGGCCGAGGCCTTCCGACTCGCGATGGAGGCGCACGGGTCCGTCCGCCGCTTCTTCGACCGCGCCCGCAGCCCGCGCCCGCGTGGCCAGGACCTGGCCACCAGCCGGGTCGAGACGCTGATGGCCACCTCGCCCATTACCTGCGGCCCCGAGATCACCGCGCAGGACGCCGCCCGCGTCATGCGCGAACGCCGGATCTCGTGCCTTTGCGTGACCGAGGGCGAGGCGCTCACCGGCATCGTGACCACCCGCGACCTGACGGCCCGCGTGTTGGCCGAGGGGCTGCCGGTCGAGACGCCCGTGGCCCGGGTGATGACCCCCGATCCGCTCACCCTGCCCCCCTCCGCCATCGGCTCGGATGTGCTGCACGCGATGATGGAGCGCCGGATCGGACATGTTCCGGTGGTCGAAGGCGGCCGACTGGTGGGCATCGTCACCCAGACCGACCTTACCCGCTTTCAGGCGGTCAGCTCGGCCGAGCTGGTGGGCGACATCGCCAAAGCCGCCGACGCCGCCGCCATGGCCCGCGTCACCGCGCGCATCCCCCGGCTGCTGGTGCAACTGGTCGCCGGCGGCAACCGTCACGAGGTGGTGACCCGGCTGATCACCGATATCGCCGATGCCGCCACCCGCCGCCTCCTGACGCTGGCCGAGGCGCGGCTGGGCCCGCCGCCGGTGCCCTATCTCTGGCTTGCCTGCGGCAGCCAGGGAAGGCAGGAACAGACCGGCGTCTCCGATCAGGACAACGGGCTGATCCTCGACGACGCAGCGACCGAGCAGGACTTGCGGTATTTCCATGACCTCGCCCGCTTCGTCAGCGACGGGCTGCATGAATGCGGCTACGTCTATTGCCCCGGCGACATGATGGCCACCAATCCCCGCTGGTGTCAGCCGCTGCGGGTCTGGCGGGACTACTTCCGGGGCTGGATCGCGAGACCCTCGCCCGAGGCGCAGATGCTGGCCTCGGTGATGTTCGACCTGCGCCCCATAGGCGGCGCCACGAGGCTGATCGAGGAGTTGCGCGCCGAGACGCTGGAGGCCGCCGCCCGCAACTCGATCTTCGTGGCTCACATGATCGCCAATTCGGTCAAGCACGCCCCGCCGCTGGGGCTGCTGCGCGGCTTCGCCACGATCCGCTCGGGCGAGCATCGCAACACGCTCGACCTGAAACACGCGGGCGTCGTGCCGGTGGTGGACCTCGCCCGGGTCTACGCGCTCCAGGGACGGCTGGCGGAGGTGGGCACCCGCGCGCGACTGGAGGCCGCACAGGCGGCGGGCGTGCTCAGCCGGTCGGGCGGACGCGATCTGATCGACGCCTATGACCTGATCGCCGAGACGCGGCTGGCGCATCAGGCCCGCCAGGTCCGCGCGGGGGGGGCGCCCGACAATTTCATGCCGCCCTCCGACCTGTCGGATTTCGAGCGCAGCCACCTGCGCGACGCCTTCGTGGTGGTGCGTTCGATGCAGTCGGCGCTGGCGCATGGCCGCGGCGCGCCGATCTGACAAGGCGCTTGTGGCAGGGACGGCGACATGCGTATTTCTGGAACAATGAAGGGGCGGAGCACCGCGCCGGTAGGAGGCCGCGATGTTTCTTGAACTGATCGCCACGTTCGTGGCGGGATTTGCGGGAGCCGGGGTGGCGCTGCTGGCCGGCCGGCTGTCGGGCGGGCGGCTGCCGCGCTGGATCACGCCGGTGGCGGCGGGAGGGGCCATGCTGGGCATGACGATCACCAGCGAATACGGCTGGTATACGCGCACGAGCGGCGCGCTTCCCGAGAGCTTCACCGTTGCCGAGACCGTGAAGGAGCGCGCCTGGTGGCGGCCCTGGACGCTGGCGGCGCCCTACGTGGAACGCTTCGTTGCCGTGGACGGCGCCAGCATACGGGAGAACGCCGCGTTCCCCGGCGAGCGGCTGGCCGATCTCTACTTCTTCGGCCGCTGGTCGCCGGTGCGCCAGGTCGAGCTACGGGTGGATTGCCAGGGCGGGCGGCGCGCATTGCCGGGCGACGGCGCGGGCGACGCACCGCGCTGGCAGATCGTTGGCGCGCAGGATCCGCTTGTCGCCGCCATCTGCGACGGGGCAGTGTGATGGGACTGGAGCGGCTGAGCCTTCGGCTGCGTGTCTTTCTGTTCTTCGCCGCCCTGGCCGCGGGAAGCGTGGCGCTTTCGGGCGGCGCGCTTTGGCTGGGCTGGCGGCGCACGGGCGGTGAAGCGGCCGGCTTCGTCCTGGCCTTCAGCGTCTCTGCCTTCGGACTGGTGGCGCTTTGTGCCGGTATCTGGCTGCTCTTCGACGAGAACGTGGCCCGCCCGATCGAGCGGTTGGCGGCTGCACTGAGGGGCCGGGCCCATGCCGGGGTCGAGGCCGGACTGGAGACCGGGGCGGCCCGCTACCTGGGCGATCTGGCTCCGGCCGCCGCAGCCATGAGCGGCAAGCTGGGCTCGGCGGAAATGGCGCGGGCGGCCGAGGTGGCGGCGGCCACGGAGCGGCTGGAGGCCGAGCGCGAACGGCTCACCGCGCTGCTGACCGAGATCCCGCTGGCCACGGTGCTGGCCGGTCCGGGCCACCGGATCGTGCTCTATGACAGGCAGGCCGCCGCGATCCTGGGCCAGTTCGGAACACCGCGCCTCGGCGCGCCCCTGACCGATTATTTCGACGCCGAGGCGCTGGAGGCCGCGCAGGCCCGGCTCGGGCGCAGCGGCAAGGAAGTCACCGCCCGCCTGCCGGGGGCGCGCGGCGCCGAGATGGTGGAGGCGCGGCTGCGTCCGCTCGACGGGGCGGGCGGCTACCTGCTGGTGATCGATGCGGCCCATGCCGAGCTGCCCCCCGAGGCCGCACGCCCGCTGGTCTATGATTTCGACCTGCTGGCCGGCCCGGCCGATACCGCCTTCGATGCCCGCCCGCTGCGCGACCTGGCCTTCGTGATCTTCGACACCGAGACCACCGGGCTTCTGCCGCACCGCGACGAGATCGTGCAGATCGCCGCGCTGCGGGTGCTGCGCGGCCGCGTGGTGCCGGGCGAGGCGCTCGACCTGCTGGTGAATCCGGGCCGGCCGATCCCGCCCGCCGCGACCCGGGTGCATGGCATCACCGACGCGATGGTCGCCGGCGCCCCGGACATCGACAGCGCCGCCCGCGCCTTCCACGATTTCGCCCGCGAGGCGGTGATCGTGGCCCATAATGCGCCGTTCGACATGGCCTTCCTGCGCCGGGCGGATGCGCGGCTGGGGCTGGGCTGGCCTCACCCGGTGCTCGACACGGTCCTGCTGTCCGCCGTGCTCTTCGGCGCCGGTGAGACCCATACGCTCGATGCGCTTTGCGACAGGCTGGGGGTGAAGATCGCCGAGGCGGAGCGCCATACCGCCATGGGCGATGCGCGCGCCACCGCCGAGGCGTTCTGCAGGATGCTGCCGATGCTGGAGGCACGTGGCCTCGCCGATTTCGGCGCCGTGGTGGCCGAGACACGCCGCCATGGCCGCCTGCTCGAAGACCTCAACTGATCCCCGCCCAGCGCCGCCACTTCATTGTTCCCAAAATACGCCGGGGGAGTCGCCCGGCACGGGCGACGGGGGCAGCGCCCCCGAAGGGTTTTCCCTGAAAACCCTTTTCGCCCCTTCAGCCCAGCGCCTTGCCCAGGCGCGGCAAGCCGGCCTTCTTCAGCAGGCGGCGCATCTCCCAGGGGCGGCCCTCGATCGCCTCGGCGCGGGTGCGCACCTCCCGGGCGGCATCGGCCACCAGGTCCGGCTGCGCCTGCCAGATCCCGTGCAGCAAGGCATCCGGATCCGCCCGCGACAGCCCTTCCTCCGCAAGGATGTCGCGGGGGAAATCGGCCGCGTTCAGCGTCACGATCAGGTCGGCCGAGCCCGCGATGGCGGCGGCCAGCACATGCAGGTCGGCCGGATCGGGCAGCCAGAGCCGCGCTTCCAGGCTGGGCGGCCAGTCCAGTTCCGCGCCCGGCCAGGCGGCGCGCAGGAGCGCGATCTCGCCGCGCGCCTGCGCCTCTCCCACCGGGCCGAGCTTGCGCGCGGCGCGTGCCCATTCCTCGAGGATCCGCGCCGACCACAGCGGCCGGAAGGCCCCGCGCGCCGCCACCGCCAGCAGCATCTCGCGCAGCACCGACGGGTAGAGCACGCAGGTATCCAGCAGCGCCTTCACAGCCGGAACACGAGCGCCTTGAGATAGGAGGTCTCGGCCAGGTGCGGATGCTGCGGGTGGTCCGGCCCGGCAAAGCCCGTGTGGATCAGCGCGCCCGCCCGCCCGGCCCGTCCGATGCCTCGAACGCAGGCCTGCCGGAATCGCGCCAGGTCGGCGGCGTGCGAGCACGAGCACAGCACCAGGTATCCACCCTCGGCGACCAGCGGCGCGGCCAGCCGCGCCACCCGCTCATAGGCGCGCAGCCCCGCATCGAGCGCGGATTTGGACGGCGCGAAGGCCGGCGGGTCGCAGATCACCAGGTCGAAGCGCGCGCCCTCCTCGCCCAGCGCGGCCAAGGTGTCGAACGCATCGCCCTGGCGGGTCTCGAACCGCGCGGCCAGGCCCGAGGCCCGCGCCCCGGCCTCGGCCAGGTCGAGCGCCGGGCGCGAGCCATCCACCGCCAACGCATGTTCGGCCCCCGCCGCCAGCGCGGCCAGCGCGAAGCCGCCCACATGGGCGAACATGTCGAGCACCCGCGCGCCCAGCGCCAGCCGGGCGGCGAAGGCGTGGTTGGGACGCTGGTCGTAGAACAGCCCGGTCTTCTGGCCGCCGGTCAGGTCGGCCATGTAGGTGGCGCCGTTCATCGGCACCTCGACGGGCCCCGCCGGGGCCCCGCCCGCCAGGACCGCGTTCGCGTCGTCCAGCCCCTCCAGCACCCGCGAGCGGCCGGAGGCGTTCTTGAGCACGTTTCGCACGCCGGTGACGGCGATCAGCGCGTCGGTCAGGTCCCCCAGCCAGGCCTCGGCCCAGGCCGCGTTGGGCTGGATCACCGCGGTGTCGCCGAAACGGTCGATCACGAGGCCCGGCAGCCCGTCGCCCTCGGCATGGACCAGCCGGTAATGCGGCGTGTCGTGCAGCCGGTCGCGCAGGTCCAGCGCGCGCGCCAGCCGCGCCTCCAGCCAGCCGCGCGAGACGCGCGCGGCCGGGTCCGCGTCCATCACGCGGGCCATGATCTTCGAAGCCGGGTTGACGGTGACCAGCGCCAGCGGCTGCCGCTCGGCATCCTCCAGCACGGCCATGGCGCCGGGAGCGAGCGCGCGGGTGCGGCGGTCGGTCACCAGCATGTCGGCATAGACCCAGGGAAAGCCGTGCCGGATCGGGCGCGGATCGACCTTGGGTTTCAGCCGGACAACGGGAATAGAGGGCGGTTCCATGCCGCCCTCTTACGCCCTGTCCGGGGCGGGGAAAAGCTCAGAGAAGGTTGATCAGACCGTAAAGCCCCGTATTGACGCCGCGATAGCCCTCCGGGTCGGTCAGTTCGGTCGCGAAGACCTTGCCCAGGTGATCGACGATCCGCACCTTCTGGGTGATCCCGTTGTTCTCGGCCGCGATGGCCCGCGCGCCGCCGAACGCCCTCAGGTCGGCGCGGATGCGCTTGGGCTCGGCCAGCGGCGCGCCGGTCTCCGGGTCGCGCAGCGTGAGCGTGAAGGTGATCGAATGCACCCCGCCGGTGGTGTAGCGCGCACGGTGCGTGATGCCGTGAAAGCGCTTCACCTCGATGTCGAGCAGGGCGGGCACGCCCTCTGCGGTCAGCGGCCGGGCCTTCTCCAGACCTTGCCGGAACAGTTCCGCCACCTGCTTGTGCCGGTCGCCCAGCGGCTCGCCATGCCACACGATATCGGCGGCGGGATAGTAGCGGTTCGCCTCCGACACCCGCAGGGATCGCGGCACGCTGATCGTGAAATCGGCGATGGCATAGGTTTCCGCCGCCTGGACCGGCGCGGGGGCTTCCAGCGTGACGGGCGCGTTGCGCGTGACCGTCTCGACGCTGCCGCAGGCGCCCAGCGCCAGCATCGCACCCAAGAGAATTGCCTTGCGGATCATGCTCATGTCAGCCTCCTTGGCCTTGCGGGTCTTCCCGCCTTGAGGCGCAGATTGCGCGGCAATTCGGGCGATTTGTCGGCGAATTGCGTGCACTTTCGAGGAGGTTTGACGACGCACCAGCGCCGGCCGGCTGTCTCGGGCGGCGCGCTTGTTAGCGCTAAAACCCGGTGCTATATCGAGACCGAGGAGGACCGATGACACTCCACCCGACCATCGAAAACGTCACCGCCAGGATCCGGGCACGCTCGGCCGACCATCGGGGCGCCTATCTGGCACGGTTGCGCCGCGCCGCCGACGAGGGGCCTGCCCGCGCCCATCTGAGCTGCGGCAACCAGGCCCATGCCTATGCGGCCTCCGGCGCGGACAAGGACAGCCTTGCGGGCCACCGCGCCCCGAATCTCGGAATCGTGACCGCCTACAACGACATGCTCTCGGCGCATCAGCCTTTCGAGCGTTTCCCCGACCTGATCCGCCAGGCCGCGCGCGCCGCAGGCGGCACCGCGCAGGTGGCAGGCGGCGTTCCCGCGATGTGCGACGGCGTCACCCAGGGCCAGGCCGGCATGGAGCTCAGCCTCTTCTCGCGCGACGTGATCGCGCTGGCGGCCGGCGTCGCGCTCAGCCACAACACCTTCGACGGGGCGCTTTACCTGGGCGTCTGCGACAAGATCGTGCCCGGACTGGTGATCGCGGCGGCCACCTTCGGCCACCTGCCGGGCATCTTCGTGCCAGCAGGCCCGATGACCAGCGGCCTGCCCAATGACGAAAAGGCCAAGGTGCGCCAGAAATTCGCCGCCGGAGAGATCGGGCGGGATGAATTGATGGCGGCCGAGATGGCCTCCTATCACGGGCCGGGCACCTGCACCTTCTACGGCACCGCCAATTCCAACCAGATGCTGATGGAATTCATGGGCCTGCACCTGCCCGGCGCCAGCTTCGTGAATCCCGGCACGCCGCTGCGCGACGCGCTGACAGTGGCGGCGGTGGAACGCGCGCTCGCGATCACCGCGCTGGGCAACTCCTACACGCCGGTGGGCGAGGTGCTGGACGAACGCGCCTTCGTCAACGGCATCGTGGGGCTGATGGCCACGGGCGGGTCCACGAACCTGGTGATCCATCTGCCCGCCATGGCGCGTGCCGCCGGGATTGTGCTGGAGATCGAGGATTTCGCCGAGCTGTCGGCCAGCACGCCGCTGATGGCCAAGGTCTATCCCAACGGGCTGGCGGATGTGAACCATTTCCACGCCGCCGGCGGGCTGGGCTACATGATCGGCGAGTTGCTGGAGGCGGGTCTGCTGCATCCCGACACGCGCACCGTGGCCGGCGAGGGGCTGGCGCGCTACGCCGAGGAACCCGGCCTGCGCGACGGCCGCCTGATCTGGGAGTCGGGCCCGCGACACAGCGCGAATGACAGGATCCTGCGACCCGTGGCCAACCCGTTCCAGCCCTCGGGCGGGCTGCGCGCGCTGGAGGGCAATCTGGGCCGCGCCATCGTCAAGACCTCGGCCATCGCCGCAGATCGTCATGTGATCGAGGCCCCCGCCCGCGTCTTCGAGGACCAGGACGCCGTGCGCGCGGCGTTCAAGGCCGGCGCGTTCACCTCGGACGTGGTGGTGGTTGTCCGGTTCCAGGGGCCGGCCGCCAACGGCATGCCCGAGCTGCACGCGCTGCTGCCCCTTCTCGCCGTCTTGCAGGACAGGGGGCTGAGGGTGGCGCTGGTCACCGATGGGCGCATGTCGGGGGCCAGCGGCAAGGTGCCCTCGGCGCTTCATGTCAGCCCCGAGGCCGCCGCCGGCGGGATGCTGGCGCGGCTGCGCGACGGCGATATCTTGCGGCTGGACGCAGAGGCCGGGCGGCTCGACGTGCTGACCGAGGGCGTGGCAGAGCGTGCGCCTGCCCCGTTCGATCCGGTCGCCAACGCGCATGGCAACGGGCGCGAGCTGTTCGAGCTGTTCCGCCGCAATGTCGGCCTGGCCTCGGACGGCGCGGGCGTGGTGGTATGAGCGCGCCCATCACGCCGGAGGCCGCCAGCACCGCACTGGAGGACATCTGCGCCCGCGCGCCGGTGATCCCGGTGCTGGTGATCGAGGACGCGCGGCACGCAAGGCCCCTGGCCGAGGCGCTGGTGGCCGGTGGCCTGCCGGTGCTGGAGGTGACCTTGCGCAGCCAGGCAGCGCTGGAGGCGATCGCCGAGATGGCCCGCGTGCCCGGCGCCGTGGTCGGCGCGGGAACCTTGCTTTCGCCCGACGATGCACGGCAAGCGCGCGATGCGGGCGCCCGGTTCGGCGTGTCGCCCGGTGCCACCGACCGGCTGCTTGCGGGCTGCGAGGAGGCCGGCCTCCCGCTCCTGCCCGGCGCCGCCACCGCAAGCGAGGCGATGCGCCTCGCGGAGCGCGGCTATCGGATGCAGAAGTTCTTTCCCGCCAGTATCGCCGGCGGCCCGGCCGCGCTGAAGGCGCTGGGCGCCCCCCTGCCCCGGATCCGCTTCTGCCCCACCGGCGGGATCGGCGCGGACAGCGCGCGGGACTATCTCGCCCTGCCCAACGTGGCCTGCGTCGGCGGCAGCTGGGTCGCGCCGCCCGGACGCGTGGCCGCCGGAGACTGGGCCGGGATCACCGCGCTGGCCCGCGCCGCGACCTCCCTGCGCGACTGAGCCCTCAGCCTTCGGAGCCCCGGTCGCGGCCGCGCCAGCCGCCGCGCCGGCGGGGCGCCTGCGCCTGGTCCAGCCCCTCGCGCAGCACCCGGGTCATGGGATGCTCGGGCGCCTGCGCCGCGTGACGCTCCAGCAAGGCGCCCAGCGCCGCGCGCGTATCGCTGTCCAGCGGCATGGCCAGCGCCCAGTCCAGGAAGATCGACCGGCATTCCTCGTAGCCGATCCCCTCGATCGCATAGGCCTCGCGGATGAGGCCCTTCGGGTCCAGCGCATCGCCCTTCATTCGGTCACCTCCGGATCGGGCAGGCAGCGGCTCACCACCTCTGCCGCGGCCACCGTCGCCTCGGCCATCGCCGCGCGCAGACCGTCAAGGCTGTCCTGCGCCGTCAGGCGGGTCAGCAGGCCCGCGCCGCCCTGGCCGATGCCCGCATCGGTCAGCGTGGTCTCGCTCAGCAGCTTCGAGGCCAGTTGCACGCCCCAGCAAAGCCGCCAGGCCCGCGCCAGCACCCGCACATCGGCGGCGGACAGCCAGCCGATCGCGGCCCCCGCCTGCAGCCCGGCGACCGGATCGCGCGCGGCGATGCCGCCCAGAAGCGCGCCGGTCTGGGCGATCAATTCGACGTCCTGCATGCGGCCGGGCCCGATCTTGGCATCCCAGGGGCCCTCGGGCGCCTTGGCCGCGCGGATGCGCGCGCGCATCCGCGCCACCTCCCGCAGCACATGGTCGCGGTCCTCACGGCCCAGCAGCGCACGGCGGAACGCCTCCACATCCCCGGCAAGCGCGGTCTCTCCCGCCACCGCGCGCGCCCGGGTCAGCGCGAGGTGTTCCCAGACCCAGGCCTCTTCGCGCTGGTAGGACTGGAAGCTCTGCCAGCTTGCCGCCACCGGCCCCTGCCGGCCCGAGGGCCGCAGCCGCATGTCCACCTCGTAGAGCCGGCCCTCGGGCAGTTGTGCCGTCACCGCGGTTACCAGCGCCTGCGTGAGCCGCGCATAATAGGGCCGCGCGGCCAGCGGGCGGCGCCCCTCCGAGGCCTCCACCCCGTCGGCGTCGTAGATCACGATCAGATCGAGATCGGAGCTGGCCGCCATGCGCTGCGCGCCCAGCGATCCCATCCCCAGCACCATCGCGCCCCGCCCCGGCGGCGCCCCGTGCTTGCGGGCGAATTCGGCCACCACCTCGGGCCAGAGCGCGCGCAGGCAGGCTTCGGCCAATTCGGCATAGTGCCGGCCCGCGTCGTCGGCGCCGATCAGGTCGCGCAACAGGTGAACGCCGATGCGGAAATGCCATTCCCGCGCCCAGACCCGGGCGGAATCGAGCTTGCGCTCGTAATCCTCTTCCGCCGCGAGGCGCATCGACAGGGCCTTGGCCAAGGCCTCCATCCCCGGCCAGTCGGCGAAGAAATCGCCGCCGATCACCGCGTCGAAGACCTGCGCATTGCGCGACAGGTAGCGCGCCAGGGCGGGCGCGGTGCCGGCGATATCCACCAGCAGGTCGATCAGATGCGGATTGGCCTCGAAGAGCGAGAACAGCTGAACCCCTGCGGGCAGGCCAGAAAGGAAACCGTCGAAGGCCGCCAGCGCCTCCTCGGGGCGTTCGGTCGCGGCCAGGCGCGACAGGATCTCGGGGCGCAGCCGGCGAAAGATCGTCATCGCGCGCTCGCTGCGCAACGCCGGGTAGCTGGGCCAGCGCGCGGTGATGTCGCCGTCCAGCGCCTCGGGCTCCTCCGGGGCGGTGCGGCCCGGCGCATCCGGGGCGAAGAACCCTTCCGTCAGGTCGTGCACCTCGGTCAGCCGGTCCGACAGGTCGCGGCGCAGCGCAGCCTCCTCCAGCCCCATGAAGGCGGCAAGCCGGACAAAGCCCTCGTCCGAGCGGGGCAGCGCGTGGGTCTGGGCGTCATGCACCATCTGGACCCGGTGCTCCACCTCGCGGTGGAAGCGGTAATGCCGCGTCAGCACCTCGGCCACGTCCCCGGGCACCCAGCCCTTGGCCGCCAGCACGCGCAGCCCCTCGACCGTGCCGCGCAGGCGCAGCTCCGGGTCGCGCCCGCCCGCGATCAGCTGGCGCGTCTGGGTGAAGAACTCGATCTCGCGGATGCCGCCCCGGCCCAGCTTCATGTCGTGGCCCGGCAGGGTGATCGGCCCGCCCAGCCCCTTGTGCTCGCGGATGGCCAGCCGCATGTTGTGCGCGTCCTCGATGGCGGCGAAATCCAGGTGCCGCCGCCAGACGAAGGGGCGCAACGCCTCCTGGAACCGGGCGCCCGCCGCCGTGTCGCCGGCGCAGGGCCGCGCCTTGATCCAGGCGGCGCGCTCCCAGGTGCGGCCCAGGCTTTCGTAATAGGTTTCGGCCGCCGCCATCGCCATGCAGACCGGCGTCACCGAAGGATCGGGGCGCAGCCGCAGGTCGGTGCGGAACACATATCCGTCGCCGGTCAGGTCCGAAAGCATCGCCGACATCCGCCGCGTCGCCCGGACCAGCGAAGCGCGCGCCTCGTGGAAATCGTCACGCGCGTAACGGGTTTCGTCGAACAGGCAGATCAGGTCGATATCGGACGAGTAGTTCAGCTCGCCCGCGCCCATCTTTCCCATGGCGAAAACGGCGATGCCGCCCGCGGTCTCGCGCGCGGCCTCGTCCGCGCCGGGCAGCTTGCCGCGGCGGATCTCCGCCCCGACGGTGGCCCGCAGGGCAAGGTTGCAGGCCAGGTCGGCGAATTGGGTCAGCCGGCCCGTCACCTCCTCCAGCGGCCAGACCCCGGCGAGATCGGCCAGCGCCACCAGCAGCGCGGTGCGGCGCTTGGCCTGGCGCAGCGCGCCGGGAAGCGCGTCGGGCGCGGTCCCCTCCAGCGCGGCGAACAGCGCCTCCAGCGCCGCCTCGGGGCCGTCGAAAGCCGTGGGCAACCAGCCCGCCTCCTTCTCGACCAGCGATTTCAGATAGGGGCTGCACCCGCCCGCCCCGGCGAGCAGCCGCGCGAGGTCGCCCCCGGCCTCGGGACAGGCGGCGCTGGTCTCGGCGCCGCGCTCGGCGTCGAAGGGTTGCGGCATTCGGGTGATGCGGGCGGCGAATTCCATGCGCGCAGATGGCCACGGGTGACGGGAATGGTCAATCTCCGGCGGTTGCGGCAAGCTGCGCGCGAAAGACAGGAGGAACCGAATGAGCAAGAGCCTGAAACGGGTGCGTGCCGCGCTGGAGGCCGCGGGACTGGAGGCCGATATCCGCGAACTGGGAGAGACCCGCACCGCCGAGCAGGCCGCCGCCGCGGTGGGCTGCGCACTGGACCAGATCGTGAAGTCGATCATCTTCCGCGGCGAGATCAGCGGCGAGGCGGTGCTGTTCCTGACCGCGGGCGGCAACCTCGTCGATGCGGGCAAGGCCACGCAGGCCGCCGGCGAGCCGCTGGGCAAGGCGGATGCGAACCTGATTCGGGCCCAGACCGGCTTCGCCATCGGGGGGGTGTCGCCGGTGGGCCACCTGTCGCCGATTCGCGCCTGGGCCGATCCCAGGCTGCTGGATTTCGCCGAGGTCTGGGCCGCGGCCGGCACGCCGCGCCATGTCTTCGGCCTGGACCCGCGCGATCTGCCCCGCCTGACCGGCGCGCAATTCATTGACTTCACTATATAAAACCAAAAAATGTGAAAAACATTCACATATGCCCTTGCGAAAATCCCGTCAGATCCCGATCTTGGCAATGTGAAAGACGTTCACATCAACCCTGAAAACGGAGACCGACATGACAACCGCCGCCCACCCGATGGAACAGACCGGCCCGATGGGATGGTTCGCCCGCGCCGAAGCCTGGCTGGATGCCCGTGGCAAGGGTGCCTGGATCGCCGCAATGGTCCTCGGCATGATCTTCTTCTGGCCCATCGGCCTCGCCCTTCTCGCCTACATGATCTGGAGCAAGCGCATGTTCTCGAAATCCTGCCGCTACTCGTCCGCACGTCACGGCTTTCACGCCATGAAGACCAGCGGCAACACCGCCTTCGACGCCTACAAGGCCGAGACGCTGCGCCGCCTGCAGGAAGAGCAGGAGAATTTCGAGGCGTTCCTGGAACGTCTGCGCGACGCGAAGGACAAGTCCGAGTTCGACCAGTTCATGGAAGAGCGCGCCCGTGCGGCCCGGGCCGAACGCGACACCCCTGACGCGCCGCGCACGCTCTGATAGAACGGCCCAGAGCGCCGGGCCCCATAGGGCCCGGCATCCCCTTGCCCGGAACGATTGCCGCAGATGCCCAATACCCACACCCACCACCCCGACCCGCACTACCAGCCGGAATTCTATGCCGACATTCCCGTGAAGCGCCTGTTGGCCTGGGTCGTCGACATGATCGTGGTGGTGATTCTCAGCCTGCTGGTCCTGCCATTCACCGCCTTTACCGGCGTTTTCTTCTTTCCGTTCCTTCTCTTCACCGTGGGCTTCGCCTATCGCACGGTGACGCTGGCGCGCGGTTCGGCCACCTGGGGCATGTGGCTCATGTCGATGGAGATCCGCGACATCACCGGAAACCGGCTCGATCTGCAGACCGCCGCGCTGCATACGCTGGGCTACACGGTCAGCCTTGCGATGATGCCGCTACAGGTGGTCTCGATCGTGCTGATGCTGACCACCACCTACCGCCAGGGGCTGACCGATCACGTTCTGGGCACGGTGGCGCTCAACCGGCGCGTGTAGACTCCCCCGCGAATCCGGGCTTGGCGCGGTGCCGGGCCGTTGCTATCGTCCGCCCGAGACTTGTCGGGACAACCATGCGCCACACGCTGCCAATCGCGCCCCAGTTCTACGTGACGGCCCCGCAGCCCTGCCCCTATCTGGAAGGCAGGATGGAACGGAAGCTGTTCACCGCCCTGCAAGGGGAAGGTGCCGAAAAGCTGAATGACAGCCTGTCCCGGCAGGGCTTCCGCCGCTCGCAGAACGTGCTCTACCGCCCTTCCTGTTCCGAATGCGCCGCCTGCCTCTCAGCGCGCATCGACGTATCGGCCTTCCGCCCCTCCAAGAGCCAGAAGCGGGCGATCCGGCGCAACGGAAGACTGGTGCGCCGGGCAACATCGCCCTGGGCCACCGAAGAGCAATACGCCCTGTTCCGCCGCTATCTCGACAGCCGGCACGCCGATGGCGGGATGGCGGACATGGACGTGTTCGAGTTCGCCGCCATGATCGAGGAAACGCCGGTGCGCTCGCGTGTGGTGGAATATTCCGACCGCGACAGCGGCGAGCTGGTGGCCGTCTGCCTGACCGACGTGCTGGGCGACGGTGTGAGCATGGTCTATTCCTTCTATGCCCCGGACCGGCCGAAGGATTCGCTGGGCACCTACATCATCCTCGACCATGTGCAGATCGCGCGCGAGGCGGGGCTGCCCTATGTCTACCTGGGCTACTGGGTGCCCGGCAGCCCGAAAATGGGCTACAAGGCGCGGTTCACCGGCCTGGAGGTCTTCGCGCAGGGCCGGTGGGAGCGGATGCAGAACCCCGAAGACTACCGGTCCGAGTTGCACCCGCTCTCGACCGAGCCCATCGCCGAGCAGGTGGCCAACATCTCGCTGCCCGGCGCGCGCCCCGCGCGCGGCTGACGCGCGATTCCGCTCCAAGTGTCCTGACCCGGATCCCGGCGCTCCTGCGCCCGGCCGTGCGCCGTCGCCCCCCCTCCTCAGCGGTAAGGGGGTGGCCCCCCGGTCTCGGGCGCCGCGCGCCGGCGCACCGGCGCAGCCGCAAGGCCAGCCCCGGCGCAAGCGCCGCCCATAGCGCCGGGCGCTGCTCCAGGAAGTCCGCGGGCACCTCTGCCATACGCAGCCCGGACAGTTCGCTGCACTGGCTGGTCGATGATCATGGCGACCCGATGGTGAACCCGTCGGTGACAGCCTCGGGGATGACGCGCACCAGCCGCCCGACCTGCAAGGCCCCGCTCACGAGCAGGATCGCCCGGCCAGCGACGTGGGCAGCACCAGCCCGTCACGGCGCCGCCCGGCGCTCACCCCGTGGACCACGACGATGACGGCGCCGGGCCGGCCGCCGCGCTGCGCCCGGCCGCCACCCCGCAGCACGGTCGGCAATCCCGGTGTCCTGCGCGGGGCCGGGGAGAAAGGCAGGCGAGGCGCAAAGGGCAAGAAGCGCGTGACCGGCGGAGCGATTCTTGCGCCGCCGGTCATCGGGCTGGCGCGATCAGGGGATGAGATCCGGCACGATGGTGACGATTCCCGGCATGAACCACAGGAGTCCAAGCGCCGCGATCTGGATCAGCACGAAGGGCAGAACCCCCTGGTAGATATGCCCGGTCGTCACCTCCTTCGGCGCCACCCCGCGCAGGTAGAACAGCGCGAAACCGAAAGGCGGCGTCAGGAACGAGGTCTGCAGGTTCACCGCGATCATGATGGTGACCCATTTCGGATCGAAGCTGCCGCCATAGATCACCGGGCCCACGATCGGGATCACGATGTAGATGATCTCCAGGAAGTCGAGCACGAAACCCAGGATGAAGAGCACCAGCATCACGATCAGGAAGACCTTGAACTCGTTGTCGAAGCTCAGCAGGAATTGCTGGATGTAATGCTCGCCCCCGAAGGAGATCACCACCAGGTTCAGCAGCTGCGAGCCGATCAGGATGGTGAAGACCATCGACGTGACCTTGGCGGTCTCGCGCACCACAGAGGTCAGCACACCGCCGCGGAACAGCACCCAGCAGGCGAAGAACAGCCCGAACAGCGCGTAGAGATAGGCCGCCTGCGCCACGAAGAAGGCCACCCAGTTCTCGAACGAGCCGCCGTCCTCGCGGTGGACCCGCAAGTCGAAATTCACACCCACCAGAAGCATGATGACCAGCGCGAAGGAGGACCAGATGATGATATGGGCCGGGCCGCTGTCATCCTTGAGCTTGCGATAGGCCGCCAGCATCAAGGCCCCGCCCGCGCCCAGCGCGGCGGCGGGCGTGGGGTTGGTGATGCCGCCCAGGA
>Ga0008833_1000879_pt1 | contig 19208 bp, 18 predicted proteins | sample HotLakConsoUCCLE_FD_62216 | JGI IMG/M metagenome (GOLD analysis project Ga0008833, IMG submission 62216) | Hypersaline microbial mat communities from Hot Lake, Washington, USA - Hot Lake Consortium UCC-LE | ecosystem: Environmental > Aquatic > Non-marine Saline and Alkaline > Hypersaline >... | reverse complement strand
CGGTGGCATCGAAGGTCTCGGGCGGCGCGGCGCAGGTGTCGCAATTGCCGCAAGGTTTGGTCGTTTCGCCGAAATAGCCGAGGAGCGTCTGCCGCCGGCAGCCGATCGCCTCGGCGAGGCCCAGAAGCGCATTGAGGCGCGCGTGGTCTTCCGCCTTGCGCGCCGCCGGGGCGGGGCTTTCGTCGATCTGGCCGCGGCGCAGGCGAATGTCGTCGGGACCGAAGAGGGTGAGGGTTTCGGCCGGCGCGCCGTCGCGGCCCGCGCGGCCGATCTCCTGGTAGTAGCCCTCGACCGATTTCGGCAGGTCGGCATGGGCGACCCAGCGGATGTCGGGCTTGTCGACGCCCATGCCGAAGGCGACCGTGGCCACGACGACGAGCCCGTCCTCGCGCTGGAACCGTTCCTCGACGGCGCGGCGCGGTTCGGGATCCATCCCGCCATGGTAGGCGGCCGCCGGATGGCCGGCTTCTGCGAGGGCGCCCGCAAGGGTTTCGGTCTTCGCGCGGGTGCCGCAATAGACGATGCCCGACTGGCCGCGGCGGGCCTCGGCGAAGGCCAGGATCTGCGCCCGGGGCCGGTCCTTCGCGGCGAAGGCGAGGTGGATGTTCGGGCGGTCGAAGCCTCCGAGGAACATCAGCGGGTCGCCGTCGCCGAAGAGCCGGCGGACGATCTCGGCCCGGGTCTCGGCATCCGCCGTCGCGGTGAAGGCGGCGAGCGGCACGCCGAGGGCGCTGCGCAACGCGCCGATCGCGAGGTAGTCGGGCCGGAAGTCGTGGCCCCACTGGCTCACGCAATGGGCCTCGTCGACAGCGATGAGGGAGACTCCCGCCGCCCGCAGCGTTCGCGCGATGCCACCCGATGCGAGGCGTTCGGGCGCGAGGTAGAGAAGCTTGAGCCGACCTTTCGCAAGGCCGTCCCAGACCACGTCGTTCTCCTCGGTCGTGTTCGCCGAGGTCAGCGCGGCGGCGGCCACCCCGGCGGCCTCGAGCGCGCGGACCTGGTCGCGCATGAGCGCGATCAGCGGGGAGACGACGAGCGTCACCCCCTCCCGGCAGAGGGCGGGTAGCTGGTAGCAGAGCGACTTTCCGCCGCCCGTCGGCATGATCGCAAGCGTGTCGCGGCCCGCCGTCACCGCGGCGACGACCTCTTCCTGACCCGGGCGGAAGTCGTCGAAGCCGAAGACGGATTTCAGGAGTGCCCTTGGATCGGCCATCGGCCCCGTTTCGATTTATCTAAAACTGCTCGTTTGCCTGACAGAATCAGATTGCGGGACCGTGAACAAGGGGCGGCTGCGCCTCGGGTTTCACCCTGGTTCAAATATCCGCTGCGGGACCCCGGTCCCGGGTGCCGCGCCTCAGTAGACGAGGCTGCGGGCGAGGTTGGGGATGAGGATGTCGCGGGCGATGATGATGCCGATGAAGACGACGAGCGGCGCGAGGTCGAGCATGCCGGTGTTCGGCAGCATCCGCCGCACCGGGCCGTAGACCGGCTCGAGCAGCCGGTTCAGCCCGTCCCAGATGCCGGCGACGAGGGGCTGGCGCAGGTTCAGGACCTGGAAGTTGATCAGCCAGGACAGGATGATGTGCACGATCATCACGAAGAAGGCGACATCCAGCAGAAGCTGCAGGATCTGGAGAATCGTGAGGATCATGGCGGCGCCTTCCGGAATCGTGGCCAGATACCTAGGCCCGGGCGCGGCGGAGGGCAAGCTGCCGCCGCGCCCCGGGTTGACCCCGCGCGGCGAAGGGGCGAGTGGGGCGCCCATGTACCCTTACCTCCGCATGGGCCTTGCGCTTCTTCGTGCGCGCCGCGTTCCCGGCAAGACGCCGCTCGGAACGGGTGTCACGCATCACCGCGCCTGGCCCTGGGACACCGACATGTACGGGGAGCTCAACAACGGGCGGATCCTGACGCTTCTGGAACTCGGCCGCTGGGAGCTCGCGGTGGAGAGCGGGCTGTTGCGGGAGATGCGCCGGCGCCGGGCGGCCTTCGCGGTGGCGGGCGTCTCGGTGCAATACCGGCGCCGCGTTCCCATCTTCGCGCGCTACCGCGTCGAGACCCGGCCGCTCGGCTGGGACGCGCGGTTTCTCTACATCGACCAGTCGATGTGGATGGGCGACGTGGCGGCGAACCAGATGCTCTTGCGCGCCGCGATCGTGGGCCGCAACGGCACGATACCCCCCGGCGAGATCGCCGCCGCGCTCGGGCATGAAGGACCTTCGCCCGAGCTTCCGGACTGGGTACGGAACTGGATGGAGGCTGAGGCGACGCGACCCTGGCCGCCGGAACCGCTCAACCGGGCGTTGCCCTGAGGACCGGCTTGGTGTCTTGTTCCAGAGGTGTCGAGGGAACCGGACATGACAGACAAGCGCAGGCGGATCTGGGGTTGGTCCTTTTTCGACTGGGCGCAGCAACCCTATGCGACGCTCGGGCTGACCTTCATCTTCGCGCCGTATTTCGCCGGCGTCGCGGCCGCTTCCTTCGAAGCCGGCGGAGTCGAGGCCGCGCGGGCGGAAGCGCAGAGCCTCTGGTCTTCGGCACAGACGGTGGCGGGCCTCGTCATCGCGTTCTCGGCCCCCTTTCTCGGCGCCTACGCCGACGCGACGCAGCGCAAGACGCCGTGGTTCGTGCTGTTCATCGCCACCGCCGTGATCTGTTCGGCCGGTCTCTGGGTGCTCGAACCCGACGGGTCGGGTCTCTATCTCGCACTGGCGCTCTTCTGGATCGGGTTCGTCGCCTCGGAATCCGCCTTCAACCTCAACAACGCGATCCTGCCGAGCCTCGGCACGGCGGACGAGGCGGGGCGGATCAGCGGCGGCGCGACCGCCTTCGGCTACTGGGGCGGAGTTCTGTCGCTCTTCATCATGCTGCTGTTCTTCGCCGAGAACGACGCCGGGCGGACGCTCATCGGCCTCGAACCGGCACTCGGGCTCGATGGCGCGGCACGGGAGGGCACGCGGTTCGTCGGCCCCTTCATCGCGATCTGGTTCGCGGTCTTCGCGATTCCGTTCCTTCTCTGGGTCCGCGACCCGGCGGGGCGCAGGCCGCGACCCGGCGCCGGGGTCGTCGTCGGCAACCTCAAGAAGAGCCTGCGCGGCGTCTTCGCGCGACCGTCCTTCGGCAGTTTCCTGTTGTCGTCCATGCTTTACCGCGACGCGCTCACCGCCCTCTATGCCTACGGCGGCATCTACGCCACGCTGGTGCTCGACTGGACGGTCATCGACATCGGGGTGTTCGGCATCATCGCCGCCATCGCCGCGGCGATTCTCTCCTGGGTGGGGGGGCTGGCCGACCAGCGCTACGGGCCGAAACCCGTCATCCGCGTGACGATTCTCGTTCTCGTCGCGGTGGGCTGCGTGATCATCGGGATGTCGCGGACGAGCCTCTTCGGCATTCCGCTCGCGCCGGACTCGACCCTGCCCGACACGATCTTCTACGTCTGCGGCGCCGCGATCGGGGGGGCCGGCGGGGCCCTCTATTCGGCCTCGCGGTCGATGATGGTGCGCCATTGCAGGGTCGACAATGCCGCCGAGGCGTTCGGTCTCTTCGCACTCACCGGGCGGGCGACCGCGTTTCTCGCGCCAGCCCTCATCACGGTGTTCACCGACTGGACGCAAAGCAACCAGCTCGGCTTTCTGCCGATCATCTTCCTGTTCGCAGCCGGATTCGTTCTGCTAACATGGGTCAAACCCGAGGGAGACCGAGCAGAACCATGGCCCGACATGCCCGAACCCGCCTGACGGCGGTCATTCTCACGTTGCTCGCGCTGACGAGCCCGGTGGCGGCGAACCCGCTGGCGAAAGAGCTTTTCGGCGCCGAAACCCGCAATTCGCCACACAAACCCGCTCCGTTCGGCGGGTATTCGAAGGGCTGCATCGCCGGGGCGGCGCAGTTGCCCGAGACCGGGCCGACCTGGCAGGCGATGCGGCTCGGCCGGAACCGCAACTGGGGCCACCCCGAGGCCATCGCCTTCGTCGAGCGGCTTTCGGCCCATGCCGCCACCCTGCCGGGCTGGAACGGGCTCTACGTCGGCGACATCAGCCAGCCACGGGGCGGTCCGATGCTGACCGGGCATGCCTCGCACCAGTCGGGCCTCGACATCGACATCTGGATGCGCCCCGCGACCCGCCTCGACCTCAGCCGCGCGGCGCGCGAGACCCTCTCGTCGATCTCGGTGCGCCGTGCGGAGGGCGCCTACGTGAACGAGAACTGGACCCGGGCGCATCACGAGATCCTGAAGCGCGCGGCCTCGGACCCGGCGGTGGCGCGGATCTTCGTCTTCCCCGGCGCCAAGGTGCAGATGTGCCGCGACGAGACCGGCGACCGGGCGTGGCTGAGAAAGATCAGGCCGTGGTGGGGACATCACTATCACTTCCACGTGCGGCTCAACTGCCCGCGAGGGGCGGCGGCCTGCGAGGACCAGGCGCCTCCGCCTGCGGGCGACGGCTGCGCGGATGCCGCCCAATGGGTCGCCAACATCCTGAATCCGCCGCCACCCGACCCGAATGCACCGCCACCCGCACCGCGCCGCGAACTCGTGCTAGCCGACCTGCCCCGTCAATGCGCGCAAATTCTCTCGCGCTGATCGTTCTGCTGGCCGCGCCGGCGGCGGCGGAACCGATGCGTATCGACATCTCCACGGATGCGGTCATCGGGCTGTCGGGCATCGAGGTTTCGGCGGATGGAGCCGGGTTTCTTGCGATCAGCGACCGGGGCTGGTTCGTGGAGGGCACGCTTCAGCGGGAAGGCGGTGACCTCGTGGGCGGCGAAGTCACGGCAGTCACCCCGATCCTCGGGATGGACGGACAGCCGGTGGCGGCGCGGCGGGTGGGCGACTGGTCGGACGCCGAGGGGCTCGCGGTGGGGCCGGACGGCACGATCTGGGTCTCGTTCGAGCGCTGGATGCGGGTTGCGCGATACGACGGAATTCATGCGCCGGCGACCTTTATCAGGGACCACCCCACATTTCGGGACTATCCCGACAACCGCCAGCTCGAAGCGCTCACGCTCGACGCCGAGGGCCGGCCGGTCGCCATGCCTGAGGTGCCGCTCGACGGGGTGTTCCCGGTCTACCGGCTCGACGCCGGTGGCTGGGAAATCGTGGCGGCGCTCGAACCGACGGACGGCTACAGCGTGGTCGGCCTCGCGACCGCGGACGACGGCACGATCTACCTCCTCGAGAGAAAGCTGGTCCTTGCCACCTGGTTTCGCTCGCGGCTGTCGCGGCTGGAGGCGGATTGGAACCGGGTCGTGCTCTGGGAAAGCGACCATGGCGAGTTCGGCAACCTCGAGGGCGTTTCGGTCTGGGAAGCGCCGGAGGGGCGGCGTGCGGTGATGGTTTCCGACAACAACGGGCGTGCGGATATCCTCACCGAGATCGTGGAAATCCGCTTGACCGAATAGGACGGGCGCGCGTATGCCGCCCCGGTCCCGCATGGGCCCAAGTCTCCGCGACCTTGTAAAAACGGAAAAAAATTCAATGACCCGATATCTTCCCGGCATCGCCGCGATGGCCCTGATCGTCGTCGCCTCGAACATTCTCGTGCAGTTCGTCATCGAGGACTGGTTTCTGACCTGGGGGGCGTTCACCTACCCGCTGGCGTTTCTCGTCACCGACGTGATGAACAGGGTCTACGGACGTGAGGCGGCCCAGCGCGTCGTTCTGGCCGGGTTCGTCACCGGCGTGATCTGTTCGCTGATCGGAACCCAGATCAGCGGCGAGTTCGGCCCCCTCGTCACGCTGCGCATCGCACTCGGCTCCGGCATCGCATTTCTCCTTGCGCAGAGCCTCGACATCGCGGTGTTCAACCGGCTGCGCGGGGGGGCCTGGTGGCGGGCTCCGCTGGTGTCGAGCGTCATCGGTTCGGCGGTAGACACGGCGCTTTTCTTCACCATCGCCTTCAGCGGCGCGCTGACCTTTCTCGAACCGGGCAACGACGTGTCCTGGGCGGGCGAGATGATTCCGCTTCTGGGCGCGGGGCCGGTGGCACCGCTCTGGGTGTCGCTGGCGGTGGCCGACTGGGGTGTCAAGCTTGCCCTCGCGCTGATCGCTCTCGTTCCCTTCCGCCTCATTGTTGGGCGGTTGAGCGCACAGCTGGCGTAAAAGGTTTTGACAAACACCACATATGTGCCAACCTCTGCCTATCGGTTCAACAAAGCGAAAGGAGGTGGTCCAGTGTCCAGAGTGATATTGGAGAGAGGTGTCGGAACAGTCGGAGGGGCGTCCGCCTGACGGCAACCCCGAGGGTGAGAGCCTTCCGATTGGGCTGTCGGCCGAGTGCCGACCCCTAACTGGCCCATCTCCGAGAAACTCGCAGGGCCGCCCCATACCCGGGGCGGCCCTGTTCGATTCCGCTCCCGGACGGAGCGCCGGCCGCAAGGGCGGACAACCACACAGACAGCGTTACGGGACCGACCGCCATGGCCCTCCGGATCAACGACAATATCGCCATCGAAGACTGGGAAATCACCGAGCAGTTCGTGCGCGCTTCGGGGCCGGGGGGCCAAAACGTCAACAAGGTGGCGAGCGCGGTGGAGCTTCGGTTCGAGGCCGCGCGCTCGCCCTCGCTTTCCGAGCCGGTCAAGCGGCGCCTGAAGCGGCTCGCGGGCCGGCGCTGGACGCTGGAGGGGGCCGTGGTGCTTCAGGTCAGCGAGACCCGGAGCCAGGCGCGCAACCGCGAGATCGCGCGCGAGCGGCTCATGGAACTTGTGGCCCGGGCGCTCGAGACGCCGAAGCGGCGGGTGCCGACGAAAGTGCCGTATTCGCAAAAGCGCAGGCGGGTGGAGGCCAAGAAGGTGCGCAGCGGGGTGAAGGCCGGCCGCGGCAGGATCGCGCCGGACGAGGAATGAGGCGGCGCAATGGGCTGCCCGTCAGCCCAGGGCGGCGCGACGGGCCGGATGCGCCTCAGCTTTCGCGGAAGGCCCTGACGAAATAGTCGGAGAGCGGGGCGAGCAGGTAGGCCAACGCGGTGCGCTCGCCGGTGAGAACGTAAGCCTCCACCGGCATGCCGGGCAGGAGCGACAGCCCGTCGAGCGCGCCTGCGGCGGGGTGGATTTCGGCGGTGTAGTAGGAAACGCCGGTGACGTCGTCGACGAGAGCGTCCGCTGAAACCCGCAGGACTTGCGCCGGAACCTCCGGCGCCACCTCCCGGTCGAAGGCGGAGAAGCGGAGACGGGCGGGCTGGCCCGGGCGGACCCTGTCGATATCCGTCGCCCTGATCCGGACCTCGATGAGGCGGCGTTCGCCTTCGGGGACCAGGGTGAGCATCACCTCCGCGGGGCGGACCACGGCACCGCCGGCGGTGACGGTGAGCCCCATCACCACGCCGGCCAAGGGCGCGCGCAGGTCGAGCCGGTCGAGCGTGCCGTCGAGGCTGTGCAGGCGCTCGCGCAGTTCGGCCTCGCGGGGGGCGATCTCGCGCAGTTCGGCAAGCGCCTCCTCGCGCCCTTCGTCGTCCTGCGCGATGATGGCCAGCCGTGTCTCGGCGATCTCGGCACGGAGGCGCGCGATGCGTGCGGCGAGTTCCCCGAGGTCGCCGTCGATGCGGGCGATGTCGCGTCGGAGGGGGATGACCTCGGCGCGGCGGGCAAGACCCCGGTCGAGGAGCGCCTGCTGCGCGGCGACCTGTTCCGCGACGAGAGCACGCTCGGCGGCAAGTGCGGTGGCGCGGGCGGCAATGCCCCCGATTTCCGCCTCGGCCTGTTCGACCTGTTCGGTGAGCTGACTGATCCGGCCGGCGCGCGCGTCACGGCGGGCCTCGAAGAGCCGCCTTTCGTCCTCGAACGCCGCGCGGGCGCCCTCGGGCAGACCTCGCGGCATGACGACATTGGACGTGCCGTCGCGTTCGGCGACGAGACGCGCCCGCCGGGCGGCAAGTTCGGCGAGTTGCCCCGCGATCACCGTGCGCTCGGTGCGCAGGAGCCGCCCTTCGAACCTCACGAGAAGTTCCCCCGCCGCCACCCTGTCGCCCTCGGCGACGAAAACCGCCTCGACGACACCGCCCTCGAGGTGCTGGACCGGGCGGCGACTGCCCTCGACGGTCACGGTTCCGGGAGCGAGGACGGCACCGGCGATCACGGTCATCGCCGACCATGCGCCGAGACCGCCAAGAAGGGCCGCGAGCGCGACGAGACCGACCGCGAGCGGCCGGGCGACCGACAGCGGCGCGGCGTTCATGGCCGCCCGCCCCGGTTCATCAGCGGCGTGACATCGGCGTGATTGCGGATGTCGGCGCGCAGGATCTCGTCGCGCGGGCCGATCGCCCTGATCCGCCCGGCCTCGAGGATCATCAACCGGTCGCATTCGGCGATGGCCGCGGGCCGGTGGGCCATGATGACGACCGCGCGCCCGGAGGCCTTCTGTTCGCGGACAGCGGCGGTGAGCGCCTCCTGACCCTCGCTGTCGAGATGTGAGTTCGGCTCGTCGAGAACCAGAAGCTGTGGCCGGCCGTAGAGCGCGCGGGCGAGGCCGACCCGTTGGCGCTGCCCGCCCGAAAGCCCCCCTCCCGCGCCGTCGATCAGAGTGTCGTAGCCGCGGTCGAGACGCAGGATGAGGTCGTGCGCGCCGGCGGCACTGGCCGCGCGGACGACCTCGGCGGCATCCGGGGCGACGGCCATGCGCGCGATGTTTTCGGCGATGGTGCCCGGAAACAGGGATACATCCTGCGGCAGGTAGCCGACGTGGCGGGCGAGTGCGTCTTCGCCGTAGTGATCGATGGACGCGCCGCCGAGGCGGATGCGCCCGGCGTGGGCAGGCCAGACCCCGGCCAGGGCCCGGGCGAGGGTCGACTTTCCCGCCCCCGTCGGCCCGATGACCCCGAGGGCCTCACCCGGTTCGACGCGAAACCGGACACCGATGAGCCGGGCCCTCTCCGCCCCGGGGGGCGCGACGGTGAGCCCTTCGACGACAAGTTCCGGCTCGGGTCGCGGCAGCACCATCGGCTGGCGGACTGCGGCGGCCTCGGCCAGCCGGCGCCCGGTGGCGCGCCAGCCCGCCCAGGCCCGCTCGAGGAGGGGCCAGCCCGAAATCGCCTGGTCGACCGGGGCGAGCGCGCGCCCCAGGAGGATGGAGGCGGCGATCATCGCACCGGCGGTCAGTTCGCCGCGGATTACGAGAAGGGCCCCGAGCGCCAGCATCGCCGATTGCATGAAGAAGCGGAACGCGCGGCCGGCCGCGCGAAGGCCGCCGGAACGATCCGCAACCGCCACCTCGGCCAGAAGTGCGCCGTGCCGGTGCGCCTGCCAGCGCAAGGCGAGTCCGGCCGTCAGCCCGAGGCCGCGCAAGTCGTCCCGCCCCGCGAGGGCGCGCGCCGCGATCGCCTCGGCCGTGCCCGTCTCGGCCCGCGCGGACGCGGCAGGACGCCGTCCGAGGAACGGAGCGGCAAGGGTGAGCGCGACGAGTGCCAGCAGACCGCAGATCGCGAGCCAGCCGAGTGCCGGATGAAAGAGGAAGATCGCGAAGAGGAAGATCGGCGTCCAGGGCAGGTCGAACACTGCAAGCCCTGCCGGAGCGGACAGGGCTTCACGCACCACGAGCACATCGCCGAGGGCGCCCCTGGCGCCGGAGCGGAGCGTTTCTCGGAACACCGGACCGTCCGCCGCGACCTGGAAGCGGGCGCCGGCGCGGGTGGCGATGCGCGCCCGCACATGGTCGAGAAGCCCCATGAAACCGAAGAGCGCGCCGACGAGCGCGAAAAGCGCCACCAGCGTCGCTTCGGAGCGCGAGGCGAGCACCCTGTCATAGACCTGCAGCATGAAGAGCGGCCCGGTCAGCATGAGAAGATTGACGAAGACGGAGAACAGCCCGACGGCCCCGAGGAGGAGCGTGAGGCGAGGCCGTTTTGCAGCGATGTCGGGCGACGGGTTCACCCCGCCGGCGTTAACATCCATTCCTTGCCGATCTCTTTCCGGTCGCCGCGAATCGCCGGCGGGCCCCGTGAAATGTTCAAACCGCCCCCGGGGTTGTCGCAACTGCCGCATCAGTAGGCGAAAATGCCACATTCTGTTTTCGGATATGCCGAGGCGATCACCCGTCCGCGCGGCGGAAATTCGGGGTACAAGCGCGGCGACCGGCGAGAGGCCTTCATGATTAATGACCTCTTATCAATGACTTGAACTGTCTCGGCGGATCTGTGCCCCCTGACGTCGGCACAGTGCCGAAATGTGACATCTCTGTGGCAGCACCGTGTCCGGGATTGCCCAAAGCGTTTGCATACGGCTAATGTCAAATTGTCGCTTCGGCCGTCGGAGCGCGCTGCTTGTTCTAGTGAGGGGGCCGGGCGAAGGTTCGCCCAGTGAGTATCATGACGCTGCATCTGACAGACATCGCCCAGAGCGTGCGCACTGCGCATGCGCCGGCCAATCCGAATTCGGTCCTGCGGGTTCGCCCTTATCGTGACGGTTTCAAGCGCCTGTTCGACGTTTCGGTGACGTTGGCCGCTGCCGTGGTCTGGCTTCCCCTCGTCGCCGTTCTTGCCATTTTGGTCGCGCTCGACGGACATTCGCCCTTCTACACCCAGCGCAGGGTCGGTCGGGACGGCCGCATGTTCCGCATCCTCAAGCTTCGCACAATGGTCGCGGACGCCGACAGCGCACTCGCGCGCCATCTCGAGGAGAACGCGGAGGCGAAGGCGGAGTGGGACGCGACCCAGAAGCTGAAGAGCGACCCCCGGATCACGCGCATCGGCCGGATCCTTCGAATGACCTCGATGGACGAACTGCCGCAACTGCTCAACGTGCTCCGGGGTGACATGTCGATCGTCGGCCCGCGGCCCTTCATGGAGAACCAGAAGGCGCTCTATCCGGGCCTCGGGTACTACCGCGTGCGCCCCGGCATCACCGGACTCTGGCAGGTGTCGGACCGCAACGACAGCGCCTTCGCCTATCGCGCGGTGCTCGATGACGAGTACGAGCGGAGCCTCTCGTTCGCGACCGACATGTCGATCCTGAGACGGACGGTCGGCGCGGTGCTTTCCTGCACCGGGTACTGATACAAGGCCACCAGGGAAACGCGAAGGCCGCGCCGTGGGCGCGGTCTTCTTCCGTTAGGGACCCTTTCAGGTTCTCCTGCTAGCCCGGATCCCGGGTGAGAGGAGTATCGCATGTCCGGGCCGTCAAACGCTCCGGTCATCATCAAGCGCAAGAAGGTGATCGTCGCTGGCGGTCATCATGGCGGGGCCTGGAAAGTGGCCTACGCCGACTTCGTGACGGCGATGATGGCCTTCTTTCTGCTGATGTGGCTTCTTGGCGCGACCAACGAGAAGCAACGCAAGGGGATCGCGGATTTCTTCAATCCGACGGTGCCCGTGAACAAGGTCTCGGGCGGTGGCGACGGTGCCTTCGGGGGCGACAGCGTGTTCTCCGAACAGACACTCGCGCAGAACGGCACCGGGGCGGAGTCCCGGCAAGCATCCGAGCAGACGGCGGCGCGGGGCATGGTCGGCGCCGGCGAGGCCGATGAACCGGAGCCGGACGAGTACGCGGCCGCCAGGGAAGACGCCATCCTGGCGGAGCTGGAGAAGGAGCTTGCGGGTATCGGTGGCGAGAGCATGGTGACGGAGCTTCTGTCGCGTCACGTGACGTCGCGGATCACCGACGAGGGTTTGATCGTCGAACTCTTCGACCGTGAGGCGACCCCCCTCTTCGACGACGCGAACGTGCCGACGGACACGCTCACCGAGCTTCTCGGGGCGATCTCGAAGGTCTTTTCACGGGTCGGAAACGAAATCGCCGTGCAGGGCCACGTGGCCGCGCTGCCGGTGGTCCGGCGCGAGAACCGGGTCTGGGAAACCTCCACCGAGCGGGCCAAGACCACCCGCGGCATCATGGAGGGCGAAGGGATCGGCGCGTGGCGTTTCCAGCGGGTCACCGGATTCGCCGACCGCCGGCCGGTGACGACGAACCCGCTTTCGGGCCGGAACAACCGCGTGGAGATCATCCTCCTGAGATCGAAAGTCTGAACCCCGATCCCGGCAACTTTACGGGTTAGGCGGGCGTTAAGCCGGCCGCTCTAGAGGAGAGGTCAGAAAACGCATGCATCAGAAAGGCGCATGGTCATGACCATTTCCTCGTCGCTCAATGCCGGTGTCGCAGGGCTCGCCTCGAACGCCAGCCGGCTCGCCACCATATCCGACAACATCGCCAACTCGTCGACCTACGGCTACAAGCGCGCCGAGGCCGACTTCAACTCGCTGGTGATCGAATCCGGCGTCGGCACCTACTCCGCCGGTGGCGTGCGGGTCTCGACGAGCCGGGTGATCGACCAGCCGGGCGCCTTGGCGGCGACCAACAACCCCACCGACATCGCGGTGCGCGGGCGCGGCTTCATTCCGGTCACGTCGGAGACGGCGCTGATCTCGCAGACCGAAGACTTTCCGATGAACCTCACGACCACCGGGTCGTTCCGGACGGATGCGAACGGCTATCTCGTCAACCCGGCGGGTCTCGTGCTGCTTGGCTGGCCGGCCAACCCCGACGGCACGATCCCCACCTTTCCCCGGGATACGCCGGACGGGCTCGCGCCGGTGCAGATCCAGGCCAATCAGTTCGCCGCCGAGCCGACGACCCAGATCACGCTCGGGGTCAACCTGCCGGCGACCGAGACGGAATTCGGCGCAGACGGCGACCCGCTCTCGCTGTCGGTGGAGTATTTCGACAACCTCGGAACCTCGCAGAACATCGGCGTCACCTACTACCCGATCGTACCGACGACGCCCGGAGCGACCAATCGCTGGGTGATGACGCTCACCGATTCCGCGCAAGGCGGCGCGCTCGTGGGCGCCTACGACATCACCTTCGACGACACGACCGGGTCGGGCGGCACGATCGCGACCGTGGATCTCGCCGAACTCGACGCGGGGGGAGAACCCATTCTCATCTCGGGCAATGCGGGGACCGGCACCTTCTCGGGCGGCGGATACGACGCCGCCACGGGCCGACTGACCGTCGACGTTGCGCGAGGTCCGATCGACATCAACATCGGCCGACCGGGCGAAGGCTCGGTCTTCACCCAATTGTCGGACAGCTTCGCGCCGACCTCCATTACCAAGGACGGGTTCCCGGTGGGCAACCTCACCTCGGTGGAAATCGACGGCAACGGATTCCTGTCGGCCAACTTCGACACCGGAATCACACGGGTTCTCTACCAGGTGCCCCTGGTGGACGTGCCGAACCCCAATGGGCTCACCGCGCAGGACAACCAGACCTACACGCTGTCCGACGAGTCCGGCTCGTTCTTTCTCTGGGACGCCGGCGACGGTCCGACCGGAGACATCATCGGCTTCGCACTCGAGGAATCGGCCACCGACGTCGCCGGCGAACTCACGCAGTTGATCCAGACCCAGCGGGCCTATTCGTCGAACGCCAAGGTCATCCAGACCGTCGACGAGATGCTCCAGGAAACCACGAACATCAAGCGTTGAGCGATCGCACCGGAACCTAGAGCATGAGCATTTCCGCTTCTCTCAGCAACGCCCTTTCAGGGCTCACCGCCGCATCGCGGGCCGCGGCGCTCGTTTCGTCGAACGTCTCCAACGCGATGACCGAGGGCTACGGACGCCGCGACCTGGCGCTCTCGGCCCGCCAGACCATGGGGGTCGAGGTCGACGGGGTCGTCCGGGTCGTGGACGAGGCGGTGATCGCGGACCGGCAGATCGCCGACGCGGCACTGGGGTATGACGACGGCATCTCCGGGTTCTACGCGCAGCTGGAGAGCGTTCTCGGCGCACCGGGCGATCCGGGTTCCCTGCCCGGCCGCATCGCCACCTTCGACGCCGCCCTGACCGAGGCCGCTGCCCGCCCCGACAGCCAGGCGCGGCTCCAGGGGCTCCTCGACGCGGCGAGCTCGGCCGCGCGCGCATTCGAGTGGGCTTCGGACGAGATCCAGGACCTGCGGATGGAGGCCGACACCCGGACTGCCACGGAGGTCGGACGGCTGAACCAGGGCGTCGCCAACGTCGCCGAGATCAACGAGCAGATCCTGCGCTCGAAAGCGGCGGGGCGTGACCTCTCGGCCCTCCTCGACCAGCGACAGCAAGCCATCGATTCGATTTCCGAGATCGTGCCAATCAGGGCGATCCAACGCGAGAACGAGACGGTCTCGCTGATCTCCGCCACCGGCGCCGTGCTTCTCGACATCAACCCGGCCGTCGTCGGCTTCGAGCCGCGTGGCGTGATCACGCCGGACATGACCCTTGCCTCGGGCGCGCTGTCGGGTCTCACGGTGAACGGTCTCGAAATACCGACCTCGGGCCGGAATGCGCCGCTCGCCGGCGGCACGCTGGCGGCCGCCTTCGACGTGCGCGACGGGCTCGCAGTGGAGGCGCAGACCCGCCTCGACGCGGTCGCGCGTGATTTCGTCGAGCGGTTCCAGGACCCTTCGGTCGATACGACGCTCGGCCTCGGCGACGCAGGCCTGTTCACCGACGACGGAGCCGCCTTCGACCCCTCCAACGAAACTGGACTTTCGGGGCGGATCGAGGTCAATGCCCTCGTCGTCCCGGCCTCTGGCGGGGCATTGTGGCGGCTGCGAGACGGTCTCGGGGCGGCGGCCGAGGGACCGGTTGGCGAGAACGCCCTGCTGGTGCGGCTGGGTGACGCGCTCGGCGCCCTCAGAACGCCCGCGTCCGGGAATATCTCGACCGGAGCGCGGTCGGCGCCCGCGCTTGCCGGCGACCTTCTCTCGATGGTCTCTGTCGATCGGCAGAGCGCCGATCAGCGCCTTGGCTTCTCTGCCGCGCGGCAGGAGAGCCTGAGATCGATCGAATTGCAGAGCGGCGTCGATACCGACCAGGAAATGCAGAAGCTTCTCCTGATCGAGCAGGCCTACGCTGCCAATGCCCGGGTGGTGACAACCGTGAGCGAACTCATCGACACGCTTCTGAGGATCTGAGGAGGGCCGGCATGACAGCGGAACAGGCATGAGCATCCAGGGCATCGGCGATCTCGCGCAATCCTTCCAGTTGCGGCGGGACAATGCACGGCTGCAGGAAACCTTCAGAACCCTCGCGGACGAACTCTCGAGCGGCAGGCGATCAGATCTCGGACGTACCGTCGCCGGGGATTTCGGCCCTCTTCTCGGAATAGAGCGCGGGCTGAAGGCGTTGGCCGCCTACGAAACTGCGGCAACGGAGGCGGGACTGATGGCGGACGCCGCGCAGTCTGCGCTGGGCTTCGTGCGCGACCGCGCCGCGGCGATCGCCCCGGCGCTGCTTCTTTCCGAGGAAGATTACCAGCCCGTGACGGTCGAGGCCGCCGCGGCGACCGCAGCGCGCGGCTTCGAGGACGCCGTGAGCGCGCTCAACACGCGCGTGGGCGATCGCTCCGTCTTCGCGGGGGTGGCGACCGACAGCCCGGCCCTGGCGGACCCGGAGACGATGCTTTCCGAGATCGAAACCGCGATCGCAGGAGAGACGACGGCTGCCGGGGTGGAGGCGGCCGTCGCCGCATGGTTCGCCCCGGGCGGCGGCTTCGAGATCACCGGCTATCTCGGCGACACGCCCGCGCTTTCGGGAATCCCGGTCTCCGAAGGGGAGCGGGTCACGCTCGATGTCACCGCGGCCGACGACGGTGTGCGGGATGTGCTCGCGGGCCTGGCGATGGGGGCGCTGCTCGACCGCGGTCTCTTCGCCGGCAACCTCGAAGAGCGCGCCCGCGTCTCCCGTGCCGCAGGCGACAACCTGCTGTCAGCAGACTACGCGATCATCGAAACCCGTGCCCGCGTCGGCGTGGCCGAGGAGCGCATCGAAGCCGCCAAGACCCGCAACGCAGCAGAGACGCTGGGGCTGGAGCTGGCGCAGGCGTCCATCGTCGATGTCGATCCGTTCGAGACCGCGTCCCGGATGCGCGAGGTCGAGGTGCAACTCGAAACGCTCTACACCGTCACCGCGCGGATGTCGCGCCTGAACCTGACGGCCTTCCTGTGAGGCTGGTATGGGTGTTCGTCCTCTTGCTCAACGTCCTCCTTGTGGGGGCCGCAGCAGCCGAGGTTCGGATCAAGGACCTCGTCGAATTCGACGGCGTCCGCGGCAATGACCTCGTCGGCTATGGTCTCGTGGTCGGCCTGAACGGCACCGGTGACGGGCTGCGGAACGCGCCGTTCACCGAGGAAATCATGTCGAACATCCTCGAACGGCTGGGGGTGAACGTAGCCGGCGAACAGTTCAGGCCGCGAAATGTTGCCGCGGTCTTCGTCACCGCGACACTGCCGCCGTTCGCCCGTGCCGGAAGCCGGATCGACATCACGGTCTCGGCCATCGGCGATGCCTCGAGCCTTCTCGGCGGAACGCTGGTGATGACGCCGCTCAATGCCGCAGACGGCCTTATCTACGCCGTCGCCCAGGGGCCGATCGTGGCCGGGGGGGTGGCGGCCGAGGGCGCCGGCGCCCGCGTGGTCGAAGGCGTACCGACGGCCGGCAGCATTCCGGGAGGTGGGCGGATCGAGCGCGAGATCGATTTCGACTTCGCCGATCTGACGACGATCCGGCTCGCCTTGCGCTCGCCCGATTTCACCACCGCGGGCCGCATCGAGGCGGCGATCAACGAGGCAGTGGGCCGGCCCGTGGCGCTGATGCTCGATTCCGGCACCGTGGCGCTCGACGTGCGCGCCACCGGCGCCCTTTCGCCCGCCCATGCCATCGGTTTCGTCGAGAACATTCCCGTGGAGCCTGAAATTCGCGCCCGAGTCGTCGTCGATCAGAGGTCGGGGACGATCGTGATGGGACGGGACGTCAAGATATCGAGGGTCGCGGTGGCCCAGGGCAACCTGACGCTTCGGGTCGAGGAGGAACCCGTTGTCGTCCAGCCGAACCCGTTCTCGGATGGCGAGACGATCGTCGTGCCCCGAACCCGGGCCGCCATCGAAGCGGGCGAGGGTATCGGCCTGGCCGAAGTTCCCGGCGGCACGACGCTTTCGGACGTCATTGCCGGCCTCAACGCTCTCGGTGTCGCCCCGAGAGACATGATCGACATCCTGACCGCCATCAAGGCGGCAGGGGCGCTGCACGCCGAGTTCGTTCTGCGGTAACCGCGCTGCCGGCACGGTCGGGGGGCGCCCGCGCAAGAAGCCGGGCCGCAAGCGATCCGGCGACCATTGGGCGGGACAGGCTGGCGGCGGAGGGCCATCCGAGGCAGGCCGGGTGAGCCCGAGCGGGTGCATCTGCGGCGTCGTGCGAACGCTCGGGCGTGGTACCAGGGGCTCAGGTCGCGGCAGGGGCTGTAGACGGATTTCACCAACCGCTCCGCGGCAGACAAGAGTATTGCCGGGGCCGGGTCTGTTTCTCCCGGCGCTCTCACGCGTCGGCTCGACGCGCTGCCGGATCCTCGCAGCGGAGCGTGCACCCGAATTCGGAACGCCGCTCCGCCCGCCAGCCGGGGTGGGCAGTGGGCCGCGATCGGCAGAGATCAGAAGTAACTGCGCACCAGTGCCGCGGAGACGAGGCTCCAGCCGTCGGCGACGACGAAGAAGGCGAGCTTGAACGGCAGCGCCACGATTGCCGGCGGGACCATCATCATGCCCATCGACATGAGTACCGCGGCGACGACGAGGTCGATGATCAGAAACGGCATGAAGATCAGGAAACCGATCTGGAAGGCCCGCTCGATTTCGCTGAGGAGAAAGGACGGGACGAGAACGGATAGCGGGGCATCCGGGGCGAAAGGGGCCGGTTCCGGGCGGAGATCGGCCAGCGTGGCGAAGGTATCGGGGTCGATCCGGTTCGACATGAAACCGCGGAAAGGCTCCATCGCGCCCGTGAAAGCCTCCTCGACGCCCATGTCGCCGGCGGCCAGAGGGGCGAGACCCCGCGCCCAGGCTTCGGTGAAGACCGGCTCCATCACGAAATAGGTCAGGAAGAGCGCAAGACTGACGATGAGCATGTTGGGTGGGGATTGTTGCAAACCCAACCCCTGCCGGAGGATCGACAACACCGTCACGATGAACGGAAAGCAGGTGATCATCACCGCCAGTCCGGGGACGAGGCTGAGGACGGTCACGAGAAGAAAGAGCTGGATCGCGCGGGTGCCGAGGGAGCCGTCCTCCCCCAGCGAAATCGTGATTTCCTGCGCGCCGAGCGGCGACGCGGAAAGAAGAAGGAGCGGCAGGAGAAACGCGAGGGCGCGCTGGCCGGGGCAGAATGACATGGTTCAGCCGGGCCTCTCTGCGGCGACCACCTCGGTGATGCGCACGACGAGGCCCTCGCCTTCGTCGTCGGCTTCCTGCAGCTCGCCCCGGGCGATGAGCCGGTCGCCGACATAGAGTTCGACCGGGTCGTCGACGCCGCGGTCGAGCGGCAGGACAGCGTCGTTCGTCAGTTCGAGAAGTTCGCGGACGGTGGGCCTTGCGTGGCCCACCGAAACGGTGATTTCTATCGGAACTTCCGTGAAGGGGTTGTTCGGCGCGCGGTCAGGCGGTTCTTCGGTCATCGAGTGTCCTTTCGGTGGCGGCGCCGAGGGCGCGGATCGCCGCGCGCACCCGGGCGAGAGGCTCGGCGAGATCGACCTGGCGCTCCTCGGCGCCGAGCTTGAGCCAGGCCTGCCCTTCGGCGAGAGACGGCTCGTCGACGACCTGCACGGGCAATGTCGTCTCGGCCGTGAGAAAGCTCCTCAACCTGTCGCCCTCTCCGGGCGCGACGCGGATCAGCACCGGAGCGCCCGCAGCGTCGCCGGCGAGGTCGCCGAGCGCTTCGAGAACCACGGGGCCGATCGCGTCGGCCATGAGGCCGGGCAGGAACGTGGCGGTGAGTTCCCGAAGCAGGCCCTCGAGGGATGTCAGCACGTGCGCCCGGGCCTCCTCGTAGGTGAACCCGAGATCGCGAAGATTGCGGGCGAATTCCGCCCCGATGCGCTGCCCATCCTCCTGCGTCTTGCGGATGGCGTCGTCCCAGCCCGTCTTGTAGCCGTCATCGTAGCCCTGAAGCCGGGCCGTCTCGACGTCTTCGGGCGGCACCATGGGTGCGGCTGCCTGTGCCGGCGCCCCGAGTTCGAAGGTCTCGAGCGTCACGCGGCGCGTCACCGGGCCGTCTCCCGGGGGTCCTCGACCCAGCTTCGCAGTATCTCGGCGGATTCCTCCTCACGATCCGAGATCATCTGCTTCAGCCGATCGACCACGCCGGAACCCGGCGGCCCGAGGTCGGGCAGTCCTGCGAAATCCGGCAGGTCCGGGAAACCGCCGCCGCTCTCGATCTCGCCGTCGAGGGCCGGCAGCGCGGCGGGAT
>Ga0008833_1000874_pt1 | contig 19473 bp, 23 predicted proteins | sample HotLakConsoUCCLE_FD_62216 | JGI IMG/M metagenome (GOLD analysis project Ga0008833, IMG submission 62216) | Hypersaline microbial mat communities from Hot Lake, Washington, USA - Hot Lake Consortium UCC-LE | ecosystem: Environmental > Aquatic > Non-marine Saline and Alkaline > Hypersaline >... | reverse complement strand
TTCTTTCCCGAGGGCACCTCGACCGACGGGCGGCGCGTTCTCGACTTCAAGCCGACGCTCTTCGCCGCCTTCTGCGACGACGGCATGCCGCAGGGCTTCTCCGTCCAGCCCGTCAGCGTCGTCTACTCGGCGCCGGGCGGTGAAGATGCGCGGTTCTACGGCTGGTGGGGCGACATGGCCTTCGGCCCGCACCTTCTCGCAGTGCTCGCGGCCCCCCGGCAGGGAAGGGTCCGCGTCGTCTTCCACGACCCGCTCCCGGTGCGGGCGCACCCCGACCGGAAGGCGCTCGCGCGCGCGGCCGAAGCGGCGGTGCGCGAGGGCTTCGGGCGGGCCTAGAGCATGGCCTTCCGGAGCGCGCCGAGTGCTGCGGCGGGGTCGTCCATGCGCCAGATCTCTTCCCCGACGGCGACGAAGTCGACAAAGGGCGCGCAAGCGGCGAGCGAGGCCGCGTCGACCTCGCCCTCGGCCACCACCGGCACCTCGATCATCTCCGACCACCACTGGAAGAGCTCGGGGGCCGCGAACCCGTCGCCCGAAAGCGCGGTCTCGCGCAGGGGACCGAAGGAGACGTAATCGGCCCCCGCTTCCCCGGCGATCATCCCGTCATGGCGCGAATGCCCCGCGAAGGCCCCCACGATCCCGTCGGTCCCCAGCGCCTTTCGCGCGGCCCGCACCGAGCGTGCACCGTCGAGGAGATGCACCCCGTCGAGGCCGAGCCTTTCGGCGAGCGCCCAGTGCCGGTCGATCACCACCGCGATGTCGCGGGCATGGCCGACCTCGCGCACCATGTCTGCGGCGCGCGCCAGCCGGTCCTCGTCGCGGCTAGCCATCGCAAGGCGCAGGCAGGCGACGGGGTGGGTATCGAGCACCGCCTCGAGGCGCGGGCGGAACGCCGAGAGCTCGAAATCGGGCGGGGTGTTGAGGTAGATCTGGGGGGCGTCGTCGTCGGCCATTCCGGCTCCGGGGTCTGATATGCGGCCCCTATATCGCCTGCCGCGCAGCTTGACCACGTCCCCCGGCACCGCAGCCCGCGCCGAGGGCGTCGTCTTGCTCGGCAGCGTCCGCCCCGGTAAGACCGCGCCAGTCAGAGGGAGAATGCCTTTCCATGTCAGAGCCCGTCTTCGTTCTCGTCCGCCCGCAGATGGGCGAGAACATCGGCGCGGCCGCTCGGGGGATGTGGAACTTCGGCCTCGAACGCATGCGCATCGTCGCCCCGCGCGACGGCTGGCCGAACCAGAAGGCGATCGCCATGGCGAGCGGCGCGGGGCGACTTCTCGACGCGGCCAAGCTGACCGAAACCACCGCCGAGGCGGTGGAGGACGCGCATTTCGTCTTCGCCACAACCGCCCGCGACCGCGACCTGACGAAGGACGTCTACACCCCCGAGGCCGCCATGGCCGAGGCCCGCGACCGCATCGCGAAGGGTGAGCGTGTGGCGGTGCTCTTCGGTCCCGAGCGCGCGGGGCTCGAGAACGACGACATCGCGCGCGCCAACGCCATCGTCTCGGTGCCGGTGAACCCGGCGTTTCCCTCCCTGAACCTCGCCCAATGCGTCCTGCTGATGGGCTACGAGTGGCGCCGGGCGACGACGCAGGTCGAGGCGGTCGCCCGTGACCTCGCGGGCACCGAACCCGCCACCGCCACCGAGGTCGACAGGCTGGCGGAGCACTACGAGGACCGGCTCGGCGCGGCGGGCTTCTTCTTTCCCGAGGAAAAGGCCGCGAGCATGAAGCGCAATCTGCGCAATCTCTGGTCGCGCATGCCGCTCACCCGGGCCGATGTGCAGGTGCTTCACGGCATCCTGCGTCAGTTGGTCCGCCGGACGGAACGCGGCGACTGACTGGACCCGCCCGGCCGACGGGCATATCTGGTCGGTCGGAGGATGAAGGGGCGACATGGCCGAGAAACGCAAGCTCTTCGAAGAGGTCGGGACGGACCGCAGCGCGGCGCCGAAGCCCGCAGGCGGCGTGATCGACCGCACGCGGTCGGGCGCGCGGGGCGCGGTGCGCCTCTGGCTCATGGCGCTCTTCGCGCTCGTCGTCGTCATGATCGCGGTCGGCGGGCTGACCCGGCTCACCGACTCCGGCCTCGCCATCACCGAATGGGCGCCGATCTCGGGGGCGATCCCGCCGATGTCGGCGGAAGACTGGCAGGCGGAGTTCGACGCCTACCGGGCGATCCCGGAATACCAGTTGCAGAACCGGGGCATGAGCCTCGAGGAGTTCAAGGTCATCTACTGGTGGGAATGGGGCCACCGCCAGCTCGGCCGGGTCATCGGTCTCGTCTGGGCGGCCGGATTCCTCGGCTTTCTCGTCGCCCGGCAGATCCCGCCGGGCTGGACCGGGCGGCTTCTCTTCCTCGGTGCCCTCGGCGGCCTTCAGGGGGCCATCGGCTGGTGGATGGTGTCCTCGGGCCTGACCGGCACCATGCTCGACGTCGCCTCCTACCGGCTCGCGACCCATCTCGGCCTCGCCTTCGTCATCCTCGGGCTCATCGCCTGGTATGTCTTCAGGCTCGGGCGCAGCGAGGCCGATCTCTTTCAGGCGCGCCGCGCAAAGGAGGCGAAGCTCTTCTCCATGGGCACCGGCCTCATGCATTTCGCATTCCTGCAGATTCTCCTCGGCGCGCTCGTCGCCGGCATCGACGCCGGGCGCAGCTTCCCGACCTGGCCCGGCATGGGCGGCGGCTTCTTCCCGCCGGCGCCGTTCCAGCTCGACCCCCTCTGGCGCAACTTCTTCGAGGATGACGGGCTCGTGCAGTTCATGCACCGGATGGCGGGCTATCTCCTCTTCGCCTTCGGCGTCGTCGTCTGGCTGCGCGCCCGCCGCTCGGCCAACCGCGCGACCCGTTTTGCCTTCAACGCGCTTTTCGCGGTGCTGCTCCTTCAGGTCGTGATCGGCATCGTCACCGTGCTCTACTCCGCGCCCCTCCATATCGCCATCGTCCACCAGTTCGGCGCGGTGGTGCTCTGGGTGCTGATCCTGCGCGCACGCTTCCTCGCGGCCTATCCGCTCGCCCAGTCGGTGCGCGGATGAGCGCGATGGAAACCCTGCGCGCCTTCGAGCGCGAGACGCGCGCCCTGGGCGAGATCATGGGCCGGCTCGGGTGGGATCAGGAAACGGTCATGCCGCGCGGCGCGGCCCCCCAGAGGGCCGAGGAAATGGCCGCGCTCGAAAGCGTGCTCCATGCCCGCCGCACCGACCCTCGGGTCGGCGAATGGCTGGCGGCCGCCGCACCCGCCGCCGAGGCCGACCGCGCCGAAGTGCGCGAGATCCGCCGGAGTTACGACCGCGCGGTGAAAGTGCCCGCCCGCCTCGCTTCCGAGATCGCCCGGGTGACGAGCCGCGCGCAGGGGCAATGGGCCGAGGCCCGCACGGCAAACGATTTCGCCGGTTTCGCGCCGGTGCTCGCCGAGGTCGTGGCACTTCGCGTCGAGGAGGCGCAGGCCATCGCCGGAGACCGTGCGCTCTACGACGCCATGCTCAACGATTACGAACCGGGCGCCACCGCCGCCACGCTCGGCGCGATGTTCGACACGCTCCGCCCCGGCCTCGTGTCCCTGCGCGACCGCATCCTCGAGGCAGGGGACCCGCCTCCGGCGCTCTCGAGCCAGTTTGAGGAGGCCGCTCAGGTCGCCCTTTCGGCCGAGCTCGCCGTGGCCTTCGGCTACGACCTCGCCCGGGGCCGCATCGACAAGGCGGTGCACCCGTTCTCGTCGGGTTCCGGCCTCGACGTGCGCATCACCACCCGCACCGACCCCGCCGACCCGTTCAACTGCGTCTATTCGACGATCCACGAAGTGGGCCATGCCGCCTACGAACAGGCCATCGACGAGGCGTATCTCCTGACCGCCATCGGCAGGGGCGCCTCGATGGGCGTCCATGAAAGCCAGTCGCGGATCTACGAAAACCAGATCGGCCGCTCGCGCGCCTTCACCGGCCATCTCTACGGGCGGATGCGCGGGGTGTTCGGCGACTTCGGCGTGGGGGACGCCGATGCGTTCCACGCCATCGTCAACCGCGTGGCGCCGGGCTTCATCCGCACCGAGGCCGACGAGGTGCATTACAACCTCCACATCCTCATGCGCTTCGACCTCGAGCGCGCGCTCGTCGCGGGCGATCTCGCCGTGGCGGACCTGCCGGGGGCCTGGAACGACCGCTTCGTGGCGGATTTCGGCCTGAGCCCGCCGACCGACACCCTCGGCTGCCTGCAGGATGTGCACTGGTCGGTGGGCCTTTTCGGCTACTTCCCGACCTACACGCTCGGCAATGTCTACGCCGGCTGCCTCCACGCCGCCCTCCGCCGCGACGTGCCCGGTCTCGACGCGGCCCTGGCCGCGGGCGACACCACCCCCGCGACCGCTTGGCTGCGCGACAGGCTCCAGCGCCACGGCGCGCTGAGGATGCCCGCCGAAACCATCGAGGCGGCGACCGGGGAGGCGGTGAGCGAAGCGCCGCTTCTGGCCTATCTCGAAGAGAAGTTCACCACCCTCTACGGGCTCTGAGGCGGGGAGGGAGGCATGGCCGTGACGATGAGCGCCGAAGACATCACGCGGTTCTTCGCGGTGGAATTCCCCCGCGCGGCCGAGGATTACCGCGTCGAGGCGACCGGCGAGATGACCGCCCGGCTGCGCTTCACCCCCGGCCCGGCCCACATCCGCCCCGGCGGCACGGTGTCGGGCCCGACGATCTTCGCCCTTGCCGATATCGCCTTCTACGCGGCTCTTCTCGCGCAGATCGGCCCCGTGGGTCTCGCTGTGACCACCGGGGCGTCGATCGATTTCATGCGCAAACCCGCGCCGGGCGCGGACCTTCTCGCCGAAGCCCGCATCCTGAAGCTCGGCCGCCGCCTCGCGCAGGGCGACGTGCTGGTCTTCTCCGAAGCGGTGCCCGACCCCGTCGCGCGGGCGGGCATGACCTATTCGATCCCGCCGGCGCCGTGAGAGACCTCCGAAAAGAGGTGCAGCACCAGGACGCCCGCAAGGATGAGCCCGATCCCGATCACGGCGGCGAGGTCGAGCTTCTGGCCGAAGACGACCCGCCCGATCACCGCGATGAACACGACCCCCAGCCCCGACCAGACCGCGTAGACCACGCCCACCGGGAGCGTCTTCAGCGTGAGCGACAAGAGATAGAAGGCGAGCCCGTAGGCCACGAGCACGACCACCGAGGGGACAACGCGGGTGAATTGCTGGCTCGCCTGCAGCGCGGAGGTGCCGACGACCTCGGCGGCGATGGCGAGCACGAGGAGGAGATAGGTCTGGGGCATGGCGGGTCCGTCGCGTTGTGGGGGGCACCGCCCGCTCTTCCGGCGGATCGCCCGGGGCGTCAAGGCCGCCGGGGCGTCGGTGACGCGATCCCCTTCGCCGATCCGGTTTCCGCCGCGGTAATTCAGGATGGCGAAACGGGCCAGCGTCGCCCGAGCCGCTCGAGCCCGGCGCGGATGAGGTCGCGAAGTGCTGTCTCGTCGGCATCGTCGAGCCGGGCGAGGTAGACGCAGGCCTTGCCTGTCTTGTGCCGCCCCAGCCGCGACATGATCCCGGGGAATGCCTCGTAGCCCGGCATGATGTAGAGCGAGATCTGCCGCGCGCCCGGCGCGAAGCCCGTCGCGAGCGATGTGCCCGAATGCCCCGAGGCATAGGTGTAGTCGTAGCTTCCATACCCGATCATCCGGCCCGACCAGAGCCGGGGCCGCCAGCCGGTGACCTCGCGAAAGAGGCCGTCGAGCCGGCGCGCCTCGTCGCGCCGGCGCGGGTCGGCGATGTCTCCGATGAAGCGATCGACCTCGGTCATAAACGGCAGGGTAGGCCGCGCTTCGGCCCCTGTCACCGTGCGATGTAGCGGTCGCGCCGGTGGTTGATCGCGATGGCGACGTTGAGCACCACGGCGCCGAGAAGCGAGTAGGCCACCACGCTCGCGGGAAAGAGCAGGGCCGCCACGCCGAAGAGCGCGAGGTCGAAGATGAGCTGCACCCAGCCCGCCCGGAACCCGGTGCGGTCCTGGATATGGAGCGCCACGACCCCGAGGCCCCCGAGCGAGCCGCCGTGCCGGAAGATCGCGATCAGCCCGACCGCGAGCACCGAACCGATGAGCACCGCCCCGAAGACCGGATTTATCGGCCCGAGCGCCATCCATCCCGGCATGAGCTCGACGAGCACCGACAGAAGGGCGACCGCCGCCAGCGACTTCAGCGTGAATTCCGGCCCGAGCCGCGTCCATGCGAAGACGTAGAACGGCAGGTTGATGACGAAGAACACCGGCCCGAAGGACCAGCCCGTCGCGTAGGAGATCACCAGCGCCAGCCCCGCGGTCTGGCCGGTGATGAAGCCGAGATGGGTGAGAAGGAGCGTGCCGAGCGCGCAGAGGAGCACACCCACCCCGAGCCCCTGCGCATCCTCGAGCCGGGTGTGCCGGAGGGCGTCGGCGGAGACTTCGACGGTCTGGAGCGGTGAGGCCATGCCCGGTGCCTAGCCCCGTGCCCACCGCCTGCCAAGGGGCGGAATGGGAAACGGCCCGCGCGGGGGCGGGCCGTCTGCGATCAATTCAGGATCCCGATCAGGCGAGCGCTTTCTGGAGGTTTTCGTCGATCTTGTCGAGAAAGCCCGTGGTGGTGAGCCACTTCTGGTTCGGACCGACGAGAAGCGCGAGGTCCTTCGTCATGTCGCCCGATTCGACCGTATCGACGACGACCTTCTCCAGCGTCTCGGCGAATTCCCGCAGCTTGTCGTTGCCGTCGAGCTTCGCGCGGTGCTTGAGGCCGCCCGTCCACGCGTAGATCGAGGCGACCGAGTTCGTCGAGGTCTCCTCGCCCTTCTGGTGCTGGCGGAAGTGGCGGGTGACGGTGCCGTGGGCGGCCTCGGCCTCGACGATCTTGCCGTCGGGCGTCATGAGCTGCGAGGTCATGAGACCCAGCGAGCCGAAACCCTGTGCCACGGTGTCGGACTGCACGTCGCCGTCGTAGTTCTTGCAGGCCCAGACATAGCCGCCCGACCATTTCATCGCCGCCGCGACCATGTCGTCGATCAGGCGGTGCTCGTACCAGATGTTCTTCTTCTTGAACGCCTCCTCGAACTCCGCCTCGTAGACCTCCTGGAAGATGTCCTTGAACCGGCCGTCATAGGCCTTGAGGATGGTGTTCTTCGTCGAGAGATAGACCGGCCAGCCGAGGTTCAGACCGTAGTTGAGCGAAGCGCGGGCGAAGTCGTAGATCGAGGCGTCGAGGTTGTACATGCCCATCGCGATGCCGGAGGCGGGCGCGTCGAACACCTCGTGCTCGATCACCGTGCCGTCCGCACCCTCGAACTTCATCGTGAGCTTGCCCGCGCCGGGGAAGAGGAAATCGGTCGCGCGATACTGGTCGCCGAAGGCGTGGCGGCCGACGACGATGGGCTGAGTCCAGCCCGGCACGAGGCGGGGCACGTTCCGGCAGATGATCGGGGCGCGGAAGATGACGCCGCCGAGAATGTTGCGGATCGTCCCGTTGGGCGAGCGGTACATCCGCTTCAGCCCGAACTCCTCGACCCGCGCCTCGTCGGGGGTGATCGTGGCGCATTTCACCGCGACGCCCACTTCCTTCGTCTTCTCGGCGGCATCGACGGTGATCTGGTCGTCGGTGCGGTCGCGCTCCTCGATCCCGAGGTCGTAGTAGAGAAGGTCGATGTCGAGATAGGGCAGGATGAGCTTCTGCTTGATGAAATCCCAGATGATCCGGGTCATCTCGTCGCCGTCCATCTCGACGACTGGGTTCTCGACTTTGATCTTCGCCATTGCGGCCTCCTGGGGTCCCGATTCCGTTCCGGTGCGCTATAGCGGGAAACGCTCCGGCCCGCCAGAGGGGTATGCAACGGTATACCGTGATATGTTGTCATCGTTCACGCGGCCTTAACCATGATCGCCCGATGATCCCCTCCGGGAAGCCGAAGGGAGCGATGCTTGGGTCCGTTGCGTGCCGCCACCCTCGCCGTGTCGTGCCTGTCCGCCGCTATCGGCGGATCGGACCCCGTCGGCGCCGCCACGCTCGACTGGACCGCGCCAACCCGCGTGCGGCAGGACGTTTCTCCACCGCTTCCCGTGCCGAAAGACCGCAGGTCCGAAAGCCCGGCAGTCGCGGAGGATATCCGGATCGAGGAGCTCCTGTGGTCGGTGTCCTGCCCGGCCGACCCGGGTACGACCGCCGCGGGCGGCCGCGCCATCGCCTGTGGCGCCCCGTTCGACCTGACGGCACCGCGCCACAGCCCGCGCGCAGCACTCCCCGCCATGCCGCAGGCCGAAGCCACCGCCGTGGCGAGCGTGGTCCTGGCGCTGTTCTGGGCGGCGACGTTCCGGCTGCGGCGCCGGCGGGTCAGCGCGTCGTCTCGGTCATCCGCCGTTCGACGTAGCCGGTGACCTCGCCGATCATCTCTTCCATGTAGGGGTCCTCGAAGAAATGCCCCGCACCCTCGATCTCGGTGTGGGTGACGGTGATGCCCTTCTGCTCGTGAAGCTTGCCGACGAGCGCATGGGTGTCCTTCGGCGGCGCGACTCGGTCGGCGGTGCCGTTGATGACGAGGCCCGACGAGGGGCAGGGGGCGAGGAAGGAAAAGTCGTACATGTTCGCCGGCGGAGAGACCGACACGAACCCCGTGATCTCCGGCCGCCGCATCAGAAGCTGCATCCCGATCCAGGCCCCGAAGGAGAAGCCCGCGACCCAGCAGTGCTTCGCGTTCTGGTTCATCGACTGGAGATAGTCGAGCGCGCTCGCGGCGTCCGACAACTCGCCGATCCCCTGATCGTACTCGCCCTGCGAGCGGCCGACGCCCCGGAAGTTGAAGCGCAGCACCGTGAAGCCCATGTTGTAGAAGGCGTAGTGCAGGTTGTAGACCACCCGGTTGTTCATGGTGCCGCCGAACTGCGGGTGCGGATGCAGGATGATCGCGATGGGTGCATCGCGGGCGGGCTGAGGATGGTAGCGTCCTTCGAGCCGGCCTTCGGGGCCAGGAAAGATCACCTCGGGCATCGGTCCCTCATTATCTGGTGTCGGGATCTGGTGGCGAGGCGGACGAGATTAGTTGACGCAAAAGGTCACCTTCTTTAGAACCGTTCTAAATGCTGGACCGTTGCCCGCCCCGAAAACAGGTTAAAGGCAACTAAGGTGTGCGGCGGCCCGCGTCAACAGAGGCGTGCGCGGCCGACAGGGGAGGCTGACGATGAAACTCTCGACCAAGGGCCGTTACGCCATGGTGGCGCTCGCCGATCTTGCCATGTCCGCCCCCGGCGCGCTGAGTACTCTTGGCGATCTCTCCAAGCGTCAGAACATCTCGCTGCCCTATCTCGAACAGCTCTTCGTGAAGCTCCGCCGCGCCGGGCTCGTCGAAAGCGTTCGCGGTCCGGGCGGCGGCTACCGGCTCGCGCGGGCGGCTTCGGACATTCGCGTCAGCGACATTCTCGAGGCCGTAGACGAGACGGTGAGCGCGATGAAGACGGGCGCGGGCACCTCGGGCGGGCTTTCGGGCACGCGCGCGCAGTCGCTCACCAACCGGCTCTGGGAGGGGCTTTCGGCCCATGTCTATGTCTTTCTCCACCAGACCCGGCTGTCGGACATCGTGAGAAACGAGATCGCGCCTTGCCCCGCGGTTCCCGCACTTCTCACCATCGTCGACGAGGCGTCGTGAGCGGGCACCTGTCCGCAGGCACGCAACCGGGGCGCTGCCCCGGACCCCGAAGTATTTTCAGGAAGATGAAGGGCCGATGACTGCGAAGCGCATCTATCTCGACTGGAACGCGACGGCGCCGCTGCGCGCCGAAACGCGGGCGGCGATGGTCGCGGCGCTCGAAGTGGCGGGGAACCCCTCGTCGGTCCATGCCGAGGGCCGGGCCGCGCGGAGCATTGTCGAGGCGGCGCGGGCGCAGGTTGCCGCCCTTGTCGGTGCGAAGCCCTCCGAGGTCGTGTTCACGTCGGGTGCGACCGAAGCCGCCGGCGTGTTGCGTCATCTGCGCGAGCGCGGCGGGGTGCTGGTCGAGCCGACCGCCCATGACTGCGTCTGGGCGCATCACGATCCCACCCGTGCGGGGAGCGGCGCGGACACGCTCGCGATGGGCCTCGCGAATTCGGAAACGGGGGTCGTCACCGAACCTCCGGCGCGCGAAGCGGGGGGATATCCCGGCGCCGGGGGACATGCGCGATCGCTGTTTCTCGACATCACCCAGGCCGTCGGGCGCATTCCCTTCAGCTTTTCCTGGTCGGGGGCGGACTTCGCGGTGCTCTCCGCGCACAAGATCGGCGGGCCGAAGGGCGTCGGCGCGCTCGTCGTCCGTGACGGTCTCGAGATGGCCGCGTTGCAGGCGGGCGGGGGCCAGGAACTCGGCCGCCGCTCGGGCACCGAGAACGTCGCCGGCATCGCGGGTTTCGGGGCCGCCGCGGAGGCGGCGGCGCGCGATCTCGACGCCGGGGTCTGGAACGGGGTTGCCCAACTTAGAAATATTCTAGAAAACACCCTAGGCAGCGCCGCGAGGGAGACTATTTTTGTCGGGAATGATCGTGTCCGGCTACCCAACACCTCGCTCCTGGTCACACCGGGCTGGAAGGGCGAGACCCAGGTGATGCAGATGGATCTCGCCGGGTTCGCCGTTTCCTCGGGGTCGGCCTGCTCGTCCGGAAAGGTCAGGCAGAGCCGGGTGCTGAAGGCGATGGGGCTCGACGATCGGGCCGCCGCGAGCGCGCTCAGGGTCTCCCTCGGGCCCACCACCACCGAGGACGAGGTCATGGCCTTCGCAGGGGCCTGGCTGGAGCAGGAAAAGAAATTTCGCCGCCGCGCGGCGTGAAAACGAGGAAACCGACATGGCAGCACTGGACACCGCGAAGGCACCGCAACTCGAAGTCAAGGAGGGCGTCGACCAGGAAACCGTGGACGCCGTCAAGTCGCTGTCGGGCAAGTACAAGCACGGCTGGAACACCGACATCGAGATGGATTACGCGCCGAAGGGCCTCAGCGAGGACATCGTGCGGCTCATCTCGGAAAAGAACGGCGAGCCTGAGTGGCTGACCGACTGGCGGCTGCAGGCCTACCGGCGCTGGCAGGGCATGGACGAGCCCGAGTGGGCGATGGTCGATTACCCGAAGATCGACTACCAGGAGCAGTACTACTACGCCAAGCCGAAGAGCATGCGCGAGAAGCCGAAGTCGCTCGACGAGGTCGACCCGAAGCTTCTGGAAACCTACGCGAAACTCGGCATTCCGCTGAAGGAGCAGATGGTCCTCGCCGGCGTCGAGGGGGCCGATGAGGCCCCGGCGGAGGGCCGCAAGGTCGCCGTCGACGCCGTGTTCGACAGCGTTTCGGTCGGCACGACCTTCCAGAAGGAACTGAAGGCCGCCGGCGTGATCTTCTGCTCGATCTCGGAAGCGGTGCAGACCCACCCGGAACTCGTGAAGAAATACCTCGGCTCGGTGGTGCCCATCACCGACAATTACTTCGCCACGCTCAACTCTGCGGTCTTCTCGGACGGCTCCTTCGTCTATGTGCCCCCGGGCGTGCGCTGCCCGATGGAGCTTTCGACCTATTTCCGGATCAACGCCGAGAACACCGGGCAGTTCGAGCGCACGCTCATCATCGCCGACAAGGGCGCCTACGTGAGCTACCTCGAAGGCTGCACGGCCCCCCAGCGCGACACCCACCAGCTCCACGCCGCGGTGGTCGAACTCGTCGCCCTCGAGGACGCCGAGATCAAGTATTCCACAGTGCAGAACTGGTATCCGGGCGACGAGTACGGCAAGGGCGGGATCTACAATTTCGTCACCAAGCGCGCCGATTGCCGGGGCGACCGCTCGAAGGTGATGTGGACCCAGGTCGAAACCGGCTCGGCTGTGACGTGGAAATACCCTTCCTGCATCCTGCGCGGCGACGACAGCCAGGGCGAGTTCTACTCCATCGCCATCACCAACAACATGCAGCAGGCCGACACCGGCACCAAGATGGTGCATCTCGGCAGGAACACGAAGTCGCGCATCGTGTCGAAGGGCATCAGCGCGGGGCGGGCGCAGAACACCTACCGGGGCCTCGTCTCGATGCATCCGCGCGCCAAGAACTCGCGCAACTACACCCAATGCGACAGCCTGCTGATCGGCGACAAGTGCGGCGCCCACACGGTTCCCTACATCGAGGTGAAGAACAACTCCTCCCGCGTCGAGCACGAGGCCACGACCTCGAAGGTCGATGACGACCAGCTCTTCTACTGCCGCTCGCGCGGCATGGACGAGGAGGAGGCCGTGGCGCTCGTCGTGAACGGCTTCTGCAAGGAGGTGCTCCAGGCCCTGCCGATGGAATTCGCCATGGAGGCCCAGCAGCTCGTCGCGATCTCGCTGGAGGGCAGCGTGGGATGATCGCGGCTCGGCAAAAGACGCATCGCGTCCGGCGCCGGGTGCAGCGGGTCGGGCGCGCGCCGCTCGATCGCGCGTCGCGGGAATTCGTCGTCCTCCTGCTCGGCCATCTCGTCGTGTTCGGGCTGTCGCTTTCCCATGACGAGATCGTCTCGGAACTCGTGGCGAAAGGATATGTGCGCGCGGGTCTCGCCGAACGCTTCGAGCTTCTGATCGGCCTTGTGCTGTTCCTTTGCTGGGGGGCCCTGAGCGTCAGGATGGCCCGGCTCATGGCGGACACGCGGGCCGAACGGGCCGACGACGTCGAATGATCCGGCCGGTCGTCCTCACCGCGGCGCTCACGGGCGCCTTCTGCGCGGTCTTCGCGGTCGTGGTCGAGGTCGTGACCGACCTCATCGGCCTCTGGCAGCTCGTGCTGGCGAGCTTCCTGTCCGGCGCGCTCGGCAGTCTGTTCGCACAGACCGTGATCCGCGCGTGGCGGAAAGCCGACACGGACCCCTCGGGGGAGACAGACACATGATCGTCACCACCACGCCCGGTGTCGAGGGGCGGACCATCACGGAATACCGAGGCATCGTCGTCGGCGAGGCGATCCTAGGCGCGAACGTCTTCCGCGACATCTTCGCGGGCATCACCGACATCATTGGCGGTCGTTCCTCGGCTTACGAGGCGAGCCTCGGCGAGGCGCGCGAGACGGCCTTGCACGAACTCGAGGAGCGCGCCCGGGAGGCGGGCGGCAACGCCGTCGTCGGGGTCGATCTCGACTACGAGGTCATCAACAACATGCTCATGGTCTCCGCTTCTGGCACTGCGGTGGTGCTCGACTGATGCCGGCCCGACGCGCCATAACCGGCGGGTTCTCCCCCGCCCCGGACCATGCCGCGGGCTGCGGCGTGCCGTGCCGCGCGGGGATTTCCCCGTCCTCGCCATTGTTTCGCCAAAAAGAACAGCGACCCTGCGGCGAACGCCGAAAGGGGATCGAGACTCATGGCTTCGATGTCACAGGCCCAGCGGGACGGGTTCGACGAACGGATCAACCGGATCCGGTCGGGAGACAGTCCGAACGTGCTGGGACGCATAGAAGTGGGGCCGCGCGAGGAAGTGCGCGCCCACGAAGCTGGCAAGCGTGGCCGAAAGGCGCGCCGGGCGCGGGTTCGCACGGGCCATCCGCCCGAAAGCGCGCTGTCGCTGATCTTCATCGCGCCGATGGCGCTTCTCATCGGGGCGCTGTCGTTCTTCGCCGGCCGGGTCGCGGCCTTCCACCTCTTCACGGGGCAGGGCATGTACCGGCTCGACCTGCCGGTCTGGCGGATCGACCTCTGGGGCGACATCGCCATCGCGGCGACGCTGGCCCTCCTGCTCGCCTGGACGCTCAGGCTGAACTACGGGGTGCGGCGCACGGCGCTGCTTCTGGGCTTCGCCGGAATGATGTCGGGCGAGGTTCTGGTGATGCAGGAGTTCCCCGAGGTCTTCGAGCGGTTCTACACCCCGTCCTACGTGACGGCGGCGACGGCGGAGCCCTTCGCGCTCTTCTGACCGCCGGCCGGGCGCAGGTGCCCGGCCGTCACAGCGACGGCCGTCGCTCCGGATTACATGACGAACGCCCGGCAACAGGCCGGCATTCAGACATTTATCGCGCCGCCCCGTGCCGGGTGCGGCGTGTTTCCCCATTCCGACAACAGGATCGGTGCGCCCATGGGCGGCCGGCCAGAGGAGGCTGTCATGCTTGAGATCAGAAACCTGAAAGTGAAACTCGAGGAAGAGGACAAGGAAATCCTCAAGGGCGTCGACCTCACCGTCGACACCGGCGCGGTCCACGCCGTGATGGGGCCGAACGGCTCGGGCAAGTCGACCCTCTCCTACGTCCTTTCGGGGCGCGGCGGCTACGTGGTCACCGACGGCAGCGCGACGCTCGAGGGCGAGGACATCCTGGCGATGGAGCCCGAGGAACGGGCCGCCGCCGGCCTCTTTCTCGCCTTCCAGTACCCCGTCGAGATTCCCGGGGTCGGCAACATGACCTTCCTGCGGACCGCTCTCAACGCGCAGCGCGTCGCGCGGGGTGAGGACGAGATGAGCGCGGCCGACTTTCTCAAGCTCATCCGCGAGAAGGCGAAGACCCTCCAGATCGACGCCGACATGCTCAAGCGGCCCGTCAACATGGGCTTCTCGGGCGGCGAGAAGAAACGCAACGAAATCCTCCAGATGGCGGTGCTCGAGCCCAAGATGTGCATTCTCGACGAGACCGACTCGGGCCTCGACGTCGACGCGATGAAGCTCGTCTCGGAGGGCGTGAACGCGCTCCGCGACAAGGGCCGGTCGTTTCTCGTCATCACCCATTACCAGCGGCTTCTCGACCACATCGTGCCCGACGTCGTGCACATCATGGCAGACGGGCGCATCGTGAAGACCGGCGGACCCGAGTTGGCGCTCGAGGTCGAGAAGAACGGCTATGCCGACATTCTCGCGGAGGTGGCGTGATGGGTCTGCCGCAAGCGAAGATCGACGCGACAGAGGCACGGCTCGCCGGCGTGAGCCTGCCCGATGGGTCGGCCTGGGCGACGAAGGCCCGCGAGGCGGCGCTTCAACGCGTCCGCCGTATGGGCCTGCCCTCGGCGCGCGACGAATACTGGAGGTTCACCCGGCCCGACGACCTCCTGCGGCCCGACGCGCCGGAAGCCGCCCTCTTCGAGAACAGCGGCAAGCCGGTCTTCACCGACATCGACCGCATCCGCATCGTCTTCCGCGACGGGGTGTTCGACCCCGACGCCTCCGACGACCTCGCCGAGGCCGGCCTCGAGATCGCGCGGCTCGCCGAGATCACGCAACTCGACATGCACTGGGCGAGCGGGCTCTACGGCGAACTCGAAGCGGCCGCACACGACCCCGTCCCGCGCGCCTTCGCTGCCCTCAACACCGCCGTCGCCACCGACGGCGTGGCGATCCGCGCCACCGGCAAGGCGAAGCGGCCGGTCTCTCTCATCTATCTCCACGAAAAGACCGATTCCGACGCCGTGCTGCACTTTCTCGTGCGCGTCGAGGCGGGCGCCGAGGTGACGGTGCTCGAGAACGGGCCGGCGGCCGCGCGCTTCAACAAGGTGATGGAGGTCGACGTCGCCGACGGCGGCGCGTTCCACCATGTCCGCGCCCAGGGCCGCGACCACGAGCGCCGCGCGGTCACCCATATCTTCGCCCGGCTCGGGGCCGAGGCGACCTTCAAGTCCTTCACGCTCACCGCCAACGGCGTGCTCACCCGCAACGAGGCCGTCATCACCTTCACCGGCGACAACGCGACCGCCCATATCGCTGGCGCGGCGCTCGGCGACGGCGATTTTCACCACGACGACACCGTGTTCGTCACCCATGACGCGGTGGCCTGCGAAAGCCGCCAGGTGTTCAAGAAGGTGCTGAGGAACGGCGCGGTCGGCGCTTTCCAGGGCAAGATCCTCGTGAAGCCCGGCGCGCAGAAGACCGACGGCTACCAGATCAGCCAGGCGCTGCTTCTCGACGAGGACGCGCAGTTTCTCGCCAAGCCCGAACTCGAGATCTACGCCGACGACGTGGCCTGTTCCCACGGCTCGACCTCGGGGGCGATCGACGAGACGGCGCTCTTCTATCTCCGCTCCCGGGGACTGCCGAAGTCGCAGGCCCAGGACCTTCTGGTGCTCGCCTTCCTCGCCGAGGCGATCGACGAGATCGAGGACGAGGAGATCGCCGCCGACATCCTGACCCGCCTCGATGGCTGGCTGTCGAGACGCCGCAAGGGGTGAGTGTCGTCAACGATATCGCCCGGACCTATGTCCGGCCGCGCGAGGTGTTCCGGCGGCGTTTTGGCGCCGGCCCGCGCGAGGACCGCGCGATCGCGGTGCTCATGGCGGCCTGTGCGCTGATCTTCGTGGCGCAATGGCCGAGGCTCGCGCGCGAGGCGCATTTCGACGACACCGTCACGCTCCAGGCGCTGATGGGGGCGACCCTCTTCGCCTGGGTCTTCGTCGCGCCGCTGGTGCTCTACGGCCTCGCCGCCCTCAGCCATGTCGTCGCCCGCGCGCTCGGCGGACAGGGGACATGGTTCCGCGCACGGCTCGCGCTTTTCTGGGCGCTGCTTGCGGCGAGCCCGCTTTGGCTGTTCCATGGCCTCGTGGCCGGCTTCGTCGGCCCGGGTGCGTCCTTGTCGCTGGTAGGCCTCCTTGCCCTCGGCGCATTTGTGGTGTTCTGGGGGGTCGGGCTGGTCGAGGCCGAATGGCAGAGAACGACGACATGACCTTTCAACCCGAACAGATGGTGCGGCTCTGCTGGCAGGGGCTGACCTCTCCCCGCGAAGGCGCCCATGCAGTGCTCGCCCTCGGGGTGCCGCGCGCCGCGCTCTGGCCGCTCGCCGGCCTCGTCGCCGTCGCCGTCGCGGTGCTCATGCTCATCCAGGGCGCGCTTCTTGGCCCCGCCGAGGTGGAAATGGGCGACGGTACGCTGCAGCCGATCCGGGTCGAGCCGCTGTTTCTCGCCCTCATGGTCTACCTCTTCATCCTCGGCTACGCATGGGCGCTCGCGGCCCTCGGCCGGAGGCTCGGGGGGACGGGCACGTTCGAGGAAAGCCTCGTCCTCGGCATCTTCCTGCAGATGATCATGATCGGCTTCCAGCTCGCCGAACTCGCGGCACTCATCGTCGTCCCGCCGCTTGCCGGCATGATCGCCATCGGCGGCTTCTTCGTCGGTGTCTGGCTCAACCTGCAGTTCGTCGACGTGCTGCACGGCTTCGGCTCGCTGATGAAATCCTTCATGCTGATGATCGCGGTCTCCGCCGCCTTCGCGATCGGCCTGATGTTCTTCATAACCCTGATCGGAGGCGTGCGCCTTGCGTGATGAAATGCCATACGACGTCGAACGGATAAGAGGCGACTTCCCGATTCTTTCGCGCGAGGTGAACGGCAAACCCCTCGTCTATCTCGACAATGGCGCGTCCGCGCAGAAGCCCCGGGTGGTGATCGACGCGGTGGCGCATGCCTACAGCCACGAATATTCGAACGTCCATCGCGGCCTGCACTACCTCTCGACGGTGGCCACCGAGAAATACGAAGGCGTCCGCGGCACCCTCGCGCGGTTTCTCGGCGCGGAAGACGAAAGCTCCATCGTGATGACCTCGGGCTCGACCGAAGGCATCAACCTCGTGGCCTATGGCTGGGCCATGCCCCGCTTCGAGGCGGGCGACGAGGTGGTGCTCTCGGTCATGGAGCACCACGCCAACATCGTGCCTTGGCATTTCCTGCGCGAACGGCAGGGCGCGGTTCTGAAATGGGTCGATATCGACGCCACCGGCGCGCTCGACCCCCAGCGCGTGATCGACGCGATCGGCCCGAAGACCAAACTCGTCGCCGTCACCCACCTGTCGAACGTCCTCGGCACCCGGGTCGACGTGAAGGCCATCGTCGAGGGGGCGCACGCCAGGGGTGTGCCCGTGCTCGTCGACGGCTCCCAGGCGGCGGTGCACGGGGCCGTGAACGTCGCCGACATCGGCTGCGACTTCTACACGGTCACGGGGCACAAGCTCTACGGGCCGTCCGGGTCGGGCGCGATCTACATCCGCCCCGAGCGGCAGGCCGAGATGCGCCCGTTCATCGGCGGCGGCGACATGATCCGCGAGGTGACGAAGGACACGGTCACCTATGCCGACCCGCCGCTCAGGTTCGAGGCGGGCACGCCGGGCATCGTCCAGCAGATCGGTCTCGGCGTCGCGCTCGACTACATGATGGACCTCGGGATGGACGCCATCGAGGCCCACGAGGCGCACCTGCGCGACTACGCCCGGGAAAAGCTCGGGGGGCTCAACTGGTTGCAGGTCCAGGGCACGACGCCCGACAAGGCGGCGATCTTCTCCTTTACCCTCGACGGTGCGGCCCATGCCCACGACATTTCCACGGTGCTCGACAAGCGGGGCATCGCGGTGCGCGCGGGCCAGCATTGCTGCGGTCCGCTGATGGAGCACATGGGCCTCACCGCGACCTGCCGGGCGAGTTTCGGGCTCTACAACACAGAGGCCGAGATCGACGCGCTCGTCGACGCGCTGGAACTCTGCCACGACCTCTTCGCCTGAGCCACGAGGTCGCACCGCCGGTTGCGATCACGCGCCCTGGCCTCCCGGTGTCTTTCCGAGACCCCCGGGCCCGAGGGACCTGACCGCGGGCCCGACCACGGGTGCCCCGCCGCCTGACGGGTCGTCCGCCGTCCGGTTTCCCCTGGCAGATGGACCTTTAGGGCGGAGTTGGGCGAACGGGCGGATATTTCCGGCGACCTCCGGCAATGTCGCCCGTGTCGCACGCGAAATGTCTGTTGGCCGTGAAGTCTTGTCGGACTGCTCCACCGGGTCGGACGCTCTTCCCGAGGTTCGAGCGCAATGGCGCGCCGAATTGCCGTTCTTCGCTTTAAACCTGTGAAGATATCGCGTAGAGCATCACGTGAGCGGTTCGCACCCATAGCTCAGCTGGATAGAGTGTCGCCCTCCGAAGGCGAAGGTCGTAGGTTCGAATCCTACTGGGTGCGCCACTGCTTTTCTCCTTTTCCTGTCTTTCCTGACCGGCCTGTCCGCCTGGCGGATCGTTCCCCCGAAACCGCGTGACCACTCCAGAGCAAGGGGTGGGCGCGGGAAACCGTGACCGAAGGACGGAGGGACGAAGGCCCGTGCCCGGTCTCGAAGTGTTCGCACGGGCGTCCGGCGTCTTCATCCCGGGACGCTTCGCGCGACGAGGAGCGCCTCGTCGGAGCGCGGATCCGGCGCCCGCTCGACCCCGAAGCGAGCCGGCGGTGCATTCCGGAAAGGTCGAATCGTCGGGTGCCCGTGGGTTTGTCGCGGCTCCGTGCGCGATCGGTCGGCGCCGGGATGATTGGTTCTGCGCACCGCCCGGCGCCGAGAGCCGTGCGGGCCGATGCCCGAACGCATTGTTTCCGCAACTTGACCGTGTTCCGGAAACGATCGTCCTGTAAGCTGTTGAGCTGTTCCCTATTGTTGACTTAACCGAAACGACCCACCCTGAACTGATCCCTTCCCGGGCAGGTATCGGTCATCCCGCGGCCATGTCATGGCCACATTCGCGCCCCGATCCGTTTTGACGCGCCCGTGAGAACAGGTAGCTTCTC
>Ga0008833_1000873_pt1 | contig 19494 bp, 23 predicted proteins | sample HotLakConsoUCCLE_FD_62216 | JGI IMG/M metagenome (GOLD analysis project Ga0008833, IMG submission 62216) | Hypersaline microbial mat communities from Hot Lake, Washington, USA - Hot Lake Consortium UCC-LE | ecosystem: Environmental > Aquatic > Non-marine Saline and Alkaline > Hypersaline >... | reverse complement strand
AACGTGCTGGGCATGTGGATCTGCGGCGCGGGCGTGGCCATGGTGGTCATGGGCACGGGCGCGCTCTGGTGGTCGGTCTCGTCGGGGGTGGCTGGCTTCGGCATGGCGCTGCTCTACCCGAACCTCTCGGCGGCCGTGGCCGACATCACCCCGCCCGCCTGGCGCGGCTCGGCCATCGGCATCTACCGCTTCTGGCGAGACCTCGGCTACGCCATCGGCGCGCTCGGCCTCGGCCTCGCCGCGAGCCTGACGGGCGCGGCCGAGGCCGCCTTCTGGTTCGTCGCGATCTCGATGTTCGTCTCCGGCGGCCTGCTGTTCTGGCTCGGCGAGGAAACCCACCCGCAGCTCAACCCCGCCACCGATGGAGCACTCTCATGAAACACCTAATCCTGCTGAACGACCCGCCGTATGGCACCGAGCGCAGCTTCAATGGCCTGCGCATGGCCCATGCGCTGGCCAAGAACGACCCGGCGGCCGAGATCACCGTCTTCCTGATGGCCGATGCGGTGCTCTGCGCCAAGGCCGGCCAGAAGACGCCGGATGGCTACTACAACCTCGAGCGCATGCTTCGGCGTGTGCTGTCCGCCAACGGGCACGTCCTGATGTGCGGCACGTGCATGGACGCCCGCGGCCTCACAGAGGGCGACATGATTGAGGGAGCAGGCCGCTCGACCATGGACGAACTCGCCGAGGCGACGCTCGCCGCCGACAAGGTGCTGGTGTTCTGATGGCGAAGATGCTCACGCTCAGAGCCCTCGCGGCCGACCCGGATCGCTTCCACCTGATCGATGTGCGCAACGCCGATGACTATGCGGCCGCTCACGTGAAGGGGCCGTGCATATCCCGCAGTCTGCACTCGAAGCTCGGGCGGGCGAGTGTCGCGTAGCCCTCAATTGTGAGATTAGGAATTCAATGAAATCAACGGCCTCAATTTGCACGTAAAGGCAAGATTTTGCCTTTCAATCCGATATTCTTGCCCTTGAATTTGAGACAGAGTTTGAAGATATCCGTACAAGAAGACTGGAAACGTCTCCCCCAATGGCCCCAAAATCTCGCCTTTAAGGCCAAAATGCTACGCTCGACGTGGCGCGTCTCAGATTTGAGGGCAACGCGACAGCAGCTGTTGCGGAAGTTGCATTCAGCCTGCTGCTCGACCCAATGATGCAGGCTCAGGCGACCTTGGTCCGGGGCAACATGTCGCCCGTACGGCCGGAAGTGCATCACTGCACGCCCAAGAGGTTCGTAAGCGCGACGCCGCGACCCTGTGCGGAGAGGCTTGACGTCTGGGCGTAGCACCAGGGCATGAGGTCTTCGATGCGGGATCTGGGGTGCCCGTCGAGGATGGCGCGGAGGGTATCGGCGAGGTAGTCGACGGGGTTCACGCCGGACATCTTGCAGGCGGCGACGAGCGAGGCGAGCATGGCCCAGTTCTCGGCGCCGGTCTCGTTGCCGGCGAAAAGGGCGTTCTTTCTCGTCAGCGCGATCGGGCGGATCTGGTTTTCGACCGGCTTGGTGTAGAGCTCGAGGGTGCCGTTGTAGAGGAACCGGCTTAGGCCGGGCCAGTGCGCGAGGGTGTAGCGGATGTCCTCGGCCAGCTGGGATTTCTGCGGGATGCGCGCGAGCTGGGTCTCCAGCCAGGGCTTGAGCGCGGCGATGATCGGGGCGGCATGCTCGCGTCGGGCGGCAAATCGGTCGGCAGCGGCGTGGCCGCGCACGGTCGTCTCGATCTGATAGAGCAACGCGATCTGGCGCAGCATCTCCTCGGCGATGGGCGAGCCTTCGCTCTCGACGCGCTTGACGAAGCGGCGGCGGACATGGGTCCAGCAATAGACCAGCTGCCATGGCCCCTCATCGCGCGTGATCTCGGTCAGCGCGTTGTAGGACTGGTAGGATCACGCGCGCGCCGATGGCGATCTCGCTGGTCGGCAACTGGCTGGTCGCGGCGCCACTTGGGGTTCTGCTCGCCACGGCCGGCGGCCTTGGAGCCACGGGCATGTGGATCGGCCTCGCCACCGGATCCGTGACGGCCTCGGCCCTCACCCTTCTTCTCCTCCGGCGGACCCTCCGCCACCAGACCGTTTGAAAGGAAAAGACCATGTTCTCCAAAACGTTTGCGCTGGCCTATGCGGGGATCGCCTATGTCCTCGCGCTCGCCTACATCGCCTACATCGCCTACATCGTGGGCTTTCTCGCCGATTTCGGAGTGCCCAAGGGCATCAACGACGGCGTCGCGGGTGCGCTCTGGCCGTCCGTGGCCATCAACCTCGGACTCATCTGGCTCTTCGGGCTGCACCATTCGGCCACCGCGCGGCGGTGGTTCAAGGCGCGCTGGACTCGGACCGTGCCGCCCTCGCTGGAACGCGCTACCTATCTCTACATGACGGCGCTCGCCACGGGCGCACTCTTGATCCTCTGGCAGCCGATCCCGATCACGGTCTGGCAGGTCGAGAACGTCGGGGCCTGCTGGGCGATCTGGGCGGCCTATCTCGGTGTCTGGGGCATGATGTTCTTGGCCACCTTCCACTTCGGCCATTTCGGCTTCTTCGGCCTTGCGCAGGCCTGGGCGAAGGCGACCGACCGAGGGCCCGGCGAGACCGCCTTCTGTGCGCGCTGGCTCTACGGCGTCGTGCGCCACCCGATCAGCCTCGGCTGGATGCTGACGCCCTGGCTCACGCCGCATATGACCGTCGGCCAGTTCGTCTTCGCAATCGGCGCCACGGTCTACGTGCTTATCGCGACGGTCTTCGAGGAGGCGGACCTCGCCGCCGACCTCGGCGACGTGTATCGGAGATACCGGACGGAGGTGCCGGCCTTCGTGCCCGGTCTGCGGCGCCTGCGACAGGTCTTCCATATTCCGGCAGTCTTTGCAGACGACGAGTGAAACGGCGGGCATAAGCTGCAACAGGAACTTGTTTGGTGACGGGGTAGTTGGCCTCGTAGCCTCTGAACATGACGAGGCTCAGCCCCTTCGGTGCAGGCAGCGCGGGCGCGATCGTCGCCCATCAGCCGCCGATATCGGTCAGTTTGATCCGCGGCCGACTCCATGAATGGTGTCCGGGGCACGGACTTCCTGTCGGAAAAGCTCTTCGATGGTCGACCCTTCCGGATCCTGACGATAATGGACTTCCGGTAGTAGAACGTAGCCTCCGCCACCCCGTCCGCGCGATGCGCGAACTGCGGCAAATCTCGCCCACGCTCGGGCCGGCTTCCGCCTGCCTCAGCGCAAACACTATCTGCTGGTCGGTCAGTCGTTTCTTGGCGTCTGGACGATCCCTTCGCCTCCAAGGTGTACCCGACAATTCGCGGTCAAACCGGACCAGTTTTAGGGGTCAAGACCAGTACCGGAACGGTTTTCGCCTGCCATATCGCCTTCGTGAAGGCTTCTGAGCGTGATCCTCTGGAGCTGCTTTGAGGCTTCGGGCTGGAGGTCACGGCAGCAGTATTCCTCTGCGACGAATCCGGAGTTTAGGTCATGCCTCCGTAGTCAGTCTCCTCGCGCCAAGATGCTCCAGATGCCGGACACCATCGCAACGATCCTCGCCTCGCTGGTGATTGTGCCTTGCACGAAGACGAGGTTGCGTCCTTCCCGGATGATGCGGGTTTCGATATCGACGGCGGCGCCGAGCTTCGCGGAATGGATAAACTGGACATCGAGTTGCGCAGTCACGTGAACTCGCTTGCTGTCGTGACGCCGGGCGAAGGCGCCCATGGCACGGTCGGCGAATGTGACCAGCATGCCGCCTTGCACGAACCCGTTCCGGTTGCGATGCTTGTCTTCGGCGAAAAACCGAAAGCGGCCGTTGTCACCGCCGCCCTTCCATTCGTAGAACGGTCCGACGAGGTGCGTGAAGCCATCGCCCTCCATCAACTCCCATTCAGTATCAGTCGTGGCCTTCAAGTTGACTCCAGTTCAGTTTGGGGAGATATCGGCCGCATTGTCATCCTCATCCTTTGCGATAGCGCCGAGCATGGCGATCGCGGTGTCTGCCGCGTTGTGAATATGGTCCCATGATTCCTTGAAGGCTGCTTCTCCATCGCGCTGCTTTATCGCGGCAAGGATCGCCTCGATCTCGAGCAGGGTGTTGGGGCTGCGCTCGGGCGATGAGAGGGACATGCGCCGGAGTATCTGGATCCGCGCCTTCATGCTGCGTAGCATAGACGACACCAGTGGATTACCGGAGCCGTCCGACAGGATGGAATAGAAACGATCCTTAACCTCGATGATCCGGTCGATTTCCTTTTCCCGCATGGCGGTAGCGAGTTCGGTTACGGCTTCTTCTAGCTTTATTAGTTGCTCGTCGCTTGCGTTCTCGGCAAAAAGTCTCGCAGCCAGTGCCTCGAGAGCTCCTCGCACCTGGTAGATGTGCACGACATCGTCGCGCGAGAGTTCGGCGACGATGGGCCCTCGTTTGGGAATCGATACGACGAGACCCTCACTCTCAAGATGCCGCAGAGCCTCGCGGACCGGCGGGCGGCTCACGCCCATCAGCTCGCAGAGATCCCGCTCCACCAGCCTCTGCCCCGGTTTAAGAGCGCCAGAGCTAATCGCATCGTAGATTGCTTTGATCACCTGACGCCTGATCGGCGCGGTGAAGACCTCGACATTCAGGTTTGCTCGCTTCAGCTCCGAATTCGCCATATTGCGCTTCCCATGGCAGACGGCGCAGCCGGCAACCGGTTGCCGTCGAGACGCCCAAAAACATTTTGGCATACTGTATGCTTGTGTGACAACCCTTCTCCCAATATGCGCTGTTCCCGCCAACGGGCCACCCTAGCGGGCGACGCAGCACACTGAGATGGACAAGGGGAAAGCGGTGAATGGCGCCAGACAGATCCTCCGGCATCGCACTCTGGACGTGGCTGGCACGCCTAGCGGCGGTCTACCTCTGCGCGGGGCTCTTCGGTTGGCTCTTCAGCAAGCTGGCGATCCCTCTGCCCTGGATGATAGGCCCACTGGTCGGTACCGCCGCTTTGTTTCTGACCGGCAGACTGACGCTGACGATACCGACCAAGACCCGGTCCGTGGGGCAGATGGTCGTGGCGACGCAGGTGGGTCTCGCCTTTTCGCCTGAGGCGTTTCGCATTCTCATCAACCTTGCGCCGCTGATGGTCGGCCTCGCCATGACGACGGCCCTCAGCGGCCTGCTGGCGGCGGTCCTGCTCATGCGCATTTCGGGCCAAGCCCTCGCCCCGTCGATCCTTGCCTGCCTGCCGATGAGCCCCGTCGAATCGGCGATGATCTCGGAGCGGATGGGCTACGACCCGGTTCCGGTCATCGTCGGTCAGACGGTACGGATCGCCGGGGTGGTGATCCTGATCCCGATATCGCTCTACCTGATCGATGGCTGGCCCGACCGCAGCTCCAGCGTTATGAGCGGGACGGAGGTGCATCTCGCTGGGTTCGCGCTCTCCGCACTGATAGCCGTGGGCGCCGCGCTTTTTTTTCGCCGGGCGCGGTTGCCGAACCCCTTCTTCTTTGGGCCGCTGACCGCCTCAGCAGCGCTCGCGGCGTCCGGCCTGTCTCCGCACCTCGTGCCGCCGGAGCTGCTGATCGTGGCGCAACTCATCCTCGGGACTTGGCTCGGGTCGACCTTCAGGCGCGAGGTTTTCCTCTCCGCTGGTCCGCTCGTCGCGGGATCCATCCTTTCATCTCTTGCCCTGATCGGACTTAGCGCGGGCTTTGCGGGTGTGTTTTCGCACTTCACAGCCCTGCACTGGGAGGCTCTGGTGCTCGGCGCCGCGCCAGGCGGCGTTACTGAAATGGCGCTGACGGCGCGATTTCTAGCTGAGGATGTCGCCCTTGTGACCGCCTTCCAATTGGTCCGCATCTTCCTGATATTGCCGAACATTCCCTGGATCGTCGGTGCCGTGCACCGATGGGAAACGCGTCGCTGACAAATGGTCAGCTGTGCATTTCTCACCATAGCCAAACCGATTGTTGACATGCTGTCATACAGTATGCTCAGATTATTGTATCAGGGGAGAAGCGCGTCTCCGCGACACCGATGGAGGCCGGCAGGGTTCCGGTAGGTCTGGGGCGGCGCGCCCTTCCGTTGAACATTCGGGAGCAAGGCGCCTCATGTCTGACGCAGAAGACTTGGTAACTTACGAGCGCAGGGGGAGGATCGGCTACATAACGCTGAATCGCCCGGACAAGCTCAACGCATTCAGCGACGAGCAGGTACTCGCTCTCAAGGACAGGCTCTGGGAGTTTGACCGCGACGAGGAGGCTTGGGTCGCCATTCTCAGTGGAAACGGGCGCGCCTTCTCCAGCGGTGCCGACGTGCGCCAGCGCCAGCTGCGAAAGCGCGAGGAATTTCTCAAGCTTGGTGGCCCCTCGGGTCGCGGCGCAACGCATCATCCGATCATGTTCGAGGGCTTCTTGCACTGGAAGCCGGTGATCGCGGCGGTTCATGGCTACGTTTTCGGCATGGCCGTCGGCATCACGCTGCGCTGCGACTACGTTATTGCCGACAGCGATACCGAGTTCGAGGTCACCGAGACGCGGCGCGGTCTCTACGCGGGACAATACTGGTCGATCATGCAATTCCGCGGCGCCGGGACCTTTGCCGACGAGGTCTTTCTCAGTGGACGGCGGTTTACCGGCGCGGAGGCGGCGGAGGAAAAGGTGATCAATTTGTCCGTTACGCCAGGCACGCGGATCGAAGCGGCAGAAAGCTTCGCCGCCGACATCCTGAAGAATCCGCCGCTCTCGGTGCGCGCTATGGTTCGCGCCCGCCGCTGGCACCTGCAACAGCACGAACGACAGCACACGCTCTTTTACGAGGCAGCCAAGCTGCACCTGACAGAGGACTTTCAGGAAAGCGCGCGTGCGTTCGCTGAGAAGCGCCCACCAAAGGACTTTGTCGGACGATAGAGGCAAACGGCGGCAAAGGGACGCTCATCGAGCATCCGATGCAAACCAAGGGAGGATTCAAAATGACCAAACTGATACCGAGCGCACTTGCCTGCGCTGTCGGACTAAGCGCGCTGCTGGCCGGGACCGCAACGGCTCAGAACGCTGCGATGGAACAACTCATCGCCGCCGCGAAGGAGGAAGGTGAACTCGTCTACTATTCTTCGGAAGTCGACGCGATCAACCAAGCAATCGTCAAGGCTTTCACCGAGAAATACGGGATTGAGGTCGAGTGGCTGCGGCTCGCTAGCGGCCCGCTTGCCTCGCGATTCGCTGAAGAGCAAAATTCCGGCGGCAGCCCCGCCGACGTGTTGCGCACCGCCGATGGCAGCGCATTCTTGGGGAGCCCCGAGTGGTTCCTTGAGCTCACGCCCGAGCTCGTACCCCAACTCGCCGAGTACCCCGAGAGCGCCTTCATCGAGAACAAGCGTTCGGTGCTGACCCAGTACAGCACCTATGTTTTTACCTATAACGAAACACTGGTTGACCCTGCCGACCTGCCCGAGACCTGGTCGGATATTCTCGACCCGAAATGGCAGGAAAACGTGGTGCTCTCTGACCCACGTACCTCAATAAGCTGGCTGGGCTGGGTCGACGCGATGGTCAAGGCACACGGCATGGAGTTTGCCGAAACCATGCGGACGCAGAACTGGGACGTGATTGCCTCTGCAGCGCCCGGTGCGCAGCAGGTAGCGGCGGGCGCCTACATGGCGAGCACCCCGGCCTTTACCGGCCACGCGACGCCCGTGATCCAGCAAGGCGCGCCGGTGGGATTCGTCACGCCGACAGACCCGGTGCCACTCAAGCGCGACCATATCGGTATCGTCGCAGGCTCCGACAATCCCAATGCCGCCCGGCTTTTCATGAACTTTCGGCTTTCGCCCGAAAGTCTTGCGATCGCCTGCGCATTGAACGAAGTCGGCGCACCGCTGCCGGGTATACCAGGGTGCATCGAAATCCCGGAAGATCCGATCACGGTCAAGGACGTTTGGACACCGGAAGAAATGGCGCCGCTCCTCGACGCTCTTGGGCTGTCGCAAGGTTAAACACAGTCATGCTGCCCGGGTGACTCCCGGGCAGCGCTCCGAAAAATTAAGGAGGCTTCCTTGGTGCTAAGCTCACAGCCCCAAATGGCGCACCCCGGAACTGCTGATGTTGAGGCCTCAGAAGCCCAAGAGATCCGCATTCGCGCCACCGGACTAAGGAAGTCGTTTACCCGGTCGAACGGTGAGATAGTCCGGGCCGTCGACGACGTGTCGATATCGGTCTCCGCCGGAAAGATGCTGATCCTGCTCGGACCCTCCGGCTGCGGAAAAACGACACTCCTACGCTGCATCGCGGGGCTCGAGCGTCCTGATGACGGGGAGATCTGGGCCAACGGGCGGATCATGTTTTCCGCGGCGCAGGGGCAGAACTCACCGCCTGAGGAACGCGATCTGGCGATGATGTTCCAATCCTACGCCGTCTGGCCGCACATGACCGTGGCCGAGAACGTGGTCTTTCCGCTGATCTCACGCGGCTATCCCAGGCGCGAGCTTGCCGGACGCGTCGCCGCAGCACTGAAGCGGGTGGGTATCCCCACGCTCGGTGATCAATATCCCAACCGACTCTCTGGGGGGCAGCAGCAGCGGGTGGCGCTAGCCCGCAGCCTCGTTACCGATCCGAAGGTCGTGCTCTTCGACGAGCCGCTCTCGAACGTTGACGCCAAAGTCCGTGAAGACCTCCGCGTCGAGCTCGCCGCGCAGCAGCTGGAAGTCGGCTTCGCTGGCATCTACGTGACCCATGATCAGGTCGAGGCGCTCCAGCTAGCCGATACCGTCGCGGTGCTCCATGAGGGCCGGGTCGAGCATCTTGGTACGCCCGAGGAGGTCTATTACCGGCCTGCGACGCGCTACGTGGCTAATTTCGTCGGGCGGGCAAATGAGATCGACGCCACGGTCGTCTCCGGCCGCGGGCCTAACGGCACCGTTGCTGTCGATACCCCGCTCGGCAAATTCCGTGGCACCGCCATGGACGCGAGCCTTGCCAAAGGCACCCCCGCAGTCGTCATCTTCCGGCCGGAAGCCGTAAAGACGGTGAACAGTGAGACAGACGAAAACGCGTTCAAGGGCTTCATAATGCGAACGCAATTCGCGGGCGCCCATCGAGATCATATCGTCCAAGCCGGCGAGGGACATCGGATTCTTGTGTCGGAAATGGACCGGATACCAAAAACGAGCGCCACCTCAACACGAGAGCTCTCGCTTGGCGTCGATGCCAGCGACGTTCTCATATATCCCAGACAGGGCAGCGAATGACCGTCGCCGAGACCCAGGTGCAAAGGGCCCGCTCCTACTTTCGCGGCATCACAAGCGTGCTCTTCTCGACTGCCAGCGGCGCGCTCGCGCTCGTCATGCTGCTTCTTGTAATCTATCCAATTGGCACAATGTTCGTCAGAGAGCTTCTCCCGGGTGGCACACTGAACACTGACGCATTCGCGAGCGTACTAGGCTCTGCGGTTTTCTGGGACGCCGCCAAGAACTCCGCAATCGTACTGTTGATTTCGGGCTTCGCCTCGATCTTGATCGGCACCACTTTTGCTTGGCTTAACGAGCGAACCGACGCGCAAATGGGGTTCTTGTCAAACTTCCTGCCAGTCTTGCCGCTCCTTGTGCCTTCGGTGGCGATGTCGATAGGGTGGGTTTTTCTGGCACAAGAGACGAGCGGATTTCTCAACGTGTTCCTGAGGTGGCTGATGTCGCCATTCGGGATCGAGATGAGGAAGGGCCCGCTCAATATCTCGACCTGGACGGGGCTGATTTTCGTCTACACCCTCCACCTCGTCCCCTTCTCCTACCTCATCGTATCAGTAGCCTTCCGCAACCTAGATCCGGCTCTTGAAGAGGCGGCGCGTGTCTGCGGCGCGGGACGGGCGCGCGTGTTCTTCCGGGTTTCGAGCGCGAGCATCATGCCCGCGATCCTGAACTCAGCACTGTTGGTGACGATTGTCGGCATAGCGATGTATTCGGTACCAGTCGTAATCGGCACCATCGCGCGGATCGACGTGCTCTCCGTGCTTACTGTGCATCTTGTTCGCGGCGTCTATCCCGCACGGATCGCAGAAGGCGTTGTCATCAGCCTAGTACTGACCGTTGTTGTCCTCACCGTCTGGGCGATCCAACGGTATCTTTCAACCCAGCAGCGCCACGCGACCATTGCCGGCAAGGCGGGCGGTAGCTCGCTGGTAGAGCTCGGCGTGTGGAAATGGGTTGCGAGGGTGGTGGTACTCGCCTTCGTGGCGGCCTCCACCGTTCTGCCTTTCGGCGCGCTGTTGCTCGTCGCGTTGCAGCCATTCTGGTCGCCGATGATCGACTTTTCGACTCTCTCGCTGCAGCACTTCGAGTCGCTCTTCAACGGCGGCGTCGTCGAACGCGCGATCTTCACCTCGCTGAAACTCGGGCTGATCGGGGCGACGCTGGGCATGTTTATCGCCGCGATCCTGATGGAATTCGCTCGCGACCGAGGCGGTATGCAGGGAAACATCGTGCTCGGCATCATGCGACTGCCCGGCGCGATCATCAACGTTGTGCTCGGCGTCGGCTTCCTCGTCGTCCTCGGCGCACCGCCTTTCAACCTTCAGGGCACGATCACAATCCTGCTCCTCGCCTATATTGTGATCTACATGCCGCAGGCGGCGACGGCAGCGGGCTCGGCTATCGAGCAAGTGGGCGGTGAATTGATCGAGAGCGGTCGCATGGCGGGGGCCGGCAAAGGTCGCGTATTCGCGCGGATCACCCTGCCCCTGATCCTGCCCGGCCTCGCTGCGGGCTGGGCGATGATCTTTGTCGTTATGGTCGGCGACCTTACCGCCTCAGCGCTGCTTGCGGGCACGAGGAACCCGGTCGTGGGCTTTGTGATCCTCGATATCTGGGAGAACGGCCTCTACTCCCAGCTCGCCGCGCTCGCGGCGCTTATCAGCATCATTTCCTCTGCGGCAGTGTTGTTCGTTCTCTATTTCGGTCGGTCCGGCAAAATCGCCGGCTCGAGCCTCTTTTCCGGCAGGATCTCAAACTAGCCATGCCAATCACTGTCAACATCGCCAATGAAGGAGGTAGCCGCATGAGTCTCGGATCCATGCTCGCGCCGAAATCGGTCGCCATCATTGGGGCGTCGGCGGATCCCAAGCGGATGAGCGGCATGATCGTTAGCCAGATCCGTGGCTTTGGCTTCGAGGGGGATGTCTATCCGGTCAACCCGAAGTACGATGAGCTCGCTGGCTTTCGCTGCTACAAGTCGATCCTCGATCTGCGGGCCACGCCACCAGATGTCGCAGTAGTGTTCGTCAACGCAGATATGGCGCTCGAGGCCGCTAAACACTGCGCCGAAATCGGGGTAGGCTCGCTCATCGTGCTTACCGCGGGTTTTTCAGAAACCGGCGCGGAAGGCGAAGAAAAGCAGGCGCGCCTCGCCGAGATCTGCCGTGATGCGGGAATGCCGTTATGCGGTCCGAACACGGCGGGCCTTGCAAATTTTAACCGCGGCTTCGTGGCCTTCGGGGCCAGCGGCTTTCTCGGGCTCACGCCGACGGGAACCGGCAGTGTCGCAATCATTTCCTCTTCAGGCGGGATCGCGACCACGATCCTCGGCCACTGTCAAGAGCGCGGGCTGGACGTCAGCCACCTGATCGGGATCGGGAACGAGGGTCTGACGAGTTCGGCGGACTATCTCGCATATTTCGTCGATGACCCCGAGGTTGACACCGTCGTCTGCCTGCTCGAGGCCATCCGCGATGCCGAAGCCTTCTTTGCCGCCGCTGATCGGGCGGTCGAGGCTGGTAAGCAGATCATCGTGATGAAGCAGGGGCGCAGCGACGTGGGAATGCGGGCGATCCGCACCCATACTGCCGCAATGGGCGGCTCGGCTGTCGATATCGAGGCGGCCTGCCGCGCCCACGGCATCATTACCGTGCGCGAACTCAACGCGCTCGCTGATCAGGCGTTACTTGCCACACGGATGGAGCCGCTGCCCTCCTACAATATCGGTATCCTCAGCCTGCCTGGCGGCGGCACCAGCCTGCTCGCCGATGCGGCGCGCGAGCGCGGTTTCGAGCTGCCGGTCCTGTCTCAGCACACCGCGGAGGCGCTCCAACCCATCGTTCCCAAGATCGCTGCCATCGCGAACCCGCTCGATCCCACGGCAGGGTTCGGGCGCGACGGCGCGCGGCTCACAGCGGCGATCGAGACCTTCGCCTCGGAATCGGCCTTCGATATCTTCTGCTTCTTTCAGTCCCAGGCAGAGCCGGCCTATTGCGAGGACATCGCTCGCATCCTTGTCGGGGTGTCGCAGCGGCTCTGCAAACCGTTCATGGTCGTCTGGGAGGCCGGTCAGGGATTGGAGGGCGGGGCATGGAAGGTTCTGCGCGAGGCGGGCGTGCCGCTCTTTTCGCGGACCGTCGACGCCTTCGACGCTCTCGCCCGGCACCGGGCCCGTTCGAACTTTGTCGCGCGCCGGACCACCGCCGACGCGCGGGACTTCGGACCGCTCGCTCAAGGTGAGATGTCGGTCCCGCGCCGCGATGGGTTCGGGGATCGCGACACCTGGCTCAGGGCCATGCTCGAGAGCGCTGGCATCCCAACCCCGTACACCGCCGTCGTCCAGACCGAAGACGAGGCCGCCGCGCAGGCCGACGAGATGGGCTATCCCGTCGCGGTCAAGCTGGTCTCCGAGGAGATCACCCACAAAAGCGACGTGGGCGGCGTCCATCTCGGGCTGACGGACAGCGCCAGTGTCCGGGCTGCCGTCCGTGCGATCCGCGATCGTGTCGGGGCTAGCGCGATCGATGGCTACTTGATCCAGCAGATGGTCACCGGCGGGACGGAGTGGCTGGTTGGCGTTCATTCGGACGAACAGGTCGGCCCAATCGTCACCGTGGGCTTCGGCGGGGTGCTGACCGACCTCGTGCAGGATGTCGCCCGGCGGCCGGTGCCGGTCTCTCGCGCCGATGTCTACGAGATGATTTCTGAACTGCGTACGGCGCCACTCTTGCATGGCTACCGGGGGGCTCCGCCGGGCGAGGTCGACGGGTTTGTCGAGCTGGTGCAGCGGGTTGCCTGGCTGGCATACGAACTGCGCGACAACGCGCCTGAATTCGAACTGAACCCGGTCATCGTCCGGCGAGCCGGGCAGCTGCCGGTTGCGGTCGATTGCGCATGAGAGTTACCGCGGTCCAATGCTCGTCACATTGCAATATCGCAATACAATAATTTTGAATCAGGAAGGCCTCCGACAGGAAGGATAGTGATAGCCATGGATAAGGAATCGAAGAGCGAAACCTACGCACGCGGCCTTGATATCCGGAGGCAAGTACTCGGTGCGGACTACGTCGATGGGTCCCTGGAGCGGGCCAGTGAATTCATGGAATCCTTTCAGGAAATCACGACCGAATGGTGCTGGGGATATGCTTGGAGCCGCCCCGGACTGAGCCGCCTCGAACGTTCTATGCTCAACATCGCGATGCTAACGGCACTCAATCGCCCAAACGAGATCCGCCTGCACGTGAAAGGAGCGGTCAATAATGGCGTCACGGTAGAACAAATCCGCGAGATATTGATCCAAGCGACCGTCTATTGCGGGATCCCGGCGGGCCTCGACGCCTTCAAGATTGCCGACGAGGTGCTTACCGACTGCGGCCTCGTCGAAGCTAAAAAAAGCGGTTGAACCAGTGGGGCCCCCGCATGGGGCTTCGCCTAGTGAATGAACGAAAAAGACCCGACACATGCCGGAACTTCTTGAACAGATCGACGATGGCATCGCTTGGCTGACCCTCAATCGGCCGGATAGCATGAATGCCATCTCGCCCACCCTCGCCGGCGCGCTGATCGAGACGTTCGAGCGTCTTGCAGAGGACCGGACGGTGGCTGCCGTAGTGCTGATCGGGGCCGGCCGCGGTTTCTGTGCGGGTGGGGACGTCAAGGGTATGTCGGCTGGGATCGAACGCGACTTCGAAACCCGCCACGCGCAATTGCTGCGAGTTCACCGTATCCCTCGTCTGCTTCACATGATGCCGAAGCCAACAATAGCTCTTGTAAATGGCGCCGCGGTGGGCGCCGGGCTGAGCCTGGCGCTCGCCTGCGACTTTCGTATTGCCGGCCGGGCAGCGAGGTTCGGCACCGGTTTTTCGCGGATCGCCTTGTCCGGCGATTATGGGGGCACGTGGTTCATGACTCGGCTGGTCGGCACCACGAAGGCGCGAGAGCTTTACTACCTCTCCGAGATGGTGAGTGGCGAGGAGGCCAGGGAGATCGGCCTCGCCTCAGAGGTGGTGGATGACGATGCATTGGAAAGTGCAGGCCGCGCCTTCGCCGGGCGTTTCCGCGGCGGGCCGAGTCTCGCCATCGGCTACATGAAGAGGAATCTCAACGCTGCCGAGTCTGGCTCGCTCGATGACGTGCTCGACCTTGAGGCCCTTCATCAGGCCCGCGTCGCTCTGTCGGAAGATCACCGAGAGGGCGTCACGGCCTTCGCCGAAAAGCGCAAACCGGTTTTCAAGGGAAGGTGAGACAAACCATGACCAGCGTCAGCGTCGAGACTCCCGAGGATTTCGCTGAACTCGTCGGATGCGAGATCGGCGTCAGCGAATGGATCATTGTCGACCAGCAGATGATCGACGCCTTCGCCGACGCCACTGGCGATCACCAGTGGATCCACGTGGATGTGGCGCGCGCCAAGCGCGAGAATCCGGGTGGCATGACCATTGCGCACGGTTACCTCATCCTCTCGCTTATCCCTCGACTTATCAATGCGGTCTACGAGATCCGCAGCAAAAAACGCGGCATCAACTATGGGCTCGATAAGGTCCGTTTCCTCGAGCCCGTGCCGGAGGGCGCGAAGGTCCGGCTGCGAGTGGCGCTTAAGTCGGCCGAACCTCTGAAGGGCGGCTACAAGTATCTGTTTTCCTGCACGTTCGAGATTGAGGGCGCAGAGCGCCCTGCGGCCGTGGTGGAGAATATCATCGCTGTTTACGTCTGAGGGGGATCGCATGGTGGAAAGAGCTCTGGAAGGAAAGGTCGCTGTCGTCACCGGCGCGGGCGGCGGCATCGGACGGGCGATCGCGATCGCGGCGGCCGGTGCCGGGGCGAAGGTTATCGTCAACGACATCGGCGGTACCCTTGACGGTGAAGGCCGGTCTGACGCGCCTGGCACCGAAACGGTGACGACCATTCGCGACGCCGGCGGAGAGGCCGAACTCAACACCGATACGGTCTCCTCATGGGCCTCCGCGCAGAAGATCGTTGACGCCGCGCTCGATCATTTCGGCCGGATTGACGTGGTCGTGAACAACGCCGGTATCCTGCGTGATACCATCTTTCACAAGATGGAGCCTTCTGACTGGGACGCGGTTGTCGGGGTGCATCTCAATGGCAGCTTTTACGTGAGTCGAGCTGCGGCGCCGCACTTCCGCAAGCAGGAGAGCGGCGCCTATGTCCACATGACCTCGACCTCGGGGCTGATCGGTAACTTCGGACAGGCGAACTATTCCGCCGCCAAGCTTGGCATCGTCGGGCTGTCGAAATCCATCGCCCTCGATATGCAGCGCTACGGGGTCCGTTCCAACTGCATTGCGCCTAACGCATGGAGCCGGATGATCAGCTCGATCCCCGCCAACACCGACGCGGAAAAGGCCCGGGTAGCGCGGTTGCAGCGGATGACGCCGGACAAGAACGCTCCGCTCGCGGTGTTTCTTGCCTCCGACCTCGCAAAGGACGTCAGCGGCCAGATATTCGTCTCCCGAAACAACGAAATATTCCTGATGAGCCATAACCGCCCAATCCGCGGCATCCAGCGCGAGGATGGCTGGACGCCGGAGCTGATCGCCAAGCACGCCCTGCCCGCGATCCGTAATGATTTCAGGCCCTTGGAGCGCAGCGCCGATGTCTTCGGTTGGGATCCGGTCTGACCCATGAGTGACAACTGCTATATCGTTGGGGCTTTCGAGCACCCCACCCGGAAGGCGCCCGACAAATCAGTACCGCAGCTTCATGCCGAGGTCGCCTTCGGCGCTCTGAAAGATGCCGGCCTCTCGCTGAGCGACGTCGACGGGTATTTCTGCTCGGGCGATGCCTTTGGCCTCGGTCCCCTGTCGATGGCCGACTATCTCAACATTCGGCCGCGCTACCTCGACTCCACCGACATCGGCGGCGCGACCTACCTCGCCCAGATCGGCCACGCCAAGCGCGCCATCGCTCAGGGCTGCTGCGACGTGGCGCTCATCACCCTTGCCGGGCGGCCGCGCAGCGAGGGGCAGGCCACCGGCACCGCCTTCCGGCCCGGTAACCCGAACCAAGCGGACAGCCCCTGGGAGGCGCCTTTCGGACCGGTCACCGCGAACCTCTACGCTATGTGCGCCATGCGACACATGCATGAGTTTGGCACCACCAGCGAACAGCTCGCCTGGATCAAGGTCGCCGCCAGCCACCACGCCCAGCACAACCCGAACGCGGTGCTGCGCGATGTGGTGACGGTAGAGGATGTCGTCAACTCGCCCATGGTCACCGACCCGCTGCACCGGCTGGACTGCTGCGTGATTAGCGATGGCGGCGGCGCGCTGGTTATCGCCCGGCCTGAAATCGCTCGCTCCCTCAACCGTCCGCTGGTGCGGGTTGCGGGGACCGGCGAGGCCTTTAAGGGACAGGACGGCGGCCGGACCGACCTCACCTATTCCGCTGCAGCCCAAGCCGGCCCTGATGCCTTCGCCGAGGCGAGGGTCACGCCGGCGGACATCAAATACGCCTCGATATACGACAGCTTCACCATCACCGTACTGATGCAGCTCGAGGACCTTGGCTTCTGTGAAAAGGGAAGGGGCGGCGCCTTCGTCTCGGACGGAAATTTGATCTCCGGCGTCGGCAAGCTGCCGTTCAATACCGATGGCGGCGGGCTCTGTAACAACCACCCGATGAACCGGGGCGGGATGACCAAGGCTATCGAGGCGGTTCGTCAACTTCGAGGCGAGGCCGCGCCAGAGGTGCAGGTGCCGGACTGCGGGCTCGCAGTCGCCAGCGGCATCGGTAGCCTGTTGGGGAGCCGCCATGGTGCAGCTGTCGTGATTCTGGAACGGGAGTGATCGCATGACCGAGACACCACTCTTCACCGACCCGCCGGAGAACGCTGATAGCACGCCCTTTTATGACGCCGCCGCAAAGGGACACTTTCTCGGGCGGAAGTGCCAGGACTGCGGCGAGCTGCACTGGTACCCCCGCCCCTTCTGCCCTTTCTGCGGCGGCGCAGTGGACTGGGTGGAAATGTCGCCGAGCGGCACGATCTACAGTTGGTCGGTCAGCCGCCGGGCGAAGCCGCCCTACGCCATCGCCTACGTGGAGCTCGACGACGGGCCGCGAATGCTCACCAACATCGTCAATTGCGATTTCGATGCACTCAAGATCGGCCAGCGCGTGCGGCTTTCATTCAAGCCGACCGTAGGCGGGCGCGTCTTGCCATGCTTTGAGCCCGCAGGCTGAGGAGGGATGTATGACCGAAAAGCTGGAGACTATCGGTTTCATCGGCATCGGCGCCATGGGCTGGCCGATGGCGCGGCGGCTCGTCGAAGCGGGCCATGTGGTGACTGTCTGCGACAACGATGCGTCGCGCGCAGCGCGCTTCGCGGACGAGTTCGATGGCAAAGCCGCCAGGACCTCTGCCGAGGCCGCCGAAGGGGCCAGTATCCTCGTCACCATGCTCCCCAACAGTGATATCGTTGCCGGTGTGCTTGCCGGGCCGGAGGGCGCTCTCTCGACCTTGCCGAAGGGCGCCGTGGTGGTCGAGATGAGCTCCGGAATACCGAGCCGGACCATAGAGATCGGCTCTCATGTCGCCGCTGCTGAAGCGGTGATGGTCGATGCCCCAGTCTCGGGCGGGGTGGCTAAGGCGGAGACCGGCGAGCTCTCCATCATGCTCGGTGGCGAGGCGGCCGCGGTCGCTCGGGTGGAGCCGGTGCTCGCACAGCTCGGCGCCAGCCTTCTGCGCACGGGCGGGCTTGGCTCTGGCCACGCGATGAAGGCGCTGAACAATCTCGTCTCCGCGGGTGGATTCCTGATCGGCGTCGAGGCGATGCTGATCGGCCGCAAGTTCGGGCTCGATCCTTCAGTGATGGTCGACGTGCTCAACGCATCGACCGGCATGAACAACTCGACGCAGAAGAAATTCAAGCAGTTCGTCATCTCCCGCGGATTCGATTCGGGCTTCCGGCTCGACTTAATGGTCAAGGATCTCTCCATCGCCCTCGGACTCGGCGAGGAAGGTGAGGTCGACACGCCTTTTGCCGCGCTCTGTCGCGAGATGTGGAATAGGGCGCTCGCCTCGGGTCACGGCCCCGACCACACCGCGATGGCCCGCTATTCCGAAGAGTTGGCGGGGTTCGATATCGCTTGACCTCCCTACTATTGCCAACTGAAAGGCCGGCACAGTGAAACACGACCGATACGATCACGAGGCCGATGTCATTGTCATCGGGCTGGGTGCCGCCGGTGGCTGTGCCGAGATCGAGGCCTTCGACAGAGGCACCTCTGTCATCGTGCTTGAAAAGCAGCCGCGCGAGCGGCACTACTCTAACACCCGGATGAGCGGCGGCGGCTTTCACAGTCCCCGACCCGGGGGCGAGTTGGAGGCGCTCAAGGCCTACTTCAAGGCGATGTTCAGCGGCGATGGCCTGCCCTACCGGCTCGAGGGTGAGATGCCCGAATTCGCCGACGAGCTGGCCGATATCTGGGCCGAGGCGTCCCGATCCGCCTTCATCGACCAGCCGACGACGCGTCGTGAGAACAGGTCCAGCACGACCGAGACGTAGAGCCAGCCCTCGGCGGTCCAGATGTAGGTGAAATCGGCCAGCCACTTCTGGTTCGGGCGGTCGGCCTGGAAATCGCGGTCGAGGATGTTGTCGGCGATCACCGACCGTTCGCCATCGTCCTTGGGCTTGCCGCGCCGCTTTGGCCGCGCTCTCATGGCGTTCTGCCGCATAAGGCGCTCGATCCGGTGCAGCCCGCAGGCCAACCCGTCCTCGAGCACGTCGCGCCAGACCCGACGGGCGCCATAGGTGCGGTCGCTGGCCTTGAAGCTCTTGTCGATCTCCAAGACGAGCTTCGCGTCGTAGCTCGCCCGGGCGCTGATCGGTCGCTTGAGCCAAGCATGGAAGCCAGACCGAGAGACGCCCAGCACGTCGCACATCCAGCTGACCGGCCAAATATGCCGGTGCTTCGCAACGAACGCGAACGTCATGTCACTTCCCGCGCGAAGAAGGCCGCGGCCTTTTTTAGGATGTCACGCTCCGCCCGGAGCCGGGCGACCTCTTTCTTCAAGGCCGCAATCTCGGCCAGTTCGGGGCGCTGCTGGCCATTGCCAGGGAACGCCGTGGCTGGCGCCACCGTCGCTTCACGCATCCACCGCCGCAGCACACTCTCTGCCAACTCCAGATCCCGGCAGGCCTGAGCGACCGACACGCCCCGCTCGGTCACCAGCTTCACCGCTTCGATCTTGAACTCGCGGCTGAACTTCCGTCTCGTCATATCCACTCTCCAGTTCCATGGTCACGATCTTATCTTCGTGTC
>Ga0008833_1000866_pt1 | contig 19734 bp, 16 predicted proteins | sample HotLakConsoUCCLE_FD_62216 | JGI IMG/M metagenome (GOLD analysis project Ga0008833, IMG submission 62216) | Hypersaline microbial mat communities from Hot Lake, Washington, USA - Hot Lake Consortium UCC-LE | ecosystem: Environmental > Aquatic > Non-marine Saline and Alkaline > Hypersaline >... | reverse complement strand
GGCGGCTGGTTCGACAGCGTCGGCGGCGGCCCGATCCAGATCTGCGCCGCCTCGCGTAGGGCCGCGGCCGGTTGCAGCCCCGGCTGGCGACCTAGCCAGGCCGGGTTCAGCGCCAGCCACCGCGCCACGGCATCCACCAGCGTCATCTGAAAATTGAAGGCCGGCTTGTAGCCCGGGATCCAGTCCTCGCCGAGGCCCTTCAGCACCGCGCTGATGTTTTGGTGCTTGAACTCGACGGACCCCTCGGACCGGTCGTTCAGCAGCGGCAGCAGCGCGCGGCGATGCTCGGCCTTGCTGTAGCGGCGCTCGGAGATGTCGTCGGCCAGCATCGCGAAGTAATCCGCGACGATCAGGTCGTTCTCTTCATCCGTCCATGGCCCGTTCGACATTGCGCCAGGCTATGGGCACGAAGTGTGTTTGTCATCAGAGACTCCCGGCAGGAGCCTGGCTCGCTTCGGACGCTTCCGCCGGACTTGGGGATCGGCCACCACGGAGCCGTCCTTATGACCGCCCTGTGCCTTCGCGTCAGTCTCCGTCACCGGATTATCTCGCGAACAGGGCGAACCCAAGAACGCGGCAACCAATTGGAAACGCAAGGATATTTTACACCGTCCCATAGTCGTCGAGAGGCGCTCGAAGAGAGACGCGGGCCATTCGGAGACCCGTTCCGCGTCAAGCGCCGAGTCTCCGAAGGGCGGATGGCCCTGCCAACGCCCTTTGAAACAAAAAGAAAAAAGGCCCCGATCGGGGCACTTGGAAGGATTCAGTATCTGAATGTGGCGGAGCGAGAGGGATTCGAACCCTCGAGACGGTTTCCCGCCTACACACTTTCCAGGCGTGCGCCTTCGACCACTCGGCCACCGCTCCGTGGAGCGGTTCTTAGCCGCTGTTCGCCTCCCTTTGCAAGAGCGCCAAACCGGAATGCGCGGTGTTTTTTCTCCGGTTCAGCCATCCAGATGGATCGTCACCCGGCGGTTCTGGCGACCCTTCTTCTCGATCTTGCCCAGGCGGATCGGGCCGATCTCCGCGGTGCGGGCCACATGGGTGCCACCGCAGGGCTGCAGGTCGACCTGGTCGTCGCCCTGCCCGATCCGCACCAGGCGCACCCGCCCTGCCCCCGTCGGCGGCTTGACGGACATCGTCTTGACGAGACCCGGATTGGCCGCCAGTTCCGCGTCGGTGATCCAGTCCTCGCCCACGGGCAGGTCGCGCGCGGCCAGTGCGTTCAGCGCCGCTTCCAGCGCGTCCTTGTCCTCCGGCGCCTCCGGCATGTCGAAGTCCAGCCGCCCCTTGCCCTCGGCGATGGAGCCGCCCGTCACCGGCAGCGGCAACACCACCGAGAGCAGGTGCAGCGCGGTATGCACGCGCATATGGGCATGGCGACGCGCCCAGTCGAGCCCCTGTGTCACCTCCGCGCCGACGGGCGGCAGGGGGGCGGGTTCGGCCGGCACGAGCACGATCGCATCGTCCTCGCCCTTGACCGCGGTGGCGATGGTCAGGCTGCCGCCGTCCCAGTCCAGCCGCCCGCTGTCGCCGGGCTGGCCGCCCCCCGTGGGGTAGAACAGGCTTTCCTCCAGCACCACCCCGCCCTCGGGCGTGTGGGCCAGGACACGCGAGCGCGCCTTGCGCAGATAGGCGTCCTCGCGGAACAGCATGCGGGTCATCGGCTGTCTCCTTCGGCACTGCCCTCGTCGCCCTCGGAACGGACGTCGTCGGGGCTTTCGGGGCGCATGGTTTCGGGCAGGGCCCCGGTTTCGAGCGCGGTCCGCTCCACCTCCTCGCCCCGTGCCCGCGCCGGCGCGGTGTCGTCGGACGCGCGCAGCGCCTCGGGATTGCGCAGCCAGACATCGCGCTGGGCGAAGGGGATCTCGATCCCCTCCTCGGCGAAACGGCTGGCGATGGCGTGGTTCATGTCGGAATGCACGCTCAGAGCCCAGTTCACGTCGCGCAGGATGGCGCGGATCTCGAAATCCAGCGAATCCGCGCCGAAGCCGCGAAACACCACCGAAGGCGCCGGGTTCAGCAGCACCATCGGGTGATCCTCGGCGATCTCGCGCAGGATCGCCTCGACCTTGCGGCTGTCGGTGCCATAGGCCACGCCCACCGGCACGATCACCCGGCCCACCGTGTTGTTGCGGGTCCAGTTGGTGACCACGCCCGACACGAGGTCGGCATTGGGGATGATCACGTCGGTGCGGTCGAAGGTCTCGATCCGGGTCGAACGCACCGAGATCGCGCGCACATAACCCATCTGGCCGCCCACCTCGATCCAGTCGCCCTCCGATACCGGGCGCTCGATCAGCAGGATGATGCCCGAGACGAAGTTCGACACGATGTTCTGGAGTCCGAAGCCGATACCCACCGACAGCGCCCCGGCGACGATGGCCAGCGAGCTGAGATCGAGCCCCGCCGCGGAGATCGCGAGCAGCGCCGCCACAAGGATCCCGACATAGCCCAGCCCGGAGACAATCGCGTTCTGCCCGCCCACGTCGATCTTCGTCTTGGGCAGGACCGAACTGCGCAGCGCGCCCTGGATCAGCCGCGTGGCCATGTAGCCCAGCACGAAGACGATGACGAAGGTCAGGAAATCCATGGGCGAGATGCGGGTCTCGCCCATGACGAACCCTTCGCGGAAGCGGGTCCAGATCTCGGTAAGGTCTGCCACCCGGGCGCCCCAGATCAGCGCCAGCCCCGGCAGCGCGCACAGCGCCAGGACGAAGCCGATCAGAACGGGCAGCAGCGACTCGGTATCGGAATCGGCCTTGCCCATCAGCAGCCGGTAGACATCGCCCAGGAAGCGCTGGAGGATCATCACCAGCCCCGCCAGCGCCAGCGTGCTGACCCAGGGCACAAGCAGCGCGAAGGCGGCATTGCGATAGCCGATCCCCGCCATCACCGGCGCCAGCACCGCAACGATCATCGAGGCCAGGCCGACCAGCCGGATCAGCCGGTCCCGGAACGCCTCTTCCTCGGTGTCGTCCTCGGTGACGACGCAGTAGCGCCGCAGGATCTGACCCAGGCGGAACAGCAAGAGGCCGATCAGGACCACCACCGGGAACACCAGGACGGCGCGCGTGGCCTCGGTGTGGTTGTCCAGTTCGCCGAACGCGCTGAGTACCCCGTGCACCACCACCAGCAGGGCCAGGACGGTGGCGTACCAGCGCGCCTCGGCACGCGGAAGCTGTTCCAGAAGCAGATGCGCGTCACGATCATCGGAATGAAAGATCCGCCCGCCGATCCACCGCACCCCCAGCAGGAACACGCCCCATTCGGGCAGGTTCTCCAGCACCATCTCGCCGCGCAACCCGGCAAGCCCCGTGGTCCGCAGCGCCCAGGTGATCGCGTAGAGACCCGCCAGCGGCAGCAGGACATGGCCGAAGGAGACAAGCACCGACCAGACGCCGCTGCCCCGCCTCGTGATGTCGCGCACCCTGTCGCCTGCGCGTTCCACCCAGGCATTGCCGCGCAGGAACACGATCAGCGCGATCAGCAGAAGGCCCAGCACAAGCGGCAGGTTCTGGCGCAGTTCGCGCTGCCCGATGGGCGACGCCCAGTTCGAGCTGCCCTCGCGCCAGACCCCGCCGACAGACGACCAGATGGCCTCCACCGCCCCGGGCCAGATGCGCGGGTCGAGCGGGCTGGGGCCCAGCGACAGCAGCGCGTCGGTCTGGCGTTCACGGATGATGGCGTCGATCTCGCGGATCAGCCCGTCGGCGCGGGTATAGGCCTCTTCGGCGGCGACCTGCGGGGCCAGCAGGCGATCCAGCGTCGCCTGCAACTCGGCCCGGCGGTCCGCGATATCCTGCGGCTCCTCGCCGTTCTCGGGCACCGGGCCCAGGGCCGCGATCTGGTCGCGCAGGGTCTGGATGCGGGCGGCGTTGGCGTCCTGTCCGCTCAGGAACTGCTGACGAAACTCCGCAACCTGCTCGCGCAGCGTCTCAAGCGCGCTGGTGGAGGCAAGACCGCGTTCCAGCACGTCCTCGGCGCGCTGCGCCAGGTTGGCCCACTGGTCGTAATCGGGGCCGTCCGTGGCCTCCTGGGCCAGGGCCGCGCCGGCAAGCAACCAAAGCCCGAGAAGCGCGGGGAGAAGGCGGCACAGCAGGCGTAAGGTCATTCCGCCTCCAGGTAGACGCCCGGAATGGAGGCTGGCGCGCGGTCCAGCCAGCCGGGCACCGGCAGGCCCTTTTCCCGCAGGAACTCGGGATTGAACAGCTTGGACTGGTAGCGCGTGCCGTAGTCGCACAGGATGGTGACGATGGTGTGCCCGGGACCCATCTCGCGGGCCATGCGCATCGCGCCCGCCACGTTCACCCCGGACGATCCGCCCAGGCACAGGCCCTCCTGCGCCAGCAGGTCGAAAACGATGGGCAGCGCCTCCTCGTCGGGAACTTGGGTGCAGAAATCGGGTGTGAAGCCTTCGAGATTTGCGGTGATGCGGCCCTGGCCGATCCCCTCGGTGATCGAGTTGCCCTCTGCCTTGAACTCGCCTTCGGTGTAGAAGCTGTAGAGCGCCGCGCCCATCGGATCGGCGAGGCCGATCTTCACGCCGCGCGGTTGCAGCGCCTCGGCCACGCCCGCAAGCGTCCCGCCGGAACCCACCGCGCAGATGAACCCGTCGACCTTGCCGCCGGTCTGCTCCCAGATTTCGGGGCCCGTGGTCTCCACATGGGCGCGGCGGTTGGCGACGTTGTCGAACTGGTTGGCCCAGATCGCCCCGTGCGCTTCGCTTTGTGCAAGTTTTTCGGCCAGACGCCCGGAATAGCGCACGTAATTGTTGGGATTTCTGTAGGGCGCGGCGGGCACCTGGACCAGCTCGGCCCCCGCCAGGCGGATCATGTCCTTCTTCTCCTGGCTCTGCGTCTCGGGGATCACGATCACCGTCCGGAACCCCATGGACGCGCCCACCAGCGCCAGGCCGATGCCGGTATTCCCGGCCGTGCCCTCGACGATCACGCCGCCCGGTTCCAGCACCCCTCGCTCCACCGCGTCGCGGATGATGTAGAGCGCCGCGCGGTCCTTGACCGACTGGCCGGGGTTCATGAACTCGGCCTTGCCCCAGATCTCGCAGCCCGTGGCTTCGCTCGGGCCTCTCAGTCGGATCAGCGGGGTGTTCCCGATGGCCTGTGCCAGATCCTGTGCCACCTGCATGGGCTACCCCCTTCTTCCGTGCCGCGTGTGTCACCCTGTCTAGGCGGCAGGGGGGCGGAACTCAAGCGGTGGCGCGCAAACGCTCGCGGTGGTGTGAGAGCCAGTAGGCCGCCAGCATGAGAGGCCCCACGTTCAGCGCCTGGGCCTCGGCCAGTTCCATCATCCGGTCGAAGGACATCAGGTGAAGGCGGATATCCTCCGCCTCCTCCGCCACGCCGCCATGGCCTGCGGCGCTGTCGGGCAGGTCCGCGATCCCGACATAGACATGGAAGAATTCCGAGGAACAGCCCGGGCTGGGATAACTGCGCGAGGCCAGGTGCAACGCCGAGAAGGTCAGCCCCGCCTCCTCAAGCGCTTCGCGGTGGGCGGTGTCTTCGGGGCCTTCGCCCGGATCGACGCGCCCGGCCACCGGCTCGAGGCACCAGGGCCGCGGATCGGCGCGCAGCCAGGGCCCGGCGCGGAACTGCTCCAGCAGCATCACCCGGTCGCGCCCCGGGTCGTAGGGCAGCACGATGGAGGCATCGGTGGCCACCAGACAGGCCCGGCGCACGGTGGGGCTCATGCTGCCGTCGAAGCGGCGGAACGACAGGTCCGCCTCCTCCATCGCGAAATGGGCCACATAGGGGCGGCGATGCGCCTGCTGGCGCACCTCGGCACGCGACAGGCCCGGGGTGCCGGCCTCGGGTCGGGTCATCGCCTCGGCCAGCACTTTCGAGTGGGCCCGTGCCCGGATCATCGCGAAGCGCGTCGCGACCTCCTCGGCCGTGAGGCTGGCCCGCAGGTCCATCACCTCGCGCGCGGCGTGGCACGAAAGCGCGCCCCAGCGCGCCACCCAGTCCTCGAGCCGCCAGGGCGCGCCGGGCGCGATCGCCGGATCGTCGGGAAAGAACACCTGCGCAGGGCGCGCGCCCTGCCCCGTCTGCACCGTGACCTCGCGCAGGTCGAAGGCGAAGCCGCCCTCGTAGAAGCGCAGCCGCGCCATGTCCTCCCCCGACAGGCCCCGCAGCAGCACCCCCTCGGCCACCGTGCCCGGCACGGGAAGGATCATCGGGTAGTGCTGCCCCGCGACCCAGCGCACCTCGTGCCCGGCCAGCCGCGCGGGCGCCGCCCCCGCGGGGAGGCGCCCCAGCACGATCTCGAGCAACGGCAGGTGCCGCAGCGTTCCGTAAAGAAAGATGTCGGGCAAGCCTAGCTCCAGCGGCGATCCGCGTATTCGGAAAGGATACCGGTGATCAGCGCCCCCGAGATGAGGGCCGTCAGCACCGAAGGATCCGCGAGATAGGCGGCGAATTCCACGAACAGTTCGAAGGTGGCGTTGATCGCCTCCATGACCCCGTCAAAGCGGCGGCGCAGCGACAGGCGCACCATCTCGTTCACCGCCTGCACGAACAGCGCCCAGAAGACCAGCGCGGCCACCCCCGTGATCCCGTTGCCGACGGCCGAGGAATAGCCCCGCCCGGCCCGGCTGCCCACGACGATCCAGCCCACCAGAACGCCCAGACAGGTATTGACCAGCGTGAAATGGCCGAAATTGGTATCTTCCTCGATCAGCGCCTTCACGAGTTCCGAGACGAACCAGCCAAGTGCCGCAAGGCAGAGGGCAGCGACAAGGCGGGAGGCTGTGGGCATGTCAGGCGGGCCTGCGGATCGTGATCTGGGTCACGTCGCATATTCCGGTCTGAAACAGCGCAGCGCAAGAGGTGAGGTAATAGTTCCACATCCGGCGGAACCGGTCGTCGAACCCCAGCGCCTGCACCTGCTCCCAGCGGTCGTTGAAGCTTTCGTGCCAGCGCCGGAGCGTCTGGCTGTAGCTTTCGCCGAACTCGATCGAGCCTTCCACGCCCAGGCCAGCGCGTTCCACCTCTCGGCGCAGCGCCGAGGGACATGGCAGCATCCCGCCGGGAAAGATGTATTTCTGGATGAAATCCACCGAGTTGCGGTATGTCTCCCATCGCCGGTCATCGACGGTGATGACCTGGAGTGTCGCGCGCGCCCCGGGCTTGAGCCGTTCTCGCACGGTGTCGAAATACGTGGGCCAGTAGCGTTCTCCCACCGCCTCGAACATCTCGATGGAGGCGATCGCGTCATAGCTGCCGCGCTCGTCGCGGTAATCCTGCAACTTGAAATCCACCCGGTCGGACAGCCCCGACCGCGCGATCCGCTCGCGGGCATAGTTGAACTGCTCGCGGCTGATCGTCAGGCCGGTCACGCGCAGGCCGCGCTTTCCCGCGGCATATTCGGCGAACCCGCCCCAGCCGCAGCCGATCTCCAAAACGTGATCGCCGGGCTTCACCCCAAGCGCATCCACGAGGGCCGCGTATTTGTGGATCTGGGCCTTCTCGGTGCTTTCCTGGCCGGTGTGGAAGATGGCCGAGGAATAGGTCATCGTGTCGTCGAGCCAGAGCGCATAGAAATCGTTGCCCAGGTCATAGTGGTAGGAGATGTTCTTGCGCGCCTGCCGCTTGCTGTTCGATTGCAGCCAGAAGCGCAGCCGCTCCCAGAACCGCACAAGGCCCATGCCGGGAAAGCCGTCATAGATGTCGTCCCCGGCCACATGCACGAGGTCCATGAACGCCTGCAGGTCGGGCGTGCTCCACCAGCCTTCGAGGAACGCCTCGGAAAATCCCAGGTCCCCCTCGCGGATCAGCCGGGAGAACAGGTCGTGGTTGTGGATGCGGATCTCGGCCACCGGTCCGGGCGCGAGCCCCTCGGCGCGGAACACCCGTCCGTCGGGCAGCACGAAATCCACCCGGCCCCGAGCCAACCGGCAAGACAGCTCGAACACCTGGGCGAAGTAGCGCGGCAGGCCGGACTGGCCTTCGGTGGTCGTCAGGATCATGCGGTCCTTCCTCGTGATTTTCCGGTCTGGATAGCTAGGCGGAAACCGGGCCGGGCGGCAAGCCCGGGACGGTCAGAAATCCCGGCGTTCATACGCCGAAAGCGCGCGTTTGCGGCCCTCTTCGGCGGAAACGACGGGTTCCGCAGGGTAAGCCATGTCCGCCGCCAGGCCCCAGCGCCGGGGCACCGCCCGGAAGAAGGCGCATGCATCCTCGCCGGGCCTGGCCTGCCCCTCGGCGATCCAGCGGCGTGCGTAGGTGCGATCGGGGTCGAACTTCTGCAACTGGGTCTCGGGGTTGAAGACCCGGAAATAGGGCGTGGCATCGGGCCCCGAACCGGCCGACCATTGCCAGCCCATCGCGTTCGAGGCCGGATCCCAGTCGATCAGGTGTTGCTCGAAGAAGCGCAGGCCGATCCGCCAATGGGTCAGCAGGTGCTTGGTGAGGTAGCTGGCCACGATCATCCGGCCGCGATTGTGCATCCGCCCCGTCACATGCATCTCGCGCATGGCCGCGTCCACGAAGCGCAGCCCCGTGCGCCCCTGCTTCCAGGCCAGCACCTCCGGACGGTCCTCCTCCTCGTTCCAGGGGAACGCGTCCCATTCCCGGCGCCAGTTGCGCGCGACCAGGTCGGGTGTGTGGAACATCAGGTGATAGGCGAATTCGCGCCAGACCAGTTCCTTGAGAAAGGTCTCGGCCCCCGCCTTGCCTTCCTCGCGGGCGCGCAGCCCCGCATGCCAGCACTGGTGCGCGCTGATCTCGCCCAGCGCGAGGTTCTCGGACAGGGCCGAGGTGCCGTCCACCGCGGGGCGGTCGCGGTTGGTGTCGTAATCCTGCACCAGGTGCGCGATGAAATGGCCCAGCCGGCCCTGCGCCGCGCGCTCGCCCAACTGCACGCGCGCGCGCACCACCTGCGCGCCACGGTTCATCGCCGCCGACAGGCGCCAGTCCTCCAGGGCCTCGGTTGCGGGCCATGTATCGGGCGCGGGGATCCGGCCGGGCGCGGGCAGCGGCGCGTCCACGTCTCGGTCCTTCACTGCGCGCCAGAACGGGGTGTAGACCCGGTACATGCCGCCGGTCTTCGTCTCGACCGACCAGGGCTCGAACATCAGGTGGCCGCCGAAGCTGCGCGCCTCGATCCCGTCCTGCTTGAGCGCGGCCTTCACCTCGGTGTCGCGCGCGAGGCTGTCGGGATCGTAGGCCCGCGTCCACCACACGGCGCACGCGCCGGTTTCGCCCAGCAGCGCGCGCAGCGTCTCCAGCACCGGGCCGCTGCGCAGGATCAGGCGGCTGCCCTGCCCCTCCAGCGCCCGCGCGAACGCCTCGAGCCCCAGGCCCAGGCGGAATTTGGGCGCGGCCCCGAGCCCGTCCACCAGGTCGTCGCGCAGGAAGACCGGGATCACGGGACGGCCCGCCCTGCAGGCTTCCGCCAGCGCCGGATGATCGCTCAGCCGCAGCTCGCGCCGCAGCCAAAGAAGGATTGGGGTCGTGCCGGACACCGTGCCGCCTCTTGCTTTCCTGCCCGGGAGGGATGTAGCCCGCCCGGCCCCGGTTCAAGGCTCACAGAAGATCGTCGAGCGCCTCCAGAAGGCGGTCCATCTCTTCAGGGCTGGTGTAGTGGACGAAGCTCAGCCGCAGCACGCCGCGCGCCGGGTCTATCCCCATCGCGGAAAGCGGCCGGTGCGCATAGAAGTCCGACGCCCCCGCCATGAGGCCGCGCGCGGCCAGCGCCTGCGCCATCTCGCCCGGCTTCTCGACCGCCAGCGCCACGGTCGGCGCGCGCCCCTCGGCCCGGCCCGGGCCCAGCAGGCGAACCCCTTTGCGCCCCGACACCCGGTCCAGCAGCGGCTGCAACAGCGCCGTTTCATGCGCCCGGAACAGGTCGTGCAGCGCGGCCGCCCGCTCGGCGGGCGCGGCCGCCACGCCGGGGAAATGATGCGCATGCAGCGCGTCGAGATAATCCGCCAGGCCCGCGCAGGCCGCCACCTGCGCATGGTCCGGCCCCGCGGGCGTGAAGCGCTTGTAGGGCACGCCCCCGTTGAAGTGATGCCCCTGATTGGGCAGCATCTCGGCCAGCTCGCGCCGGATCACCATGATGCCCTGGTGCGGCCCGTAGGTCTTGTAGGCCGAGAACAGGTAGATATCGGGGCCGAGCGCGCCCACATCGGGCAGCCCGTGCGGCGCGTAGCTCACCCCGTCCACGCAGACGAAGGCCCCCGCCGCATGGGCGATGGCGCTGATCTCCACCACCGGGTTGATCTCGCCCACCACGTTCGAGCAATGCGGGAAACACACCAGCCGCACCCGGTCGTCCAGCAGGTCCGCCAGGCGGTCGGGATCCAGCCGGCCGGACTCGGGCTCGATCGTCCAGACCCGGATCTCGAACCCCTCCTCCGCCAGTCGCCGCCAGGGGCCGGAATTGGCCTCGTGGTCCTGGTCGGTCACCACGATCGCCTCGCCCGGCTGCATCCACTGCGCGAAGGCGCGCGCCAGAACATAGGTATTCTGGGTGGTCGAGGGGCCGAAGCTCACCTCCTCCGGCGCCACGCCCAGCAGGCCCGCCAGCCGCGCGCGCGCCTCGTCCATCTCCGCGCCCGCTTCCCGGCTGGCGGCGAAGGCGCCGTAGGGCTGCACCTTGCGCGCGCGGTAGAACCGCGTCAGCCGGTCGATCACCGGGCCGCAGGCATAGGAGCCGCCGGCATTCTCGAAGAAGGCCTGGCCCTCCAGCGAGGGTTCGGAAAAGGCGGGGAACTGCGCCCGCACGAAATCCAGATCGAGTGTGGTCATGGCGCGCACTCTTGGGCCAAAGCGCGGAGCCGTCAAGCCGCGCCGCGAGCGCAGCCCCGCTCTTTCGAGCGGCGACGCTCCTCGGGCAGGCCCGGGCTCGGGCCGGGACGGCTTTCGGCTCCCCCTCGTCGCGCCGGGCCGGGGCATCGCATCCCGGCCCGACCCCGTCTCACATCGTCTGGCGCTCGGAGATCAGACCCTTGAGGATCGCCCAGCACATCACCAGCAGCACCAAGGTGAAGGGCAGCCCGGTCGAGATCACCATGGCCTGCAACGAGGTAAGCCCGCCTCCGAGCAGCAGCGCAATTGCCACCATCCCCTCGAAAGTGCACCAGAACACCCGCTGCGGCACCGGCGCATCCACCTTGCCGCCGGCGGTGATCGTGTCGATCACCAGCGAGCCCGAATCCGACGAGGTCACGAAGAAGACGATCACCAGCACGATGCCGATGGTCGAGGTGATCGCCGCCAGCGGCAGCGCTTCCAGCATGGCGAAGAGCGACAATTCCGGCTTGTAGGCGTCGATCACGTTGGCCTTCACCGCCGAGGTGTCGGGATTGGCGATCATCTCGCTGATCGCCGTGCCGCCGAACACCGCCATCCACAGCATGCAGACGACCGACGGGATGATCAGCACGCAGATGAGGAACTCGCGCACCGTCCGCCCGCGGCTCACCCTTGCGATGAACATGCCGACGAAGGGCGACCAGGAAATCCACCAGGCCCAGTAGAAGGCCGTCCAGCCCTGCATGTAGCCCGTATCCTCGCGGCCGAAGGGGTTGGAGAGCGCAATGAGCTCCTGCGCATAGGCGCCCAGCCCGCTCGCGAACTCGGCCAGTATGCTCCCGGCCCCGGCGGCGAACAGCACGAAGAACAGCAGCACTGCGGCCACCACCATGTTGATCTCGGAAAGCACCTTCACGCCACCGTCGAGACCACGCAGAACCGAGACAAGCGCTATCGCGGTGATACCGATGATCAGGATCACCTGCACCGTGACAGTGTTGGGCAACCCGTAGACATAGTTCAGCCCGGCATTGGCCTGCTGCGCACCGATGCCAAGCGACGTGGCGAGGCCGAACAGCGTCGCGAAGACGGCCAGCGTGTCGATGACATGGCCCCACCAGCCCCAGACCCGGTCGCCCAGGATCGGGTAGAAGGCCGACCGCACGGACAGCGGCAGGCCCTTGTTGTAGGAAAACAGCGCAAGCGCCAGCGCCACCACCGCGTAGATCGCCCAGGGATGCAGTGCCCAGTGATAGGACGTGGCCGCCAGCGCCATGCGCCGGGCCTCCTCCACATTGTCCGCGATCAGGTTGCCGTCCTCGTCGAAGGGCCGCACCGTGCCCAACGGCGCATCCCCCCAGGGCGTAGCGAAATAATAGGCGGGCTCCAGCACCCCGAAGAACATCAGCCCGATCCCCATGCCGGCCGCGAACAGCATGGCGAACCAGCCGGGATAGCCGTAATCCGGCGTGGCTTCCGCCCCGCCAAGGCGCACCGAGCCCCAGGGCGACACGATCAGGAACAGGCAGAACAGGACGAAGACGTTCGCCGACAGCAGGAAGAACCAGTCGAAATTCGAGGTCAGCGCGGGGCGCAGCCAGCTGAAGAACTCGCTGACCTGCTGTGGAAACACGAGCGCGCTGGCCACGAAAAGAACCACCGCGATCCCCGAGATCATGAAGACGGGGTTGTGGATGTCGAAACCGAAGGGCCCGAGATTGCCCTCTATATTGTCCTGGCCGATCTCGTAATCGGTCTGGATGATGTCCGAGTCGCCTTCCGGTGCCGGAATGCCCTGATTGGCGGAATCGTCGGCCATGGTCGGCCCTCCCCTGGTTGGTGTCTCTTTCGGCGAGGGGCCCTTGCAGGGCCCGTCCGGGACGGCCCTAGTCGCGCACCACGAAGACCGAGATCTTCGCATGGGCCGCGATGTCGCCGCCATTGGACGGCCAGATGTAATCGGCGACATTGGGGATGTGGCTCTGCATCACCACGAGATCCGCCCCGGTCTCCGTCACCGCCATCAGCAGCGCCTGGTCGAGGTCGGTGGTGGGGTCGTGGCTGAGCATGGGATGGGAACTGGTCGCGATCCCGTGCGCCTCGCCCTGCTCGGCCGCGAAGGCGTCGAGCTTGCGGCCGAACTCCTCGGGCGTGTGGGCGATCTTGCCCGGCAGGGCCGAGGTGACGGCGACATAGATCACCCTGGCCTTGTAGTGACGAGCCAGATCGGCCGTGCAGCGCAGCGCCTTCTCCAGCTTGTCCAGATGCGCCAGGTCCACTGGCGCCATGATCTTGCTGAACACGTCTCACTCCCTCCCGTGACGCGCGTTCTTTCTGGAATGTCCGGGCCCTCGCAGCCGATGCGGACGGTCGCGCGTTCTGGTGCTTGAGGGGGCGCCGCAGCACTTCCACGGCGCGTCCACCTTTGCCGACCCTACCCCGTCCGGAGGAGGAAAGGCAAATTGACGCGGCGCTTCGGGGCCGAAAAACGACATCCGGAAAATGTCAATAGCCCTGACTTTTCAGGATATTGCCGGAAGAAATTGAAACGGCCACCCCGAGAGGCGGCCGCCAATTGCCTGTCATCGTGACTTTTTTCCGTCCCCGCGGGGATTGCCGGCGGCGCTCAGGCGTTCACGTCCACCACGACACGGCCGCGCACCTGGCCCTTGAGAATGTCGGCCCCCAGCCGCGGCAGATCGGACAGCGTGGCGGGCTCCACCATCGCCTCCAGCCGGTCCATGGGCAGATCGCGCGCGATCCGCTCCCAGGCGCGCAGCCGGTTGGCATGGGGCTGCATCACCGAATCGATGCCCAGCAGGTTCACCCCCCGCAGGATGAAGGGGGTGATCAACGCACCCTCGATCGCGGCGCCGCCCGCAAGCCCCACCGCGGCGACCGAACTGCCGTATTTCATCTGCTTGAGCACCCGCCCCAGCATCGCGCCCGCCACCGCGTCCACGCAGCCGGCCCAGCGCTCGGATTCGAGCGGCTTGCGGGTCACCTCGGTCAGGTCCTCGCGGGCGACGATCTCCGTGGCGCCGAGGCTCTTCAGATACTCCGCCTGCCCGGGTCGCCCGGTCACCGCCGCCACCTCGCGGCCCAGGCTCGCCAGGATCGCCGTGGCGACCGAGCCCACGCCCCCCGCGGCCCCCGTGACCAGCACCGGGCCCTGATGATCGGCCAGCCCGTGATCCTCAAGCGCCATGACCGCCAGCATGGCGGTCAGCCCGGCGGTGCCCACCGCCATCGCCTGCCGCGTGGTCATTCCCGCGGGCAGCGGCACAAGCCACTCGGGCCTGGCCCGCGCCTTCTGTGCATAACCGCCCCAATGCGCCTCGCCCACGCGCCAGCCGGTCAGCACCACCTTGTCGCCCGGCTTGTAGCGATCATCCTCCGAGGCCTCGACCGTGCCCGCGAAATCGATCCCCGGCACATGCGGGTAATTCCGCACCAACCCGCCGCCCGGGCCGATACACAGCCCGTCCTTGTAGTTCAGCGTCGAATACTCGACCGCGACAGTCACCTCCGCATGCGGCAGGTCGTCCGCGCCGATCTGCCGGACCGCCGCAGAGGTCTTGCCGCTCTCCTCGTCCTTCTCCACCACAAGCGCATTGAACATCTTCGCTCTCCCTACGGGGCCCGCGCGCCGCGCCGGGCCGCTTCATTGTTCCACAAATACGCGATCCGACCGCCCGGGCCGGGCGCCCGCGTCAGCCGCCGGGGCCCGCCCAGTCGATCTGGCAGATCTCGGCGCTGCGCCCGTCGAAATCCCACACCCGCCCGAAGGCGCGCACCCTTCCTTGCGTGGCGGTGGCCACGGTGATGTCGGGGCCCATCCAGTATTGCGTGTTGTGCACCACGATGTCGCGCTCCGGGTCCGCACCGCGCACCGGCTCCACCGCCCCCTGGATCTGCTTGCCCACCATGAGCCGGCGGGTCTTGCCCTCGGTCTCGAACAGCACCGGCGCGCGCTCGGCGCCCAGGAAGGTGCTGACCAGCACCGAGAACAGCCCCGTCGTGCCCTTCGCACGCCCCGAGAAGATCCGCACCAGCGCGTCGAACGCCGCAGCGCTGGCGCGCTCGTCGATATAGGCCGCCGCGGTCCAGTTGCCCCGTGCCATCTGGCCGGGGATCTCCAGCAGCAGCCCCACGTTCAGCCCCGAGAGATCCTCGTCCCCGTAATGGCCCGCGTCGATCCGCACCCCGGCCCAGGCCTGGCAGTTGCCCTCGGTGGGCGGATGCTTGCCCAGGCTGACCACGCAGGGGCAGAACACGGTGCAGTTGCAGTTCAGGATCAGCTCTCCCCGGATCGCCCAGGGCGCGGGCGCAAGCCCGCGCGGCGGGGCCGAGGGATGCCGGTTGTCGAGCCTTGCGGGCACCTCGATGCGGTCGGTGGCCATGGTATCCTCCCCTTTCGATCAGATCGCGCCGGACGCGACGAGCGCGGCGGCAAATAGCAGCGCCCAGCCCAGCGGCGCGGTCAGCAACCGCCCCGGCCCGGGCAATTTCTCCAGGGCCATCAACACGGTGGCCAGCCCCATGAAGGCCAGGTTCATCACCCCGCCCCCGAATCCCAGGACCATCAGCGCCCAGCAGCAGCCCAGGCAGGTCGCGCCAAGCCGCAAGCCCAGCCGCCACGGCCCCTCGGTCCAATGCTGCATGAAGAAGGTCAGCGGCGCGCGGCAGCGCGACAGGCAGGCATGCTTGAGCGCGCTGAACTGGTAGAGCCCGGCACCGGCCAGCAACAGCGCGGTGAACCAGCCCTGCCGGCTCGCCCCCAAAGCATCCACGATCCCCGCGCGATACAGCGCCATCTGCGCCCCCGCCGCCAGCGCCGCGAAGCCCAGCCAGACCGCCAGGTAGCCCCCGACCAGCGCGCCGAAGCGCACCGGCGTGGCGCGTCCGAGGTCCTCGTAGGTGGCCAGGGCCGGCAAGGCGGTGGGCGCCATCATCGCCGCGGCCATGATCGACCACATGGCGAAAAGTCCCGCGAACCCCGCGCCTTCCGGGCCGGCCCGGCACAGCGCGGCCCAGAACTCCGCCCCGTAAAGCTCCGACATCGCGCGCAGATCGGCCGGAAGGGCCATGGCATAGAGCACGGCCCAGCCGGCCAGGATCAGCCCGTAGAGGCCCAGCCAATGCGGCGCACCCATCGCCCGGATCCGTTCCGCCAGCATCGCCCCTCCCGATTCAACCGCGCCGGGCGAGGCTTTCGCGAAACGGCGTTCAAGGCAACCCGAAACCGTGCCTCTTGCGTCGAAACCCCCTTCAAATCCCGCGCGCGCCGTCCTATATTGGCAATGTTCCGCAAGGGACTATGGACATAAACGCGCTCGTAATAAGCGGATCGGACCCGGGGGCGGTACCCGGCGGCTCCACCAATACCCGGCGTTGGCGGGACATGGGGCCGAAACAGGATCGACGAACGTCTAAAGGGGTGGCTTTGTCCCGGTGAGGTACCACCGTTATCGGTCCGTAAAGCATAATTGCCAACGACAATCGTGCTCCGGTTGCTCTGGCTGCGTAAGCAGTCCGAAAGACCGAAAATCAAGCCCTTGGGCCTAGCAGCCTAAGGCGGGGTTCGCAGGCACCTGGCAACAGAAGCCTGCACTTCCCATTCCGATGGCCAAGCGCATGCACGGGCGTCGTTTTGGTTTCCGCTTCTCCCAGTGTTTTGCAGCAATGTCGGCGACGCAGCCCTGCGGCCCGACCTCCTGGAACAGGTCCCGCCCGGCCAAGAGGTTGCGACGGTCACCGTTGATGGGCCCCTGACACGCGCGGATGCCACACCGTCATCGCCTCTTGGGGGGCGGCCATCATCCCGCCGCGCAAGAATGCCCGACCCTGGACGCCGTCCACGACGGGAACTCTCTCGTGAAACGGCTCTGCGCGCGCCTGCGGATATCTCGGCCGCGCATTCCGGCGAAAGCTGACCGGCGATCCCCGCGCATGTCGCGCAGACACGAAGGTGACTTGCGTCGACCTGCCGGGCCGAGGCCTCACGGCCCGGAACGTCGACCGACAGGTCGCCGAGTTCCGGATCCGGATCGCGGTCCCGAACCGCGACACCGCTCTCGGCATGCCGATCACGGAGCCCTGGGACAGGCCGTCCGGTGCAAGCGGAGATCCGTCCTTCCTTCGATCGATTTGCGCATCAAAGCCGCCAACCCCGCATCAAGCTGCGGCTTCGACCGGGCCACCGCGCTGATCCCCAGCACGACGTCGAAGACGCCCTCGGGCGGGCGGCCGTCCTGCGAGCGTGCGGCGATCTTCTCCCGCGCCGCTCGGATAGCGGCTCCCGGCAAGGCGGGACAGAGCCTCAGATGATGGCGTGGCGCAAACGGGCCGAAACCCATTCGCTCAGGACGACGGTGGCGAGGATCAGCAGGAGGATCACCGACACCTGGCTCCAGGCCAGCGTGTTGAGCGACGCCTGGAGCTTGAGCCCGATGCCGCCCGCGCCGACCAGCCCGAGGATCGTGCTTTCGCGGATGTTGATGTCCCAGCGGAAGGCCGTGATGCCCCAGAAGGCCGGCATGATCTGCGGCACGATCCCGTAGTTCAGCACCTGCGCCCCGGAGGCCCCTGTCGCCTCGATCGCCTCGATCTGGTTGGCGTCGGTCTCCTCGATCGCCTCGTACAAGAGCTTGCCGATGAACCCGATGGACCTGAGCGCGATGGCCACGATCCCCGCCAGAAGGCCCGGCCCGATGATCGCCACCAGCAAGAGCGCCCAGATCAGCGAGTTGATCGAGCGCGAGGCGACGATGATGAACAGCGCGACGGGCCGCAGGATCAGCGCCGACGGCGTTGTGTTGCGCGCGGCCAGAAAAGCGACCGGCACCGCCATGATCACCCCGCCGATCGTGCCCAGCGTGGCGATGTTGATCGTATCCCAGAGCGGGCCCCACAGCTCGCCCATGTAGGACCAGCGTGGCGGCACCATCCGGCCGCCGATATCGGCGGCCTGCCTTGGCGCGTCGGCCACGAAGAACCAGATCGTGTCGCGCGTCATCAGCTGCCAGCACCAGACGAACAGCGCCACCAGCGCCAGCCAGCCGCCCCAGAGCAGCAGTCTCCCGCGCGGAGTGCGGTAGGACCAGACCTGACTGTAATGGGTGATCTCGCTCATTGCAGGAACTTCCGCAGATAGCTGGACCCGTATTCGGAAATCATCACGATGGCGATGATGATCAGCAGGATCGCGCCCGCACTGTCATATTCGTATCGGCTCATCGCCGTCTCCAGCGTCGCCCCGATTCCGCCCGCACCGACGATCCCGATCACGGCGCTTTCGCGGAAGTTGATGTCGAGCCGGTAAAGCGACAGGCCGATCAGGCGCGGCATCACCTGCGGCTGCACCGCGTAGTTCACCAGTTGCCCCCAGGACGCGCCCGTGGCGCGCACCGCCTCGGCCTGCGCCTCGTCGATCTCCTCGATGTCGTCGGCCAGCAGCTTGGCGATGAACCCGATGGTGGCGAAGGACAGCGTCAGGAACCCCGCAAGGGGGCCGAAGCCGAACATCGCCACGAAGAAGATCGCGATGATGACCTCCTGCAAGGCCCGGCTGACCGCGATGATCGCGCGGCAGATGTAGTAGATCCAGAGCGGCGCCAGGTTGCGCGCGGCGCCGATGCCGATCGGGATCGAGATCGCCACGCCCACCACGGTGGAGGTGAGCGTCATCGTGAGGCTCTCCACAAGCCCCTTGCTGATGTCGTTCCAACGGCTCGTGAAATCGGGCTGCAGGAAGCCCATCACGAAGCGCTGCCCGCGTTCCAGGCCGTCATAGACGCGCCCCCAGTTCACGTCGACCGTGCTGATGGCGAGGCTCAGGTAGACCACGGCCCCGATCAGGAGCGCGATGCGCCACCGCCGGTCCTTGATGATCTGCGGCGGGCGGCGCCAGGTCTTCGGGTAGGCGGGCGCGCTCATCGGGCGAGTGCCGCCATGCGGTCACGGGCATCGGCCTCGGCGCGGCTCTGTTCCTCGTCGCCCCGGCGCATCTCGTTCCAGTCCTCTTCGCCGTAGATCGCGGTCAGCGCGTCATGGGTAAGCTCGTCCGGCGTGCCGTCGAACACCACCTGACCGGCGCGCAGGCCGACGATGCGCTGCATGAACTGCTGCGCCAGCGGCACGTCATGGATGTTGACGATGGCCGGCAGGCCACGTTCGGCGCAGATCTCCGTCAACAGGCGCATGATCTGGCGGCTGGTTTTCGGGTCGAGGCTGGCGGTCGGTTCGTCCACCAGCAGAAGCTCGGGGTCCTGCGCGAGGGCCCGCGCGATGCCCACGCGCTGGCGCTGACCGCCCGAGAGCGCATCGGCGCGCTTGTCGGCCTGCTCCAGCAGGCCGACGCGATCGAGCAACTGATAGGCGCGCTGGATGTCGGCAGGCGGATATCTGCGCAAGAAGCTGCGCCAGAAGGGCACATAGCCAAGCCGCCCGGACAGGACGTTCTCCATCACTGTGAGGCGCTCGACCAGCGCGTATTCCTGAAAGATCATGCCGATCCGGCGGCGTTGGCCGCGCAGATCGGCCTTGCCGAGGCGGACAAGGTCCACATCGCCCAGCAGAACCTTGCCACCCGTCGGCTCCACCAGCCGGTTGATGCAGCGGATCAGCGTGGACTTGCCCGCCCCCGACGGCCCGATCAGGCCCATGATCTGGCCCTTGGGCACGGTCAGCGACACATCACGCAACGCGGCATCACCGGTCTTGTAGGTCTTGGACAGATCCTCGAGGATCAGCATCTGCGACACCCTCTCGTGCAAATGGCCACGGGCGGCGCAAGGCCGCCCGTGGCGTGATCAGGCCGGGTTCGGCGTCAGTTGCACTCGTAGACGACGCCATTGGCCTCGTCGATGGTGCGGATGACGGACCAGTCCTTCTGGAAGGTGATCGGGATGAACTGCGACTCGCCGTTGCGGCCGAATTCTTCCTTCAGCGCGCT
>Ga0008833_1000865_pt1 | contig 19766 bp, 1 predicted proteins | sample HotLakConsoUCCLE_FD_62216 | JGI IMG/M metagenome (GOLD analysis project Ga0008833, IMG submission 62216) | Hypersaline microbial mat communities from Hot Lake, Washington, USA - Hot Lake Consortium UCC-LE | ecosystem: Environmental > Aquatic > Non-marine Saline and Alkaline > Hypersaline >... | reverse complement strand
CCGCCCGCAGCCGGAAGGTGGTGATCCCCGCATCGGCGAAGCCGGGCGTCCAGGTCACCTCGCCCGTGGCCGCATCCAGCTCCGCGCCCTGCGGCAGGGGGGATGCGGGCTCGAACACCACCGGCTCGCCGTCCGGATCCGCCGCCAGCAGCCGGAATCGCAGCGGCGCGCCCTCGCGGCCCGATTGCTGCGCCAGCGGCACCACGACAGGGGCGCGGTTGGTGTTGGTCACCTCGATCTCGATCACCTCGGACGAGGTGGCGTGACCATCCGTCACCGAGAGCGTCACATCCGGGAAGATCCCGGCCTGCAACAGGTGCGGCGTGAAGGTCAGCCGCCCGGTCAGCGGGTCGAGCACGGCGCCCGGCGGCAGGCCCTCGGCGGCGAAGGTAAGCGCATCGCCGTCCGGATCGCTGGCCGCCAGCACCAGCTCCAGCGTCTCGCCCTCGGCCACGCTCTGCCGGCCCACCGGCTGCAGCACCGGCGCGGCGTTGGCGGCGCGCACCGTCAGGGGCACGGTCAAGCTATCGGACAGCGTGTCGTCGCCCGCATCGGCCACGGTCAGCGTCACCGCATACTGGCCGATTTCGGCATCCGTCGGCGTCAGGCGCAACCGCGCCATGCCGTAGATGCCGCCGGAGCCCAGCACCGAGCCGGTGGGCGCGCCCTCGATGCCGAAGCGCATCGGCGCCCCATCGGGATCGGTGGCGGTGAAGACGTGGTCCAGCGTTTCGCCCACCACGGCCACCAGCCCCGCCACCGGCGACAGACGCGGGGCGACATTCGCGCCGGTCACGCTGAGCACGAAACTTCCACTGTCCGAGACGGCCGCGCCCGCATCGCCGTTTCCGTCATCCTCGGCGGTGATCTCGATCAGCCAGTCGCCACGGTCGAGATCGGCGGGTGTCAGTTCCAGCACCGGCCCCGCGTCGGTCCGGAGGATGCGCCCGAAGGCGCGCGTGCCGTCCAGCGGCAGCGGCGTCGGGTCGAGCCCGATCTGGTCGGCGCCCGCCGCGCGGGTGGCAAAGGCCAAGAGGCGCAGCGCGCCGCCATCGGGATCCACCGAGTCCAGCGGGATGCGCAGAACCTCGCCAACGTCCAGGCTGCGGTTGGGCAGGTCGGGCAGCACCGGCGGGCGATTGACATCGCGCACCTCGACGGCGATCTCGATCTCGCGCGTGCCGGGCACTCCAGTGCCATCGCCATCGTCGGTCGCCGTCAGCCGCATGACATAGCGCCCGGCATCGCCGAAACCCGTCTGCCAGACGAAGGTGCCAGTCTGAGCGTCGAAATCCGCCCCCTCGGGCAGCCCGCTCAAGCTGTAGGTCAATATGGGAGGCGAAAGCCCGTCCGGCAGGATCAGCGCGCCCTGCGCGTCCCGCTCCGGCAGGCCCGCATCGGGGTTGTCGGGGTCGATGCCTGCGGTGCGGAACACGAGGGTCTGCCCCTCGTCCACCTGCCAGTCGGAAAAGCCCTCCAACACCGGCAGGCCGTTGGCATTCGTCACCTCGATATTCAGGGTTACGGTGGTGGCGCGCCGGCCGTCCGAGACGGTCACCGGGATGGCGTAGCTGCCCGCCTGGGTAAAGCGGGGCGTCCACTCGAACACGCCGGTCTCGCGATCGAGCGTGGCATCGGCGGGCAGGAAGGACGAGGCAAAGCGCAGCGGCAGCCCCTCGGGATCCTGCGCCACCAGCGCGATGCGCAGCGCGTCGCCCTCGCGGATCGTGCGGGGTGCGGGCTCGGCCACAAGCGGGGCGAAGTCGCCCGGGCTCACCTGCAGGTCGAAGACGCGCGTGGTGACCGCGCTGCCGTCGGTCGCGCCGATGGTGATGTCGCGGTAAGTCCCCGCTTGGCCCGGCGCGGGGGTCCAGACCAGCTCCTGCGCCTGCTGGTCGAGAAAGGCGCCCGGAGGCAGGTTGTCGGCGAAAAGCGCCAGCGCATCGAGGTCCGGGTCCGAGGCCAGATAGGGCAGCCGCACTTCCTCGCCCTCGGCGATCTCGATCAGCGGCCGGGGCGCCTCCATCAGCGGCGCCCGGTTGCCGCCCTCGATCTCGATCACCCAGGACAGTTCCTCGAAGGCGCCATCGGCGTCGTAGACCCGCACCCGCACCGGGGTTTCGGCCAGCGCGTCGGCCGGCGGCGTCCAGTCCAGCGCGCCGGTGGCCGGGTCCAGCACCATGCCCTCGGGGCCGTCCATCAGCACGAAGGCCAGCGCCGCACCCTCGGCATCGCCGGCCGCCAGCCCGACCTGGTATGGCGTGCCGATGCTGGCGAGGATGGGGGGGTTTTCAAACAGTTGCGGCGGAAAGTTCGGGTTTGGCAGCACCCTGACCCCATGCCGAAACGCCGCGCGCGCCGCAGGGTCCAGCAACAACGGCACGGCCAGCGCCTCGGTGCGCGCGCCGGGCGCCAGCACGCCGGTATCGCCCAGAACCGCACCCAGGTCGATCTGCCAGATACCGCCCTGCCGCGCCCCCGCCAGCGGGGTGCCACGGCCCTCGGGATCATCGGCGTCGAGGGTCAGCAGCATCGGCGCCCGCAGGTCGCGCAGCCCGGTATTGGTGATCACCACCTCGTAGGTGGCCACCCCGGTCTGGCGGTCGTAGCGGGTGTCGCTGAACCGCACGCCCACCGCGGCGGTGATGTCCTCCAGCCTCGTGAAGGACACCGCCTCGGGCGCGCCCAGCGCCACGCCCCGCGCGCTTTGAACCTCGCCCGACACGGTCAGCGCGTAGGCCCCGCGCGGCAGCGGCTCGAAGGACAGCGTGACCGCGCGCGCCCGCGGATCCCATTCCGCGCCGGTCAGCGGCAGGATCGCGCCCTCGGCGTTCACCAGCGCGAAATTCGACATATCCAGCACCGAGCCCGGCCCCTCCAGCACCATGTCGCTGTCGAACTGCACCGAGAACTGCGCCAGCGGACGCGAGACCGCCGCACCGTCCCGCAAAGTGGTGGAGACGATTTCGGGCGGATAGCGCGGGCTGAGCACGTCGAGCCCGATGCCATGCGCCACCAGCACGCGACCGTCGGCGAGCGCGGCGATCCCCTCGGCCCGCACCTGGCCGGCCGCGATGGACACGACCTGCCGCGAGGCCTCGTCCAGCGCGAAAAGCCGCGCGGTCCCGTCGTCGCGCGCGGAAGTCAGCAGGGCCAGCCCCTCCAGGTCGGTGCCGTCGCGCCCGAAGGTCAGCGAGTCCACAGGGGCGTCGAGGCTCGCAACCAGCCGCGCCGTTCCGTCCGCGTCGAAGCGGATCACCTGCCCCCGGTCCGGGAAGCTGGTGGCCCAGAGCGCGCCGTCGGGCGCAACGGCCAGGTCCTCCACCCGCCGGTCCGCGAAAGGCGTGAACCCGGCGGTTTCCGGATCGAACAGCGCCACCCCGTCGCCGGTGGAGACAAAGAGGCGCCCGTCGGGCGCCATGGCCAGCGCCTGCGTGATCCCGTCGCCGTGCCGGGCGAGGATCGCGCCACTCTCGGGATCGATCTGCAACAGCGCCCCGCCGCCGCTGGTGGCCCAGACGCGCCCGTCGGCCCCCTGCGCCAGATCGTGGAGCGGCGTGTCGAGCCGCGCGAGCGGCTCGGCCGCGCCGCTGCCATCGGGGCCCGACCGCCACAGCCAGGCGCGATCCGGCCCGCCCGACCAAATCACCCGCCCGTCCGACAGCCCGAGAACCGCCAGCGCCCCGATGCCGCCCGGGCTGCCGGGCACGTCCGGCCCGAACGCATCCAGCGCGAAAGGCGCGATGGCGGCGGCGAAGGCACCGGGCCGGGTCGGAGAGGGCGGCGAGGGCACGGCCTCCAGCGCCTCGATGAACAGCGGGTTCACCGGCGTCTCGGACGGCCCCTCGGCCGGCGGCAGCGGGGTCTCGGCGTTGGTCTCTTCCACCAGGGTCCCGCCCAGGTCGACGACCTGTCCCGCGGCCTCGGCCGTCACGCCCGGCGGCGGCGTCTCTCGGTTGCCCGCGACGTCCTGCGAGAGAACCAGGAATTCGGGATCCTCTCCGGGCGCGGCGGAATGGATGTAACTTCCGCCGGCAACCCCCTGCGCCAGAATGCGGAAATCACCCCCTCGGGTCGCGGCGTAGACAGTGGAGGAGCCGATACCGGAGCCCGCGTCCCGCGCGTTCCAGTCAAGCCGCCAGTCGTCGGTCCCGGCGATGCGGGTGACGGTCAGGTCGGTGACCGGCGCGCTGCGGTCCAGCCGGTAGGTATAGGGCGCGGTATCCTCGGGCGCGGCGATGTCGAGGATCACCCGCGCCGCGGCCGCCACCTGCACGCCGTCCGCGGCCTCCGCATCCGGGCGCACCGTGTAGCGCACGGCCCCGGTCTCGCCCGCGCGCAGCAGCCCGTCGGGCCCGGAACCGGAAAGCAACTCGCCGGTTTCCGGGTCGATCGCCTGCAGAAGCCAGGTCGCTGTCCGCGATCCCAGGTCGATCCCCGCCGAGACGCGCAGCACGAAGCCCCGCGTGGCCGAAAGGTCCAGATCGGTCTGGAAGACCGGGCGTCCGGCCGGCACCTCCAGCGAGATGTCGCCCAGGCTCACCCCGCCCAGCCGGAAGCTGCGCGGGTCCAGCGCGTCGTCCAGCGCAGTCACGATCCGGATCTCGCGTGCCGGACGCGGCGTGCCCTCGGCCACGCCGAAGCTGATCTCGTGCGGCAGCGCCACGCCTTCGGGCACCCAGGTCTCCGCGCCCTGCCCCAGCGGCCCGCGCATCGCCGCGGTGCCGTCGGTCATGCCCGCCACCTGGCGGAACCGCTCCAGGTCGAGCGCGACCAGGTCGCCCGTCGTGGCGTCCGCTCCGAAATCGGGCACGTCCACCGCGCCGTCGCCCAGCCAGGGCGCGAAGACGTTGAAGGCGGTGAAGGTGGTGGGCCGCTCCAGCCCCAGGTCGAAATCCTCCGCTTTCGGCAAGTCCGGCACCGGCACATCGAAGGGCAGCCCGCGCGGCGGCTGGCGCACATCCACCCGCGCGATGGGCGCCGGCGCATCCCGGGTATCGCCATACCAGGCGCGGACCTGCGCGTAGAAGGCGGGCAGATCGGGAGCGCCACGCAATTCCTCGCCCGCCGGGCCGTAAAGCAGCCCCTGCGCCAGCGTCGCCGTCAGGCTGGCCACCCGGGCCGTCTCGAAGACCGGCAGCGCGTCGTCATCCGCGCGCAGCATCCCCACCTGTTCCAGCGCGGCGAGGAAACCGTCGACCCATTGATCCGCATCCGCGGCCAGAGCCTGAAGCGCTGGCGCGGCCTCGGCATCGGCATCGGCCAGCACCGCCTGTCGCAAGGTCTCTGTCTCGGCGCGCTGCCGGGCGACGAACTCCTCCCGCGTCATCGGCGTTGCGGCGGCCATCACGTTGAACTGGAAGGGCAGATACCAGGGCAGATCGCCCGACACGACCTCGAAGCCAGGATCGGTGAAGATCTCGTGGATCAGGGGATCCACCGCCAGCAGGTCGTCCACCCCGCCGGCCAGCGCATCGGCCTCGGCCAGCGCCGGGTCGCGGGCATAGAGCACGGCGCGGATGCGGTCGAAATCGCGATCGATCAGCGCCTGGAGGCCCGGATAGGTCTGCACCGCGAAAGACAGTTGCGCCTGTCCCTCGGCGGCCAGGTCGAACGCGTAGCCCGGTGCGAGCACTTGCCCCGCGAGGTTCATCGGCGCCTCGGCCCCGGACAGGCCCAGATCGTCGGTTGCCGTATCCGACCCGCCGCCCAGATTCGTGGAGAAGGACAGGAAGGGCAGCCCGTAGGCCATGTCGCTGCTGCCCATCTCGGGGGCGCCGAAGGCGAAATGCACATAGGGCGTGTCGGTGTTGGTCAGGCTGTCCAGCACGACGCTGTAGCGCCCCGCCTGGCCCGCGGGCACCACGCGCGGCCCGCCCAGACCGACGGTCACGTCCCGCGGCAATTGCCGTTCGACGAGATAGCGATAGGGCTCGATCGCCTCCGCGCCGTCGGCATTGACCACCACGACATCGTAAAGACCGTGGGGCGCGCCTTCCAGATCGAAGGTGGCGATGATCCGGGTGGCGTCGATCTGGCGAACCGAGACCGGCAGGAATTCCGCCTGACCCGGCCTCGACAGCTTGGCGATCGCCCCGGGGCGGAAGGCGGCCCCCTCGATCGTCATCGTCACGAAACGGGCCGAGCCGCCCTGGTCGGGACTGACGGAGGTGATGCCGAAGGGCAGGATCTCGGCCTTGAGGCTCAACTCCTGCGGGCCGGAAGCTGCATCGCCGAAGGCGCGCGCGAGGATGTAGTAGCTGCCCGGTTCCGTGGCGGGCACGATGGCGCGCCGCCCCTCGCCGAAGGGGCTGGCATAGGCGGCGTCATGCACCGATTGGGTGGGCACCTCGTCCCGGCGCAGGAACAATTCGCCCGCCACGCCTGGATCGCCGCCCGAGAGCGACACGCGCAGCGTCTCGCCGGCGGGCACATCCACGCGGTAAAGCCGTTCCTGGCCCGGTTCAAGAGTGATCGGCGTGGCCGCGCCCAGCGGGACCACCGGCACCGACACGTCGAGCGGCAGGGCGGCCGCCACCGTGTTGCCCGCCTCGCCCGCGCCCTCGGCCACCTCGTCGCGGGCATCCGTCCGCAGCAGGACACGCCACGCCCCTTCGCCCAGCGGCGGGAGGTCCGCGACGAGCTGCGCATCGTAAATTTCACCGGGCGCGAGCGGGCCCGATTGCCCCACGCGTCCCAGAAAGATGTCATCGAGGCTCCACGCGCCATCGCGCGACAGGTAGACAGCGTCGCTCCAGCTGCCCTGCGCGGGCGCGTCCGTCGCCGCATTGCTCACGGTCCAGCCCACGGTGACCGGATCGCCCCCGGTGCCGCCGCTCACGCTCACGGAACTGGCCACCAGGTCCGCGGGCGGGGCGCGGTCGATCAGCAGCGGCTGCGCGGCGCGGCCCAGGTTCTCCTCGGCGCCGTTCTCGAACACCGCGCCGGCTGGATCGCGCGGGCCTGTCGGGTCGGCCAGCACCAGCACGAACCACGCGCCCTCCAGCCCCTTGGGCAGGCGCGCGGCGAACCGGACCTCGGCCCGCCCGCCCGCATCGAGCGGCGCCCGATGCTCGTGGAAACCGAGATAGAAATCCCTGCGCGGGTCCAGCACCTCGTCGCGCGACAGGTAGATGAGGTCGCGCCAGCCGCCTCCGGTGCCGCGCGCGCCGGCATTCTCCACCGCGTAGGAGATCGTCACGGGATGACCGCTCGCGGCGCGCTGCGGCAGCGTCAGGTCGCGCACCGCCAGGTCGGCGGTGACGGCGGGAACCACGGTGAGCGGGGCAGTGGCGCGGTTGTCGGCCTCGCCCGCGAATTCCGGCACGGCATCGGTGCTGGCCGCCAGGCCCGGCAGCCCCGCGCGGATCGTGGAGGGCTGCACGGTCGATCCCGCGCTGATCCGCGCATCGGTCTCCACCACCAGGGTGAAATCACCCTCTATCCCCACCGGCAGATCCAGGGTGAGCGTTTCCGTGTAGCTGTCGCCGGCGGCCAGCGCGCCCTCGCGCCGGATCTCGCCCAAGAACAGGTCGCCCAGGTCCAGCGTGCCGTCGCGCGACAGGAACACCCGGTCCACCCAGGCGGTTTGCCGCGTGTCGCGATTGCCCGCGTTCGTCACGGTAAAGCCGACCTGCACAGGCCCGCCCGACGCGGCATCGGGCGGCACCGTCAGATCGGTGATCCGCAGGTCGGGCTCGGCATAGGCGATATCGACGCTGCCGCGCCCGAGATTGCCTGTGGGATCGGTGCTGTCCTCGTAGACGGTGCTGGCATACCTACCGCGGACCGTCGCGGCATTGCCGAATTCGACCTCGTCGCGCGGCAGCGCGCTGATCGGGCCCACATCGGTGGCCACATGCAGGAAATAGCCGCCCTCGGTGCCCGCGGGCAGCACGACCTCGGCGATCTCGGTATAGCTGTCCCCCGTGGCAAGCCCGTCCGGCGCGGCATGGACCACATTGGTCAGCAGGGTCGCGCGGCTGCGGTCGAAAACCGGATCGCGCGACAGCCACACGCTGTCGCGCCACCAGCCGGTCCCGGCCCAGACATCGGCGCCCGCGTTGCGGACCGTCCAGCTGACCCGCAGCACCTCGCCCGAGCGGGCCCCGTCGGCGGCGCTGACGGCGATCACCCGCAGTTCGGCGGGCGCGCGGCTGACATCGGCCGCCCCGGAGGCGGCGTTGTTGTCCTCGTCGGCCTCGGCCACGGATTGCCGGCCCCGCACCGCGGCGTCGGTGACCAGGTGCACGAACTGCCCCGCGGCGGAGGGCGGCAGGTCGAAACTGGCCGTGGCGGTATAGCTCTCGCCCGCCGCCAGCGCAGCCTCGCGCCGCACGTCGCCCAGCAGCCAAAGCCTCTCGCCCGGGCTGCCCAGATCGGGGCTGTCGGAGAGATAGAGCCGGTCCACCCAGCCGCCCGGCACCTCCACCAGCCCGTCGTTGCGGACGGTCCATTCCAGCTGGAGCGGCCCCTCGCCCGCCGCGATGGCGCCCTCGGCGGAGACGCTTTCGGCCACGAGGTCCGGGCGCACCGGGGTGTAGCCCAGCACGTCGATGGCGCGGCCCTTGTAATTGTTGTTGTCCAGCTCGTTCGGGTCGTCCGGGTTGACGTTGATGGCCAGCGTGTCCTCGGCCACCACGTCGTAGCTGTCCGACCAGGGCGTGATGAAGTAGCGCCCGGAAGGCAGATCGTCGGGGATGCGCACCCGCACCGTCATCCGGTAGCTCTCGCCCACCGCCAGCCCGCCGGAATGGTCCACCGTGGCCAGCAACCTTGCGGAATTGCCCTTGAGGAAATCCGCGCCCGCCACGTCGGCGAATTCGGCCGTGTTCGGGCGCCGGGCATCCCGCGCGATCCAGATCGTGTCGCGCCAGCGGTCATCCAGCGTGTCACCCTGGCCCTTGTTCGTGACCGTGTAGCGGATCTCGATCTCGCTGCCATGCACCGCTTGCGCGGGGGCCACGACACCGCCCGTCACCAGGTCCGGGCGCGGCAGCGCGTCGACGGAAAGCCGCGCGGCGGCGAGATTGTCGCCCTCGAACGGGTATTCGTCCAGCTGCGCGAAAGCATCGGTGGAGACCAGCACATAGGCGTCGCCCGACCAGCGCAACGGCACCGTGCCGACCGCGGAGGTCGCGGTGTAGCTTTCGCCGGGTGCGAGGCCCAGCGGGTTGCCGCTGCGCGAGATCAGCACATCATCGGCCGAAAGCCGGTCGTCGAGCGACAGGTAGACGGCGTCCTCCCATGCCCCGGTCGCCGCCACTGCCCCCTGGTTCACGATCTCGAACTGCGCCTGCACCCCGCCGCCCGCGCTGACCGTGTCGGCCACGGTGATGGAGGCGACCTGGAGGTTTGGCCGGGGCTGGGGCGAGATGGTCAGGGGCCGTTCATCCGCCGTCTCGTTGTTGTCGGCGGCGGCCCCATGCTCGTAGATGCCGCGATCCACGTTGGTGATGACCGTGAGCGTCCAGGCGCCCTCGATCCGCTCCGGCAGGCGCACCCGCTCGGTGCGCGTGTAGCCTTCCCCGGGGGCGAGGCTGCGCTCGTTGACGAAGCTGCCCAGCGCGATCGGCGCGCGCGACCCGTCCAGCGGAACCAATGCCAGCCGGTCGGTCCAGCGGCCCGACACGGCCGCCTGCCCCGCATTGCCCACCCGCCAGGCCACGTCGATCTCGGCGCCCTCCTGCCCGGTCTGCAGAGTGGCGATGTCGCTGACAAGCAGGTCGGGCGTCGGGGCCAGCGTCACGTCGATCTCGGCCGAACTCGCCGCGTTGTTCCCGGTCAGGACGAATTCATAGGGCCCGCCGAAGCGGCCGGCCTGCACCCGGGCGTAGAGCGTGCCCTCGACCCCGTCGGGCACCCGGATGCTGGCTCTGCGGGTGTAGCTTTCGCTCGGCGCCAGCGCGCCCAGCTGGGTGAAGGTCTCGCGCGCCACCACCCCGCTTCCGTCGGGATTGCGGGCCAGCACCACCTCGTCGATCCAGCGGGCGCTGTCGGTTGGCCCGAGGCCATCGTTGCGCACGGTCCAGCCCACCGCGAGATCGGTGCCGCTGACCCCGCTGGCCGCCGCCTGCACGCCGGTCAGCACCAGGTCCGCATAGGGCGCCCGGGCGACATCCACGTCCCCGGGCAGCTCCGCGGTGTTGTTGGCGGTCTGCCCGTTCTCGAACACCGAGCCCTCGGCATCGGCGACGACGTAGATCCGCAGCCGCTCGGAGAAGCCGCCGGGCAGTGCGATCGCCTGCGACCGGACATAGGCGGCGCCGGGGGCGAGCGCGCCGGGCGAGGCGATTTCGGCCAGCAACAGGTCGTCCTCGTTGCCCAGCACGCTGTCGCGCGAGGCGTAGACCCTGTCGGTCCAGCCGGTCTCGCGGCCCTGTTCGGCCGAGATGTTGGTGACGGTCCAGCCCACGGTGATGGTGGCCGGGTCATCCACGGTGAGCGGCGGGGCCGTCACGTCGGACACCGCGAGGTCGGAATGGGGGGCAAGGTCGATCCCGAACGCGCGCGACAGCAGGTTGTCGTCTTCCGCGCCACGCTCCTCGACGCTGTCCTCGGCATCGGTGACGAGGATCAGCCGGTAATCGCCATCGGCGGGCAGCGGCAGGATCACGTCGGCGCCCTGCACTTGCGTCTCACCGGGGGCCAGGGCCGCGCCGGTCAGTTTCGCCAGCACCGTGTCGCCGGCATCCGCCACGTCGTCGCGCGACAGCAGCAGGCGGTCCACCCGCCCCGCCCCGGCCGTACCGGCGCCGGTATTCTCGACCACCCAGGAGACGGTGACCACCTCGCCCGACTGCGCCCGGTCGGGGGCCGAGAGGTTGGCCACCACGAGGTTCGGCGTGGACAGCGCCAGCGGCGTGGCGGCAAGGCCGGCATTGTCCTCGCGGCCCAGCTCGAACACCTGGGCCGCCGCGTCGGTCTGCACGAGGAACCGCCAAGCGCCATCATCGAGCGTCGGAAGCGTCACCTCCAGCGAGGCGTCATACCCCGCGCCTACCGGCACCGAGGCGGCGCGATCCAGGCTGCCCAGAAGCCGCGCCCCGGAAAGCGTGCCGCTGCGGGTCAGGTAGACGCGGTCGGTGAAGGGCGCGCGGGCCTCGCCCTCGCCCGCGTTCTCCACCCGCCAGGATACCGTCACCCGCTCGCCCGGCGCGCCGGTGGCGGGGCCGACCACGTCGCGCACCACAAGGTCCGGCGCGGGGCTGGAGGAGATCAGCAGCGGCTCCAGCGCGGCGCGGCCATTGTCCTCCTGCGCGCCTTCGTCAACGGCATTGCCGATGTCGGTCGCCACGATCAGCCGCCAGGCCCCGGTCAGCCCGCCGGGAATGACGATATCGGCCTCGGCGGTATAGGTCTGGCCCGGTGCCAGCGGCCCCGGCGCGGCGATCTCGGCCAGCACGATGTCCGAGGCGTCGAACACGTCATCCTGCGACAGGGCCACCCGGTCCAGCCAGCCGGCCGGCGCGGGCTCTGTTCCCCGGTTGCCCACCCGCCAGCTGACGCGCGCCGTATCGCCCCAGGAGGCCGCCTGCGGCCCGGCCACCGCCTCGACCAGAAGATCGGGCGCATCGGCGGGCAGCACGTCCACCGCGAGGCTGGCCGACAGGTTGTCGTCCTCGCCATCGCCCTCGGGCACGGCGTCTTCCGCGTCGGCGATCACCGCGAGGCGATAGGCGCCCAGCGCGTCCGTGGGCAGGGTCACATCCAGCGAAACGGTCTCGGACGACCCCGCCGCCAGCGCCCCGCGCGCGATCGTGCCCAGCAGGATGTCGTCGGCATTGCCGACCGTGTCGTCGCGCGACAGGACAACGTGATCGGTGCGCGGCCCGGCATCCGCCGCGCCCGCGTTCGAGACCTGCCATTCCAGCGTCACCCGCTGCCCCGCCACCGGCGCGCCGGTCAGCACCGGCGCGGCCGCGCGCAGATCCGCGAGCGGACGGGCGCGGGAGGTGAAGTCCAGCCTGGCCAGGTTGTTGGCCTCGGCATCCTGGCCCGCCGCCGCTTCGATCAGTCCGCGCCGCAGATCGAGCAGAACCTCGGCGCGCAGGGCTCCGGTGCCGCCCGCCCCGCCCGGCAGGGTGAAGGTGATGCTGCGCGCGCGGCTTTCGCCCGCGGGCAACAGCACGCCCGCCTCCTCGGCAAAGGCGATCTCCTCGTCGAGAATGTATCTGCGGGTGTCGAAATTGTAGACGCGCACCCGGTCCGACCAGCCCACCGGCGCGTCCGCATTGCCCGCGTTGCGCACCTGCCAGCTCAGCGTCACCGTGTCGCCCGCCCGCGGGTCGGCGCTGGACAGCGCCAGCCCCTCGGGCACTGCATCAGGGGCCGAGATCACCTCCAGGGTCGCGGCGTTGTTGGTCTCGGCGGTCCCGTCGGGATTGTCCTCCGGCACCTCCGAGTCGACATCCGTGACCAGTTCGAAGGCGAAGCGGCCCGTGCCTGCGACCCCGTCGGGCCAGGTGAGCGTGACCGACCGGGCCCGCGTCTCGCCGGCGGCGATCGGCCCGTCCACGGCAGGATCGTAGGCCAGCGTCAGCAGGTCCAGCGTATCGCCGCGCTGCGACAGGTTGCGCAGGCGCAATTGCTCGGTGAAGGGCTGTGTGACCGGTGCGCCCCCGGCATTGCGCAGCACCCAGTCCACCGTCACCTGCTGGCCCGGTGCGTAGCCGTCGGCCGGAACGGTGCTCAGCCCCTCGGCGAGGAGGTCCGCAAGCCGGTCGGGCAGCGCGGTGAAGGCCAGCATCGCGATGTTGTTGGCCTCGCGGCCGATGCCGGCGCTGGTCTCGTCGACGGCATTGGCGATATCGAGCTCCACCTCGGCCACAAGATCGCCGGTGCCCAGCGGGCCGGAGGGCAGTTCCAGCACCGCCTGGCGGTCGAGCGTGTCGCCGGGGGCGAGTGCGGTTGCCTCGGCCCCGATCACGACCAGCGCGACGATCTCGCCAGTATCGGCGCGCCGCAGGATCACCCGGTCGCCGCCCGGGGGGGCCGCCGTCTCGCCCGCGTTCTCCACGCGCCAGGACACCGTGACGGGCTTGCCCGCCTGCAATGGGCCCGCGGCGGAAAGGGCCAGGTCGGCAGGGCGGAAATCAGGACGGTCGGCAGTTCCGGAGCGTGCCGGCACCGGGGCGCGCAGCGGTGTTTCCAGGACATTGACCCGCAACGCGTTCGGGTCGGCGAAACGGATCTCTCCCTCCAGAAGAAGGACGTGATCGCCGTCTTCCGAAAGGGTGAAGGCCGCGCGGTGACGGACAAGGCCGTCGGCGAAGACCTCGCGGCCCGTGGGCGAGACCAGCCGCCACGCGGCCTCGGAGTTCAAGCCATCCGGCAGGTCGACTGCGAAGCGCTGGCCCGCCTGTCCCGCGAAGACGAAGGCGCGGGTCAGCGACCCCGGGTCCAGCACCGTCTCGACCGGGTTGCCCGGCGTGATGCGCGGCAGGTCCGCCAGGGACAGCAGCTGGAACGACACCTCGCCCGTCGCGTCGTCGTTGCGCCCGATCGCAAGGGTGTAGTCACCCGGCGTCAGCCACAGCCGCGAGGCGTCGCCCCGATCCGCGTTGAAGCCCTGCCAGTTCGAGACAGCGCGGCCGTCCTTCAGAACGCGCCAGAACAGGTTCCCGTCATTGGTCAGGCTGTCGAAATAGACCTCGCCATCCTGCGCCAGCGTGAAGCTGCGCCGCAATTCGCCCCCGGATGCGGGAAAAGTGGCCTGCACCCGCTCGCCCAGCACCAGGGGCGCGGTTTCGACCCGCCGCTCGCCGATGCGGAAACCGTAGTCCAGCCCGCCGTCCCGCCCGGCGGGCGGGGTGTAGATCAGCCGGTAGCGGCCGGTTTCGGGCAGGCGGAGGGGTGACAGGTCGGTCGGAGCCCGCGACGCGAGCCGCCGGCCATCCGGCGCGATCAGCGTTACACCCGCGCCTGAGGTCGAGGTGGAATGCGTCAGCAGGTCGAACACCAAGTCCTGCCCCGCCTCCCCGTCGAAGGCGAACAGCATCGCGTCGGTCGCCACCGACAACGACACCGCCACGTCCGTATCCAGCGCGATGTCGCGGGCGTTCGGCACCGCCAGGTCCAGCAGGCGGAAGGCGAAGGGCTCATGATCGAACGAGGTGGTGAACCGGAGGTGATAGCTGCCCGCCGGCACATCCATGAACCGCCCGGCCGCGTTGTCGATCCGCGCGCCGGCGATCTCCCGGCCGTTCGTATCGATCAGGCTCCAGAAGATCCGGTTCGACGCGACGAAGCGGCTGTCGAGGAACAGCTGGGTGTCCTGCGGCACCGTGACCGCGAAGGCCTCGACCACGCCGGACTGCCCGAGATCGAGTTGCGCGACCTCGCCCAGGGCGAGCGTTTCGACGCTCGCGTCCTGCAGGCTCACCGTCAGGCTGCGCGGAACGGAGTTGAACGCCCGGCCATCCACCAGAAGGCTGTAACGGCCCGTCTCGCGCGCGGTGAAGGTGGACGAGACCAACGACGTGCCGGAGCCGATCGCGCGCCCCTGCGGATCGAGGATCTGCCAGTTCTGCAAATCCCCGTCGGAGGACAGCAGGATCCGCCGCCGGTCCCCCTCGGCGAGGTCGAACTGGAAGCCCAGCACCCCGTTGGCCGGGTCCAGCGGCACGGTCAGGGGCGTGCCGGGCGCCAACGTCTCGCCCGCGCGCACATCGACAAGGCCGAACCGATACGCCGCGTTGTCATCGAGGGCCGCCACGGACACCTCGTAGCTGCCCGGCCCCAGCAGCAGCGAATCCACGTTGAAACTGCCGGCATTGGTGTTGACCTGATCGGCGCGGCGGTAGGGGTCGGTCACCATCTGGTGCAACCCGCGATCCGAAAGGATCGGGCCGTGCGGCCCCGCGATGGAAACCCGCACCCTGTTGTCGTTCGTCTGCCCGTCCAGCGCGATACGGGTGGGCGCCGTCAGTGTCAGCGTGAACCTGTCCCGGTCGCCGGCGGCCGCCAGCGTGCCCGACACGGTCTCCCCCGGCGCGAGCGCCGCGCCCGTGGGCACATCCTCGGGCCGCGTGCCCGTCTTGCGGATGGCGAAGGCGGCCTCGCGCGGCGCGGGCTGGTTGCCTTGGTAGCCGTAGACGGCGAAAAGGTGCCGCCCGTCCTCGCGCAGCAGGATATCCGACCGATCGGACAGGCTCCCCTGGAGCTGGGTGACAAGGCCCGAGGGGGCGATCAGCGACCAGCCGATATTTCCGTCGGAGGCCAGGCTGTCCATCTCGAGCAGGTCGCCCGCGGCCCCGTCCCACGAAAAGAAGCGCAGCGCATTTCCGGGATCGAGGCTGAACAGTCCCGTGGCCACGTTGTCGACAAGCGGCGTGGCATCGGCCGCATCGCGCAACGCGAAGGCGAAATCGCCGCTGAAGGTGCCTTGGCCGGCGATCACCAGCTCGTAATCGCCCGGCGCCAGGTCGAGCAGCGATGCCGGCAGCGCAGTGTTCCGGAACCCCAGGTCGGGCGACAGGATCTCGCCGCCACGCTCCAGCCGCCAGGTCAGGTTCGGCTCGCTGCTCAGCAGATTGAGGAGGAACCGTTTCGCCTCGGTCAGCGAGAAGCCGTAGCGCACCGAGTCGCGCGGGGCGGCGATGGTGCCCGAGACCACCTCGCCGGGCGTGAGGCCCTGCACGGTCTCCGCCGTCTCGTGCAGCCGGAAGCGCACCTCCCAGCTGTCCGGGGCGTCGGCGGCCCGGTTGTCCAGGGCCAGCAGGTAGCGGCCCGGGATCTTCGCCGTGAACACATGGCCGGTGCGGACATGATCCGTGAACAGGGGCGTGCCGTGCGGATCGACCAGCGTCCAGTATCCCTCGCCCGACTGTTCCAGGCTTTCCAGCACGTAGGTCGCGCCAGCCGCGAGGTCGAAGGCCCGGAACACGGCACCGCCGCCCGAGAGGGTCTCCTCGGTTTCGGGCGCGAGCAGCGAGGCCGCGCCCAGATCGTGCAGGGTAAAGGCATGATCCGGCGCCGCGTTGTTGTCCCCGCGCACCTCCAGCCGGTAATCGCCCGGGGGCAGATCGAAGACCCTGTCGAGGGGCCAGAACGTGCCGAAATCCGCGCTGGCGCGGGTCTGTACCTCTTCACCATCGGGGCCGAGGATGCGCCAGTTCGCGGGCGGGTTGCCCGCCGCATCCATGTAAAGCTGCGTCCGCTCCGTCAGCGTGAAGGCATGTCGCGTGGCCGCAAAGGGCGCGGGCAGGCTGCCGGTGACCTGCGTGCCAAGGCTCAACGCCGTCTCGGCAAGCGGCGCGTCGCGCAGGGCGAAGGCATAGTCGATGGGCCGGCTCTGCCCGGCGGCCGGGTCGATCACCAGCCAGTGCCGCCCGGTGCTGCGGATCTCCAGCAGCACGTCCTGTCCTCCGGTCGAGCTGTTCAGCAAGAGCCGCCCGGAGGGCGCCACCACAGCCAAGACCGGGCTGGGCCAGGTATCGTTTCCGGAGAATGCGTCGAAATCCAGCGCAAGGCGCTGGCCGGCCTCCGCGTCGAACGCCAGAAGGATCCCCGTCTCGCCCGGGTCCAGTTGCCCGGACACGACCTCGTCGGGAACGATCCGCCTCGACGTGTCGAGATGGAGCAACCGGAAGCGCATCCCGCCCGTGTCGTCCGCCGCGCCGCCAACCCTCAGCCGGTAGTCGCCCGGCGGCAGCGGCACCAGCCGGTCGAGAAACGCGCCGTCGATGCGCCGGTTGGCGAATACCGTGCCCTCCGGGCCTTCGAGATCGACGCGCAGGTTCGCCCGGCCGTCGAGGCTTTCCAACAGGTCGAACAGCAGCGTCGCCGGCGCATCGAGGCTGAAACCATAATCGATCACCGCGCCCGGGCTGGCGATCTCGGCCGTTTGCGCCTGCCCGAGGGTCAGGCTCCGGGTCTCGGGCGGCTGAACCGCCAGCGCCAGCGCCACCGTCTCGGCCCGCACCCCGACCTGGCGCACCACCTCCAGCCGGTAGCGCCCGTCCTGCGGCACGGTGACGGCCGAAAGCACGTCGATATCGCCGTTGCGCGACAGAACGACCCGGCCGTCGGGCGCCACGAGACGGAGGGTGAGGTTGAGCGCCCTGCCTGCCGACATCTCCAGGTCGGTCACGTCGAGCGTCAGTCGGTCCCCGCCGCGCAGATCGAGGGCGCGCGTCGCGATGGCGTGGTCGGCGTCCAGCGTCAGGCTCAGCGGATCCGCGATGTCGTGCAGCGGCGGCGGGGTCACGGCTGACAGCCGAACACGGTAACTCTCGGGCTGGATCGCCTCCAGAGCAAGCGACCAGGCGCCGGGCTCCAGCCAGACCGGGGCGGAAACCGGCTGGCCGAACTGCAGCCGCGACGTGGCGAAGGCGCGGCCCGACGGGCCTTCCAGCCGCACCGTGGCCTCGGGCGCCTCGTCCAGCACCTCCAGTTGCACCAGCGTGCGCTGGGTCAGCGTGAAATCGTGCCGGATCACCTGGCCCTGGCGATCCAGCGTTCCGGAGAGCAGATCACCCAATGCGGCGGGCTGCGCGGCGCGGTCGGGCGCGGTGCCCTGGAAGGCGCCCGCGGGCGCGAGCGTGAACGCGTAATCCGGCGTCTGCGTTCCGCGTGGCGTGACCACCAACCAGTGCGGCCCGGCTTCGAGGTCGAGCACCGCCGGCGCGCCGGACGCAGGGAACCGCAGCCGTTCGGAGGCGATCTCGCCATCGCGGTCGCGCAGCGCCCAATCCAGGGCATTGACCGACGAGGAGCCGGACAGTTCGAACCGCCCCGGCGCGGCCAGCGTGAAGGCGTGCACATGGGTCTCGCCCACCGCCGCGAAACCGGCTGTTGCCGTGGTGCCGGTGGTATGGGCGAAGGTCCGGGTCTCGCCGAGCGTTGTCGTGAAGCCGAAGGCGGCCGCGTCGGTGGCGCCCAGCGCGCCCTCCGCCAGCAGGGTATACCGCCCGTCCACCGGCAGGTCGGCGGTCAGCTCTGCGAAGGACGAGGACGCGGCGACCGTGCCGCCCGACGGGTCCAGCAAGGTCCAGCGGCCGCCCGCTTGCGATGCAGCGTCTTCCGCATCCACGAAAAGGGTTTGCCCGGCGCGCCCGTCGATGACGAAGGCGGCGGTCTCGCGGCCCGTGGGCAGATCCGCGCGGGTGGCCACCCCCTCGGCGAGCGGGGTGGCGGCCTCCAGATCGCGCAGCGCGATCTCGTAATCGCCCGTGGCGCCTTCGGCCCCCGATATCGTCAGTTCCCAGGTGCCGCGGAGGAGGTCGAGTTGCGCAGGCTGCGTGCGGCCGGACCCATCGGCCCGGTCGAGCGCCCCCTGCCAGCCGACCCCCTCGGGCCCGCTCAGGCGCCAGTCCAGCTCTGCCCCGCTGAGCGCGTCCAGCGTCACACGCGCCGGATCGGCGAGCGTGATGGCGTAACGGTCTTCCTCTCCCGGGGCGGAGATGGTGCCGGCGATCGGGAACAGGTCGGCCGAGAGCAGCAATCTCGGCTCGAAGGTCTCCATCAGCACGCGGCGAGAGACCGACCCAAGCAGGAACCCACCCATCTCGCCGCGATGCGACTGCACCGCGCGGGATGACGTTACCCCGTCAAATTGCGCCCGGAAAATTCCCCCGTCCGGCGGCGCCATAACCGACACTCCCTGATCGCGCCAAGTCCTGCCACCCAACTCGCTAAAGGTATTCTTGTATCTTCGACATCCCCCGAACCGGGGGGCACATATCGGAAGCGGTCGCAAACTCGGTTCTTGTTTGCACCAATGTTACCCGACTCACTCGGAATCGCATAGCTTCCCCTTTGAGTCCGGCCTCGGGCGGGCCTATGCTTTCGCCATGTCGCGCCACGCCGTCCTGATCACGCTTCTCCTTCTCGCCGCGCCGCTGCGCGCCGAGACGGTGGCAGATTGCCTTGTGACGGCGAAACAGACCGCGCGGGTCGGCGCTGCGGTCAAGGGCGTGATCGCCCGCATCGCGGTGGACCGCGCGGACCGTGTCGTGCAGGGCCAGGTGCTGGCCGAGCTGGAATCTTCCGCCGAGGAACGGCAGATCGCGCTTGCACGGCTGCGCGCCGGAAGCGACATCGCCGAGCGCCTCGCGCAGCGCAAGGCGGAAACGGCGGAACTGAAGGTGGCGCGGTTCTCGCAACTGGGCGACAGCCGGCTGATCTCGCGCACGGAACTGGAAGCGGCCGAGCTGGAGGCACGCATCGCCCGGCTCGAGGAGGAGGAGGCAAGGCTGGCCCGCCGCATCGCCGCCGAGGAGCTCAAGGCGGCCGAGGCCGCGCGCGAGCGCAAGCGCGTGCGCGCGCCGTTCTCCGGCGTTGTGACCGCGCGGATGATGGCCGAGGGCGAACTCTACAACGAACAGGGGCCGATCCTGGTGCTGGCGCGGATCGACCCGCTGCTGGTCGAGGCCTATCTGCCTGCCGAACACCGCGCCGACATCGCCCCCGGCATGGCGGCACGGGTCGCGCTGGAGACCGGCGGCACGGTCACCGCCCGGGTTGACCTCGTGGACCCTGTGCTGGACGCGGCGACCGGCACGTTCGGCCTGCGCCTCGCGCTGCCCAATCCCGACGGCGCGATCCTCGCGGGGCAAAGCTGCAGCTTGCGCCTGGGCAGGACGGCCGACTAAGGCGGGAACGGGGCGCGGGACGGCACCGGCGCGCGAAGAATAGCACCCGGACCAGCCGTTTTCCGTATCCTCGGACGGGGTGATCCCCGTGCCGGACGGTCCATGGCGCTGCGCCGGCCGGCCTCCGTTGCCCGGCCCTGCATCCGCATAGGGCAGGCGCGTCACGCCGGG
>Ga0008833_1000863_pt1 | contig 19796 bp, 9 predicted proteins | sample HotLakConsoUCCLE_FD_62216 | JGI IMG/M metagenome (GOLD analysis project Ga0008833, IMG submission 62216) | Hypersaline microbial mat communities from Hot Lake, Washington, USA - Hot Lake Consortium UCC-LE | ecosystem: Environmental > Aquatic > Non-marine Saline and Alkaline > Hypersaline >... | reverse complement strand
GACCGTGATCTCGGCGATCTCGATTCCCCCTGATACCGACGCGACCGACTACGATTTCGCGCTGATCCCGAGCGCGCGGATCGGTCTGGCAAAGGATGTGCTCGGCACGCCGACCACCAACGCAGACGGCTCGTTCGACACGGTCTTCCGGCTGACGGTCGAGAACTTCAGCCTCGAACCGTTGATCAACATCGAGGTGACGGACGAGTTGCAGGGCGCCGCACCGCTTTTCGGCACCAACGTGGCCGCGACGGACGGAACGCCGGGGCAGTACGCGGTGATCGTCTCCCCGAGCGGCACCTGCGGCGGCAATAATGCAAGCTTCACCGGCGTGGGCGCAGATGTCGTGGCCTCCGGCTTCACGCTGGCTGCGGGCGCGACCTGTACCATCGACTTCACCGTTCGAACCCAGCCGACCGTGCCCTTGCCCCCGATCCTGGCCTCTGGCGGCCGCTACGAGAACCAGGCGGTGGTCACGGGCGAGGGCGGCATTTCGGGCCAGACCCCGGCAACGAACCCGGAACTGAGCGATCTCTCCGACGACGGCACCGAGCCGGACGCTAACGGCGACGGCGACGGCTCCGACGTGGGCGAGAATGACCCGACGCCGGTTATCCCCGACGTGGCCCCCGCGATCGCACTGGTGAAGACGGCGGACACCTCCGCGCTGTCCTCGCCGCCGGTCCCGGGCGAAATCATCACCTACGGGTTCGCCGTGACCAACACCGGCAATGTGAACCTGACCGATGTCACCGTGGCGGAGAACCTGATCGGCGCGACCGTGTCCGGAACCATTGCCCTGCTGGCACCCGGTGCGACAGATAGCGGAACGATAACGGCGACCTACGCGATCACGCAGGCCGATATCGACGCGGGCGAAGTGATCAACTCGGCGACCGTGACCGGCACGGACCCGTTCGATACCGATGTGACGGACGATTCCGGCACCACGACCGGCGATGACGATCCGCTCGTGACGCCGCTCGTGCGGACGCCCGGCATCTCGCTGACCAAGACGGCCTCCGACCCCGGGCCCCAGCCCAGCCCCGGCGATGTCATCACCTACAGTTTCCGGATCGAGAATACCGGCAACGTGACGCTGACCGCTGTGACGGTCACCGATGCGCTCGCGGGGATCGTTCTGACGGGGTCGCCGATCACCCTCGCCCCGGGCGCGGTCGACGACACCACCTACAGCGCGACCTACACGCTGACCGAAGCGGATATCGCCGCCGGAACGCTGGTGAACGACGCCAGCGTCACCGGCACACCGCCCGACGGGCCGGACGTGACCGACACCTCCAGCGTGACCCTGCCTCTGCCCCAGGTGCCCGGACTCGAAGCGACCAAGACGCAGGTCTTCGAGGACAACGGCGACGGACGCGAGGATATCGGCGATACGCTGAACTACACGATCACGGTCGAGAACACCGGCAACATTCCCGTCAGCGGTCTGACGCTGGTCGATACCCTGACCGACCTCGATGGCACCGTGCTGGCCCTGACCACCGGACCGACATTCGACGGCGCGTCGCTCGGCTCGCCCGAAGGCACTCTGGAGCCGGGAGAGATCGCGACCTATCTGGCGACCTACGTGGCCGAGCAAGGTGCGGTGAACTCGGGCGGTGTCGACAACACGGTGACGGCCACCGGCACCCCCGATTTCGGGCCTGATCCGACCGTCAGCGATGTCTCGGACGACGGCATCGATACCGATGGAAACACGGTGGATGACCCAACCGAGTTCCGCTTCAGTCCTTCGGTTATCGACAGCGGTGTCACGCTGGAGAAAACAACGATCTCGAACATCGTACAGCGCGGCGACATCGTGCCTTACGAGATCACGGTGACGAACGAGAACACCTTCCTTGTCGGGCCCGTCGACCTGGTCGATACGTTGCCGCCGGGGTTTCTCTATGTGCCCGACAGCTCCAGCCTGCCCGGCGCAGTCTCGAGCGGACGCCGGATCACCTGGCCGGGGATCACGATTCCTGCGTCCTCTTCGCTCACGGTCACGATCGAGGCGCGCATCCTGAACGGGGCTCGGGCGGGAGACCTCGTGAACACGGTCGAGCTCTTCGACAGCACGACCGGCGAGCCCGTGGCGCCACCCGCGACGGCCACGGTGCGCATGCTGCCCGAGCCGGTCTTCGATTGCGGCGACGTGATAGGCAAGGTCTTCGAGGACCACAACGGCAACGGGCACCAGGACCCCGAAGCGGCGGGGGCGATCACCAATCAGGACTTCTTCGTCGACAAGCTCGGCGGCAAGGTCTCACCCGTAATCTCGCCCCAGGATCTGGCCGAGGACGGTGTGCCGAATGCCCGTCTGGCCACGGTGGACGGCACGATCATCACGACCGACGAAAACGGCCTCTTTTCCGTGCCCTGCGCCATGCTGCCGGAAGATCGCGGATCGAACTTCATCCTGAAGCTGGATGAACGCTCGCTGCCGGCAGGCTACCGCGTGACGACGGAAAACCCCCGGGTGATGCGGCTGACACCGGGCATGATGAGCGAAATCAACTTTGGCGTCGCGCTGGGCCGTGTCGCCCGGATCGACCTCGGACCGGCGGCTTTCCGGGACGGGGAGATGTCGCCGGAGTTGCGCGCGGGCATCGGGCGTCTGTTGCCGCAACTGGCGGACGAGGTCGCGACCCTGCGCCTGTCGTTCTTCGTGCCGGCCTCGGCGGATGAGCGCGAGGTGCGCGCGGCGCGGCAGGCGATGGACAGGGTCGAACGCTACGTGCGGCGCGAGTGGCGCGACATCGGTGAGCGGAGGCTGCTGATCGAGCAGGTCATCCGGCGTGCAGGCCAGTGAGGGGTAAGACCATGACGAAGACCGGTTTCATTGCGCTGGCCCTGAGCACAACGTTCCTGACGAGCGCCTGGGCGCAGTCCACCGTGTCGGTGCCGGTCGGGGCGAATACGGAGGTCGCCGACGGCACACCGGGCGCAGGTTTCGACGATCTGGGCTTCTCGATCTCGATCGATAACGCGCCCGTTGCGGGCGCCGCGCCGCCCCCCTTGACTGACCGCAGCAACGACATCCGGGCCGAACGGGCAAATGTCGCGGTGCGTTACGACGGTCTCGACACCACGCGGCGACTGAACGTCAGCACCGACGAACTCCGTGCGTCCTATCGCGCGGGCGAGACTGTCACCTTCCGGTCTTCGATGAACTATCCGGCCTATGTCACGCGGACCGAGGTGCGCATTCTCGACCGATCCCGGCGCGGCAACCCGGTCGTGGCGACCGTGCCGATCGCGGCGAACGGAACCGCCGACTGGACGATGCCGGGCGATGGGTCGAGCGATTACGCCTATGTGCTGCGCACCTATGACGCGGCGGGACGGTACGACGAGACGCAAGCCCTCGCACTGATGCGGACGGAACGCGCGTTTCCGACCCATGCCACCGCGGGCGCGCCCTTCGTGGCTGCGGGAGAGGGCGAGGACCGGACCCGCATTCGACGAATTCCGGTCAGCGGTGGGATGGTCACCGTGTCCGGCACCGACGCGCGCCCCGGCAGCACGGTTCGGGTAAACGGCGAAGCTGTTCCCGTGGATGCACGCGGGCGCTTTGTGACGACGCGCATCCTACCGGCAGGCGACCGCGTGGTTATCGTAGATATCGACGGCCAGCGCCATCGCCGCGACGTGACCATTCCTTCCTCCGAATGGTTCCGCGTCGGCATCATCGACATCACTGCCGGGTGGCGCGATGACGAGTCGATCGGCGAAGACGAGACCTATGTTGACGGCCGTGCAGCGATCTACGCCAAGGGCAAGACGCAGAGCGGCTGGACGATCACCGGATCGCTGGACACCGGTAATGGACCGATCGAGGATATTTTCGAGCGTCTCAACGACAAGGACCCGCGCCGTGTGATCGAGCGGCTCCGCGAGAACGACGACGATCTCTATCCGACCTATGGCGATGACAGCACCTTTTACGATGATACGCCGAGCCAGGGTCGCGTCTATCTGCGTGTTGAAAACGAGACCACTCGATTCACATGGGGTGACTTCAAGGCCGGGATCAACAACGGCGGCCTGATCTCGAACACGCGCGACCTTTATGGTGCCGAACTGCGCTACCAGGCACCGTCGGTGACCGAACGCGGCGATCCGCGCATTGCCGCACAGATCTACGCGGCCAGCCCCGAAACCGCTGTCCAGCGCGATATCCTGCGTGGCACCGGGGGCTCGGTCTACTTCCTGCGTCGGCAGGACATCACCGGCGGGTCGGTCAACGTGACCATCCAGAACATCGACCCCGATACGGGCCGCGTGGTCAGCAGCACGACGCTCACGGAAGGCGCGGATTTCCGCGTCGACTACCTCCAGGGCGTGCTGATCCTGGCGGGCCCGGTGGGCACCACCACGTCCGATGGCGGATTGGTATCCGATGGCACCAGCACCTTCGACCAGAACCTCGTCGTGCAATACGAATACACACCCGTCGCCGGAACCGGGGATGCCACGGCTTTTGGCGGCCGGGTGGAAGCGTGGGCCACCGACCGCCTGCGCTTCGGTGCGACTCTCATGTCCGAAAGCGCGGGTGCCGACGACCAGGTGATTGGCGGCGCCGATATCCGCTTCCAGCTGTCCGACCAGAGCTATGCGGAGCTTGAGTTCGCGCGCAGCGACGGCCCCGGGATCGCCCGTTCGACCTCGACCGATGGCGGGCTCTCGATCACGACCACGGGCGGCGCCTTGGCCGCAGCGGACGCCTTTCGCTTCGACAGCAGGTTTGCCCTCGAGGACCTCGGTTTTGGACGCCAAGGATTCATCGGGCTCTATGCGGAGCGCAAGGAGGCCGGCTTCTCGACCCTCACCGAGGATATCACCGACGATCAGACCCTGATCGGCATCGAGGGCGAGGTTGCCGCAACCGACCGCCTGACGTTCCGTGGCTACGCCGAAAGCTTCGACAAGGACAATGGCGAGGAAAAGCGCAGCGCCGAGCTCAACGCCTTCTACGACCTCAACGAGAACTGGACGGTTGGTGTCGGAATCGAGGTGCTGGACCAGGTCGTGCCCGGCGACGCGTCGCGTACCGGCGAGCGCGCGGATGCTGCGTTGCGGCTCGATTATCGCGGGTTTGCTGACCTTGATGTCTATGCTTTCGGGCAGGGGACCGTCTCACGATCCGGCGGCCTTTCGCGGAACAATCGCTACGGTGCGGGCTTTGACGCGCAAGTGACTGAAAAACTCAGCGCGTCTGGTGAGATTTCCGACGGTGATCTCGGGGCCGCGGGCGCATTCCGTCTGACCTATGCCCCCACTGCCGATAACGCGTACTATGTCGGCTATGACCTGCAGGCGACGGACGAGACCGGAGCTACGACGTCAAGCGCCGAGAACGGCACGGTGGTTGCGGGCGCGCGCACGCGGCACTCCGACACGGTGACGACCTTCGCCGAGACCAAGACCGATTTGCCATCCTCTCGCCAGTCGATCACCAACGCGTTCGGGGTGAACTACACACCGACCGCCCGCTGGACGGTAGGCGGCACCTACGAGACCGGCATCGTTCGGGACGAGACCAATGGCGATTTCGACCGTGACGCGGTCTCTTTCGGCATCGGCTACGCCAATGAGGATCTGCGCGCCGCCAACCTCAGGATCGAATACCGGACCGAGGACGGCGACGGCATCGCTCAGGACCGCGAAACCTGGGGCCTGACCTTCGGCTATTCCAACAAGGTGAACGAGAACTGGCGCTTCCTTGCCGCGTTTGACGCGCTTTACTCCGACAGCGCGGAAGACGACTTCCGCGATGGGGAATACGCCAAGCTGCGACTAGGCTATGCCTATCGGCCCATCGACAACGAACGGCTTAATCTGTTGTTCGGCTACACCTTCCTGAATGACTTGCCCGGCGAGGATCAGGTCGATGCAAACGGCAATGAGGACGGCCCGCTGCAGCGCAGCCATGTGCTCTCGTTGAATGCGACTTACGATGTCACGGACCGGCTGACTTTCGGCGGCAAGTTGGGCTATCGAAAGTCGGAAGTGGCCGACCGGGGCACCGACGACTTCACGGACAACACCGCCACGCTGGCGATCGCGCGGCTCGACTGGCACGTCGTCCACAAGTGGGACGTCATGGCCGAAGGCCGTTTCCTCCATACCCGTGAGACCGGCACGGATGAAACCGGAGCCCTCATGGCCGTCTATCGCCATGTGGGCAACAATGCGAAGATCGGGCTTGGCTATGAATGGGGCGGTGTCAGCGATGACCTGACCGATCTGTCCTATGACAATCAGGGCGTCTTTCTGAATATCATCGCCAAATTCTGAGCGCGGTGGCGCGGGTTTCGTGGCAAAATCTTGAATGCCAGTTGGGCATAGGTATTTGCGGCTTCAGGATGCGCTTTCGGTCTGCGGCCTCAAGCCCGGTGCATCTAAGCTCAGCGGCCGGGTCACGGTTTCGGACTGAGTCAGGTGTCCGTGCAAATCGTTTTCGCTGACGTCTATTTGCAGCGAACACCAAGAAGGCGATTCCCGCGCTTGCTTACAAGATGCTTACAATCCTCTCTGACCTACGGGTTGTAAGTCGAATACGTGTGAGCACGCAGAGAACAATACATTGATTGTAAATAGAAATTTTGGAGCGGGCGATGAGATTCGAACTCACGACCCTTACCTTGGCAAGGTAATGCTCTACCCCTGAGCTACGCCCGCATCCGTTGGGTGCGAGGGAGATATAAACAGTACCGCCAACCTGCAAGCGAAAAGTGACGGTTGTGCCCCTAGGGTGTCGTACAGAATGCGACATGGCCGTGCCTGCGCGCGGATTTCCGATCATGGCCCCGAGACCGGCGGTGCCCCAAGCAACCGCTCCGACCGCTGAACCGCAAGGAAGCCACCATGAAACACACCGTTCCCGCACTCTGTATTGCGCTTGCCGTCGCCGGCTGTGCCTCCTCGCCGCAACCGTCCGCTCCGACACCCGTCTCGGCAGGCACTCAGGCTGCCGCCGCGCCCGTGCGCATCGTCGACGCGCGTTCTGTCGAGAATTGCCAGTTCCTGAACTCGATCACCCAGTCGCAGTACTCCGGCATGTTGTTCGCCGGCCAGGGGCTGCGCGGTGCCCAGACGAAGGTGCTCGACAGTGCCGCCGCACAAGGGGCGACCCATGTGGTCTGGGGCGACCTCAACGCGGGCGGGGCGATACAGACCGCTACCGGAACCGCCTACCGCTGCGCCTGATCCCGGGGCGTCAGTCCTCGAACTCGATCAGGAGGTCCTTGGCGTCGATCTGCGCCCCCGCCGTGACGTGGACCGCCTTGATCTTGGCGTCCCGTTCGGCGTGCAGCCCCGTCTCCATCTTCATGGCCTCGATTGTGAGGAGGAGGTCGCCCGCCTTCACGTTCGCACCCGCGACCGCCGCCACAGTGGCCACGACACCAGGCATCGGCGCTCCGAGGTGCCTGTCGTTGCCGGTCTCGGCCTTCGGTCGCTGGATGGCGGTGCCCGCGACGCTGCGATCGGGCACCCGGATCACCCTCGGCTGGCCGTTCAGTTCGAAGAACACCCGTGCAAGACCGTCCTCGTGGGTCTCGCCGAGCGCCTGCATGCGGATCTCGAGGGTTACGCCGGGGTCGATCTCGGCGGAAACCTCCTCGCCGGGCTCCATGCCGTAGAAGAAGGTTCTGGTCGGCAGGGTGCGGACGGGTCCGTAGGTCTCGTGCCGTTCGCGGTAATCGAGAAAGACCTTCGGGTACATCAGATAACCCAGAAGGTCCTCGTCATCGATGTCCTTGCCGCCGGTCTTCCCGGAGACTTCCGCGCGGGTCTTTTCCAGGTCTATCGGCTTGGCATGAAGTCCGGGGCGGTCGGTGATCGGCTTTTCGCCCTTGAGCACCTTCTTCTGGATCGCGGCAGGCCAGCCGCCGGGAGGCTGGCCGAGATTTCCCTTCAGCATGTCGACCACGCTCTCGGGAAAACTGACCTCGCGCCCGGGGTCCTCCACGTCGGCCCGTGTGAGGCCCTGGGCGACCATCATCAGCGCCATGTCGCCGACGACCTTCGACGACGGCGTTACCTTCACGATGTCTCCGAACATCCGGTTCACCTCGGCATAGGTCTCGGCGACCTCGTGCCAGCGCTCCTCGAGCCCCAGCGAGCGGGCCTGTGCCTTGAGGTTGGTGAACTGGCCGCCGGGCATCTCGTGAAGATAGACCTCCGAGGCCGGCGATTGCATGCCGCTCTCGAAGGCGGCGTAGAGACCCCGCACCGCCTCCCAGTAATTCGAGATCTCGCGGATCGCCTCGATGTCGAGGCCAGTGTCGCGCTCCGAGCCCGAAAGCGCCTCGACCACCGTGCCGAGCGTCGCCTGCGAGGTGTTGCCGGAAAGTGCGTCCATGGCGCAGTCGACTGCGTCGACCCCGACCTCGGCTGCGGCGAGAATGCTCCCGCTCGCGATGCCGGCCGTATCGTGGGTGTGGAAGTGGATCGGCAGGCCCACCTCGTCCTTGAGCGCGCCGATGAGTGCCCGTGCGGCGGCGGGCTTCATCAGCCCGGCCATGTCCTTCAGCCCCAGCACATGGGCGCCGGCCGCCTCGAGGTCCTTCGCCATCGAGACGTAGTACTTGAGGTCGTACTTGGCGCGGTCGGGATTCCCGAGGTCGCCGGTGTAGCAGATCGTGCCCTCGCAGACCCGGCCCGTCTCGATCACGGCGTCCATGGCGACGCGCATGTTCTCGACCCAGTTCAGGCTGTCGAAGACGCGGAAAACGTCTACCCCGGTTTCCGCGGCCTGCATCACGAAGGCCCTCACGACGTTGTCGGGATAGTTGGTGTAGCCGACCCCGTTGGCCCCCCGCAGCAGCATCTGGGTGAGAATGTTCGGCATCCGCGCGCGCAGGTCGCGCAGGCGCTGCCAGGGGCATTCCTGCAGGAACCGGTAGGCGACATCGAACGTCGCGCCGCCCCAGCATTCCACGCTGAAGAGCCCGGGCAGGTTCGCGGCGTAGGCGGGGGCCACGCGGATCATGTCGATCGAGCGCATCCGCGTTGCGAGAAGCGACTGATGGCCGTCGCGCATCGTCGTGTCGGTGACGAGAACCCGGTCCTGGTCCTTCATCCATTGCGCCAGCGCCTTCGGCCCCTTCTCGTCGAGCAGCGTCTTGGTGCCCGGTGGTGGAGGATCGGCGCGCAGGGCCGGGGGCTTCGGGTCCCGCACATCGTTGCGGGGAAGCGCGCGGCCGATCACCTCGGGGTGCCCGTTCACGGTGATGTCGGCGATGTAGGTGAGAAGCCGCGTCGCCCGGTCGCGCCGCGGCGTGAAGTCGAAAAGCTCCGGCGTCTCGTCGATGAACTTCGTGTGGTACTCGTTGTTGATGAATTTGGGGTGCTTCAGAAGGTTTTCGACGAAGGCGATGTTGGTCGCCACGCCGCGAATGCGGAACTCCCTCAGCGCCCGGTCGATCCGGGCGATGGCGGCCTCGGGGGTCGGTGCCCAGGCGGTGACCTTTTCAAGGAGGCTGTCGTAATAGCGGGTGATGACGGCCCCCGAATAGGCCGTGCCGCCGTCGAGGCGGATGCCCATGCCCGTGGCCGAGCGGTAGGTGGTGATGCGACCGTAATCGGGAATGAAGTTGTTGGTCGGGTCCTCCGTCGTCACCCGGCACTGGATGGCATGACCGTTCAGCAGCACGTCGTATTGCGACGCCACACCGGTCGCTTCGACGAGGGATTTTCCTTCCGCGACGAGGATCTGGGCGCGCACGATGTCGATGCCCGTGACCTCCTCGGTCACGGTGTGTTCGACCTGGATGCGCGGGTTGACCTCGATGAAGTAGAATTCGCCCGAGGCCATATCCATCAGGAACTCGATGGTGCCGGCGCATTCGTAGTTCACGGCTTCGGCGATCTTCCTGCCGAGGGCACAGATTTCCTCGCGCTGGGCAGGCGAGAGATAGGGGGCCGGCGCGCGCTCGACGACCTTCTGGTTCCTGCGCTGCACCGAGCAGTCGCGCTCCCAGAGATGATAGATGTTGCCATGGGCATCGCCGATGATCTGCACTTCGACGTGGCGGGCCCGCTCGATCATCTTCTCGAGGTACCCCTCGCCGTTGCCGAAGGCGGCCTCGGCCTCGCGGCGGCCCTCGCGCACCTTCTCTTCCAGCTCCCCGGGGCCGTAGATCGGCCGCATCCCCCGGCCGCCGCCGCCCCAGGAGGCCTTCAGCATCAGGGGATATCCGACCTCCTCGGCCTGCCTCGCGATCTTCGTCATGTCCTCGCCGAGAACCTCGGTCGCCGGGATGACCGGCACGCCCGCCGCGATCGCCACCCGCCGCGCGCTTGCCTTGTCGCCTAGCGCCCGCATCGTGTCGGCCTTAGGTCCGATGAAGGCGATGCCGGCTTCGGTGCAGGCATCCACGAGGTCGGGGTTTTCCGACAGGAGCCCATAGCCCGGATGGACCGCGTCGGCCCCCGACATTCTCGCCACCCGGACGATCTCTTCGATCGACAGATAGGCCTGCACCGGACCCAGACCCTCGCCGATCTTGTAGGCCTCATCGGCCTTGAACCGGTGGAGCGAGAGCTTGTCCTCCTCGGCGTAGACCGCGACGGTCCGTTTGCCGAGTTCGTTCGCCGCGCGCATCACGCGAATGGCGATCTCGCCGCGATTGGCGATGAGAATCTTCCGGAAATCGGCCATGGACCCGTCCTTTTCGCAGTTGCAGCAATGGTTAGCGGTGGCCCGGGGCGCGGGCAAGACGGTTCTCCGGCAGCCTCAGCCGGCGCGGCGTGTCCGGGCATCTCCGGGCCGCGAGATCCCCATCTGCCCCATGTCGGCCTCGAGCGAGGCGCGCAGGATGTCGAGCACATGCGCCACGCCACGCTCCCCGAAGGCCGCGAGACCGTAATGGGGCGCGCGGCCGACGAAGGTGAAGTCGGCCCCGAGCGCGAAGGCGCGCAATATGTCGGTGCCCGAAGCGATGCCGCTGTCGAAGATGAGCGGCATTTCCGGGCCGACCGCCTCGCGCACGAGCGGCAGCGCGTCGATCGCGGCCGGGGCGGCGTCGAACTGCCGACCGGCGTGGTTCGACACCCAGATCGCATCGGCCCCGAGCGCGGCCATGCCTTTCGCGGCGGCCGGGTCGAGCACACCCTTCACGACGAGCCTGCCCGGCCAGAGGTCGCGCAGGGCCTTCAGATACTCGGCATCGGGCGCGGTCCGGAGGAGGTAGCCGATATGTTCCGTCCCCGACCGGCTGGTGCCGGTGTCGGCATATCTCTCCAGCGTGACGAGCCGCGGAATGCCGCGCGGAAGCCGCGCCAGCGACCATTCGGGGTGAAGCGCGCAGTCGAGAAAGATCCTCGGAGTGATCTTCATCGGGTTGGTGATGCCCGCCCGCCGGAGCCGCTCGCGCCGGCTCGCGACCGGCACGTCGGCGGTGAGGATCAGCGTATTGAACCCGCTGTCCCACGCGCGCTTCAGCATGTCCGCGCGGATCTCCGCGTCCCCCGGGGCATAGAGCTGGAACCAGCCCCTGCCGCCGGTGTGGGGGCCGACCTCCTCGGGCGTCGCCGCCGCCACGGTCGAGAGGCAGTAGGGCACCCGGGCCTTTGTCGCCACCTTCGCGAGCGTCACCTCCGCGCCGGGCCAGATCAGCCCAGACATCCCCACCGGCGCGAACCCGACAGGCAGGCTGTAGCTTTCGCCCATCAACTCGGTTTCGAGCACAGGCGAGACATTGCCGCCCAGAGGCTTCGGCACCAGACGCACCGCGTCGAGGGCCGGGCGGTTGTTCGCTGTCGCCGTATCGTCGCCCGTGCCGCTGTCGAGGTATTCCCAGACGAAGCGCGGCAGCCGCCGGCGCGCGCGGCGCGCGAGGTCGGAGATGGCGGGGTGGGTCATGTCGAGCGTCATCAGGGGGTTATGATGGCCACGGCCCCAGTCGACAAGTCGCCGTTGCCGATTGCAGAACGTAACGCGAACGCAACCTTTCCTTCCGGGCGACGAAGGGTTAGGTTCCCCAGGATGTCGCGCTTCTCCGAAGAAGAGGCCTTCGAGGCCGCCGTCCCGCTTTCGCAGCGCGCCAGCCCGATGGGGGCTGCGCGCTACCTCGCAGGGCTGAACCCGCCGCAGCGCGAGGCGGTCGAGGCGCTGGAAGGCCCCGTGCTGATGCTCGCGGGCGCGGGAACCGGCAAGACCAAGGCGCTGATGGCCCGAGTTGCCCATCTTGTGACTACTCACACCGCGCGGCCCAATGAGATTCTTGCGGTGACCTTCACCAATAAGGCCGCGCGAGAGATGAAGGAGAGACTTGGAAAAACCCCTTTCGATCTGCGCGAGCCGATTAGATGGATGGGGACTTTTCATTCACTGTCGGTGAAAATTCTTCGCCGGCACGCCGAACTCGTCGGCCTGAAGACGAACTTCACCATCCTCGACACCGACGATCAGGTGCGGCTTCTGAAGCAGCTCGTCGCGGCGGCCGACATCGACGAGAAGCGCTGGCCCGCGCGCCAGCTCGCCCACATCATCGACAACTGGAAGAACCGCGCCTGGACGCCGGATAAGGTGCCGGCAGCCGAGGCCAATGCCTTCAACCAGCGAGGGGTCGAGCTCTACGCCGCCTACCAGGAGCGGCTCAGAACCCTCAACGCCGTCGATTTCGGCGACCTTCTCCTGCACGTTCTGACGATCTTCCGCACCCACGAGGACGTGCTGAAGCAATATCAGCGCTGGTTCCGCTACATTCTGGTCGACGAGTATCAGGACACGAACGTCGCGCAGTATCTCTGGCTGCGCCTCCTTGCGGGCGGGCACAGGAACATCTGCTGCGTGGGCGACGACGACCAGTCGATCTACGGCTGGCGCGGGGCGGAGGTGGGCAACATCCTGCGCTTCGAGAAGGATTTTCCGGGGGCCAAGGTCATTCGCCTCGAACAGAACTACCGCTCGACCCCGCATATCCTCGCCGCCGCCTCCGGCGTGATCGCGGCGAATAAGGACAGGCTCGGCAAGACCCTATTCACCGATGCGACCGGGGGCGAGAAGGTCCGCCTCATCGGCCATTGGGACGGCGAGGAGGAGGCACGCTGGATCGGCGAGGAAATCGAGGCGATGCAGCGCGGCACCCGCGGTCTCGATCCCATGAGCCTCGACGGCATGGCCATTCTCGTGCGCGCCTCGCACCAGATGCGCGCCTTCGAGGACCGCTTTCTCACCATCGGCCTGCCCTACCGCGTGATCGGCGGCCCCCGCTTCTACGAGCGGATGGAAATCCGCGACGCGATGGCCTATTTCCGCCTCGCCGTTTCGCCGGATGACGATCTCGCCTTCGAACGTATCGTCAACACCCCCAAGCGCGGCCTCGGCGACAGGGCCCAGCAGAAGATCCAGATCGCGGCGCGGTCGAACGGCGTGAGCCTCGTCGAGGGCGCGCGCATCCTCCTCGCGGCCAGGGGCCTTTCGGGAAAGGGGGCGACGGAGCTTCAGGCGCTCGTCGACGGCATCGCCCGCTGGCACGCGGAGGTGCGCCGGGGTTGCAGCCACATCGAGCTGGCCGAGCGCATTCTCGACGAAAGCGGCTATACCGGGCACTGGCAGAACGACAAGACACCCGAGGCGCCGGGCCGGCTCGAGAACCTCAAGGAACTCGTCCGCGCCCTCGAGGGCTTCGAGAACCTGCAGGGCTTTCTCGAACATGTCTCGCTCATCATGGACAACGAGGCCGACGCCGGCGAAGAGAAGGTCTCTATCATGACGCTTCACGCAGCCAAGGGCCTCGAGTTTCCGGCGGTGTTCCTGCCGGGCTGGGAGGACGGACTCTTTCCCTCGCAGCGGTCGATGGACGAGACGGGCCTCAAGGGCCTCGAGGAGGAACGTCGGCTGGCATATGTCGGAATCACCCGCGCCGAGGAGCTCTGCACGATCTCGTTTGCCGCGAACCGGCAGGTCTACGGGCAATGGCAGAGCCAGATGCCCTCGCGCTTCATCGACGAACTGCCGGCAAGCCATGTCGATGTGCTGACCGCGCCCGGCCTCTACGGTGGCGGGATGGGCGCTGCCGGAATGGGTGGCGCCTTCGGGGCTGGCTCCGACATCGCCGACCGTGCTGCCCGGGCGGACGTCTACAACTCGCCGGGCTGGAGGCGGCTTCAGACGCGACAGGAGCCGCGGCTCTCGCAGCCGCGTGAGAGCCGGAACATGGTCATCGACCTCGATGCGGTCTCGGCGTTCGAGGAAGGCGACCGGGTGTTCCACGACAAGTTCGGTTACGGCGAGGTCGTCGGCGTCGAGGGCGACAAGCTCGCCATCGAGTTCGACAAGGCGGGATCGAAGAAGGTCGTCGCGAAGTTCATCCGCCCGGCCGACGATGCGGGTGACGTGCCGTTCTGAGGCAGGTCTGGAGCGTCTTTGGCGGATGCCGGGCGAGGTGGTCGACGAGTTTCGCCGGCGGCGCAAGGACTATCCCCAAGGACAAGAACTGCCTTTGGCCCGGCCAGGAGTCGCTGGGCGGACAGCGCATGTAGAGACCGGGGCTGGAAGAAAATGCGGCGACGCCAGGGAGGAGGAAGGCGCCGCCGCTCTTAACAGGGACCCAGGGAGGAGGAAGGGTCACCTGAACTCGTGCAAGACAATCTCGTCTCGCGTTGAATGTAGAATAGGGTCTTGCTGCAAATGCGAAAAGGCGTAGCTGTGCAATGCTGCTATGCGGCAAGTGCATGAGTCGCGTCACTTTTTTGTTATGTTGGATTCAGTTGGCGGGATGTCGCAGGGAAACTCGAACAATGTCCGCCTAAGTTGACAGCAAGTCCGGCGCGACATGCGGCAGGGGAATGAACGATGACGATTTCACGCGAGGATGTGCTTGACAGGCTTCGAACGGTGGGAACCGGCAGTGGCGGCGATCTTGTCGGACGCGACTTCGTCCGCGCGCTCGTCGTGGGCGACGATTCGGTGAGTTTCGTCATCGAAGCGCCGGATGCGGAAACCGCGCGGGCGCTCGAACCCGCCCGTGCCGCTGCCGAAGCCGCGGTGCTTGCCCTCGAGGGGGTTTCGAAGGTCACCGCGGTTCTGACCGCGCCGGCACCTTCGGCGACGGCGCCGCCGGCTTCCCCGGCGGGCGCGCCGCCGTCTCTGAAGATCGGCCGACACCCCGAACCACAAAGGAGCGGGCCGCAGAGGATCGCCGGGGTCGACCGCATTCTCGCGGTCGGGTCGGGCAAGGGCGGGGTCGGAAAGTCCACCGTGAGTTCGAACCTCGCGGTCGCACTCGCGAGGCAGGGACGCCGCGTCGGTTTGCTCGACGCCGATATCTACGGGCCGTCCCAGCCGCGGATGATGGGCATCAACAAGCGTCCCGCGAGCCCCGATGGCAAGACGATCATCCCGCTGCACGCCCACGGCGTGACCCTCATGTCCATCGGCTTCATGCTGCCCGAGGAAAAGGCGGTGGTCTGGCGCGGGCCGATGCTCATGGGCGCGCTCCAGCAGATGCTGGGGCAGGTCGAGTGGGGCGAGCTTGACGTGCTGATCGTCGACCTGCCCCCCGGAACCGGCGATGTGGCGATGACTCTCTGCCAGAGATCGGACGTCACCGGCGCTATCGTCGTTTCCACGCCGCAGGACGTGGCGCTGCTCGACGCGCGCAAGGCCATCGACATGTTCAATACCCTGGGCACCCCGATCCTCGGGCTGATCGAGAACATGTCGACCTACGTCTGCCCGAAATGCGGACATGAGGAGCACATTTTCGGTTACGGCGGCGTCAAGGACGAGGCCGAGCGCATGGGGGTGCCGCTTCTGGGCGAGATCCCGCTCGCGCTCGACGTTCGGGTCGCGGGCGACGCGGGCCGGCCTGTGGCGCTCGGCGAGGGCCCGGTGGCCGATGCCTACGCCCGGCTCGCTGCAGGACTCGTCGGCCGCGGGATGGCCTGACGCGCTTTCTGGGAAATCATGGGAGAATGACGAATCACCGGTGGGCCTCTTGCCGACCAAGGGCTGATTCCGGGTAGAAGCTTGCCTGAGAACGCGTCATTTCCTTCAGCTCGGCCAGATTTCATGGGAATTATTGGGAAGAGCACGATTTTCTCCATAATACAACATATTGATATGCATTGACGGATTCTTCCTAGATCTGCCGCTCATTGAGCCGGAAACTGCACAAGCTCTTGTTCTTGACGGGCATCCGGAACCAGATCTTGCGTCGAGCGTTGAAATTTTTTGTTGCGACCCATGAAATCCCAAGCTATCCCTTGATGCATCGGAGAGCAGGGACGGGGCACCAAGACCCCAACCAGACCAGAGCAGGTTTCATACAGGCACCCATCTCCGAAACGACGAGATCCGGCGCGCGAGCGAGCAGACATCCCCCCAGGTGGCGCGCGCAGTCGGACCTTCCCGGAAACGGGACGAGGGCGGCGGATTGAGCAGTGGCAGCAGCTCAATCCGCCGTTTTCACTTCCGGCGGGGCCCGAGCCCGTTTTGTACAAACCGTACAGGGCGCAGAGGGTCATCGGACAAAACGGACAGATTTTCGGGGGGCGAAACAGAGGGGCCACGGGGACAGTGGTTCGCAGGTTCAGAGGCGAGTTCCACCAGAAGGTGGATGGCAAGGGTCGCGTGTCGATCCCCGCCTCCTTCCGCCGCGTCCTCGAGGCCGGCGACCCGAGCTGGACCCCCGACAACGACCCCGAGATCATCATCGTCTACGGCGACCACCGCCGGAAGTTCCTCGAGTGCTACACGGTGGATGCCGCCAACGAGGTCGACGCCAAGATCGAGCGGTTGCCGCGCGGATCGATCGAGCGGCGCATGCTCGAAACCCTCTTCAACGGTCAGTCGCTCGCGACGACGATCGACAGCACCGGACGGATCGTCCTGCCCCAGAAGCTGCGCGACAAGATCGGCATCCCGCTCGGGTCCGACGCCTACATGATCGCCACCGGCGACACCTTCCAGATCTGGAAGCCCGAGACCTACGAGGCGGTCGAGGCCGCGCGCACCGAAGCCTGGCTGGAAGAGCAGGGCGAGGAATTCGACATTCTCACGCTGCTCGAACAGGGCCGGGAATGATGGCGGCGGCCGTGCGCACCGACGACGACAGCCCCCATGTTCCCGTTCTGCTTGGCCCGCTTCTGGATGCCGTGGCGCCGGTCGCGGGGCGCTGGGTGGACGGCACGCTCGGCGCGGGCGGCTACGCCCGGGGGCTTCTCGAGGCCGGCGCAGGCCTCGTCATCGGCATCGACCGCGACCCGGTCGCGCTTTCGATGGCGGAAGACTGGGGCGCGGACTACGGCGAGAGGTTTCGCGCGGTCGAGGGCAATTTCGCGGACCTCGACGTGCTGGCGGGCCAGCCGGTGGACGGCGTCACCCTCGATCTCGGCGTCTCCTCGATGCAGCTCGACGACCGGGCGCGGGGCTTCTCCTTCATGGGCGAGGGGCCGCTCGACATGCGCATGGGGGCGTCCGGCCCGACCGCGGCCGACCTCGTGAACACGCTGTCCGAACAGGAGCTTGCGGACGTGCTCTACTACTTCGGCGAGGAGCGCGCCTCGCGGCGGATCGCGCGTGCCATCGTCGCCGCGCGCACCGAGGCGCCCGTCGAGACGACCACCCGGCTTTCGGAGATCGTGACCTCCTGCCTGCCGCGCGCCAAGCCCGGCCAGTCGCACCCCGCGACGCGGAGTTTCCAGGCGATCCGCATTGCGGTGAACGACGAGTTCGGGGCGCTGGTGGCCGGGCTCGAGGCCGCCGAGCGGGCGCTGAAGCCCGGAGGGCAACTTGCGGTGGTGACGTTTCATTCGCTCGAGGACCGGGTGGTCAAGCGCTTCCTGCAGGCCCGCTCGGGCGGTTTCGGACGCGGAAGCCGCCATGGCCCGGAGGTCGCCGCCGAGGCGCCGCGTTTCGAGGTGAAGGGCAAGGCGAGGGGGGCCGACGCCGCCGAACTCGCGGCGAACCCGCGGGCGCGCTCGGCCCGGCTCAGGGTGGCCACGCGCACCGAGGCGCCGGCCGGACCGGTCGACCGGGGCGCGCTGGGATTGCCGAAAATGCTGTCAATCGAGGGGTTTGAAACATGAGGGCGCTCTTCTACATCACCTCGCTCCTGGCCGTGCTGGGCCTCGCGATCTGGGCCTATCAGGAGAATTACCGGACACAGGCGAGCCTGCGCGAGGTCGAGCGGCTGTCGGCGGAGATCGCCGACCTGCGCGAGACGCTGAGCGTGCTCAATGCCGAATGGGCCTATCTCAACCGGCCCGAGCGTCTGACCGAACTCGTCGACATGAATTTCGACCGGCTGGGGCTCCTGCCGCTCCGGCCCGACCATTTCGGCCGGATCGACCAGGTGAGCTTCCCCGCGCCCGACTACCTGCCGGTGCTGCGGGCCTGGGACGTGGCCGGGGCCGGAGCAGCAACCGATGAGGCGGCACGATGATGCGCCGTCCGCTCCGCCCGCTCGCCCGCATTCTCCAGGCCCGCGCCAAGGGCGAGAACCCCGACACGATCGAGCGCGAGAACCTGCGCGCCCGTCACGAGGCCGAGCGCGACCGGCTGCGCGCCCAGGCCGAAGGCCGACTTCTCGTGCTCGCGGTGTTCTTTCTCTGCGGCTTCGCGCTGGTCGGTCTCAGGATGGGCCATCTCGCGGGCTCCGAGCCCGAGGAGCCGAGGGCGGCCACGACCACGGCGAAGATCCTCGCCGCGCGGGCCGATATCGTCGACCGCAAGGGCCGGATTCTCGCGACGAACCTCACGACGCATTCGCTCTACGCCCAGCCGCCGCAGATGATCGACAAGGAGAGGGCCGCGCGGGAACTGGCGCGGATCTTTCCCGATCTCGACGCCGACGAGCTTCATGCGGAATTCACCGGGGCGCGGAAATTCATCTGGATCAAGCGGCGGATTTCTCCCGAGCAGCAGCAGGCGGTGCACGACATCGGCGACCCTGGCCTCAGGTTCGGGCCGCGCGAGATGCGGCTCTATCCCAACGGCAGGCTCGCCGCCCACGTGCTCGGCGGCGCGAAGTTCGGCCGCGAGGGTGTCCGCTCGGCGGAGGTCGTGGGACGGGCCGGCGTGGAAAAGGCGTTCGACGCCGAATTGCGCGACCCCGGCCGCGCGCGCGAGCCACTGCGGCTCTCGCTCGACCTCACGGTGCAGGCCGCCGTGGAGCGGGTGCTGGCGGGCGGCATGCGGCTGATGAACGCCAAGGCCGCGAGTGCGATCCTGATGGATGTCGAGACGGGCGAGGTCGTGTCGCTGGTGAGCCTGCCCGATTTCGACCCCAACGAGCGCCCGACCGGCGGGCCGAAGGACGACCGCAGCCCGCTTTTCAACCATGCCGTGCAGGGCGTCTACGAGCTTGGCTCGACCTTCAAGATATTCACCGCCGCCCAGGCGCTCGAGGAGGGGCTCGTCACCCCCTCGACGATCATGGACACCGAGGGGCCGATGACCTGGGGTCGCTACAGGATTCGCGATTTCCGCGATCACGGCGACGAGATGAGCGTCGAGGACGTGATCGTGAAGTCGTCGAACATCGGCACCGCGCGCATGGCGCTGATGATCGGGGGCGAGCGCCAGCAGGCGTTCTTCAAGCGGCTGGGGCTTTTCGAGACGACGGCGCTCGAGATGCCCGAGGCCGGCACCGCGCGGCCGCTTTTGCCGCCGCGCTGGTCGGATATCGTGACGATGACGGCGAGCTACGGCCATGGCATTTCGGCGAGCCCGATGCACCTTGCCGCCGCCTATGCGACGATCGCGAACGGCGGACGCAAGGTGGAGCCGACGCTACTGGTGCGCGAGACGAGCGCGCCCGGCGAGCAGG
>Ga0008833_1000861_pt1 | contig 19861 bp, 11 predicted proteins | sample HotLakConsoUCCLE_FD_62216 | JGI IMG/M metagenome (GOLD analysis project Ga0008833, IMG submission 62216) | Hypersaline microbial mat communities from Hot Lake, Washington, USA - Hot Lake Consortium UCC-LE | ecosystem: Environmental > Aquatic > Non-marine Saline and Alkaline > Hypersaline >... | reverse complement strand
ACGATGCGGTCGATGCCCGCCGCGCAGCCGCCGTGCGGCGGGGCGCCGTAGCGGAACGCCGTCGACAGCCCCGGAAACCGCGCCTCGACCTCGCCGGGGGGGTAGCCCGCCACCTCGAAGGCCCGGTGCATGATCTCGGGCTTGTGGTTGCGGATCGCCCCGGACACGATTTCGTAGCCGTTGCACGCGAGGTCGTACTGGAAGCCCAGCACATCGAGCGGGTCGCCTTCGAGGGCCTTAAGCCCGCCCTGGGGCATCGAGAACGGGTTGTGCGAGAAGTCGACCGCACCCGTCTCGGGGTCTTTCTCGTACATCGGGAAGTCGACGACCCAGGCGAAGGCGAACCGGTCGGTCTCGGTGAGGCCCAGTTCCTCGCCGATCACGTTCCGCGCCCGCCCCGCGACGCCCTCGAAACTGTCGGGCCGTCCGCCGAGGAAGAAGGCGGCGTCGCCCTTGCCGAGGCCCAGCTGCCGGCGGATCGCCTCGGTGCGCTCGGGGCCGATGTTCTTGGCCAGGGGGCCTGCCGCTTCCACGCCACCCCCCTCGGCGTCGCGCCAGAAGATGTACCCCATCCCCGGCAGGCCCTCCTTCTGGGCATAGGCGTTCATCCGGTCGCAGAACTTGCGGCTGCCGCCGCCCTGCGCGGGAATGGCGCGGACCTCGGTGCCGTCCTGTTCGAGCAGTTTCGCGAAGATCGCGAAGCCCGAGCCCCGGAAGTGCTCGGAGACCACCTCCATCTTGATCGGGTTCCTGAGGTCGGGCTTGTCGGTGCCGTACCACAGCATCGCGTCGCGGTAGGCGATGCGGGGCCACACGGCATCGACCTTGTGGCCGCCGCCGAATTCCTCGAACACGCCCTGGATCACCGGCTGGATCGTGGTGAACACGTCCTCCTGCTCGACGAAGCTCATCTCCATGTCGAGCTGGTAGAAATCGGTGGGCGAGCGGTCGGCGCGCGGGTCCTCGTCGCGGAAGCAGGGGGCGATCTGGAAGTACCTGTCGAAGCCCGAGACCATGAGCAGTTGCTTGAAGATCTGCGGCGCCTGGGGCAGCGCGTAGAAGCGCCCCCGGTGCAGGCGCGAGGGCACGAGAAAGTCGCGCGCGCCCTCGGGCGAGGAGGCGGTGATGATCGGCGTCTGGTATTCGCGAAAGCCGATGTCCCACATCCGCCGGCGGATGCTCGCGACCACGTCCGAGCGCAGCGCCATCTTCTCCTGCATCGCCTCGCGGCGCAGGTCGAGATAGCGGTACCTCAGACGGGTCTCCTCGGGGTATTCCTGATCGCCGAACACCATCAGCGGCAATTCGTCCGCCGCGCCGAGCACTTCCATGTCGCGAATGAAGACCTCGATCTCGCCGGTGGGGATCTTCGGGTTCACGAGTTCGGGGTCGCGCTTCTTCACCGTCCCGTCGATGCGGATGCACCATTCCGAGCGCACCTTCTCGACCTCGGCGAACACCGGGCTGTCGGGGTCGGCGAGCACCTGGGTCACCCCGTAGTGGTCGCGCAGGTCGATGAAGAGAAGGCCGCCGTGGTCGCGCACACGGTGCACCCAGCCCGAAAGCCTGACGGTCTCGCCCGCGTTCGCAGCCGTCAGACCGGCGCAGGTGTGGCTTCGGTAGGGGTGCATGGGCGGCTCCGGGGGGTCTGGCGAAAGTCGGGCCGATACACCGCGCCCGGCGTGGGAAGTCAAGGCGGGAGGATAGACCGCGACCGCACGGCCCACGTGCGGCTCCTGTCCCTCGGTTCGCGGGACTCCACCGATGATTTTCGCAACGCTATGGAACTCTTGCCCGAAAAGTCGCGTTTTGCCAAAATGCCGCAGTCCGGTGCCCCGCGTCACCGCTGCGGACGCACCGAGGCCCGGCCATTTCAGGACGGCGCCGGTGGCGCAGAGGGGGTGGATATGCTGGAGCTTCTGTTCGACAGGGCGGTCGATCAATCCGTTCGCAAGGGCTCGCTGACCGTGACCCTGCCCGATGGACGCACCCGCCGTTACGGCGACGGGACGAAGCCGGAGGTCGCGGTCAGGATCACCGACACCGACACGCTCCGGCGGATCGTGATGCGGCCCGAACTCGCGCTGGGCGAAGCCTACACGGACGGCTCCCTCATCATCGAGAACGACGACCTTTACGGCCTGCTCACCCTCGGCACCCGGAACGTCGCGGCGGGAAACCGCCCCAGGATCCAGAAGGCGATGCGGAAGGTCCACAAGCTTCGCGGGTGGCTCGCGCAGATGAACACCGCCGCCAAGGCGCGCCGCAACGTCGCGCACCATTACGACCTCTCGGGCGGGCTCTACGACCTCTTTCTGGACAGCGACAGGCAGTATTCCTGCGCCTATTTCGCCCGTCCCGACATGAGTCTCGAAGAGGCCCAGGCGGCCAAGAAGGCGCATATCGCCCGCAAGCTTCTCATCGAACCCGACATGAAGGTGCTCGACATCGGCTGCGGCTGGGGCGGCATGGCGCTTACGCTGGCGCGCGACTACGGCGCGCGGGTGGTCGGCGTGACGCTCTCGCAGGAACAGCTCAGGATCGCCCGCGCCCGAGCCGAGGCCGAGGGTCTGGAAAGCCGCGTCGATTTCCGTCTGATGGATTATCGCGACGTGTCCGAGAGCTTCGACCGCGTGGTTTCGGTCGGCATGTTCGAGCATGTCGGCCAGCCGCATTTCCGGGACTATTTCCGCAACGTGCATGACCGGCTGAGGCCCGACGGGGTCGCGCTCATCCACACCATCGGGCGCACCGACCCGCCGAGCATCACCAGCCCGTGGATCGACAAGTACATCTTCCCCGGCGGCTACATTCCCTCGATGTCGGAGGCCATGGCGGCGGTCGAGAAGGAAGACCTCTACCCCTGCGACGTCGAGGTCTGGCGGCTGCACTACGCCGAGACGCTGCGGCACTGGCACGACCGCTTCACCGCCCGGCGCGACGAGGCGGTCGCCCTCTACGACGAGCGCTTCTTCCGGATGTGGCGCTACTACCTCGTCGCCGCGGAGCTGACGTTCCGATACAACCGCCAGTGCGTCTTCCAGTTCCAGCTCGCCCACGACCAGGAGGCGGTGCCGCTGACGCGGGACTATCTCTATCCGGCCGACCGCGAGGCGCAGCGGATGGCGGCGGAGTAGCACTTTTGAACGAAGCGGGGCCGGCTGGTTTCAGGAGGACCTCAGTTCGATGACAGACGCAGTGTCAGGTACACTTCGGCCAAATCGACCGGTCCCTCCGTGTCGCGCCAGGAATAGGCATCATATCGCCCGGTGAACTCCACCGCCCATTTCTCACGCATCAGGACCCGGTAACCGCCGGCGAGAGCTGCACGCACCAGCGCCTCGTCGGGAACCGCGCCGGCGTGGCTGCGCAACGCGACAACCTGGTCCCGGTCGATAAATGCGCTTCGCAACAGCACATCGTAGACGAGAACCTTGCCCGAATAGCCAACCGAAAGGTCGGTAAGCACGCGGCCGCCGTCGCGACGAAGCTGCGAAGTCAGCGTGTCGGACGCCGTGTTGAAGACTGCCGTGCCAATGCCCATACCGCCGGCTACGATGACCGCCAGCGCCGTGCCCGGCCGCCGCAGATGCGCCGCCACGATCGCAGACGCGGCGACGGCGACGAACAGGTAGAGCGACCATATCTGGTGTGCGCCGGCGAGGCCCGTCGGGGCCGACGCCGCCCACAGGAAAGACGCCGCGAGCCCGGCCAACGTCGACGCGCCCAACAAGCGGATGCGTCCGGCCGATCCGACTACAAGCTCCTTTAGAAGCACGGCCCCCAGCACCGATACGAATGGCAACAGGGGAAGAAAGTACCGCATGTTCGAACTCATGCCACCATGCCAGGCGTTGATCGCGAACGGGAAACTGAAGATCGCGACGAATATCAGAACAATGACGTTAGACCGGGCTCGTTCGCGCCAGAAGCCGGGTTGCGTCAGTAGAAACAGAAGTCCGAGCCAGGGCAGGCTCTGCGCCAGAGCCTTCTTTGCCAGACCCCAGAACAGGGTTGTGCCGTCGGGCATCGGGACGATTCCGGCAGGCGCGCTGTAGGTGCTCCTCGCATCGACCATCAGACGGAAGCCCCCGACCACGTAGTCGGCGGCAATCGACCGGAGGGGCGGCACTGCCGAAAGCGCGGCAAGACCTGCCACGCCCCCGAACGCGATCAGCACCGGCCATGACCGGCGGGGTGGATACATCCGGAACATCCCGAGCAAGAGCAGGACCAGAAGCCCGACACCTGCGAAAGGAAGATAGACCTCAATGTTCGTCAGCCCCGATTTTCCACCGTAGGACAACGGATTGAAGGTGCCGAACTTCTGCTGGTTGACCAGTCCGAGGATCAGCACGGACGGCAGGATACCAAGCGCGCCTCCCGCCATGAGCCGCAATGGGGCCACCGCGAATAGGACGGACAGGATGGCGAAGACAGGCAACAAAAGGACGTTGTCGAGACGAAACAGCATTCCCGCACCGAGGATAAGTCCTGAAAGCGCGGCGGGCAGAACGGTGCCGCGTTTGTCATCCATTGCGTCGAGAAACAGAGAAAAACTCAGCACAATGGTCCAGACCGACACCATATGCGGCCAGTAGACGAAGGCGTATTCGAGCGTGAAGGTCCCGAAGAGGTAAAGCAGACAGGCCCCGAGCGCGGCGGCAGGGTCTCCGAACAAGCGCAGCGCCAGTCCCCTCGTGGCGAATAGTGCGCCGGCCGTCGCCAGCGCGTTGAGAACGATAATGCTCCGTTCGCCGAAAAGCGACAGGAACGGCGCCCAGACGAATGTGGTGCCTGGGGGATACTGAGATGTGAGCCCGCCGGGTCCGAGCGACAGGAGGTTCGTCCACAAGAGGTCGTCCGACTGCACAAGGTCCAGTCCGTTTTGCAGAATCAGGCTGCCGGTCAACCGGAACGTATCTGCCGCGAAGAGATAAATGGCCTCGTCGATTATGAAGAAGCCAAGTCGCGCGTGGAAAAGCGAGAACAGCAGAAGACCTGCCCCGATCGCAAATAATGCCGCCGTGCTGTGCCTCGCCATTCCACCGCTCGCTCTAAACTTCATCGGAGGATTGGTCTTCGAATGTGGTGATATTTGGGCCCAATTCGGTGAATGTTCGTAAATGCGGAACAATCGCCGCTTCGACCATCACGAGGCCTGACGTTCCAACCGCGCGACCTCGCTAACCATTCCTCGACGATGCTGAGCGATCTGTTCGTTGAGCTGCCGCGCGCGGATTTCGGTGAGAAGGGTCCGGTTCGCTGCGATGAGGTCCGCGATGATCCCCCCGACGAAAAGGATCGCCGCGGAGGCGATCAGCGTCGCGCCAATTACAAGCGACTGAACGTGCCCGGAACCGTCTCCGCTCGCATATTGGTAAAGGAACCGCAAGAAGAGCGCAGCGCCCGGTATGAACAGCAGTGCCGACGTGATGGAGAACGCGCGAAATGGACGATAGAGGACAGCGATTCGGAAGATCGTCACCGCGGATCGCATGATGTAATGCAGCGTCGAGCGCATGAGTCGGCTCTTGCGCGTCGGCGGATTGACGCCGACGGGAACCGAAATAACCGGAATGTTGAGATACCCGGCCTGAATGATGGTCTCGAGTGTATAGGTATAACGGTTGAAGACGAAGAGCCGGACAGCGGCGGATCTGTGGATCGCCCGGAACCCGCTCGGTGCATCGGCCACGTCGAGCCCGCTGGCTTTTCGCACCACCCAGCTACCCAGCCACTGAAGCATGCGCTTGACCGGCGAGAAATGAGCGATACTGCCGATCGGACGGGCGCCGATTGCGAGCTGGGCTTCTCCGGAGAGGATCGGCCGCGTCAGGCTTTCGATGAAATCCGCCTTGTACTGGTTGTCACCATCGGTATTGACCACCACGTCGGCGCCAAGACAGAGGGCGGTCTCGAGGCCCGACATGTATGCGGCGGCGAGGCCCTGATTGTGAGGCAGTGAATGAATGTGATCGACACCGCATTCATGCGCCACTTCGACGGTTCTGTCGGTGGAACCGTCGTCGATGACGAGGAACTCAACGCTGCTGAACCCGCGCACCTTCCTAGGAAGACATGCGAGCGTTTCGGCCAGCGTCGCCTCCTCATTGTAGCACGGAATTTGTATGATGAGCTTCATGGAGTCCCCGACTGACGGTTCATCTAGTGTTCGCGCCCGAAGGTGGCGACAATGGGGCGGCAGGATGGCATTTTGCTCCGAACCGGGGCCAAACTACCGCCACAAAAGAAGCGGAAGACGGTTCATCCGGAATGGACAGCCTGATGAATACTCCAACCTCCACTACCGAGTTCGACGCTGCGCATGCAGCCACGTCTGCATGCGCAAACACCCGACCAGGATTGCTCTTCGTGTCACGCAAATGGTCGCCGTCGATCGGAGGAATGGAGACATATTCCTTGAAGCTGAGCGCAGAATTGAGGAAGTACGCCTGCGTCGAGCGCAAGGTTCTGCCCGGAAGGCCTGATGGCGGATCGCCCGGCGTCGGAGCCGTCCTTCGCTTCGGCTTCGAGGCCGCCTGCAAAATCGCTATCCGCAGAACTCCGGCGGAAATTGTCCATATCGCTGACATGGCAAGCTGGCCCCTCGCCGTGGTCGCACGACTACGTTCACGCCGCACGAAGGTGGCGCTTTCCGCCCACGGAACCGACGTCGCGTTTCCGGATCGAAACGGCGTGTTGCCATTCCTTTACGGTCTTTACATGCGCCTAGGCGGCCACCTCGCCCGCAATTGTCATGTCCTTGCCAACTCCCAGGCGACGGAAACCAAGGTTCGGGCATTCGGCTTCCGCTCAACCGAAGTCATCCCTCTCGCAACTGACCTGCGAAGCGCGCTGGACCTCCGCTCCCGCGAGGAGGGCGAAAGAAGTGTCCTATTCGCGGGGCGATTGCTACCCCGCAAAGGGTGTCGCTGGTTCATCGAGAACGTGCTGCCAAACCTCCCGGCCGACGTGTACCTCGACGTTGCGGGCACGATCTGGGATGAACGGGAGAAGGATGCTCTCGCTTCATCTCGCGTCCGTTTCCTCGGCGCTCTCGATTGGGAGGAACTTCGGCTTGCATACGCGAACGCCGATTGCGTTGTGGTCCCGAATATTCCGATTGGCCCTTCGGACTTCGAGGGGTTCGGTCTCGTGGCGGTGGAAGCCGCGGCGGCGGGTGGCGTCGTATTGGCAGCAGCTCACACTGGACTCGAGGACGCGGTGCTGCACGGCTTGACAGGAATGAAGCTCCAACCCGGCGACGCCCCCGCATGGGTGGCGGCTTTAAACGATGTTCTCGACTGGCCGGATGACAGGCGCCATGCGTTTCTAGAACGATCTGTCGAGGCGGCTCGAAGGCATTATTCTTGGGAGAGAGTCGGCCGCAGCACCTTTATCGCCTACGGTCACACGTCGTGAGTTCGGCGTTTTACTGAGGGCGGCACGCTATAGGCTCAGAAATTGAGGGCGTTAACTCGGATGCGGCTTCCTTCCAGCACACATATATTCGCAGGTCCCGTCGCGCGCGGGGCGACGATCAGCCTCGTCATCCGCGTTACCGGGATTGGGATCGTGATGATACAGGCGATCCTGACTGCACGTCTTCTTGGTCCCGAGGGTTACGGCACTATTGCATTCCTCCTGTCGCTCTCGAGCATCTTCGCGACCATTGTACTTCTTGGGACCGAGTCGCTTGCCGTGCGCGAAGTCGCGCGGCTGCTCACCCAGAATGACTGGCCCGGACTCAAGGGGTTTCTCGGAACAACCCGGCTCGCGGTGATCGCCGCAGGTTTGATCGGCGCGATTTTGTGGGTTGTCATCGCAGTCTTCGTTCTTCCAGAACGACGCAATGGAGCTTGGATCGACTACGCAGTGTTCGCGGCATTGATTTTCCCGCTGATAGCCTTGAACCTCCAGACGCAGGCGGTACTCCGTGGCTACGGCTTGGTCGCTATCTCGCAAATTCCACAGGTGATATTGCGCCCATTTGTCTTGGTCGCTTTTCTGAGCATGGCTTGGATATCCTCGTGGCAGATCGGACCAGGCACATATTTGAGCGCAGTATTCCTCGCCAATCTCATTGCGCTCAGTCTAAGTTTGTTCGTGCTTCATTCTACCACCACGATGCTCCGCGAGGTTGCTGCCGAAACCCCGCGCATTGGGATGCTCGCTCAAGCTGCAACGCCCTTCATGATGATCGGCTTGCTCGGTGTGCTTCTTGGCGAGATCAACACCCTCATGTTGATGTGGTGGGGAAATGCGGAACAGACGGGACTTTTCCAGCCACTCGCCCGCATCACCCCGCTACTCATGCTTTCCATGCAGGCAATTTCCGTGCGCTACGCACCTCGCATTACTGAACTCTGGACGGCGGGCGAAACCACGCGACTCACGGACGTGACCAGAAAGGTCACTCTGACCACGACCGGGTTCACCGCACTCTCTGCGGCGGCGCTTCTCTTTCTCGCCGAACCCGTTCTGGGTCTGTTCGGCCGGGAGTTCACAGTGAACGCCCACGCGCTCTGGTGGCTCGCCGGAGCGCAGGTGGTGAATGCGGCGTGCGGGCCGGCGGGTCTCTTGCTGACGATGTCCGGTCATGCCAGCCGGGCAGTGGGACCGCAGGTTCTGGGGCTTGCGGTCAACCTGGCACTCGGTGCATTGCTCATTCCGGAGCGGGGGGCCGAGGGGGCCGCCATAGCCATGGCAGGGGGGATTACAGCTTGGAACCTCGCCACGTTGGCACAAGTAATTCGTTTGGTTGGGTTCAATCCGTCACTATTTAGAACGGCTTTCGGTCCAAACAATGTCCAATAGGCGTTTCCCTAATCTCTTCATTGCTGGAGCACCAAAGTGCGGGACGACGTCGCTTGCCTATTACCTGGGGCAGCATGACAATATCTTTGCACCTGCCGTTAAGGAGCCAATGTACTTTGGATCCGACCTCGCAATGAAAGCACCTCGTATCAGGCAGGAAGACTACATGTCGCTTTACAAGAATTGGAAGAGGGAGAAGTATTCGCTTGATGCAACACCAGCCTATCTTGTCTCAAGCTGCGCAGCGCAGGAAATACGCGATGCATCACCACAATCGAAAATTATTATATGTGTCAGAAATCCTGTGGATGCTGTGGTTTCTGCTTTCCATCACAACAAGTACAGACTGAGTGAAAACGCCAAGTCGATTGAGGAAGCACTCGATCGGGAGGCTGGCAGGAAGCTGGCAGGACAGGCGCCGAGATTTGGCACCCTCCAAACACTACTCTACACGGAACTCTTTTCATATTCAACGACAATCCCCCGATTTGCTTCGGCGTTTGGAGATCACAGTATCAGTATCGTTGTTCTTGACGACTTGAGCGCCAATCCGACCAAGGTTTTTGAAGAACTGTCAACCTGGCTCGGTATCGAGAGTGATTGCACTGCTGATTTTACATATCACGTTCAAAATAGTGGCGCAAAGGCTCGATTCAATATTCTTAATCAGCTTTCAATTCATCCACCACCGTGGGTTGGATTGATATCCCAACCGCTGCTCTCAAAGGAGGCTCGCAGGAGAATCCGCCAGACCATCCAGGATTTCAATCGTGTTCGGCAATCAGCTCCCACCCTACGCTCTGAAACGCGAGCGCGTCTCGAAAGGGCGTTCGCGGGAGATGTGGAATGGCTCTCGCGATATCTCAACCGCGACCTGACGCATTGGTTGGATAGCAATGAACCAGGCTGATCGTTCGCTCCGAGTCGCGCATCTAGCATTGACGGCACTTCCTCGCACAGTCGGCGGCTTGGAAATTGTTGTCGACAATCTGATCCGCCAACAGTTGGCTGCGGGCCATGAACCAGTCCTTGTCACCCGTTGGGCCCAGGCACGAGCGGCGCGCGGTTCGGGGTTACCCTATCGCGTCCTCGGATTGCCGCCCAACCCGAACCCGCGGCCGATTCCCAATCGCGATGTTGGCCCGCGCTGGCCGACGGCAGCAGGAATTGCCTGGCACCAATTGCGGCACCGCTTCGATGTCTGGCACGTACACGGGATTTACCCGACGGGCTGGATGGCGCAGGGTGTTCTTGACATGGTCGGGGCGCCACTCGTCCTCACAGCGCATGGTTCGGACATAGAAACCGATATCGACAGCGGCCATGGCTTCCGCCTTGATGTGCGCAACGACCGAAGAGCCCGACAGGTCATGGCGAAAGCGAGATATTTGACGGCCATCTCTTCAGTAATTGAACGGCACTATGAGGAGGCCGGAGTTTCCCGCGAGAAGATCACCCGTATTGCCAACGGAGTGAACCTGGAGAGCTTCCAGGCACTGAATGTCGATCCGTTGGCGGTTCGAAGAAGACACGGGCTGCCCTTGACCGGTAAAATGATCCTGAGTGTTGGATCTGATCGCCCTGCGAAAGGGCATCGGTACATTCCCGAAACACTTGCACGTTTGCGCGCTCGCGGACACGATGTTGTCTGGGTCATTCTGGGAGGCGGGCCGGCGACGATGGCACCGCTCGCTGAGCGCGCCGGAGTTTCTGACCACCTCTTCGTCATTCCGCCGATCGGCAACGCTTGCCCACGCAGCGGATCTTTTCCCAGCGAAGATGTCATCGCGATGTATCGTTCCGCCGATCTTTTCGTGATGCCCTCGCTGAGCGAAGGGTTCGGCATGGCGGCAATTGAGGCGATGGCCGCAGGTCTACCGGTGATCGCGAGCGAGGTTGGTGGGCTTCCCAGCTTTATCACCCATGGCGTGAACGGCCTGCTCGTTCCGCCTCGAGATGTTGAAGCCCTGCAGCATGCGGTAGAAGGGATCCTTTTATCGCCGGATGGCGGAGCGAAACTGGCGATTTCGGCTCAAGCTACCGCTGCAGACCATGATTGGAGCAAAATTTCGGGTGAGTATGTTGAACTTTATCTGCGTGCGACGCGTGGGGTGGCGAAGTGACGCCTCGCCTCTCCGTCATCATGGCCGTCCGAAACGGCGCGGAGCACCTCGAGGAAGCGGTTGCGAGCATCCTCGGCCAGTCGTTTCGCGATTTCGAGTTCCTGATCGTCGATGACGGCTCGGATGACGCGACACCCGAGATGCTCGCGCAGCTGGCGAAAGGCGACCATCGCATCGAGATCATCCGCAACGATGTGAGTCTCGGCCCCTACCCGAGCGCCAACCGCGCCCTCGAGATCGCCCGCGCGCCGCTCATCGCGCGCATGGACGCCGATGACATCTCAGCACCTGAACGGCTTGCCCGCCAGGTTGCCTTCCTCGAAGCCCGTCCCGACCACATGGTTGTAAGCTCCAGCTACCGTGCAATCGATGGCAGCGGACGGACACTCTATGTGAAACGCAAGCCTGCCGACGATTATTGCGTCAAATGGTGGCTGCGGTTCAGAATGTGCCTTGAGCATCCGGCGACCTGCTTCCGCGCCTTATTGCCCGACGGGTCTCGAGTGAAATATGATGAGAGCCACAGCGTCGCTCAGGATTACGAACTGTTTTCCCGGCTGGCACAGGTCGGAAAGATGGCGGTGCTTCCGGAGGTATTGTTCAGCTATCGGGTCCACGACAAGAACATCACTGCGACTCGGAAGGCCGAGCAGAAATCCAATGTTCTGAAGATCGCGACCGCAAATCAGCACCGCGCATTCGATACCGCTACCGTCGATGCGCTCGCACCACTCATGCGAAGCTTCATGTTGCAAGCACCAGCGGAATGCTCAGCGCTTCGCCCGGCGGTTGATGCGCTAACCCGAATGTGCAGAGCAGAAATCGCAATCAACCCCGAAAGGCAGACCTGGATCAGGCGTCAATCGGCGGAAGTCCTTGCTCATTCACTTCTCTTGAATGGCGGCGGAATACGCGACCCAAAATTTCTCCTAGCATTCTGCTTCACAGCGAGGCGTTTCATTCCCGCTTTGATGATGCGAAGCCTTGAGAACAAGAACGTTCTCCCGAGAATCTTGGAGAGCTACCCCCGGGTTGGCTGAACCGTCGGGGTGCCTAACCTGCCTACGACGTATCGGCGCGCGCCAATCTCCGCGCCCTTCGCAGGCAGCCCAAGCTCCAGATCACGCTCCCGACTAGGACACCCGGTGTCAGGAAGAGCGTCAATACGAATGGCCTTGGGCCAGCGGCAAACCCGCGCCGAAACACCAATAGCGCCTTGGGCAGGCAAAGCACGATCGCAAGCGGCGGGTGGCGAACCAGGAAACTGCCGGGCATCCTCCTCTCGGTGCGGACCTCGGCGAATGCCTCGCCCAGCGCGAATTGATGCCGACTAAATGCGTCGAAACCAGAATTGTTGTAATGACGAACAACAGCCAAGGGGCAAAATATTTGGGTGAGCCCCGCCTCCCGCAGTTCAGAGAAGAGTGTCGTGTCCTCTCCTCCGCGCAGGTATTCCCGGAATCCGCCAACGGCCCGGAAGTCCGCGGCATGCACGGCCATGTTGCAAGAGGCTCCACCGGTCTGAGGCCGCTGTGGGCGCCATGGCGCCTGCTCGCTGAATTCAAGAAGCCAGTTTGTCATGCCCCAATAGCCGCCACGGCGCGCCATGCCGACCGCTCCAACCACGACTCTCCTCCGGTCAGGCTCGAACGACCCCACGAGATTCGCAAGCCAGTCCGGCTCAGGCCGTGTATCCGCATCGCAGAATGCCAGAATCTCTTCCCGCGCCGCTGCCGCGCCCCTGTTTCGCGCTGCACCTGCGAAGAGCCGTTCTGGTTCATGCAAGACGGTCAACTCGGGGTAGCTCTTGCCCAACGCACTCGATGGTTGGTTCGCCCCACTGTGGCTCACGATGACCTCCTTCGGTGCAAGTGTGCCGTGTCTGATTGCGGCAACTACTTCCGGAAGGTGGGGGCAATGCGCGTATGCCGGTATGATCACCGAAATCGAGGTAGACCTATCGGACATATGGAACCGCGTCAGGAATTTGAAGGTCAGTCGTCGGCATCGGCATGACGGCAACATGATGAAGCATCGCGACCGTGGCAACCGGTGTTGCTGGAAGGAGTCTCCAAGTCAACTCCGACGACACGGTCACCCCGCCGATCTTGCTCTGCGAGAACTGGTGTGTCCAGCACTTCCCCCCTCCCGCACCGGCCCACGTGATCACCCCCCGCAACGGAGAAGGCCCCCTTGCCCCTGCCGGCCCCATCCCTATAACCCGCGAGGATTTGCGCACCAGGGGGACGGGATGCCGAGACGCACCGACATCGGCTCGATCATGATCATCGGCGCGGGGCCCATCGTCATCGGGCAGGCCTGCGAATTCGATTATTCGGGCGCCCAGGCCTGCAAGGCGCTCCGCGAGGAGGGTTACCGCGTCATCCTCGTCAACTCGAACCCCGCCACGATCATGACCGACCCGGGGCTCGCCGACGCGACCTACATCGAGCCGATCACGCCCGAGATCGTCGCGAAGATCATCGAGAAGGAGCGTCCCGACGCGCTCCTGCCCACCATGGGCGGGCAGACCGGCCTCAACACCTCGCTCGCCCTCGAGGAAATGGGGGTGCTCGAGAAATTCGGCGTCGAGATGATCGGCGCCAAGCGCGCCGCCATCGAGATGGCCGAGGACCGCAAGCTCTTCCGCGAGGCGATGGACCGGATCGGGCTGGAGAACCCCAAGGCCACGATCGTCGCCGCCCCGAAGCTCGCGAGCGGGCGCCACGACATCGCCAAGGGGCTCGAGGGCGCTCTCGCCGCGCTCGAATTCGTCGGCCTGCCGGCGATCATCCGCCCGGCCTACACCCTCGGCGGCACCGGCGGCGGCGTCGCCTACAACCGGGAGGATTACTTCGAGATGTGCCGGCGCGGCCTCGAAGCCTCCCCGGTCGCGCAGATCCTCATCGACGAGAGCCTTCTGGGGTGGAAGGAATTCGAGATGGAGGTGGTGCGCGACAAGGCCGACAACGCCATCATCGTCTGCGCCATCGAGAACGTCGACCCGATGGGGGTGCACACGGGCGACTCGATCACCGTCGCCCCCGCCCTCACGCTGACGGACAAGGAATACCAGATCATGCGCAACGGCTCGATCGCCGTGTTGCGCGAGATCGGTGTCGAGACCGGGGGGTCGAATGTGCAATGGGCGATCAACCCCGCAGACGGGCGGATGATCGTGATCGAGATGAACCCGCGCGTCTCGCGGTCCTCGGCGCTGGCGTCGAAGGCCACCGGCTTTCCGATCGCCAAGATCGCGGCGAAACTCGCCGTGGGCTACACGCTCGACGAGCTTGACAACGACATCACCGGCGTGACGCCCGCGAGCTTCGAGCCGTCGATCGACTATGTCGTGACGAAGATCCCGCGTTTCGCCTTCGAGAAGTTTCCCGGCGCCGAGCCGCACCTGACGACGGCGATGAAGTCGGTGGGCGAGGCCATGGCCATCGGCCGGAGCTTCCACGAGTCGCTCCAGAAGGCGCTCGCGTCGATGGAGACGGGGCTCACCGGGCTCGACGAGATCGAGATACCGGGGCTTCAGGGCACGCCCGCCACGGGAACGACCCAGGACCTCTCGCCCGATGCCCGCGCCGCGATCACCGCCGCCCTCTCGAAGCAGACCCCGGACCGGTTGCGCGTCATCGCCCAGGCCATGCGCGAAGGGCTCACCGACGACGACATCAACGCGGTCACCGCCTACGACCCGTGGTTTCTCGCCCGGATCCGGGAGATCGTCGAGGCCGAGGCGCGCATCCGCAAGGACGGCCTGCCGCTCAACGCGGAAGGTCTGCGCGCGCTGAAATCGATGGGCTTCACCGACGCGAGGCTCGGCACCCTCACCGGCCGCGACGAGGACCAGGTGCGCCGGGCGCGGGAGAACCTCGGCGTCTCCGCCGTCTTCAAGCGCATCGACACCTGCGCGGCCGAGTTCGAGGCCCAGACCCCCTACATGTACTCGACCTACGAAGCCCCCGCGATGGGCGATGTCGAGGACGAGGCCCGGCCGACGGGGGCGAAGAAGGTCGTCATTCTCGGCGGGGGGCCGAACCGCATCGGCCAGGGCATCGAGTTCGACTATTGCTGCTGTCACGCCTGCTTCGCGCTCACCGAGGCGGGGTTCGAGACGATCATGGTCAACTGCAACCCCGAGACCGTGAGCACCGATTACGACACCTCCGACAGGCTCTATTTCGAGCCGCTCACCTTCGAGCACGTGATGGAGATCCTCCGCGTCGAACAATCGGCGGGCACGCTTCTCGGCGTCATCGTCCAGTTCGGCGGCCAGACGCCCCTGAAGATCGCGGGCGCGCTGGACGCCGCCGGCATCCCGATCCTCGGCACGACGCCCGACGCCATCGACCGCGCCGAGGACCGCGAGCGCTTCCAGGCGCTCGTCGAGAAGCTGGGTCTGAAGCAGCCGAAGAACGCCATCGCGAAATCCGAGGCCGCCGCGCTCGCCGCCGCCGAGGCCATCGGCTATCCGCTGGTGATCCGCCCGTCCTACGTCCTCGGCGGGCGCGCGATGGAAATCGTCCGCGACACGGCCCATCTCGAACGCTACATCCGCGAGGCCGTGGTCGTGTCCGGCAAGTCGCCGGTCCTGCTCGACAGCTACCTCGCGGGCGCCACCGAGGTCGATGTCGACGCGCTGTCGGACGGACGCGAGGTGCATGTCGCCGGCATCATGCAGCATATCGAGGAGGCGGGCGTGCATTCGGGCGATTCAGCCTGCTCGCTGCCGCCCTACTCGCTCTCGCCCGAGATCGTCGACGCACTCGAGGCCCAGACGAAGGCGCTCGCCCTCGAACTCGGCGTCGTCGGCCTCATGAACGTCCAGTTCGCGGTGAAGCCCGACGCCGGTGGCCGGGACGAGATCTACCTCATCGAGGTCAACCCCCGCGCGTCGCGCACCGTGCCCTTCGTCGCCAAGGCCGTGGGCTCGCCCATCGCCGCCATCGCCGCCCGCGTCATGGCCGGCGAGCCGCTGTCGAATTTCGACCTCGTCGACCCCCGCATCGAGGGTTTCGCGGTCAAGGAGGCGGTGCTGCCCTTCGCCCGGTTCCCCGGCGTCGACACGCTTCTCGGCCCCGAGATGCGCTCCACCGGCGAGGTCATGGGGTCGGACACGAGCTTCCACCGCGCCTTCCTCAAGGCCCAGCTCGGCGCGGGCACGGTGCTGCCCCGGTCGGGCACGGTGTTCTTCTCGATCAAGGACGCCGACAAGACCCCGCTGCTTGTCGAAGCGGCCCGTGCGCTCCGCGACCTCGGCCTCGACATTCTCGCCACCCGCGGCACCGCGGCCTTCCTCACGGAAAACGGCATCGAGAGCCGTGTGGTCAACAAGGCCTACGAGGGCGGCCGCACCATCGTCGACGTGATGAAGGACGGCGAGGTGCAACTGGTGATGAACACCACCGAAGGGGCGCAGGCGGTGGAAGACTCGCGCTCTATGCGGAACGTCGCCCTGATGGACAAGATCCCCTATTTCACGACCGCCGCCGGCGCCCATGCGGCCGCTTTCGCGATGAAGGCGGCCCGGGACGGGGAGATCGGGGTGAGGGCCTTGCAGGAGAGGTAGCGCTGCGCGGTCGGCGAGCTTCCCCGCCATCGCCCGGACGTCATCGCCAGGGAGGCGGCGCGAAAAGGCGCTCTCCTTCCGCCTTTCGACATGTCCTCCCGCGCCCGATGGCTGCCGGGGGCCGCCCCTCGCGATCGGGTGAGGGCCCGGTGCGGGCCGCCCGCGGGGTCGGTCGCAGCGTGGCGACGGGTGGCGCGCGAAAGACACGCGCGCTATGGCAATTCCGGAACCGATGCGCCATTCCACGGGGAACCGGACAGCGGCCGGTGCAACGAAGGGCTTTACAGAGTGTCACCGAGCGGTGACCCTGCACCATTAAGCGAGAGATATCGCACCCGGCGGATCGAGCCGCCGGAAACCTGAAGGGAGACTACCATGATCAGACGAAACCTGCTGCTGGCCGCCTCGGCCATCGCCCTCTTGCCCGCCATGGAGGCCCGCGCACAGTCGGGCGAACTCGTGCTTTACTGCTCGGTCAACGAGGACTGGTGCCGGGTGATGGCCGAGGCGTTCAGCCGCGAGACCGGCATCAACGTGCTGATGACCCGCGCCTCATCGGGCGAGACCTACGCCAAGATCAAGGCCGAGGAAGGCCAGCCGCGCGGTGACGTGTGGTGGGGCGGCACCGGCGACCCGCACCTGCAGGCCGCCCAGGAAGGGCTGACGGAGGAATACCGCTCGCCCATGCTCGACGAGTTGCAGGACTGGGCCGTGCGCCAGGCCGAGACCTCGGGCTACCGTACCGTCGGCATCTACGCCGGCGCGCTCGGCTTCGGCTACAACAGCGAGCTCGTCGACGACCCCGCGCCGGCCTGCTGGGCCGACCTGCTCGACCCGCGCTTCGAGGATGACATCCAGGTCGCCAACCCGAACTCGTCGGGCACCTCCTACACGATGCTCGCGACCATGGTGCAGCTCATGGGCGAGGAAGAGGCGTTCGAGTATCTCACCGAACTTCACGGCAACATCAGCCAGTACACCCAGTCGGGCAGCGCCCCGATCCGCGCGGCGGCGACCGGCGAGACCGCCGTCGGCATCGTCTTCCAGCACGACGCGGTGGCCCAGACCGTGCAAGGCGCGCCCGTCGTGACGGTCGCCCCCTGCGAGGGCACCGGCTACGAGGTCGGCTCGATGTCGCTCGTCGCGGGCGGGCCGAACCCCGACAACGCGAAGATCTGGTACGACTGGGCGCTGACGCCGGCCGCGCAGGAAACCGGGGCCATGGCCGGCAGCTACCAGGTGCCGTCGAACACGAACGCGGAAACGCCGCCCGAAGCGCCCCGGCTCGAGGACGTCAAGCTCATCGACTACGACTTCGCCACCTACGGCTCGAGCGAGACCCGCACGCGCCTGCTTGAGCGCTGGGACGCGGAGATCGGCTCGCTGCCCCAGTGACGGCGGCCCGCACCATCGACCGGGCCAGCTTCGGCTGGCTCGGTCTTCTGCTCATCTCCGCGCTGGCCCTGCCGTGGTACGCGGTGGGCGGCCTCGGCGCCTCGGCGCTCACGCTGGGGATCGCGGACCGGCCCTGGCTCCTGCCGGTGGCCGGCATCGCCCTCGCGCTCGCCGCCCTCGCCGCCACGACCCGCGACTGGCGGCGGCACGCAGCGCTTCTGCCGCTGGCCGTCGCGGGGCTCGCGGCGCTTCTCCTGCAGGCCTTCGGCATCGGCCTGAACGGCCCCGCCCTGCCGGTCGTCGGCGAGCTTTTCCCCACCGCCGAGGCCGGCCAGACGGGTCTGGGCGCGGGCGGCTTCCTCACCGGTTTCGCGCTTCTCGGGCTCATCTCGGACGGGCTGGCCGCGCGCGGCTTCTGCCGGGGCGAACGCTTCGCCTCGGCCTGCGTCATCGTCATCGTCGCCCTCCTGTCGCTCTTCGTGTTCTTCCCGATCCTGAAGCTCGGCGCGGCCGCCTTCACCGACGACACGGGCGCGCTCGCCCTCGGACAATTCGTCGAACGCGTGACCGCGCCGAACCTCTGGGGACTCGCCTGCTTCACCTCGCGCCTGAGTTGCGGCGTGGTGATCAACACCCTCCAGCTCGGCCTGCTCTCGGCCACGTGCGCCACGGCTCTCGGCCTTGCCCTCGCGCTTCTCGTCGCGCGCACCGATTTCCGCTTCAAGCGGGCGCTTCGGGCGCTCTCGATCCTGCCGATCATCACCCCGCCCTTCGTCGTCGGCGTGGCGATCATCGTGCTCTTCGGGCGCTCGGGCGTGTTGACGCAGTTCGGGGCGGAGCTTTTCGACGTGCGCCCGGGCCGCTGGGTCTACGGCCTGACCGGCATCCTGATGGCGCAGGTGCTGGCGTTCACGCCGGTGACCTTCCTCGTGCTGCTCGGCACGCTCGAGGCGATCAACCCGACGCTCGAGGAAGCCTCGAAGACCCTCGGCGCGCGGCCGCTGAAGACCTTCAGCACCGTGACATGGCCGCTCCTGCGGCCCGGCATCGCGGCGGCGTTTCTTCTCGCCTTCATCGAGAGCCTCGCCGATTTCGGCAACCCCATCGTGCTCGGCGGCGGCTACGACGTGCTGTCGACGAAGATCTTCTTCGCCGTCGTCGGCGCGCGCTACGACCTCGGCAACGCCGCCACGCTGGCGATGATCCTTCTGGCGCTCACGCTGATCGCGTTCTGGGCGCAGACCCGCTGGCTCGGCCGGGCGAACTACGTCACCGTCACCGGCAAGTCGGACGCCGGGCTCGTGGCGCCCGTGCCGCCGATGCTGAAGCTCGCCGCCGTCGCCGTCGTCCTCCCGTTCGCGGCCTTCACCATCGCGGTCTATTCCATCGTGCTGCTCGGCGGCTTCGTCACCGACATCGGCCGGATGGAGCTCAGCCCCACCTTCGGCCATATCTGGACGGCGTTCTCCTTCGAACTCGGCGCCGAGGGCCTGCGCCTCTACGGCTCGGCCTGGGACTCGATGATCACCACGCTCTGGGTCTCGGCCCTTTCGGCCCCCCTGACCATGGCGATCGGCATTCTCACCGCCTGGCTCGTCGCCCGGCAGGACTTCGCGGGCCGGCGCGCCTTCGAGTTCGGCACCATGCTGTCCTTCGCCATTCCGGGCACGGTGGTCGGCGTCTCCTACGTCGCGGCCTTCAACGTGCCGCCCGTGGACATCACCGGGACCATGATCATCCTCGTGATCAGCTTCGTCTTCCGCAACATGCCCGTGGGCATGCGCGCGGGCATGGCGGCCCTCGCGCAGATCGACCGCAGCATGGAGGAGGCGAGCCAGACCATGGGGGCGGGCGGCGCGCAGACCCTCGGCCGCGTGGTGCTGCCGCTCATCCGCCCGGCGATCTTCACCGCCCTCGTCTATGCCTTCGTCACCGCGATGACGGC
>Ga0008833_1000850_pt1 | contig 20149 bp, 15 predicted proteins | sample HotLakConsoUCCLE_FD_62216 | JGI IMG/M metagenome (GOLD analysis project Ga0008833, IMG submission 62216) | Hypersaline microbial mat communities from Hot Lake, Washington, USA - Hot Lake Consortium UCC-LE | ecosystem: Environmental > Aquatic > Non-marine Saline and Alkaline > Hypersaline >... | reverse complement strand
CGGAACGGTGAAGATTGACGGCGTCGATATCGCCGGTCTCGACGACGCGGGCCGCGCGCGGCTCCGCCGCGAACGGCTCGCGGTGGTGTTCCAGCAGTTCAACCTCATTCCCTCGCTCGACGTCGCCGCCAACATCGCTTTCCAGGCGAGGCTCGCCGGGCGCTTCGAGCCGGACTGGACGGCGGCCCTGACCGAACGGCTGGGCCTTGCGCCGCATACGGCGAAATACCCCGAAGAGCTTTCGGGCGGCCAGCAGCAGCGCGTCGCCATCGCCCGCGCGCTCGCCCCGCGCCCCTCGCTGGTGCTCGCCGACGAGCCCACCGGCAACCTCGACGAAGCGACCGGCGACCGGGTGCTCGACCTCATGCTCGAGCTGGTCGCAGAGACCCGCGCGGCCCTTCTGCTCGTCACCCATTCGCGCCGGCTCGCGGTGCGGGCGGGAGCCGAGGCGCATCTCTCCCACGGGGCGCTGGCGTGATCCGCGCCGCCTTCGCCGCGCTCGTTTCACACTGGCGCCGCCGCCCGGGCCAGTTCGTCACGCTGGTTCTCGGTCTCGCGCTGGCCACCGCCCTCTGGACGGGCGTGCAGGCGATCAACGCCGAGGCGCGGGCGTCCTACGCCGCCGCAGCGAACGCCCTCGGCGACGGGGCGGAGGAATTCGTCCATGAGGGCCGACCCTTCACCACCGCCGAATTCGTGACCCTGCGCCGCGCGGGCTGGCGCGTCTCCCCGGTGCTCGACGGCTGGCTCGCCGCCGAACGCGGACGGGTGCGCCTCATCGGCCTCGACCCGCTCACGGCACCGCCGGGCACGCAGGCCGCCGAGGTCGCCATCGAGGAGCCGCTCGACTTTCTCACCGGGACGGGCCAGATCCTCGCCGCCCCCGGCACCGCCGAACGGCTTGGCGACCGGGAGACACCGGTCGTCGCCACCGAGGGCCTCGCCCCGGGCCTTGCTTTCACCGACATCGGCGTCGCCCAGCGGCTCACGGGGCGGACAGACGAGATCGACCGAATGCTCCTCCACCCGGTCCAGCCCATGGGCCTGCCCGACCCGGCCAATCTCGTCGACGGTCTCGAACGGCGCACACCGGCCACCGCCGAAGACCTCGCCCGGCTCACCGACAGCTTCCATCTCAACCTCACCGCCTTCGGGTTTCTGTCGTTCGCGGTGGGTCTCTTCATCGTCCACGGTGCGATCGGGCTCGCCTTCGAGCAGCGCCGGACGGTGTTCCGCACCCTGCGCATCCTCGGCCTGCCGATGCGCGCGCTCATCGGCCTTCTCGTCGCCGAACTGCTGGCCATAGCCCTCGTCGCGGGCGTGCTGGGCGTCGTCCTCGGTTATCTCATCGCCGCCGCCCTCCTGCCCGACGTCGCGGCGACGCTCAGGGGCCTTTACGGCGCAACGGTGGAAGGCACGCTCTCGATCGCGCCGGTCTGGTGGGCGCTGGGGCTCTTCATCGCCGTTCTCGGCACGGCGGTCGCCGCGACCGGTGCGCTCTGGAAGGTCGCCCGCCTGCCGCTTCTCGCCCCCGCCCGCCCCCGCGCATGGGCGCGGGCCTCCGGGACGACGACACGTCTTCAACTCGCCGGGGCGGGCGTGCTCGGTCTCGTCGCCCTCGGCGCGGGGCTGGTCGGGGGCGGCCTCGTCGCGGGCTTCATCCTGCTCGGCGCGCTTCTGCTCGCCGCCGCCCTCGCGCTGCCCGCCGTCCTGTCCGCCTCCCTCGCGCTCGGTGCCGCCCTCGCGCGCCGCCCGGTGCCGCAATGGTTCTGGGCCGACACCCGCCAGCAGCTTCCGGGCCTCTCGCTCGCCCTCATGGCGCTCCTTCTCGCGCTGTCGGCGAACATCGGTGTCGGCACCATGGTCTCGTCGTTCCGGCTGACGTTCCTCGGCTGGCTCGACCAGCGCCTCGCATCCGAACTCTACGTCTCCGCCGAAGACGCCGCACAGGCCGACGAACTGGCCCGCTTTCTCGACGGCCGCGCGACGATGCTGCCGATCTGGGGGGCCGACACCGAGATCGCGGGCGCGCCGGGCGAGGTCTATTCGGTGGACGACCACGCCACCTACCGCGACAAATGGCCCCTGCTCGCGGCCCTGCCCGACGCCTGGGACAGGGTCGCCGCCGGCGAGGCGGCGATGATCAACGAGCAACTGGCCCGCCGCGAGGACCTCGCCCCCGGCGACACCGTTCCCCTCCCCGGCGGCCCGCTCGAAATCGCCGGCGTCTATTCCGACTACGGCAACCCGCTCGGCCAGGCCCTCGTCGCGCCGGAGGTCTTCACCGCCCGCTTCCCCGCCGCCGAGCGCACGGATTTCGGGTTGCGCGTGCCGGAGGGCGAGGCCGAGGCCCTTCGCGAGGCGCTGACCGGCGAATTCGGCCTCGACCCTTCCCGCATCGTCGATCAGGGCGCGCTGAAGGAGGTCTCGCGGCAGGTCTTCGAGCGCACCTTTGCGGTCACCGGCGCGCTCAACGTCCTCACCCTCGCGGTCGCGGGCTTCGCGATTCTCACGAGCCTTCTGACACTCGCGAACATGCGCCTTCCGGGCCTCGCCCCGGTCTGGGCACTGGGGCTGACGCGGGGCGCGCTGGCGCGGATCGAGCTTCTGCGCGCGGTGCTTCTCGCCGCCCTCACGGCGATCGTCGCCCTGCCCGTGGGGCTGCTCCTCGCCTGGGTGCTGCTCGCCGTGATCAACGTCGAGGCCTTCGGCTGGCGGCTGCCCATGCATGTCTTCCCCGGCCAATGGGCGGTGCTTCTCGGACTGTCGCTTCTGGCCGCGGCCCTCGCCGCCCTCTGGCCCGCCCGCAGTCTCGCGACCCGCCCGCCGGCCGACCTCATCAAGGTCTTCGCCCATGAACGCTGATCCGCTTCGCGCCCTTCTCGCAGCCCTGTTCGCGACCCTCGCCGCCCCGGCGAGCGCTCAGGGCTTCGCGGGCCTCGGGCAGGATGCCGAAGGCTTCACCCTGCCCGCCCCCAACCCCGACTTCACCTTCCCCGAAGATCACGGGCCCCACCCCGATTTCCGCATCGAATGGTGGTATCTCACGGCGAACCTCACCGGGGAGGACGGGGCCATCTACGGCGCGCAGTGGACGCTCTTTCGCAACGCCCTCGCCCCCGAGGACGGCACGGGCTGGGCCACGCCGCAGATCTGGATGGGCCACGCCGGGCTCACCACCGAGACCGTGCATTACTCTGCCGAACGCTACGCGCGCGGGGGGATCGGCACGGCGGGGGTAACCGCCGACCCCTTCGCAGCCTGGATCGACGATTGGGTAATGGAAGGGCCGTCTCTCTCCGACGTCACCGTCGCCGCCCGGGGCGCGGACTTCGCCTTCCGCCTCGAAGCGCGCGCCACCGGCCCCTTTGTGCCACAGGGCGAGGGCGGTTACTCGGTGAAATCCCCCGAGGGCCAGGCGAGCTACTATTATTCCCAGCCGTTCTACGAGGTCACCGGCACGCTTACCCTTCCGTCGGGCGAGGTCGCCGTCACAGGCACGGCGTGGCTCGACCGCGAATGGTCGTCACAGCCGCTGTCCGAAGATCAGACCGGCTGGGACTGGTTCGCGCTGAATTTTCCCTCGGGCGAGAAGCTCATGGCCTACCGACTGCGTCACGAGGCGGGCGACGACTACATCGTCGGCACCTGGATCGGCGCGGACGGCACGCCGGACCCGCTTGAGCCCGGCGAGATCGACGCGACACCGCTCGAGACGACGGGTGTCGGCGGCGGCGACGTGCCCACGACCTGGCGGCTCGAACTCCCTGCCCGCGACCTCGACATCACCGTAAGCGCCGTGAACCCCCGCGCCTGGATGGAGACGGCGATTTCCTACTGGGAAGGCCCGGTGACGTTCGAAGGCACCCACGAAGGCTACGGCTACCTCGAGATGACCGGTCATGACTGACCCCTTCACCACCCTCGACGGCACGTTCGAGCAGGTCTGGCAGCGCCTCGCCCGCGGGGTCGCAGACCGCCGCGCGCCTGCCCGCCACCCGGTGCTCGCCACGGTCGGGGCCGACGGAGCCGAGGCCCGCGTCGTCGTCCTGCGCGCGGCCGACCGCGCGGCCGGCACGCTCACGATCCACACCGACAGCGCCTCGGCCAAGGTCACCGAACTGCGCGGAAACCCGGGGGCGACGCTTCTGGTCTGGGACGAGAAGGCGAAGCTCCAGATCCGGCTCCGCGCGACCGTCGAAATCGTGGAAGGCGACGCGGACAGCTTCGCGCGCCTGCCCGACGCCGCCCGGGCGAACTACGGCGGCACTCCCCCGTCCGGCACCGCGATCTCCGACCCCGGCGCCCACGACCCCGCACCCGACGCGCGCCGTTTCGCCGTCCTTCTCGCCCATGTCCGCGAGATCGAGACCCTGCATCTCGGCACGCCTCACCGCCGCGCGCGGTTTCGTGATGGCGTCGCGCAATGGCTTGCCCCCTGACCCATGGCCTCCGCGCCCGAACCGGGCTAACGAGCCGCCATGACGCCGATCCCCTTCACCCGCGACCTCGTGCTCGTCGGCGGCGGGCACTCCCACGCCCTGGTCCTGAGGCACTTCGGCATGAACCCGGTTCCGGGCCTGAGGCTCACGGTCATCAACCCCGGCCCCACCGCGCCCTATACCGGCATGCTGCCGGGCCATGTCGCGGGCCACTACGACCGGGATGCGCTCGAGATCGACCTCTACCGGCTGGCGCGCTTCGCCGGCGCGCGGCTTCTTGTCGACAGTGCCACGGGCCTCGACCTTGCCGCGCGCGAGGTGCATCTCGCCTCGGGCCGCCGCATCGGCTATGACGCGGCCTCTCTCGACATCGGAGTGACCTCGGCCTTGCCGGAACTGCCCGGCTTCTCCGACCACGGCGTGCCCGCCAAGCCCCTGGGGCCGCTCGCCACGCGCTGGCGGGCGTTTCTCGACGCGGGCGGCGGGAACGCAGCAGCAGTGATCGGCGGCGGTGTCGCGGGTGTCGAACTGTCCCTCGCCATGGCCCACAGGCTGCGGCAGGTCCGGGGTGACGCAAGGGTCACGGTCCTCGAGCGCGACCGCGCCCTCGCCGGCCTCGCGCCCGCCGCCGAGCGCCGCCTGCGCACGCGGCTGAAGGCGGAGGGCATCGTCCTGCGCGAGGGGGTGGAAGTGGCGCGGCTCGCCGCCGACGCGGTCGAGCTTTCGGGCGGCGAAAGGGTCCCCTCCGCCTTCACGGTCTCGGCGGCCGGCGCACGCCCGCATACCTGGCTCGCCGAAACCGGGCTGGACCTCCAGGGCGGCTACATCACCGTCGACCGCTACCTCGCGAGTTCCGACCCGGCCGTCTTTGCCGCCGGCGATTGCGCCCATCTCGCCTTCGCCCCCCGCCCCAAGGCCGGTGTCTACGCCGTCCGCGCCGCCCCGGTACTCGCGGCGAACCTCACCGCCGCCCTCGCAGGCGGGCCACGCCGCGCCTTCCGCCCGCAGCGCGACTACCTGAAGCTCATCTCGCTCGGCAAGAAGGACGCGGTCGCCGAGAAGGGCGGGGCCGCACTCTCGGGCCCATGGGTCTGGCGTCTGAAAGACCGCATCGACCGCAAGTTCATGGACAAGCTGAACCGCCTTCAGCCGATGGCCGCGCCGCCGTTGCCGCCCCGCGTGGCCAAGGGCGTGCGCGACGAGATCGCGGGCAAGCCCATGCTCTGCGGCGGATGCGGCGCGAAGGTCGGCCCCGCCGCGCTCGAGGCCGCCCTCGCCGGGCTGCCGCCCCCCCCGCCCGCGCTCACCCGTGCCCCGGGCGACGACGCGGCCCTTCTCGCCATCGGCGGCGAGACCCAGGTGCTCACCACCGACCATCTCGCGGCCGTCACCGGCGATCCCGCCCTCATGGCCCGCATCGCCGCCCTGCACGCGATGGGAGACATCTGGGCGATGGGAGCGACCCCCGAGGCCGCCCTCGCGCAGATCACCCTGCCGCGCATGTCGGAAGCCCTTCAGGCGCGCACATTGTCGGAGATCATGGAAGCGGCCTCGACGGCCTTCACCGAAGCAGGTGCCGCCATCGCGGGCGGACACACCACCCAAGGTTCCGAACTTTCCATCGGCTTCACCGTTACCGGCCGCGCGCCCGCCCGGCCCATCGGGCTCGACGGCGCGCGGCCCGGCGACGCGCTCCTCCTCACCCGGCCCCTCGGGAGCGGCGTGCTTCTCGCCGCCGACATGGCGCTAGAGGCCCGTGGCGACGACCTCGCCGCCCTGTTCGAGACCATGACGACGCCCCAGGGCGACGCCGCCGCCCACCTCGCCGGGGCCCACGCGATGACCGACATCACCGGGTTCGGCCTCGCGGGGCACGTTCTCAACATCGCGCGGGCTTCGAGTGTCAGCGCAGAGATCGACCTTGACGCCATCCCCCTCTATCGGGGTGCCGCGGAGCTTGCCGCGCGCGGCGTCCGCTCCTCGATCTGGCGCGCGAACCGGGCTGCCGCGGGCGATCTCGCCCTGCCCGACCGCCCCGTGGCCGATCTGCTCTTCGACCCGCAAACCGCCGGCGGCCTTCTCGCGGCAGTCCCGCCCGAGCAATCCGACGACCTTGTCGGGGCGCTTGAAGAGCTTGGGCACAGGGCAGCCCGGATCGGAACACTTGCCGAGGGAAAGCCCGCGATCAGACTGCGCTGACCGCTTCGCCCACGCGGTCGGCCAGACCCTCGAGATCTGCCGCGCCGAGATTCGCGGCCTCGATCACCGTTGCCGCCCGTCTCTCCCGGCGCGCCCGCGACTTCGCATAGGCCGGGTCGTAATGCTCCGCCATCAGAGCCGCCGCCGCCGCCTCGCCCTCGCCCGCCATGACCATGCCGGCCCAGCGCTCGACCCGCTCTCCCCCCCGGAGGCGCCTCAGGCGCCTGATCCGGTCGGCAAGCACCTGCGGGTCCTCGAGCGCATCGGCATAGGCGCGCACCAGATAGGCCGCGCGCGCCGAGAGCGGTGCCCTGATCTCGATCCGGGGCGAACCCCGCATCGCGGCGACGAGGCCGGGAGGCAGGCTCACCTGTCCGATCTTCGTCGATTCCGCCTCGACGATCACCGGGCGGGAGGGATCGAGGCGCGCGACCGCGACCGCAAGCGCGCTCTCGAAGCCTTTCTGGGACGGCTGCGGCCCCACCGCCCCCAGAAGCGAGCCGCGGTGGTTCGCCAGACCCTCGAGGTCGATCACCTGCTGGCCGCGGGCGGCGAGACGCGGCAGAAGATCGGTCTTCGCGGTGCCGGTATTGCCGTCGAGCAGCACAACCCGGGCTGGAAAGGCCCGCTCGTAAAGGTCGGCAACCACGAGCCGCCGCCAGCTTCGGTAGCCGCCCTCGACGGTCTCCACCCGCCAGCCGATCTCGCGGAGGATCGAGGCGAAGGAGCCCGACCGCTGGCCGCCCCGCCAGCAATAGACCAAGGGTCGCCAGCCTCCGTCGCGGTCTCTCAGAGGCCCCTCGATATGCGCCGCGGCATTCCGCGCCACCAGCGCGGCCCCGAGCTTGCGGGCGAGAAACGGGCTCTCCTGCTTGTAGATCGTGCCCACCCGGGCGCGCTCGGCATCGTCGAGCACCGGCAGGTTGACCGCACCCGGAAGCCGGTCCTCGGCGAACTCGGCGGGCGACCGGACATCGATCACCTCGTCGAAGCCATGCGAGAGAACTCCGGAAACCGTTTCGAAACGCAGCGCCATGAACCTGTCTAGACCGCATCTCCAGCAGCGGAAAGGCTTGCAGACCACGCAATGCCGCAATGCAGCGTTAGCGCTTTTCACACCGTCTGGATGGCATACCTTGGCGTCAACGCAAATCCATCACGAACGGACTTCCGACATGGCCCTTTTCAGCGACATCCACGGCAATGGCACCGGCTTCACCGGCGCCTTCGATCGCGTCCGCGCCGCTCTTGCGGATCACCGCGTCCGCCGCGCCGCGATCCGCCGGACCTTCAACGAACTGCACCAGCTCAACGACCGCGAACTCGCCGACCTCGGGATCTCGCGCGCCGATATCCCGCACATCGCGCGGCAGGCCGGGCGCTGAGGAGCGGAAAAAGCCGGGCACGACCTCGCATCCGAGCCCTGTGCCCCCGGAAACCACCGGCTCCAGCCGCTCCGCCCTCGTGACCGGTCGCGAGGGTGTGAACCCGTCGGCAAGGGTCGCATTGGGACGCGGACAAAAAAGAAGGAGGACGGCTCCGCGCCGCCCCCCGGAACGAATTCGACGGTTCTCTTGGACTCAGGCCGCCAGAGCGAACTCTTCGTCGCGGGCGAAGAAGCTTTCCAGCCATGCGATGCAGCGCGATTTCTGACCGGTCTCTTCCATGTGCAGAAGATCGGCCTCGAGGGCGTCGAACTCCTCGTCGCTCATGTTCGCCAGAAGGTCCTTGAATCTCCGCGTCTCGGGGTCGGACCACTCGGTCGCGGAAAGAAGGACGTGGAACTCGGTCGGGGCTTTTTCGATATCGTGCAGCATGGGGGTGCCTCACTCGTTAATGTTCAACATGACACATGGGTAGGGGACCTATCCGGCCCGAATAGGGCCTGTGCGAGGAGAATTTCCGACAAGTTGAAGGGGTCGGTCAAATTCCGGACAGGAAAGCCGCGGCGACTGGCGACAATATGTCCACGAGGACGTGAACCGTTTCCGGGTCGGGCGCACATTGAAGAGAATTCCGGGATGTCTTGCATCGTGAGACCTGCGGGTGCGCCGCACGTCGTTGAAAACTTCAACCTAAACGCGGCGAATCGAATCTTCCGGAATCTCGCCCTCTCTTAAAACAGCCGCGGCCGCCCTCTCCGGCGATCCGGAGCAGGGACACCATAGGGAAACCCCGGTCGCAACCGCCCTTTTCTCCCGCCATTCTTGCGAAACACGCGCCTTTTCCTGCGCCACCATGCACTGCCGCGCGCGAAGCCCGTCACAAGCCGTCGGGCTTCCCTCGTCGGCGATGGCGCACCTCAGGCGCTCTTCAGCGTCTTCGGCCGTTCTCCCCGCGCCCAGGCCCGCACCGCGTCGCCGAAGGCCTCGAAGAGCGGCCGCGAGACGGGGTCGCCATCGGCGTTCCATTCCGCGTGCCACTGCACCCCCAGCGCGAAGCCCGCCGCGCCGTCGATGCGGATCGCCTCCGCCGTGCCGTCCGGCGCGGTCCCCTCGATCACCACCCGGTCGCCCGGCTCGTCGATGCCCTGTCCGTGCAGCGTGTTCGTGCGCACCACCGTCGCGCCGAAGAGCGCGTGAAACACGCCGCCCTCGACGAGGGTGACGTCATGGCGCAGGGCGAACTTCTCCTCGAGCGTACCGTCGGGCGGCATGCGGTGGTTCAACCGCCCCGGCAGATCGCGGATTTCGGGATGCAGCGTCGAGCCGAAGGCGACGGCAAGCTCCTGAAATCCCCGGCACAGGCCCAGCACCGGCTGGCCCCGCTCGACGGCGGCCCGGATCAGAGGAAGCGCCAGCGCATCCCGGCCGAGATCGAACGCGCCATGGGCCTCGGTCTCGTCGTGGCCGTATTCCTGCGGGTGGACGTTCGCCCGCCCGCCCGGGAAGAGAAAGCCCGAACAGGTCTCGAGCAGATCCTCGAGCGGCGCGATGCCCGGGTCTGCGGGAATGAGAAGCGGCAGCGCGCCGGTGACGGTTGCGAGCGCTTCCGCGTTCAACCGTCCGGCCATGTCGGTGACGTACTGGTCGTCGACGACCCGGCGACTGGCCATTATTCCTATGACGGGGCGTGCCATCTCGTTCCCTGGATTTTTCCAAGGTATACCGGGGAAACGTTCCGACCCCAAGCCCCTCCGGCCGCACACCGGCCTGTGCGGTCCCCCGGACTCAGGCCTCGCCGATGAAACCCGCCGCCTCGATGCCGGCAAGCCCCGCCTCGGCGTCGTTCTCCGACGTGTCGCCGGTGACGCCCACCGCGCCGAGAACCGCACCGCGCTTGTCGCGGACGAGAAGACCGCCGGGCACCGGGATGACCTTGCCGTCGTAGGCCCCGTTGACCGCGTTGACGAAATAGGCCTGCGCCTCGGCCCGGTCGCGCAGCTGGCTGCCGGTCATCCCGAGCATGACGCAGCCGAAGGCCTTGCCTCGGGCGATCTCGAACCGGCCCGGGGCCGCGCCGTCCTCGCGCTCGAAGGCCAGGGGGCTGCCACCGGCGTCGAGCACCACCACCGAGAGCGGTTTCAACTCCATTTCACGGCCCTTGGCGAGGGTCTTTCGCACGATCGTGCGCGCCTTGTTGAGGGTGATGCTGGCCATGGTCTCTCTCCTGTCACGCCGCCTCGGCAAGTGCCGCCTTCGCTTCGAGCCGCCGCGCGTGCAGGATCGGCTCGGTATAGCCCGAGGGCTGCACCCGGCCTTCGAACACAAGCTCGCATGCCGCGCGGAAGGCGATGCCGTCGAAATCAGGCGCCATCGGCCGGTAGAACGGGTCGCCCGCGTTCTGTTCGTCGACGACGGCGGCCATCTTCCTCATCACCTCGTCGACCTCCTCGCGGGAGACGACGCCGTGGTGCAGCCAGTTCGCGATGTGCTGGGCCGAGATCCGGCAGGTCGCGCGGTCCTCCATCAGGCCGACATTGTTGATATCGGGCACTTTCGAGCAGCCGACCCCCTGATCGATCCAGCGCACGACGTAGCCGAGGATGCCTTGCGCGTTGTTCTCGACCTCGCGGACGACCTGCTCGCGGCTCCACTTCCGGAACGTCGCGAGCGGGATTTCCAGGAGCCCGTCGACATGGGCCCGGCGGCCGCCCGCGCGCAGCGCCTTCTGCACCGCGAAGACGTCGACCTTGTGGTAATGCAGGGCGTGAAGCGTCGCCGCCGTGGGCGACGGCACCCAGGCGCAGTTCGCCCCGGCCTTCGGATGCTCGATCTTCGCCTCCAGCATCGCCGCCATCCGGTCGGGCATCGCCCACATGCCCTTGCCGATCTGGGCCTTCCCCGACAGCCCGCATTCGAGCCCGATATCGACGTTGAGGTTCTCGTAGGCGGTGATCCAGAACTTCCGCTTGATGAAGTCCTTGCGGCTGAACGGACCGGCCTCCATCGAAGTATGTATCTCGTCGCCGGTGCGGTCGAGAAAGCCCGTGTTGATGAACGCGACCCGGTGCTTCGCGGCGCGGATGCATTCCTTGAGGTTGACGGAGGTGCGGCGCTCCTCGTCCATGATCCCGAGCTTCACGGTATGGCGCGGCAGGCCGAGCATGGCTTCGACGCGGGTGAAGATCTCGTCGGTGAAGGCCACTTCGGCGGGCCCGTGCATCTTCGGCTTCACGACATAGACCGAGCCCTCGGTCGAATTGCGCGGGCCTTCGGTCTTCGCGAGGTCATGCATCGCGATGAGCGTGGTGATCACCCCGTCCATCAGCCCTTCGTAGATCTCCTCGCCGTCGGCGGTCAGGATCGCGGGGTTCGTCATCAGGTGGCCGACGTTGCGCACCAGCATCAGCGCGCGGCCCTTCAGGACCACCTCGGAACCGTCCGGCCCGGTGCAGACGATGTCGGGGGCGAGCGAACGCGTCACGCTCCTGCCGCCCTTCTCGAAGCTTTCCGAGAGGTCGCCCTTCATCAGCCCCAGCCAGTTGCGGTAGGCCAGCACCTTGTCCTCGGCATCGACGCAGGCCACGGAGTCCTCGCAATCCATGATCGCGGAGACGGCGGCCTCGAGCCTGATATCGGCAAGCCCCGCCTGGTCGCGCGCGCCGATCGGCGATGTCCGGTCGAAGACAAGCTCGACATGCAGGGCGTTGTTGCGCAGGAACACCGCGTCGGGCGCCCTCGGGTGGCCCCGGTAGCCCACGAATTTTCCCGGGTCTTCCAGCGGCTTGTCGTCGACGTGAAGGGCGCCGCCCTGCACATGATAGCGCCGCGCGTCGGCATGGGAGACGCCTTCGACCGGGAACGCCTCGTCGAGAAAGACCCGCGCCCGGGCGATGACGCGGGCGCCCCGGCCCCGCTCGTAGCCTCCCGGCGGCGGCGGCGAGCCCATCGCGTCGGTGCCGTAGAGCGCGTCGTAAAGCGACCCCCACCGGGCATTGGCGGCGTTCAGCGAATAGCGCGCGTTGGTGATCGGCACGACGAGTTGCGGGCCCGGCACGCAAGCGATCTCGGGGTCGGTGTTCGCCGTCTCGATCTCGAAATCGTCGCCTTCGGGCACGAGGTAGCCGATCTCCTCGAGAAACGCCCGGTAGGCCTCGTGATCGTGCGGCGCGTTGCGCCGGGTGCGGTGCCAGGCGTCGATCTTCGACTGCATGTCCTCGCGGATCCGGAGGAACTCGCGGTTCTTCGGCTGCAGGTCGGCGACGATGGACGCGAAGCCCTTCCAGAAGGCCGCAGCGTCGACGCCGGTGCCCGGCAACGCCTCGGTCTCGATGAACGCCGCGAGTTCGCCGGCAACTCCGAGCCCTTCCCGTGTCACCCGTTCCGACATGCAGACCTCCATTGCCATACGACGGTATACTTTCGGTGCGGGTAACTAGAACCAGCCCGGGCGGTTCGCAAGGGGAACCTCCCCGATTGGTCAGGCGCGATGACCGCTCCTGTCGCGGCGGCAGCGCTCGGAACAATAGCGCACCTCGTCCCAGGCCCTCGCCCATTTCTTCCGCCATGCGAACGGTCGGCCGCAGGTGGCGCAGGTCTTCACGGGCAGGTCGGCCTTCCTGCGCATCGGGCTCACAAGTCGAGGCTCAACTGGGCGCCGTCCGCCTCGCGCCGTCGGGGCTTTCGCGGCGCGCGGTCGTTCACGAAGCGCCTCTGCCCGTCCTTCCGGCTGGCGTGTCGCTCGACCACCCGCGCGGCCTCGTCGCGAAACCCCGCGCCCCGCCGCACGCCCCAGACCGCCTCCCGCGCGGCCTTCGCGGCGGCAGCAACGTCCACGACGGGCGCGGGGTATGAAGCACCCAGAAACCCCGCCGCCCCGTCCCAGCGCCAGGGCTCCTGGAGGTAAGCGTCGGGCACCGGGGCAAGCTCGGGCACCCAGGCGCGGGTGAAGGCGCCAGTGGGATCCTGGTCGCGGCCCTGCTTGACGGGGTTGTAGATGCGCAGGGTGTTCATGCCCGTGGTGCCCGACTGCATCTGCACCTGTGGCCAGTGGATGCCGGGCTCGTAATCGGTGAAGCATCGCGCGAGCACCGGCCCGGTCGCGCGCCAGTCGAGCCAGAGGTGGTAGCTCGCGACCGCCATCAGCATCGACCGCATCCGGAAGTTGAGCCAGCCGCCGGCACGCAGATACCGCATGCAGGCGTCGACGAACGGCAGCCCCGTCTCGCCCATGGCCCAGGCATGGAGCCGCGCGGCGTCGGTCTCGCGGGGCCGGAGGGCCTCGTAGGCGCGGTGCAGGCAGGTGCGCTCGATCCCGGGTTCGTCCTCGAGCTTCTGCATGAAGTGGTCGCGCCAGGCGAGGCGCGACTGGAACGACCCGAGGCTCCCCGCCCAACCGTCGCGCGCACCACGCACCTCGCGCTGGCGCGCCGCGGTCGCCTGCACCACCTCGCGCGACGAGAGGGTGCCCCAGGCAAGATGGGGCGACAGCCGCGAACAGGCGGTCTCACCCTTCACCGGCGTCGCCATGTCGGCGCGGTAGGTTCTCCCCCGCTCGGTGAGAAACCCGCCGAGCAGCGACAATCCCGCCCCGCGTCCGCCCGGCTGGCGGTGAGGGCAAGGGTCCGGCGCGAGCCCGAGGTCGCGCGCGGCCGGTATCGCGCCGGTATCCAGTCCCGAGACGGCCTTCAGGGCAGCGGGCGGCGGCGTCTGCGGTGCGGCCATGCGCCCGTCGCGCGTCCCGGCCCAGACGTCGCGGGTGGACAGCCGCCGCACGACGCCGGCCCCGGGCACTTCCCGCCACACAACGCCGGTCTCTCGCGCCCAGTCCGCCACGCGCCGGTCGCGGTCGTAGGTCCAGAGGTTGCCGGTCTCCTCGTGGCTCACGAGCCGGTCCGCCCCGGTCTCGCGCCGCAGCGCCTCGAGCACCTCGACCGCCCCGCCCGTGCGCACCAGCAGCGGCGCGCCGAGGGCCGCGAGATCGCGGCGCAGCTCCGCGAGGCCCTCCGCGACGAAGGCCCATTGCCGCCCGGACGCGTCATCGCCCGCCCAGAGCCCCGGCTCGGCGACGTAAAGCGGCACGACCGCGCCGCCGGGCGCCGCCGCGAGCGCAAGGGCCGCGTTGTCGGCGATGCGCAGGTCGCGCTTGAACCACAGGATCGTCGTCATGCCTCGCGAGATAGCCGTGCCGCCCGCGGCGGAAAGACACGCGACATGCGAAGACCGGTTGCTGCGCCGATTCGCCACCTTTAACGTCCGCCCGTCCCGAGTGATTGGAGTCCTGCATGACCGTGTCCCGACCAGAGCCCGTCCGCCTTTCGGACTACACGCCCTATGCCTTTGCCGTCGACCGGGTCGAACTGACCTTCCGCCTCGCGCCGAACGCGACGCGGGTGCTCTCGCGCATATGGTTCCGCCCGAACGCAGGCGCGCCGCGCGGCGTCTTCCGCCTCGACGGCGAGAACCTCAAGCTCATCCGCGCCGCGATCGACGGGCGGGAGATCACCCCCGAGATCACCTCCGACGCGCTCGTGGCCGAGGTGCCTGACGCGCCGTTTCTGTGGGAGGCCGAGGTCGAGATCGACCCCGAGGCGAATACCGCGCTCGAAGGTCTCTACATGTCGCGGGGGATGTTCTCGACCCAGTGCGAGGCCGAAGGATTCCGTCGCATCACCTACTACCCCGACCGGCCCGACGTGATGGCGCCGTTCCGGGTGCGCATCAAAAGCGATCTTCCGGTGCTCCTGTCGAACGGCAACCCCGCAGGCTCCGGCCCCGGCTGGGCGGAATGGGACGACCCCTGGCCGAAACCCTCCTACCTCTTCGCGCTCGTCGCCGGCGACCTCGTCGCCCGGTCCGACGCCTTCACCACCGCCTCCGGCCGCGAGGTCGCGCTCAACATCTGGGTGCGGGAGGGCGACGAGGGCAAATGCGACTATGCGCTCGACACGCTCAAGCGCTCGATGCGCTGGGACGAGGAGGTCTACGGCCGCGAATACGATCTCGACGTCTTCAACATCGTCGCCGTCGACGACTTCAACGCCGGCGCGATGGAGAACAAGGGCCTCAACATCTTCAACGCGAAATACGTCCTCGCCTCGCCCGAAACCGCGACCGACCGCGACTTCGAGCTGATCGAGGGCATCATCGCGCACGAGTATTTCCACAACTGGACCGGCAACCGCATCACCTGCCGCGACTGGTTCCAACTCTGCCTGAAGGAGGGCCTCACGGTCTTCCGCGACCAGCAGTTCACCGGCGACATGCGCGGCCACGCCGTCAAGCGCATCGACGACGTGCTCGCCCTGCGCGCCCGCCAGTTCCGCGAGGACGCGGGGCCGCTCGCGCACCCCGTCCGCCCCGACAGCTACATCGAGATCAACAACTTCTACACCGCGACCGTCTACGAAAAGGGGGCCGAAGTCATCGGCATGCTGAAGCGCCTCGTCGGCGACGAGGGCTACCGGTCCGCGCTCGACCTCTATTTCGAGCGGCACGACGGCGAGGCGGCCACGATCGAGGACTGGCTGAAGGTCTTCGAAGACGCGACCGGGCGCGATCTTTCGCAATTCGCACGCTGGTACGCGCAGGCCGGTACCCCCCGCCTCAGGGTCGCCGAAGAGATGAAGGGCGCGACCTACACCCTTCATTTCGAACAGGAAACCCGTCCAACTCCGGGCCAGCCGAAGAAACAGCCGCAGGTCCTGCCCATCGCCGTCGGGCTTCTGTCCCCGAATGGCGAGGAAAGCCTGCCGACGACGGTGCTCGAGATGACCGAGGCGCGCCAGAGCTTCGACTTCCAATGGACCGAGGACGGCTGGCGCCCCGGCCGAAATCCCGCGACCGACGCCGCGCCGCCGCCGAAGCCCGTCCCCTCGATCCTGCGCGGCTTCTCCGCGCCGGTCATCCTCGAGCGCGAGACGGGCCGCGAAGAACGCACGTTCCTTCTCGCCCACGACACCGACCCCTTCAACCGCTGGGAGGCGGGCCGCCAGCTCGGCAAGGAGGTGCTCGTCGCGGCGATCCGCGACGGCGCGCCCGCGCCCGGCGACTGGACCGAAGCCATCGCCCGGGTCCTGCACGACGACACGCTCGACCCCGCCTTCCGCGCCCTCGCCCTCGCCCTGCCACGCGAGGACGACCTCGCCGAAGCGCTCCACAACGGCGGCACCGTGCCCGACCCCTTGCGCATCCGCACCGGGCGCAACCGCATCCGCGACGAGCTGGCGAGGGCCCTCGGCGACCTGCCGGCGGAGGTGTTCGGCGCCATGGCGGTGCCGGGGCCCTACGCGCCCGACGCGCAGGCCGCCGGCCGCCGCGCCCTCAGGCTCGCCGCCCTCGGCCTTGTCACCCGCACCGACGACGGCGCGGCCGCGCGCGGGCTCTTCGGCGAGGCCGACAACATGACCGAGAGCATCGGCGCGCTCACTTGCCTCCTCGACATCGACAGGGGTCGCGAGGAACTCGACGTCTTCTACCGGCGCTGGAAGTCCGACCGGCTGGTGCTCGACAAGTGGTTCTCGCTCCAGCCGCTCATGGCCACGCCGGACCGGGCCGCCGCCGTGACCGAGGCGCTCACCAACCATCCCGCTTTCGACTGGAAGAACCCCAACCGGTTCCGCGCAGTGCTCGGCGGGCTGGCCGGAAACGCGGCGGGCTTTCATGCCCCCGATGGCGCGGCATACCGCCTTTACGCCGACTGGCTCGTCCGTCTCGACCCGGTGAACCCCCAGACCGCGGCGCGCATGGCCACCGTGTTCGAGACCTGGCGCCGCTACGACGCCGACCGGCAGGAGATGATCCGCGAGGCGCTCGAACGCATCGCCGCGACACCGGGCCTCAGCCGCGACATGACCGAAATCACGGGCCGCATCCTCGCCGCATGACGCTCCGCATGAGCGAGCTTCTGCCGGAACCGTTGCACTAGGGCGTGCGTTGTCTGAAATTACGCGTTAATGTCAAGAAAGTGTCGCGACTTTCTGCTCCAAGGCGGCAAATGGAAGACCGGATAGACCCTCTGATCGAGGAACGGGCCCCGTGGCTTTTCGGCGAGAGCGCCGTCGCCGAACCAGCCCGGAACCTTCTCAACCGCCTTCTGGGTTACGACCGCACCGTGGCCCTCGCCGAGCATTTCCGCGAGATGCCCGCGCCCGAGATCATGGACCGGATGGCGCTTCTTCTCGCGCAGGATGTGCGGGTCACCGGCACCGAGAACATCCCCCGCTACGGACCGGCGCTCATCGTCGCCAACCACCCCACGGGCATCGCCGACGGCATCATGCTCTGGCACGCTCTGGCGCGCGTCCGTCCCGACCTCTTCATCTACGCCAATTCCGACATCATGCGCATCCTGCCGCAGTTCGCCGACATGATCGCGCCGGTCGAATGGCAGCCCCACAAGCGCAGCCACGCCAAGACCCGCGAGACCATGGCCTTCACCCGCAAGGCCATCGACGCCGAGCGGCTCGGCGTCATATTCCCCTCGGGCCGGCTCGCCCGGCGCCGGGGACTCTGGCTCTTCGAGCGGCCCTGGATGGCCTCGGCGGCGATGATCGCGCGGAAGTTCGGCGTGCCGGTCATCCCGGTCAATATCCGGGCGCGCAACTCGGCCCTGTTCTACCTCTTCGACATCATCCACCCTACGCTGCGCGACATCACGCTCTTCCACGAGACGCTCAACAAGGGCCGCCAGCCCTACCGGATCACCGTGGGCCACCCGATTCACCCCACCGCGATCCCGGCACGCTCGGAAGACGGCATCGCGATGCTGCGCCGCGCCACCCTCCGGCTCGGCGGGCGCGGCGCGCCCAACGTAAGCCTCGTCGACGTCACCCGCCGGCCCCGCTGGGCGCGCAACCTCCTGCCAGAGACCTGAGCGGGAGCACGTGCGCGCGACGCCGGGTGCACGCCCTCGTAAGGGACGCCGGCGGAGCCGCGATCACAGGTTGCGGCTGAAGGCATGGCCGAGGGGCCAATGTGCATCCCCGCCGCGATTAGCTTCGCCGGCAATAGTCCTGCGAACGGGTGAACGAGGCGATCTCGGCCCTTTTCCCCGGGCGTGTGAGCGGCCCCCAGTCGGCCGCCACCCCGCCGCCGCCCTCGGCGATGACACCGTCCCGCGCCACGGTCGTGCCCATGATGCGCACCGCGCAGCGCAGGTTGGCGGGACCGGACTTCAGCCCGTCCGCCGTGCGCGCCGCACAGCCGTAGCCGCTCGCGGTCGCCGGCGAGATCTGCAAGAGCCCGTGCCAGCGCCCTCCACCGCCGGAGACCTCCGGTTGCCAGGTGCTTTCGTGCTTGGCGAGCGCCGAGAGAAAGCCGACCCAGAAGGCCTTGCGCTCCTCGAGGCTCGCCTCGGAAAAGGCCGGGCAGAAGCTTTCCGCGTCCGCCGGCACCCGGGTCACGAGCGGAGCCCCGGGCCCGTCGAGGGCCGCGAGCACCGCCTCGGTCCACTCCGGCGCCTCGGGCTTGTGGTCCCAGGCCGCCACGGGCGGCGCCAGGGCCGCGGCCCTGCGGACGGTCTCGCCGGTGCCCGGCGCACCACTATTGCCACAGGAGGAAAGCAGGCCGGCCGCAAGGGCCGAAATCAGAGCAACTCTTCGCATCTTCGTCTCCGGACGCCCTCGGAAACGAGATGGCGCGAGCTTTCGCCCGCTGTCGAGACGGCATGGCCCTCGCACCCACGATCAGCGGGAAATCGCCCGTCTTGAACCTGTGCCGGCGGCGCGGAACGCTGCGCCCGCTCAGGCGGCCGACCGCGCGTGCCGGCCTTCCTCGACCTCCTCGATGATCTTGCCGACGAAGGCGTCGAGATCGCCGGGGTTGCGGCTCGTCACGATGCCGTTCGACACCACCACCGGCTCGTCCACCCAGTCCGCGCCGGCATTCTTCACGTCGGTGCGGATCGAGTGGTAGGAGGTCATCCTGCGCCCCTCGACCACACCCGCCTCGACGAGAATCCACGGCGCATGACAGATCGCCGAGACGATCCGGCCCTCCTTCACGAAGCCCTGCACCACCGAGATGACGTCGTCGTTGACCCGCAGGAGGTCCGGGTTGATCTGGCCGCCCGGCAGGACGAGCGCATCGTAATCAGACACGTTCACCGCCTCGATCGCGAGGTCGGCCTCGGCTTCACGGCCCCAATCCGTCTTGTCCCAGCCCTTCGCGGCCTTGCCGTCGGGCGTGGCGAGATGCACCGTCGCGCCCGCCTCGCGCAGCTTGTCGCGCGGCACCTCGAGTTCTGATTGCTCGAAGCCGTGGGTGGCCATGATGAGGATTTTCGCTTGGTCGATCGCTGGCATGTCGGCCTCCGGAAATATGACTGTCTCAGGCATCCGAACGCAGTCCCCCGGGGCGCGGGTTCCGTCCCCGCGCCCGCGTGTGCGGAAAAGCGGGCCGAGCGGGCGCGTTTCCGCGTGCCCCCGACCCTTGCCCGCACCCCGGCCCTGCCCTAGAAACCCGTCGATCGACGGAGTGATGACTTATGCTCGACCTCGCCCATGAGCCCCCGAAACCGAAGCTGATCCAGGGCGCGAAGAGCGACTGGGAGTTGGTGATCGGCCTCGAGGTGCATGCCCAGGTCGCCTCTAAGGCGAAGCTCTTCTCCGGCGCCTCGACCGAGTTCGGCGCCGAGCCCAATTCGAACGTCTCCTTCGTCGACGCGGCGATGCCGGGGATGCTGCCGGTCATCAACGAGTTCTGCGTGGAACAGGCCGTGCGCACCGGGCTCGGCCTCAAGGCGAAGATCAACCTCCGCTCCGCCTTCGACCGGAAGAACTATTTCTACCCCGATCTGCCGCAGGGCTACCAGATCTCCCAGCTCTACCACCCCATCGTCGGCGAGGGCGAGGTGATCGTCGAGATGGGCCCCGGGATCGCGCGGCGGGTGCGCATCGAGCGCATTCACATCGAGCAGGACGCCGGCAAGTCGATTCACGACATGGACCCGACCATGTCCTTCGTCGACCTCAACCGCACCGGCGTTGCCTTGATGGAGATCGTCTCGCGCCCCGACATCCGCGGCCCCGAGGAGGCGGCGGCCTATGTCGCGAAGCTGCGCCAGATCATGCAGTACCTCGGCACCTGCGACGGCAACATGCAGAACGGCAACCTGCGCGCCGACGT
>Ga0008833_1000845_pt1 | contig 20433 bp, 30 predicted proteins | sample HotLakConsoUCCLE_FD_62216 | JGI IMG/M metagenome (GOLD analysis project Ga0008833, IMG submission 62216) | Hypersaline microbial mat communities from Hot Lake, Washington, USA - Hot Lake Consortium UCC-LE | ecosystem: Environmental > Aquatic > Non-marine Saline and Alkaline > Hypersaline >... | reverse complement strand
ATGTAGTCCGTGACGCCCTCTTCGCCGAGGGCCAGCATCTTCTCTGGCGTGTCGGCGACGGCAAAGAGCCCTCGGGTGGCCTTGTTCACACCGGCGTCGGTCGCCTGTGCCGACAGCGCCACGGCGACGACGAGGGTGAAGGCGTTGACATGTTCGAGCTCGCCCTTCGGCTCCGGTTCGGCGGCCCGGAACCGCCGGAAGATCTCGACCATAGACTGGTAGGGGAGTTGCTTGGCCATGGCGCCCGGTATGCCCACGGACGCCGGCGGGGGCAATCGCCCCGGCAGTCGCGCCGGGGCGATTTCGTCTCAGAACGACCAGACCGTGGTGCCCTCGCCCAGCATCGCGCCGGCCATGGCCGGAGGCTGTGCAACGCCGACCCCCTCGATCAACACGCTTTCGTCCGCGCCGAGGCCGGGAAGATAGATGGCGCAGACCTCAACCGTCACGCCCTGCCCGATCAGGTTGGACATGAGACCCTGCGGGCTCGCGTCACGCGGCGGCTGAGGCGCGGTGGCGCTTTCGGGCGCATCGGTCAGGGCGAGATCGCCCCCCGCACCGCACAGGAGCATGTGGACGCTCTGGCCCTGCTCCACAGCCTGCATGGTGAGCACCATCGACATGAGCTGCACCTGCGGCTGATCCGAGGTCACGACGGTGACCAAGTCGGGCGCGTCCTGCGCCGAGGCCGATGCGGCGAGGCCGATGGCGAGCGCGCTTGCGCCAAGTGTTTTGCGGAACATGGTGAAATCCTTTCGACAAGATGCATTGAACCGCGCGTCATGAGCGGCGGCAGCAATGCAACGCATGAGACCGGAAAATCGGAGCGTGCAAATCGTCACAGCGTCATGATGCGCAGGAAACGGGTCGCGGCGCGGCGCAGCCTCGGGCAAACTCCCGCCATGAGCGACGAGCAGAGTTATCATTACCACGTCATCCGCCGCGCCATCGACAGGATCGACGGCGCCGGCGGCAGCGATCTCTCGCTGGAGGAGATCGCCGCGGAGGCCGGGCTTTCGCCGGCGCACTTCCAGCGGGTGTTCTCGCGCTGGGTCGGGGTCAGCCCGAAGCGCGTCCAGCAATATCTCGCGCTCGATCACGCCCGGCGCCTTCTCTCCGAGCGCCACACCACGCTCGATACGGCCGACGCCGTGGGGCTCTCGGGTGCGGGGCGCCTCCATGACCTCTTCCTGCGCTGGGAGGCGATGAGCCCCGGCGAGTTCGCCCGCAAGGGGGCCGGTCTCACCCTGCGGTACGGCTGGTTCGACGGCCCGTTCGGGCGCACCCTCGCCATGGCGACCGACAGGGGGCTCGCCGGTCTCGCCTTCGCCGAGGAGGTGGGCGAAGCGGCGGCCATGGCCGACCTCCGCGCGCGCTGGCCCGAGGCGACCTTTCTCGAGGACGCCAACGCCGCCGCGCCCCATGTCGCAGCGGCCTTCCACGGCCGCGGCGAAGCGAAGCTGCACCTCATCGGCGCACCGTTCCAGATCAAGGTCTGGGAGGCGCTCCTGCGGGTGCCCACGGGCCATGTCACCACCTATTCCGACATCGCGCGCGCGATCGGCGCACCCAAGGCGGTTCGCGCCGTCGGCACCGCGGTGGGCCGCAACCCGGTGTCATGGCTCATCCCCTGCCACCGGGCGCTGCGAAAGACCGGCGGGCTCGGCGGCTACCACTGGGGCTTGCCCGTCAAGCGCGCCATGCTCGCCTGGGAGGCCGTCGAGACCGACCGCACCGTTCCGTCGGCGCGCCTCGTCGGCGCGCCCGTCGCGTAGGGGGAACCTCAGCGACGCTGGCACGTTTCCGCTCTGATGGACGCGGCTGACATGGCATAACACGGCGCGTAGCCGTATATCCCGCCCCATAGAGACATGTCCTGAACCAGAGGATGCAAGGACCCATGAAACGCAATACGACGATATCTCTCGGAGCGGTCGCCCTTATCGGCCTCGCCGCCTGTGAACCGCAGCCCTTCGACCCCTCCGACCCCAACCGCAACACCCGTCAGGGTGCGATCGGCGGCGCACTCGCCGGGGCCGTGGCCGGCCTCGCCCTCGACGAGGGCGGTTCGAGGGCCGACGGAGCGCTTATCGGCGCGGCGGTCGGTGCCGGCGTCGGTGCGGCGGTCGGCTCGAACCTCGACCGGCAGGCCCGCGAACTCCGCGGCTCGCTCGACCAGGACATCGATGTCATCAACACCGGCGACGAACTCATCGTCCGGATGCCGAACGACATCACCTTCGACTTCGACAGCGCCTCCGTGCGTCCGAACCTGCGCGACGACCTCGGCACGCTCGCCCGCAGCCTCAACAAGTACCCCGACACCAACGTCCAGGTCGTCGGGCACACCGACAGCGTGGGCTCGTTCGAATACAACCGCCAGCTCTCCCTCCGCAGGGCGAGCGCGGTGGCCTCGATCCTCCAGTCGGGTGGTGTCAGCTCGTCGCGGATCCGCACCTTCGGGGCCGGCTACGACCAGCCGATCGCCTCGAACCGCACGCCCGAAGGCCGCCAGGCCAACCGCCGGGTCGAGATCACGATCCGCCCGAACTGAACCGGCCGCAATGCCTCGAACGGCCCGCCCGCCGAGGGCGGGCCGTTTCACGTTTCGGTTGTCCCGTCCGGGTCGCGGGCGTATCGTCACTTTCGAAATCGCCGAGGTCGCGCGAAGTGCCGTTCGAGAAAGTCCAGCCCGAGAAGCTCTCCCAAAGCGTCGTCCGCCAGATCGAGCTTCTCATCCTCGAGGGCATCCTGCGGCCGGGCGAGCGTCTTCCAGCGGAACGCGAGCTCTCCGAGCGGCTCGGGGTCTCCCGGCCGTCGCTCCGAGACGCCGTAGCCGAATTGCAGCACCGGGGGCTTCTCGTCAGCCGCGCCGGCGCTGGAATGTTCGTCGCCGACATTCTCGGGGCCGCCTTCTCGCCGGCGCTCGTCCGGCTCTTCTCGGAGCACGAGAAGGCCATGTTCGACGTCATCTCGTTCCGGCGCGACCTGGAGGGGCTCGCCGCCGAGCGCGCCACGCGCTACGGCTCGGACACCGACCTCGAACTCGTCGCCACCATCTTCGACAAGATGGAGCGGGCGCACATGAAGCGCGATCCCTCCGATGAAGCGGCGCTCGATGCCGAGTTTCACCTCGCCATCATCGAAGCCAGCCACAACATCATCATGCTGCACATGATGCGCTCGATGTACGATCTTCTGCGGGAGGGCGTGTTCTTCAACCGGCAGATCATGTTCAAGCAGAAGACCACCCGTGCGAGCCTTCTCGATCAGCACCGCCGGATCAACGCGGCCCTGCAGTCCCGCGACGGAGCCGCGGCGCGGCTCGCCGTCGAGGCGCATCTCGACTATGTCGAAGGCGCCCTTTCGGACCACCGGCGCGGCGAGGAAAACGAGAAGATCGCCCGGCGGCGGCTCGCGCACGAAAAGAGCCGCTGAGCACAAAAAAAGGGCCGGCGAACCGGCCCTCTCTCCTCCCTGACACTGAAAACTAGTGAAGCTTCGCCTTCACCGTCTCCAGCGCCTCATCGAACAGGGCGTTCGCACGGTCCCCGTCCATGTCCTTCGCCAGAACCTCGGCAGCCGCCGCGGTCGCCGCCGAGATCGCCCGGTCACGCACCCGGCGCAGCGCTGCGGCTTCGGCCGAGGCGATCTGGTCCTCGGCGGCCCTGATCCGCCGGTCGATCGAGGCGTCGAGGTCGCGCTTCGCCTGCTCGGCCGCCTCCTCGGCGTCGGACTTCGCCGCCGCCACGATGCGGTCGGCCTGTTCCTTCACCTCCGCCGACTTGCGCTCGAACGAGGCGAGAAGGCTCTGGGCCTCCTCGCGCAGGCTCCGCGCCTCGTCGAGGTCCGACCGGATACCCTCGGCGCGCTTGTCGAGCATGCCCGCAAGAATTCCCGGCACCTTGAAGTAGACGAGGATGCCGATGAAGACGAGAAGGCCGATCAGCACGACAAAATCGGTGTTGGCCAGCGAGAAGAAGGGCTTCTCGGCGGCGAAGGCTGGGGTCGCTGCGAGTGTCGCGAGCGCGGCCAGTCTCGTCATGACCCTCATCCTTTCACCTGCCGGTCGACGGCCGCCTTGATCGAGGCCGCCGTGCCCTTGCCGCCGAAGGCCGCCACCAAAGCCTCCGCGGTGTCGCGCGCCACCTCGGCCACCGCCGCCTCGGCGCCTTCGCGGATCTCGTCGATGCGCTTTTCGCTCTCCGCCGACCGCGCGGCGATCTCGGCATCGGCCTTCGCGATGGCGCGGTCGAGGTCGGCCTGGATGTCCGCCCGGGTCTTCTGGGCGATCTCCTGCGCCTCGGCGCGGGCGTCCGCCAGCGCCTTCTCGTAGGCCCTCTCCGCCTCCGCCGCCTTCATCCGCAGTTCTTCGGCCGCCGCGACGTCGTTGGTGATGGTTCCCTGCCGCTCGGCCAGGACGCTGGCTATGCGGGGCAGCGCGACCCGGTCGAGAATGAGGTAAATCGCCACGAGGGTGACGACGAGCCAGAAGATCTGGTTCGGGAAGGTAGAGAAGTCGAGCTGTGGCAGGCCCGTCGCGCCCGTCTCGCCCGCGGTTGGATCGGTCTCCATCTGCGTCTCCTTCGTCCGCCGGAAAGCGGAGAGCCGAGGCTCTCCGCGCGTCTAGGCGACGCTCAGACGGCGAACATCAGCAAGAGAGCGACAAGGAACGAGAAGATCCCCAGCGCTTCGGCGAACGCGATGCCGATGAAGAGCGTGGCGGTCTGACCGGCCGCGGCCGAGGGGTTGCGCAGGGCGCCGGCGAGGAAGTTCCCCGCGACGTTGCCCACCCCGAGAGCGGCGAGACCGGCACCGAGGCCGGCGATGCCCGCGCCGATGAACTGACCCATGCTTGCGATATCGCCTTCCATGTCGTGTTGCTCCTTGCTTGGAATGGCTTGAATGACTGTCCGCGCCTCAATGGTGCGGGTGCAGAGCGTCCTTGAGATAGACGCAGGTGAGTATCGTGAAGACGTAGGCCTGGATCGCCGCAACGAGGACCTCGAGCGCATAGATCGCGACCATTCCACCGATCGCGATGGGCGCGATCAGGGCCGCTGCGGCGAAGGCCGCGAAGACCTTCATCACCGCGTGACCCGCAGTGATCGCCCCGGCAAGACGCACCGAATGGCTCACCGGACGGACAAAGAAAGAGATCAGCTCGATGATCGCAAGCACCGGGCGCAGCGCCAGTGGCGCCGAGGTGACCCAGAACAGCCCCAGAAAGCTCGCTCCGTTCTTCACCAGGCCCACGGTGATCACCGTGAGAAACACCGCCAGGGCGAGAAACGCCGTCACCGCGATTTGCGAGGTGGGGCTGAAACTCGCGGGAATGAGCGCGAGGAAATTGGCGAAGAAGATGAACAGGAACAGGGTGAAGATGTAGGGAAAGAACTTCAGGCCATCCTTTCCTGCGACATCTTCCACCATCTTGTAGATGAACCCGTAGAGCAACTCGACCATCGACTGCGTGCGCGTCGGGATGACCGCCCGGCCCCTGGTGCCCAGCATGAAGAGCGCGGCGATCGACAGAACCGCGATGAACATCCAGAGTGTGGCGTTCGTCGGCGTCCACCAGTTGATCGTATCGCCTCCGAACAGGGGCTCCACGAGGAACTGGTCCATCGGATAGAAAACGAGACCGCCCTCTTTCGCCTCTTCTTCCACGTCTCAACCCTCGTCCTCGGGGAGTTTTTCCCCCCTCTGCGCCTTCTGCATCTCGGCGGCCGAGTGAAGCATCGTCTTCACCCCGGCCGCGAAACCCAGCAACGTGAACAGCACCAGGAAGATCGGGAGCGTCCCGAACAGGCTGTCCAGCCCGTACCCGATGCCGAAGCCGATCGCGAGACCCGCGACCAGTTCGATCACCATTCGCCATGCGTGCTGCGCCTGCGAATAATGCTCTTCCTGGTGGGGCTTGTCCCGGGACGTGGCGCTCTTCAGCGCCCTGATCCTTTCGTCGAGAGCCTTGAGCCGCTCACCTTCGTCGGGACCCGTCATCGGAATGTCACCCCTCGACAGTCGCGGCGGAAGCTAGGCGGGGGGGAGCCCCGAGTCAAGCGGCCGCCGCAACGCAGAAATTCGAAGCTAAACCTTTGATAAAATGACATTTTTGACGAAGGCCCAAACCTTTCGTCCGCCGGCTCTGGACCTGCGCATATTCAACCTTCCGGTTGAGCTTGTCGCCCGGGACTCCCCGCGCCCCGTCCACGGCGCGGCGTTCCCCGCGTCGCGGCAAACGCGAGACGGGCGGCCACGACCGCCCGGCAACGGCGCCGCTTGCGGCAATGCGGGCGTTGCGCACAGGCGCGCCCGGCCCCATCCTCGCGTCCATGTCCGACCGTCTCGACATTGTCTTCTCCGCCCTCGCCGACCCGACACGCAGGCGGATCCTGACGATGCTCCTCGAGGACGACATGGCGGTCACCGATGTCGCCGAACCCTTCGAGATGTCGCTCGCGGCGATCTCGAAGCACCTTCGCATCCTCACCCGGTCCGGTCTCATCGCGCAGGAAAAGCGGGGCCGGGTCATCTGGTGCAAGCTCGAGCCCGACGCCCTGCGCGCGGCCTCGACCTGGATGCGGGGCTTCGGCCAGTTCGACGACCTCGACCTCGACGCCTTCGAGCGCTTTCTCGGCCGCGAGGGGCTCGCTCCGGAGCCCGACGTCTGAAGTCCGGCGCGTCGCGACCCCCTTCTTCGTTCCCGAAATACTCATGTCCGCCAGTGGCGGCCGCACGCCGGACCGGCTCAGCTTGCCACGACCGGCGGCGCGTCCTCGTCCTTCAGCAGAAGCCAGAGCGCCACCATGGTCAGCCCCACGCCGCCGAGCACCAGCGCCGGCGGGCCGCCATGACCGAGGGCGAGTTCCCAGAGAATGACCCAGGCCGGCGTGAGATAGGTATAGGCCATCACCTTCGCCGCGGGCAGCCTCAGCGAGGCGAAGGCCAGAAGATAGGACGAGACCATGGTCGCGAAGACGACGATATAGGCCAGCGTGATCCAGACGATCGCCGGCAGCGCCGCCCAGTCCGTCGCCGCCACGGGCGCGGCGGCCACCGGCAGGAGCACGAGAAAGGCGAAGGTGAGCACGCCGCAGGTGAAGGGAAGCACCGCCTCGCCCCGGTTCACCATCCGCACGACGGGAATGTAGAGCGCATGGCTGATGCAGGCGAAAAAGAAGATCACTTCGCCCCGGCCGACCGCGAAGGCGAAAAGCGCGTCGAAATCGGCGCGGAAGATCACCCAGAGCGCGCCGGCGGCCCCGATCGCCAGCGCCACCGCCATGCGGCCGGTCGCCGCCTGCCGCAGGAGCACCCAGCCGGCCAGTCCCGCCAGAAGCGGCGTGAGGGTGAAGACGGCGGCGAGCGAGACCGGCGCGCCGTAGCGAAGCGCCCAGAACATCCCCACGAAATAGCCCGCGTAGAGCGCGCCCAGCACCGCATAGCGCCAGGGCGCGCGGAACCTCAGCGCGCCCGGGCCCATCGTCGCGCGCACCACGAGGGCCAGCAGAAGGGCCGCGAAGAGAAACCGCGCCGCCATGAAGGCGCGCGGGTCGATCTCGGGCGCGGCGAGCCCGCCGAGCGAGAAGCTTCCCGCCACGAGAGCGGAGAAGAGAAGCATCGCGAGATGTCCCCGTGCGGGCGGCGCGAGCCCGGCGCCTACCATTCCTTTGCCTCTTCCTTGAGAAACTTCAGGAAGGTCTGCACCTTGGTGGTCCGGTGCAGGTCGACATGGGTGACGATCCAGCTCGGTGCGCTCCACTCGGGGCGCGTCTCGAAGAGCCGGACGAGCGCTTCCGTCCGTTCCGCCTCCCAGCAGGAGACGAAGCCAATGCCCGCACCGGCCTCGATCGCGTCGCGCACCCGGCCAGCATCCGACACCCGGAAGACGATCCGCTCGGCCGGGACGTGCTCGCGCAGCCAGAGCTCGAACGGCGCGCGGGAGGGGCCGTCGAGACCCACGAAGTCGTGGTGCTCCAGATCCGCCTCGCCCGAGGGTCTGCCGCGCCGGGCGATGTAACCGGGCGACGCGAAGAGCGACAGCCGCTGGTCGACGAAGGGCTGGACGACGTTGTCGGGTTCCGCGGGGGCGGTGCCGGCCCGGATCGCCACATGCGCCTCGCCGTACTCGAGCCGGAGAATGCGCTCGTCGGTGACGTAGCGCACCACGAGGCCCGGGTGGTCGGCCTGGAACCTCGCCAGCACCGGGGTGAGCTTCGGCGAGAAGGAAGCGAGCGAGGTCACCACGAGATCGCCCGTCACCTCGCCGCCCCGACCGCGAATCCGCCCGATGAGCTGGGTGAACTGGTCGTCGGTGGCCTGGGCGACCTGCAGAAGATCGCGCCCCGCCTCGGTGGCGGTGTAGCCGCGCGCATGGCGCTGGAAGAGCTTCACCCCGAGCCGCTCCTCCAGCGCGTCGACATGACGGATCACGGTGGCGTGGTGCACGCCCAGCGCCTCGGCCGCCCCGCTGACGGTGCCGAGCCGGGCGACGTGAAAGGCGGTTCGAATCTCGTCCCAATTCCCCAGGGGCATCGTCGGGGCACTCCAAAACAATTGCGCATTTTCGCACAGTATAGGCTCTGTCTTGTCGAATTCAAATCAGAATGCACAAAAGATACTTGGGGATCTGAAGCAGCCCACGGAGATTTCCCATGACCACCCGCATCCTCAGAATAGACAGTTCGGCCCGCCGCGACGGCTCGGTGTCGCGCGACCTCGCCCGCTCCATTGTAGAGCGTTTCGCCGCCGCCGGCGAGATCGTCGTCACCCATCGCGACCTCGCCAAGACGCTCCCCGCCGTCACCGAAGAGTGGATCGGGGCGAACTTCACCCCCGCCGACAGCCGCGACGACGCCCAGCGGGAGCTTCTTGCGCTCTCCGACAGCCTCGTCGCCGAACTCGAGGCCGCCGACGTCCTCGTCATCGGCCTGCCGATCTACAACTTCTCGGTCCCCGCGAGCCTCAAGCTCTGGATCGACCTCGTGGCCCGCGCCGGCCGGACCTTCCGCTACACCGAATACGGGCCGAAGGGCCTTCTCGAAGGCAAGCGCGCCATCGTCGCCGTCGCCTCGGGCGGCACGGAAGTCGGCTCCGACTTCGACTTCGCCACCGGCTACCTGCGCCACATCCTCGGCTTCATCGGCATTACAGACGTCGTCTTCGTGAAGGCCGACCGCCTGATGATCGACGCCGAGGCGTCGCTCAAGGCCGCCGCCACCGAGGTCGCGACCCTCGACCTCGCGGCCTGACGCGCCCAACCGACAACTCCCGAGGCTCCCCATGTCCAAGGCCGTTTCCTTTCTGCCCCGTCTCGTGAGAATCCTGCTGACGCTCGCCTTCGTCGCCGCGGGCGGCGCGAAACTCGCCGGCGCCGCCCCCATGGTCGCGGTCTTCGACGCCATCGGCGCGGGCCAGTGGTTCCGCTATGTCACCGGCGGAATCGAGGTCATCGGGGCAGCGCTCCTGTGGGTGCCGGGCCTCGCCCTTCCCGGCGCGGGCCTGCTGGTGGCCACGATGATGAGCGCGGTCATCGCCCATCTCGCGATCCTCGGCCCCTCCTTCGTCCCTGCCCTCGTGCTCGGGCTTCTGGCCGCCTATGCGGGCTGGACGGCGCGTCACGGTTCCACCGGCTGATCTCCCCTTTGGTCGACAATTCGCACCTTTTCGGTCTCATTGTCGCCAGATTGGCCCGGCACATCGGGCGCATGGCTTCGAACGTCCTTCCCTTCGCCATGCGCCCGCCCGCCGACCTAGCCCCGCGCGTCGCCGCGGCCCGGCTCGTGGTGATCGCCCGCACGGCGCGGCTCTCGCTCACCATCGCGCCCCGCCGACACAGGGCCTGAAACCCGCCGCCTGCCGTCTTGACAGGCAGGGCGGTTTCGCCCAAACCGCGCGCACCATTCGGAAGCGCTGCAAGCTTCCGGTCCCGGCCTGACCGGGATCGCCCCCCACCAGCGAGTTTCGCCCGTGGGGGCATTTGGGTTTTGAGCGGTCCCTGCCTATCTCGGGGCCAGAACGGCAACGGAAGGACGCGCAATGTTCGAGAATCTTTCGGAACGCCTCGGCGGTGTCCTCGACCGGCTGACGCGGCAGGGCGCGCTTTCGGAGGACGACGTCAAGACGGCCCTCCGCGAGGTCCGAGTCGCGCTTCTCGAAGCCGACGTCTCGCTGCCCGTGGCCCGCGACTTCGTGAAGGCGGTTCAGGAGAAGGCCACCGGCCAGGCGGTCACGAAGTCGGTCACCCCCGGTCAGCAGGTCGTCAAGATCGTCCATGACGAGCTCGTCCATGTCCTCGCCGGCGACGACCCCGAACCGGGCGAGCTGAAGGTCGACAACCCGCCTGCCCCGATCCTCATGGTCGGCCTTCAGGGCGGCGGCAAGACGACGACGACCGCCAAGCTCGCCAAGCGGCTCACCGAGAAGAACGGCAAGCGCGTGCTCATGGCCTCGCTTGACACCAACCGTCCGGCGGCGATGGAACAGCTCGCGATTCTCGGGGTCCAGATCGGCGTCGACACCCTGCCCATCGTGGCGGGACAGACCCCGGTCGACATCGCGAAACGCGCGAAACAGCAGGCCACCCTCGGCGGCTACGACGTCTACATGCTCGACACCGCCGGGCGGCTTTCCATCGACGACGAGCTGATGGCCCAGGTCGCCCAGGTCCGCGACGTCGCCACACCCCGCGAGACGCTTCTCGTTGTCGACGGCCTCACCGGGCAGGACGCCGTCAACACCGCCGAGAATTTCGACGACCGCATCGGCATCACCGGCGTCATCCTCACCCGGATGGACGGCGACGGGCGCGGCGGTGCGGCGCTCTCCATGCGTGCCGTCACCGGCAAGCCGATCAAGTTCATCGGCACCGGCGAGAAGCCCGACGCGCTCGAAACCTTCGAGCCCGAACGCATCGCCGGCCGCATTCTCGGCATGGGCGACATCGTTTCGCTCGTCGAGAAGGCGCAGGAGACGATCGAGGCCCGCGAGGCCGAGCGGATGATGAAGCGCTTCCAGAAAGGTCAGTTCAACATGAACGACCTCAAGCGCCAGCTCGAGCAGATGCAGAAGATGGGCGGGATGGAAGGCATCATGGGCATGCTGCCCGGCGTCGGAAAGATGCAGAAGCAGATGTCCGAGGCCGGGATGGACGACAGCGTCCTCCGCCGGCAGGTCGCGCTCATCAACTCGATGACGAAGAAGGAACGCGCCAACCCCCAGATCCTCCAGGCGTCCCGCAAGAAGCGTATCGCGAAGGGCGCGGGCCTCGACGTCTCCGAACTCAACAAGCTTCTGAAGATGCACCGGCAGATGTCGGACATGATGAAGAAGATGGGCAAGATGGGCGGCAAGAACATGATGCGCCAGATGGGCGGCCTCTTCGGCGGAAAGGGCGGCCCCTCGAAGGCCGAGATCGAGGCGGCCCGCGCCCAGCTCGGCGCGGGCGGCGGCATGCCCGGCTTCGGCGGCGCCGGCGGCCTGCCCCCGGGCCTGTCGGGCTTCGGGAAGAAGAAGTGACCGTCGGGCAGACATCCGGTTCGGCGCCATCGGTGAGGCTCTCCGACACGCCGGTCCTTCAGACCGAGAGGCTCGTGCTCCGCGCGCCGGCGGCAGAGGACTGGGAGGCATGGAGAGCCTTCTTCGTTTCCGACCGCGCCCGGTTCATCCGGCCCGGCGCGCCCTCGGACGGGGCGGCATGGCGCGCCTTCGGGCACGCGATCGGCCATTGGGTGATGCGCGGCTTCGGCATGTTCGTCTTCGCCGCGCGCGGCGGCGACACGGCGCTCGGCATGGCGGGACCCTGGTTTCCCGCCGGCTGGCCCGAACGCGAGATCGGCTGGACGGTATGGGCCGAGGAGGCCGAGGGCAGGGGGTTCGCCTTCGAGGCTGCCATGGCCGCGCGCCGGTATGCCTATGACCGTCTCGGTTGGCCCGCCGCGGTCAGCTACATCGAGGCCGGCAACACCCGGTCCATCGCTTTGGCCGAGCGGATGGGTGCCGTGCATGATGCCGGCGCCAGCGCGCCCGACTGGGAAAACGAAGCAGAGGTGCGGGTCTACCGCCATCCGGCCCCGGAGGCGCTGCGATGAGCGTCGACTTCCCCGTCCTTGCGGACATCGCGACGAGCCCGCGCCATTCGCCTGCCATACGCTTTGCCATACGCTTTGCCATACGTTTTGCAGACCGGCCGATCTCGCCGCAAAAGGCCCTCCCATGACCGATGCCAGCACCCGCGCCGCCGAGCTTCTCGCCGGCCACCGCGCCTCCATAGACCGGCTCGACGCGATCCTGATCTACACCCTCGGAGAGCGGTTCAAGCACACCCAGGCGGTGGGCCGGCTCAAGGCCGCCCACGACCTCCCCCCCTCCGATCCGGCCCGCGAGGCCATCCAGATCGCCCGGCTCGAGGCCCTCGCGAAGGAGGCCGACCTCGACCCCGTCTTCGCCAGGAAGTTCCTTCGCTTCGTCATCGACGAGGTGATCCGACATCACGAACACCATCAGAATTCCAAAGGAGATCAATGAGATGGCAATGAAGATCAGGCTCGCCCGCGGCGGGTCCAAGAAACGTCCCTTCTATTCGATCGTCGCCGCCGACAGCCGCATGCCCCGCGACGGCCGCTTCATCGAGAAGCTCGGCACCTACAATCCGCTCCTGCCGAAGGACAGCGAGGAGCGCGTGCGGATGAACATGGAGCGCATCGATTACTGGCTCGGCCAGGGCGCCAAGCCCACCGACCGCATCGCGCGCATGCTCGAAGCCGCCGGAAAGCTCGACAAGGCCGAGCGCAGCAATCCCAACAAGGCCAAGCCCGGCAAGAAGGCCACGGAGCGCGCGAGCGAGAAGGCCGCCAAGGCCGCCGAGGCCGAAGAGGCCGCGAAGACCCCGGAAGCGGCGCCAGCCGAAGAGCCCGCCGAGGAGGCGCCCGCGGAAGAGGCGGCCGCGGAGGCGGAGCAGAAGGCGGAGTGATCTCCGCCTGATCCGATGTTCCGGCTTCTCGGCCTCGCCACGCTCTTTCTCAGGCCCGCCGTGTGGCTCCTGATCGGTGGGGCGTTCTTCAGCGGCGTGCTCTACGAGCGCGCCGCGGCCGAGGCGCGCTGCGAGGCCGCCGGCGGCGCGTGGCGGTCCGGGCTCTGCGAAGGGGTGCCCCGATGACGACAAGGGTCTGTGTCGGGGCTGTGGCCGGCTCTTTCGGCGTACGCGGCGAGGTGCGGCTGAAGTGCTTCACCGCCGAGCCCGAGGCCATCGCCGCCTACGGCCCGCTTCAGTCCGAGGACGGCGCCCGGTCCTTCGAGGTGACGCTGACCCGCCCCGTCAAGGGCGGGTATGCCGCACGGCTTTCGGGCGTCACCTCGAAGGAGGCCGCCGACGCCCTGCGCGGCACGCGCCTCTATGTCGACCGCGCCGGCCTGCCCGAGCCCGATGAAGAGGAGTTCTATCACGCCGATCTCATCGGCCTGGCCGTGCACGACACCGGCGGCGCGCTCCTGGGCCATGTGAAGGCGGTGCAGAACCATGGCGCCTCGGACCTTCTGGAACTGCGCCTGCCCGACGGTTCGCAGACGGTGCTTCTGCCGTTCACGAAAGCCATCGTGCCCACGATCGACCTCGCCGCAGGCCGTCTCGTCGCCGACCCGCCCGAAGGGCTTTTCCCCCAGGCCGACGGCTAGGCTCTGGAACGAACCGGCCGTCCGGGCGTTCGACGCCTAACGAAAGGACGCGCCAAATGCTCGAACTCATTCTCATCCTCCTTGTCGTCGCCGCAGTCGCGGCTCTTCTCGGCTTCGGCCGCCTCTCGGGAGCCGCGCTGACCGGCGCGAAATTCCTGATCGGCGTTGTGCTCGTCCTGTTTCTTCTCGTGATCCTCGGCATCGTCGCACTCGCCTGACACTTGCCCGGCCGTTTGTTGCGGGCTATCGCTCGTCTCCTGCCGCGAAGGGGGAGACATGTCAGGACCCGCCCGATCCCACGGACGCCTCTCGATCGCGCCTTCGGCCGCCCCCCGCGATCTCGTCACCGAGCGCCCTGACCTCGCAGGCGCCTGGGAAGCGCGGGTAATCACCCTCTTCCCCGAGGTCTTTCCGGGCGTGCTCGGCGTCTCGCTCACCGGCAAGGCGCTCGCGGAGGGGCTTTGGCGGCTCGCACCCGTCGATCTCAGGACCTTCGGAGAGGGCCGCCACCGCAACGTCGACGACACGCCCGCCGGAGGCGGAGCGGGCATGGTGCTCCGGCCCGACGTGATGGGCCGGGCGATCCGTTTCGCGATGCGCGGCGTGCCGGAAGACCGGGCGCGCTGGCCGCTCGTCTATCTCAGCCCGCGCGGCCGGCCCTTCGACCAGGCGACGGCGGCGAGGTTCGCCGCGAGCGATGGCATGACGCTCATCGCCGGTCGCTTCGAGGGACTCGACGAGCGCGTGATCGAGCATTTCGACATCGAGGAGATCTCGCTCGGCGATTTCGTGATGACCGGCGGTGAAATCGCCGTCATGGCCGTGCTCGACGCAACCGTGCGGCTGATGCAGGGCGTGCTCGGAAACGCCGCGTCCACCGAGGAAGAGAGCTTCTCGGACGGCCTTCTCGAACACCCGCAATATACCCGGCCCGCCGAATGGGAAGGGCGCACGATCCCGGAGGTTCTGACCTCAGGCGATCACGCGAGGGTCGCCGCGTGGCGCCGGGCGGAAGCCCTCCGGATCACCCGCGAACGCCGGCCCGACCTCTTGCGTGACAAGACCCGCAAGGGTTGATCCGGCACATTCGGCAGGGACGGCGGAGCGCTTCGCCCCGCTCGCGCTGCTCCCGAGGTTGTTTCGCAGCGGATGATCGACCTGGACCGCCTCGGGTGCGAGGCACCGCGATACCGCAAGCTGTCCCACGTCAGGGTCACCGCATCATCATCGGCCATCAAATATCCTCGGGGGGCTCGCGGAACGCGAGCGGGGGCAGACGGCCCCCTCCGCCCCCCACGCAGGGAGAATCTCCTTGATCGACGCGCCCGCCATCCCTATACGGCGCGGGTCCGTTGGCGATCCGCTCTGCGGACTCAAGCAAAGACGACCTGAACCCTCCGGCGGGCGCCACGACCGTCCCGAAAGACGCGGAGCTCTGAGGCGGCAACACCTCTGCGGAAATACCGCAGGCAGCAAAGGAGCTGGTCAGATGGATCTGATCGCAGAAATCGAAGCCGAGCAGGTCGCGCAGCTCGGCCAGGAGATTCCGGACTTCAAGGCCGGAGACACGATCCGCGTCGGCTACAAGGTGACCGAGGGCACGCGGACACGGGTGCAGAACTACGAGGGCGTCTGCATTTCGCGCAAGAACGGCGCAGGCATCGCCGGCTCGTTCACCGTTCGGAAAATCTCCTTCGGCGAGGGGGTCGAGCGGGTCTTTCCGCTGCACTCGACGAATATCGACAGCATCACCGTCGTCCGCCGCGGCAGGGTCCGCCGGGCGAAGCTCTACTACCTCCGCACCCGCCGCGGGAAATCGGCGCGGATCGCGGAAGACGCCCATTACAAGCCCGCCGCCGGCGCGGAAGCCTGAGGAGAGGCGAGATGAAAAAGGATACCCATCCCGACTACCACGTCATCGACGTCAAGCTCACCAACGGCGACATCGTGCAGATGAAATCGACCTGGGGCGCCGAGGGCGACACGCTCTCGCTCGACATCGACCCCTCCGTTCACCCGGCCTGGACCGGGGGCGGCACGCGGCTCATGGATGCCGGCGGCCGGGTGTCGAAGTTCAAGAAGAAATACGAGGGCCTCGGCTTCTGAACGAGCGCTCTGTGCACCACGAAGACGCCGTCCCCCGGGGCGGCGTTTTTCGTTCGCGGCATGATGCTGGCGCGGCACGATGCCGGCCCGACGGCTGTGAGCCGCGCGAGGGGACGAGGACGGCCTCGAGTGGCCATCTCGCGCACATTGGTGGATCCGGCGGCGCGGCCCCGGCGCCCGGCCGGTCGGAAGTCGATCCGAAGTGGCGACCGTTTCAACGACCTGCTAGGGAAGGCCGCACAAGCAACCGCCAGTTATGTGCCCGATGGAGAACCGACGTTTCCTCTCCCGCCTTGCGGTCAGTGCTGTCGCCCTCGCGCTCGTCGGCGTCGCATGGCAGGTCATCCCTCCGCATCTCGCACCCGATCCGCCAGCCCAGCCAGCCCCGCTCCCGGCCGTCGCGGGCAATGCCGAGGCAGCGCTCATCGCGACCTTCGAGGCCCGGCGCGAAAGCGTCGTCTTCATCACCACCGCGCTTGACGTCATCGACCGCTTCACCCGTCGCGCCGAAACCGTACAGCGGGGCACCGGCTCTGGTTTCATCTGGGACGACCGCGGGCACGTGATCACCAACTGGCACGTGCTCGAAGGGGCGGACAGGGCCTTCGTGCGTCTTGCCGACGGCAGTGTGGAACCGGCCCGCCTCGTCGGGGCAAGCCCGGCGCACGACCTCGCCGTCCTGCGCGTGCCCGGTCTCGACGCCCCGCCGATACCGCTCGCGACGGGCGAGATCGAGGTCGGACAGACGGCGCTCGCCATAGGCAATCCCTTCGGCCTCGACTGGACGCTGACGACCGGCATCGTCTCGGCGCTCGACCGAGACCTGCCGAGCCCTCGCGGGCGCGGGTTGACAGGCCTCGTGCAGACCGACGCAGCGATCAACCCCGGAAATTCCGGCGGCCCCTTGCTCGACAGTTCCGGCCGGCTCATCGGCGTGACGACGGCAATCTTCTCCCCCTCGGGAGCGAGTGCCGGCATCGGCTTCGCCGTTCCGGTCTCCACGGTCAGCCGGGTGGTGCCGCAGATCATCGAACGGGGCGGCTACACACCGCCCCGGCTCGGCGTCGAGTTCGACCCCCAGATCAACGGGCTCGCCCGACGCAATGGCCTCCGGGGCGTCCTCGTCCTCGGTGTGGAGCCCGGGTCCGCCGCCGACCGAGCAGGCATCGTGCCCGCCACGGTCTCGGCGGGGCGAATCGCGCCGGGCGACGCGATCGTCGCGGTCGATGGCGAGCGGATCGACACCGCAGATGACCTTCTGGCCGCCCTCGACCTGCGGCTTCCGGGCGACACGGTCACCGTGACCCTCGAGCGGGACGGCGCACGCCGCGACGTCAGCGTCACTCTCGATCCGCCCGGCTAGGGTTTACCCCGGCCCGGCGCCCCGCTAGGTCCGGGGGACAGCACCGGAGATCCCCATGAATATCGACCTTCTGAAACGGCTCTGCGAAACCCCCGGCGTGCCGGGCCACGAGGACCGGGTGCGCGATCTCATCGCGGGCGAGATCGAGGGCCTGTTCGACGAGGTCGAGACCGACGCGATGGGCTCGCTCATCTGCCGCCGTGCGGGCAAGGGCAAGGACCCCCAGAAGGTCATGCTGCTCTGCCACATGGACGAGATCGGGTTTCTGGTGAGCCACGTCTCCGACAAGGGCTTCGTGAGCCTCCTGCCCGTCGGCGGCTTCGACCCGCGCAACCTCTTCTCCCGGCGGGTGCGGGTCTGCACCGCAAAGGGCGACCTCATCGGCGTGATGAACGCCGGCGGCCGGCCGGTGCACATCGCCTCTCCCGAAGACCGCAAGAAGGTCCCCGAGGTGCACGAGTTCTTCGTCGACCTCGGGCTCGGCGGGGCGGCGAAAGACCACGTCGCGGTGGGCGACATGGTGGTGATGGAAGAACCGTTCCTCGAGATCGGCCAGAAGGTGGTCTCGAAGGCGCTCGACAACCGCATCGCCTGCTGGCTCGGAATCGAGGCGATACGCGGGCTCGGCAAGACGAAGACGAAGGCCGAGATTCACGTCGCATTCACCTCCCAGGAGGAGGTCGGCCTGCGCGGCGCCCGCACCGCCGCCTTCAGGGTGCGCCCGGACATCGGCATCGGCATCGACACGACGCTGGCCTGCGATACGCCCGGCGTGCCCGAGCAGGACCGCACGACGGAGCACGGCAAGGGCTTCGGGCTGCATGTCCGCGACAGTTCCTTCATCGCCGACAAGGCGCTCGTCGCGGAGTTCGCAGCGCTCGCGGACAAGAAGAAAATCCCCTACCAGCGCACCATGCTGCGCGCAGGCGGGCAGGATGGTGCTGCGGCCCAACAATCGGCGGCCGGCGCGCGGGCGATCGGCATTGTCGTGGGCACACGCTACATCCACACCGTGACCGAGATGATCGACAAGTCGGACCTCGAGGCGGCGCGCGATATTCTCGTGGCATATCTCGAGACCGTCTGAGAGCCGCACCGGCGGCTTCATCCTGGGAAAAATATCCGGAACCCGGTGCTGGTGAAGCGCCCCAACCGACGTTTCGGCGCATTCGGATATTTCCAACGCAAGCCCCACAACATATAGTGTGGCAAAACCCTCAACACGCAGGGGTGCCGGGCAGTGGCGCATATCATCGTCGTCGGAAACGAGAAGGGCGGGTCGGGCAAGTCGACCACGTCGATGCATGTGGCGACGGCCCTTGCGCGGCTGGGCCATTCGGTGGGCCTGATCGACCTCGACCTGCGGCAGAAATCCCTTGGCCGCTACATCGAAAACCGCCGCACCTTCGCGGACAAGAAGGGTCTCGACCTCGCGATCCCGGACTACCGATCGCTGCCGGAGATCGACAATGCGAGCCTTGCCCCGGGCGAGAACCTGCAGGACCGGCGCCTGTCGGCGGCGATCTCGGGATTCGCGAAGGGCACGGAGTTCATCCTGATCGACTGTCCGGGCAGCCACACGCGCCTGTCCCAGGTCGCCCATACGCTCGCGGACACGCTGATCACGCCGCTCAACGACAGCTTCATCGACTTCGACCTTCTCGCGAGGGTCGACGGCGAGACCAACCGTATCCTCGGGCCTTCGGTCTATTCCGAGATGGTCTGGAACGCCCGCCAGCTTCGCGCCCAGGCGGGCTTGAGACCGATCGACTGGATCGTGACGCGCAACCGTGTCGGCGCCCAGGCGATGCATAACAAGAAGAAGATGGCCGACGCGGTGGGTGCGCTCTCGCGCCGGATCGGGTTCCGCGTCGCACCCGGCTTTTCCGAACGCGTGATCTTCCGCGAGCTGTTTCCGCGCGGCCTGACATTGCTCGATCTCAAGGAAGTCGGCGTGGGCAACCTCAACATTTCGAATGTCGCCGCCCGCCAGGAGTTGCGCGACCTGATGGTGAACCTCAGGCTTCCGAACGTCAGCGTCGATTTCTGACCCAGGCGGTTCCAACCTTCCCGGGCCCGTTTGACAGGAACGTCGAGGGCGTGCGGCCTTGCGCCCGTTCGCTGGCATGCAACCGCTCCATCGCCCCACGCCGGATGTCATCCTGTCCGATCAGCGGGTTGAACCGGTTCTGGTCTGCGAGAATGCGCGACTTCGTCACGACTTTGCGCTCGGGTTCGGACGGCGTGATCGTGAGGTAGCGGTCGCCCTCCTCGGAGGCGCGCAGCGAGAGACCGAGCGAGCCGAGAACCGAAAGAATGCCCGTCCAGAGCAGGTAGCGCGACAGCGCCCCCTCCGGCGGCGGCGCGAGGGCGGCGGCGCGACCTTGCGTCCAGGGCCGGATGGCGACGAAATCCGCCGGCAGCGCGATGCCCGCCTCGGCCAGAGCGGCGGCGGTGTCGAGAGCGAAGGCCTCGAGCGGGATGAGCGGGCCGTTGAGCGCGCCCTCGAAGACGCGGGCGTCGCCGGCCAGGAGCGTCTCGGGTCCGGCGCCGTTGCGGGAGAAAAGGGCGAGACCGGCGGCTCGGACGAGCGTGCGGTCGCCGGGTTCTGGCCTTGCGCGCGGCGCGAAGTCAGTGGGAGCGTCGGCAACATCGGTCGCAAACAACGGCACCGCCAGCCACTCGGACCGCGCCCCTGGCGGCCCCATCCTGACGGTGACGGCCTGCTCGGGGTGGAACCGCGCCGTGACGTGACCTTCGCCGGTGGCACCAGGCTTCGCCTCGGCAATGGCCACGGCTTCGGGGGGCCCGAGCCGCAGGGTGAGAGCGTAGTCCGCCTCCACCTGCGCACGGAGGTAGGACAGGCCGAAGCTGGCGCAGATCGCCACGACGCCAAGCCCGAGCCAGAGGATCGGGACGCCGAGCGTCTTGCGAAGGAATGTCAGGGCCAGGGTTTTCACGACTGCTCTCACGGGTACGACGACCTTTGGTGGCTTGTCGCCGCCCAGTGCGGCGGGAACGTGGCCCCGAGGCGGCTTACTGTTCACGTTCCCGCAATAGTCTGTTGCTGTCCGCCCGCGCTAGATGTTTGATCCCAGGATTTGGTGGTGCGATGTTTTCCTTGGCATGGAAGGCGCACTATGGGCCAGATACGCCACGGCAGCGCTACGACCCCGGCCGCCGTCACTCGGCTCTGGGCTATCTCTCGCCCATCGACTACGAAAGGAGCGCCCTCGAAACGCTAGAGTTCTCTAGCCCGTAACCGTCCACGAAACCGGGGGAACTCCAAC
>Ga0008833_1000844_pt1 | contig 20439 bp, 21 predicted proteins | sample HotLakConsoUCCLE_FD_62216 | JGI IMG/M metagenome (GOLD analysis project Ga0008833, IMG submission 62216) | Hypersaline microbial mat communities from Hot Lake, Washington, USA - Hot Lake Consortium UCC-LE | ecosystem: Environmental > Aquatic > Non-marine Saline and Alkaline > Hypersaline >... | reverse complement strand
CTACGCCGGCGGCGCGGGCGACGAGTGGCTGCGCGCGCTGGAGCCCATCGGCACCGGGGTGGACAAGCCGCACCTGGAGCGCGCGCCCTGGCTGATCGTGGTCTTCGCGCAGCGCTACGGGGTAACCCGGCAGGGCACGCGCTACAAGAACTACTATGTCCCCGAAAGCGTGGGCATCGCCACCGGCTTCCTGATCGCGGCGCTGCACGAGGCCGGCCTGTCCTGCCTGACCCATACGCCGAACCCGATGCGGTTTCTCAACGGGCTGTGCGACCGCCCGGAGCACGAGAAGCCGGTGATGATCCTGGCGGTCGGCCATCCCGCGGCGGAGGCCACCGTGCCGCGCGCCGCGAAGATCAAGAAGCCGCTGGCGGAAATCCTGACCGTGCGGCGCTGACCGGCGGCTTGGGCGTTTTCCCGAGCTGCCGCTCCTGCTAGGAGGGGGCGACACAGGACAGGAGGGTGCGCGGATGGAGACCGTTTCCGAGAACAGGTGTTTCGACGGGGTGCAGGGGGTCTATACCCATGCGTCGCAGGCCACGGGCACGCAGATGACCTTCGGGCTGTTCCTGCCCGCCGAAGCGCGAGAGGGTCCGGTGCCGGTGCTGTGGTATCTCTCGGGGCTGACCTGCACGCACGAGAACGCCATGACCAAGGCGGGCGCGCAGGGCTGGGCGGCCGAGCACGGGATCGCGCTGGTCTTTCCCGATACCTCGCCGCGCGGCGAGGGCGTGGCCGATGACGCGGCCTACGACCTGGGCCAGGGGGCCGGTTTCTACGTGAACGCCACCCAGGCGCCCTGGGCGCCGCATTACCGCATGTGGGATTACGTGGCGGAGGATCTGCCCGCGCTCTTGGGCGCCGAGTTCCCTCTGGACATGGAGCGGCAGGCGATCACCGGTCATTCCATGGGCGGGCATGGCGCGCTGACCCTGGCGACGGGGCTTCCGGGGCGGTTCCGCTCGGTCTCGGCCTTCGCGCCGATCGCGCATCCCACCGCCTCCGACTGGGGGCGCAAGCAGTTGTCGGCCTATCTGGGGCCGGACGAGGCGGGTTGGGCCGCCCACGACGCAACGCTGATGATGCGGGCACGCGGGCTCGACATGCCGGTTCTGGTGGACCAGGGCGCGGCGGATCAGTTTCTCGACCTGCTCAAGCCAGAGGCGCTGGTCGAGGCGATGGCGGCGCGTCGGCAGGCGTCGGTGTTCCGCATGCAGAAGGGCTACGACCACAGCTATTTCTTCGTGGCGAGCTTCATGGAGGAACATGTGGCCTTCCATGCCGAGGCGCTCTGGGCGTGACGCTCTATGTCGATGCCGATGCCTGCCCGGTCAAGGCCGAGGCCGAGCGGGTGGCCACGCGGCACGGCGTGCCGATGGTGCTGGTCAGCAATGGCGGGTTGCGGCCTTCGGCCAACCCGCTTGTGGAGGTGGTGATCGTGCCCGAGGGGCCGGATATCGCCGATATCTGGATCGCCGAGCGTGTCGGGCCGGGCGACGTGGTGGTGACGGGGGACATCCCGCTGGCGGCGCGTTGTGTCGAGGCGGGCGCACGGGTGCTCAAGCATGATGGCGAGGCACTGACCGGAGCGAATGTGCGCGAGGCGCTGGCGATGCGCGACCTGATGGCCGACCTGCGCGCGGCCGATCCGTTCCGGCAGGGATCGGGACGCGGGTTCACGAAGGCCGACCGCTCCCGTTTTCTGGAGGCGCTGGAACGGGAGATGCGCGCGGCGGCGAAGTGAAAGGCCAAAATTCTTCTGAAAGAATTTTGGCAAGGATTTTCGTGAAAATCCTTGCGCGTCCGGTTGCGGGGACGGGGAGATGATGCGGCCCGAGGCGGTGATCCTGGACATCGGCAACGTGCTGATCGAATGGCGGCCCGAGCGGTTCTACGACCGCGTGATCGGCCCCGAGCGCCGACGGGCGCTGTTCGCCTCGGTCGATCTGGACGGCATGAATGCGGCTATCGACCTGGGGGCGCCGTTCCGGGACACGGTTCTGGACATGGCGCGCCATCACCCGGATTTCGCCGCCGAGATCCGGTTGTGGCACGATCGCTGGATCGAGATGGCAAGCCCCGAGATCCAGCATTCCGTGGCGCTCTTGCGGCGGCTGCGGGCCAGGGGCGTCCCGGTCTTCGCGCTGTCGAATTTCGGGACAGACAGTTTCGCTCTGGCCGAAGGGCATTATCCGTTCTTCAAGGAATTCGACCGCCGCTACATCTCGGGGCATCTGGGCCTGATGAAGCCCGACCCGCGGATCTATGAACTCGTGGAGACGGAGACCGGCCTGCCGCCGGGGCGGTTGCTCTTCACCGATGATCGGCGCGACAATATCGAGGCCGCCGCGGCGCGCGGCTGGCAGGTGCATCATTTCGACGGGCCGGAGGGCTGGGCGCGCGCGCTTGTCGCTCACGGCCTGCTCGGTCAGGAGGAGACAGCCCCATGAGCGTTCCGATGATTCCCTTCGAGGCGGGCGAGGCCCGGCTGGACTGGCTGGGCCTGTGCGAGGCCCTTGCCGCGGGCCATCGCCTGCCCCGGGCAGAGATCGACGATACCTTTCTCTATCGCGGCGCGGACACGTTGCTGTCGCGCTCGGCCTGGATCGACGGGCTGGGCATCGCGGTCAAGTCGGCCACGATCTTTCCCGGCAATCCCGGGCAGGGCCTGCCCCGGGTCAATGGCGGGGTCAGCCTGTTTTCGGATCGCACCGGGGCGCTGGAGGCGATCGTGGATTTCCACCTGGTCACCAAGTGGAAGACGGCGGGCGACAGTCTTTTCGCCGCGCGCCGCCTGGCGCGCACTGACAGCCGCGAGATCCTGATCGTGGGGGCCGGCACGGTGGGCCGGTCGCTGCGCGCGGCCTATGGCGCGGCTTTTCCGCAGGCGCGCTTCACCGTCTGGAACCGCACCCGTGCCAATGCCGAGGCGATGGCGGCGGAGTTTCCCGGCATGGCCGTGGCCGACGACCTGGAGGCGGCGGTGCGCGGGGCCGACATCGTCACCTCCGCCACCATGTCCACCGCGCCGCTGATCCGGGGCGCGTGGTTGCAGCCGGGCCAGCACCTGGACCTGATCGGCGCCTTCCGCCCCGACATGCGCGAGGCGGACGATACCGCGCTGGCGCGCGCGCGGGTTTTCGTGGACAGCTACGACACCACCGTGGGCCATATCGGAGAGCTCAAGATCCCGATCGCCGAGGGGGTCTTCGCGCGCGAGGCCATCGTGGCGGATTTCTACGAGGAAGCGGATTTCGTCCGGCGCTCGGACGACGAGATCACGCTCTTCAAGAATGGCGGCGGGGCGCATCTGGACCTGATGACCAGCCGCTACATCCTGGATCGCTGGCAGGCAGGCTGAGGGCTCAGGCCGGGCGCAGCGCCTCGGCGGGGCGCTCGCGCACGGGCAGGTGGACCAGCGCCGAGAACGCGCCCACTCCCACGCCGATCCACCATACCAGCGTGTAGTCGCCATGGGCGTCGTGGAGCCGCCCGCCCAACCAGACCCCCAGGAAACTGCCGAGCTGGTGGCTGAAGAACACGATCCCGAACAAGGTGCCCATGTAGCGCAGACCGTAGATATGGGCGATCAGCCCCGAGGTCAGCGGCACCGTGGCCAGCCACAGCGTGCCCATCGCCACCGAGAACAGCAGCACCGTGGCGGGGGTGATGGGCGTGAGGATGAAGGCGGCGGCCACGATGGTGCGGGCGGTGTAGATCCCCGCCAACAGGTATTTCCGGGACCAGCGATTGCCGGCCCAGCCGGCGGCCAGCGTGCCCGCGATATTGGCCAGCCCGATCAGGGCGATGGCCACGGCCCCCAGCGCCGAGGTGGTGGTGATGCCCATGTTGTGCAGCACCCCGCCGGGCAGGATCGGGCCGCACATCTCGGTGACCATGGCGGGGAAATGTGCGGTGATGAAGGCCAGCTGGTAGCCGCAGGAGAAGAAGCCGAGAAAGATCAGCGTATAGGACGGGTCGCGGAAGGCACGCAGCAGGATCGTGCCCATGCTTTCGGCCAGTTCGGACCGGCTGGCGGTTGGGGCCGGAGCGCGCATCAGGGGCAGCAGCACCAGCATGCCCAGGATCGCCGCGGCGAAGAGCAGGAAGACCTGCTGCCAGGGCAGGAAGCCCAGCATCCATTCCGCCAGCGGCGCGCCGAAGACCTGCCCCGCGCTGCCCGCCGCGGTGGCGATGGCAAGGCTCATGGAGCGGTTGGCATCGCTTGAGGCGCGGCCCACCACCGCGAGGATCACGCCGAAGCCGGTGCCGGCGATGCCGAAGCCCACGAGGATCTCGTAGAGCTGGTGCGCCGCGGGGGTGACCGCGAAGGAGGACAGCACCAGCCCCGCGGCGTAGATCAGCGCGCCCAGAATGATGGCGCGCCGGTCTCCCATCTTCTCGGCCAGCGCGCCGAAGATCGGCTGACCGATCCCCCAGGCGAGGTTCTGGATCGCGATGGCCAGGCTGAACTCGGCGCGCAGCCAGCCGAATTCCTCGGCGATCGGGATCTGGAAGACGCCGAAGCTGGCGCGCACGGCGAAGCTGACCAGGATGATGAGGCAGCCCACGATCAGAACGGGGGTGAAGAGGGGGGTGGGCCTGTCCATGCTCGTCTCCTGTCCGGCGACGCGACGTTAGCGATCCGGCGGGTCGCGTCAATCCGGGCTGTGCAGCCCACTCCGCGAGCGGCCGGGGGAGGGCACCGCCCGCTTTCCTCGGTCGCGCGGGCGCGCTATGCGGGGCCATGGGCCAGACGATCCAGGACATCTACACCGATCGCGTCGCGCGCGGCGAGCTCGATCCGGACCCGGCGCAGGAGGACATCCTGCCCGAGTTCGAGCGCATCCGTGCGGCCCTCGCCCAGCCGGTGAAGCGCGGGCTTTTCCGCCGCGCGCCCGAGCCGGTGCCGGGCCTCTACCTGTGGGGGGGCGTGGGGCGCGGCAAGTCCATGCTGATGGACATGTTCGCCACCGCCGTCGACGCGCCCGCCCGGCGGGTGCATTTCCACGCCTTCATGCAGGAGATCCACCAGGGCATGCACGAGGCCCGCGGCCGCGGGGTGGAGGATGCGCTGCGCCCGGTGGCCGACGCGGTGGCGAAGCAGGCGCGCCTGCTGGCCTTCGACGAGATGCAGATCACCGACATCACCGACGCGATGATCGTGGGGCGGCTGTTCGAGCGGCTGTTCGAGACGGGGGTGGTGGTGGTGACCACCTCGAACCGGCCGCCCGACGACCTCTACAAGGACGGGCTGAACCGGCAGCTTTTCCTGCCGTTCATCGCGCTGCTGAAAGAGCGGATGGTGGTGCGCGAACTGGCCAGCGACACCGATTACCGGCAGAATCGCCTGGCCGGCAGTCCGGTTTACTTCACCCCGGCGGACCGTGCCGCGCGCGAGGAGATCCGGCATATCTGGCAGGGGCTGACCGGCGGCGATACCGCGCCGCTGACCCTGCGGGTCAAGGGCCGGGACGTGGTGCTGCCGGAGTTCCACAACGGCGCCGCGCGCGCCAGTTTCTACGAGCTGTGCGGCAAGCCGCTGGGCCCCGCCGATTACCTGGCCATTTCCGATGCGCTGCGGCTGCTGGTGCTGGAAGACATCCCGCGGCTGGGGCGGTCCAATTTCAACGAGGCGAAGCGGTTCGTCACGCTGGTGGATGCGCTTTACGAGGCGCGGGTGCGGCTGATCTGCTCGGCCGCGGCGGAGCCGGAGATGCTCTATATCGAGGGCGAGGGCAGTTTCGAGTTCGAGCGCACCGCCAGCCGGTTGCGCGAGATGATGAGCCACGGCTGGGGCCACCCCTGACGCGTGAGGCCCCGCGCGGTCCCTGTCCCGTGGCGCCGGGGCCTGTCCGGGTTCAGCCGTTCTCGCGCAGCACGCTGCCCGCCAGATAGAGCGAGCCGCAGATCAGCACCCGCGCGGCGGGTGCCTCGCGGGCGATGCCGTCCAGCGCCGCGCCTACGCTTTGGGCGGTGGTGGCGGGCAGCCCCGCGGCACGGGCGGCGCGGGCGGTGGTCTCGGCGGGCAGGGTCGCTGCCTCGCCCGGGATCGAGACGGCGGTCAGGCTGTCGGCCACCCGGGCCAGCGGCTCCAGGTAGCCCGCGATATCCTTGGTGTTCAGCATCCCGCAGACCAGATGCGTGGGTCTGGCGGGCAACGAGGCGATGTGCCGGGCCAGCGCCTGCCCGGCGGAGGCGTTGTGCCCGCCGTCGAGCCAAAGCTCGATCCCGGGTGCGGCCTCGGCCAAGGGCCCCCTGCGCAGACGTTGCATCCGTGCAGGCCATTCGGCGCGGGTGACGGCGGCCTCGAACGCGTCCTCGCCGAAGCCCAGATGCCGCAGCGCGGCCAGCGCCGCGCCCGCGTTCTCGATCTGGTGGGCGCCGGGCAGGCAGGGCAGGGGCAGGTCCAGCAGCCCGCGCTCGTCCTGGTAGATCAGTCGCCCGCGCTCCTCCCAGGCGTGCCAGTGCTGGCCATGCGCGAGAAGCGGCGCGCCCAGCCGTGCCGCGGCGGCCTCGATCACCTCCATCGCCTCTTCGGGCTGGGGGCCCAGGACACAGGGCACCCCGCGCTTGAGGATGCCCGCTTTCTCGCCCGCGATCTTGCCCACCGTGTCGCCCAGGTATTGCTCGTGATCGCGAGAGACCGGCGTGATGATCGTGAGCGCGGGCCGCTCCACCACGTTGGTGGCATCCAGCCGCCCGCCCAACCCGGTTTCCAGCAGCGTCCAGTCCGCCGGGCTGCGGGCGAAGGCCAGCAGGGCCGCGCAGGTGGTGATCTCGAAATAGGTGATCGTCTCGCCGCCATTGGCAGCATAGCACTCGTCCAGCAGGGCGGTTAGCGCCGCCTCGGAGATCAGCGTGCCCGCCAGCCGGATGCGCTCGTGGAACCGCGCGAGGTGCGGCGAGGTATAGGCATGGGCCGATTGCCCCGCCCCCTCGATCCCCGCGCGCAGGAAGGCCAGGGTGGAGCCCTTGCCGTTGGTGCCCGCCGCGTGGATCACCGGAGGTAGCCGGCGCTCGGGATGGTCGAGGGCGGCCAGCAGGCGCCAGACCCGGTCCAGCGTCAGGTCGATGATCTTGGGATGCAGCGCCATCATCCGCGAGAGGATGGCGTCGGAACCCGCCGGTTGGGTGTCGGCTGTCATGCGAGAGGCCCGGGCAGGGCGGGCCCGGCCCGCCGGTAGTTGCGGCGCGCCTAGAGCGGCGCGCGGGTGATGGCGGAAAGGTCCGGGTTCACGTCGAAGGCAAGCGCGTTGATCCCGGTGATGCCGAACTCGGCCAGCCGCGCGCTGTGCTTCTCGCGGTAGGCGGCGGCGGCCTCCGGGTTGTCGAAGACATAGATGCCCCCGGCACGGCCTTCGGCACGGTTCTCTGTCCAGACCTTCCAGACCAGGCCCGGCTCGGTGGCGATGTCCTGCGCGAGGCCCTCCATCGCGGCTGTCATGTCGGCGCCCCAGGGGCCGGAGAAGGGGAAATCGAATTGCAGCAGCGTATGGGCCATGGCGCGGTCCTTCCGGTTTCGCTCAGCGGTTTTCCGTGGTGGTGGTGGCGGGCTCCTCCGCCCTTTCGGGCGTCACCGCCTCGGCGGGCGTTTCGGCCGGTGCGGGCAGGTCGCCCTTCACCGCGGGAGGCAGCCCCAGCAGCATCCGGGTGATGGTGATCAGCTCGTCGCGCAGCGCGCCGCGCGGTGTCACCCGGTCCAGCATCCCGTGATCCAGCAGGTATTCCGCGCGCTGGAAGCCCTCGGGCAGCTTCTCGCGGATGGTCTGCTCGATCACGCGCGGCCCGGCGAAGCAGATCAGGGCGCCCGGCTCGGCAATCTGCACGTCGCCCAGCATGGCATAGCTTGCGGTAACGCCGCCGGTGGTCGGATGGGTCAGCACCACGATATAGGGCAGACCGGCCTCCTTGAGCATCTGCACCGCCACGGTGGTGCGCGGCATCTGCATCAGCGACAGGATGCCCTCCTGCATCCGCGCGCCGCCCGCCGCCGAGAACAGGATCAGCGGGCGCCTGGTCTCCACCGCGCGCTCGGCGGCGGCGATGATGGCATTGCCCACATACATGCCCATGGAGCCGCCCATGAAGCTGAAATCCTGCGCGGCGGCCACGATGGGCGTGCGCCCGATCTCGCCTTGGGCGACCAGCATCGCCTCCTTCTCGCCGGTGGCCTTCTGGGCGGCCTTCATGCGGTCGGGGTATTTCTTCTGGTCGCGGAACTGCAGCGGGTCGGCGAGCGGTGCGGGCACCTCGATCTCGGTGAACACCCCGCCGTCGAACAGGCTGGAAAAGCGCGCGCGGGGCGTGATCGCCATGTGATGGCCGCAGCTGGAACAGACATGCAGGTTGTCCGACAACTCGCGGTGGAACAGCATCGTTCCGCATTCGTCGCATTTTGTCCACAGGTGCTCGGGCATCTCGCGACGCGAGAAGATCGAGTTGATCCGGGGGCGGACGTAATTGGTGATCCAGTTCATCGCATGCTTCCGGGCAACGGGCCTGGGGCCGAGATAAGCCCGCCGCGCGGCAAATGCAATCAGCGCCGGATCGCCACCCGGGCCGCCAGCCACGCGCACAGCATCAACCCCAGGTCGATGGGCATGGCGCCGAGCAGCGCGCCGCCATCCGCGGGCATGCCGGGCAGGGTGTAGAGCGCAAGCCCCGACAGCGGCCCCTCCATCGCGGTCAGCGCGATGGGAAAGAGGTTGTTCATGAAATGCACCGCAATGGCCGGGCCGAGGTTGCCCGCCCGCGCGGTCAGATCGGCCAGCACCAGCGCGAACAGCCCGGTCCAGAGCGCGACGGGCAGCGCGTTCGTCCCGTAGTTCGCGGGCACGTAATGGCCCAGCGCGAACAGCACCGCCGGCGCGCCCATCCAGACCAGCGGGCTGCGGAACCGCGCGGCAAGCTGTTGCTGGATATAGCCGCGGAACAGCAGCTCCTCGGCCCCGGTCTGGATCAAGAGCCCGCCGATGGTGAGCGGCAGCAGCAGCAGCCACAGATCCCCGGGCAGGTTCTGGCGCGGTTCCATCCCGCCCGGTGCCGCCCCCCAGGGTGGCAGCAGCGCGATCGCGGCATAGAGCAGGAGCAGCGCGCCCAGCACCCGGCCGAAATCGCGCAGCGCCGCGCGCAGCGAAGGGCCGATCAGGCTGGCGGCGCCGCGCCCGTGCAGGTGATGGGCCGCGGCCACCGTGCCCAGCGCCATGAAGGTGAACCCGTAAAGCAGCACCAGCGCCGAGATCGGCGTGGCACCCGCGGTCTCGGCCAGCACTACCTCGGCATAAAGCCCCTCCGGCGAGGCCGTGAACAGCACCGCCCGCAGCGCCCAGTTCAGCCCGAAGATCACCACGAAGACGACGCCGATCCCCGCGAGAAGCCGCCACAGTTCGGGGCGGCGCAGTGCGGGGGCGACGAAGGGCTGGTGGGCCGGGTAGCGCATGGGTCAGGAATGCGTCATGCGCGCACGGCTGGCAAGGCTGCAATCGGCCTTGTGCCGTGGCGGGCCATTCCGTATTCCGGAACCGACTATTGCTCAGGGAGGCCGCCTCATGTCCACGCGCAGGTTCGACAAGTCCAAGCTGCCCAGCCGCCATGTGACCGAAGGTCCGGCGCGGGCCCCGCATCGCTCGTATTACTACGCGATGGGCATGACCGAGGAAGAGATCCACCAGCCGCTGGTGGGTGTCGCGACCTGCTGGAACGAGGCCGCGCCCTGCAACATCGCGCTCAACCGCCAGGCGCAGGCCGTGAAGGGCGGCGTGAAGGAAGCGCATGGCAGCCCGCGCGAATTCACCACCATCACCGTGACCGACGGCATCGCCATGGGCCATGAGGGGATGCGCTCGTCGCTGGCCTCGCGCGAGGCCATCGCCGACACGGTGGAACTGACGATGCGCGGCCATTGCTACGACGCGCTCGTGGGCCTTGCGGGCTGCGACAAGTCGCTGCCGGGCATGATGATGGCGATGGTCCGGCTGAACGTGCCGTCGGTGTTCATCTACGGCGGGTCGATCCTGCCGGGCAAGGCACCTCAGGTGGACGAGATCCCCGAGGATTTCCGCTCGCGCGACCTGACCGTGCAGGACATGTTCGAGGCGGTGGGCCGGCACCAGAACGGCAGCCTGTCGGACAAGGCGCTCGACATGCTCGAACGGGTGGCCTGCCCCAGCGCGGGCGCCTGCGGCGGCCAGTTCACCGCCAATACCATGGCCTGCGTCTCCGAGGCGATCGGGCTGGCGCTGATGAACTCCTCCGGCATGCCCGCCCCCTACGAGAGCCGCGACCAGTATGCCGAGGCCTCGGGCCGCGCGGTGATGCACCTGCTGGAAAGGAACATCCGCGCCCGCGACGTGGTGACCCGCAAGAGCCTTGAGAACGCGGCCCGCGTGGTGGCCTGCACCGGCGGCTCGACCAATGCGGGCCTGCACCTGCCGGCCATCGCGCATGAGGCGGGAATCGAGTTCTACCTTGAAGACGTGTGCGAGATCTTCCGCGACACGCCGTATTTCGTCGATCTGAAGCCCGGCGGGCAGTATGTGGCCAAGGATCTCTATGACGCGGGCGGCATCCCCGTGGTGATGAAGGAACTGCGCAAGGCGGGGCTGATCCACGAGGACTGCATCACCGCCAGCGGCCGCGCCATCGGCGAGGAACTGGACCTGATCGAGCGCGAGGCCGACGGCCAGGTGATCTATCCGATCGAGAACCCGATCACCAAGACCGGCGGTGTCGTCGGGCTCAAGGGCAACCTGGCCCCCGAGGGCGCCATCGTGAAGGTGGCGGGCATTGCCGAGGAGCATCAGGTCTTCACCGGCCCTGCCCGCGTCTTCGAATGCGAGGAGGACGCCTTCGCCGCGGTCCAGAACCGCGACTACAAGGAGGGCGAGGTGATCGTCATCCGCAACGAGGGCCCCGCCGGCGGACCGGGCATGCGCGAGATGCTGTCCACCACCGCGGCCCTGTCGGGCCAGGGCATGGGCAAGAAGGTGGCACTGATCACCGATGGCCGGTTCTCGGGCGCCACGCGGGGCTTCTGCGTCGGCCATGTGGGGCCGGAAGCGGCGCATGGCGGGCCGATCGCCCTGCTGAAGAACGGCGACATGATCACCATCGACGCGCTCAAGGGTGAATTGTCGGTGGACCTGTCCGACACGGAGCTGGAACAGCGCCGCGCCGACTGGGCCGGGCCGCGCGACACGATCTACGCCACCGGCGCGGTCTGGAAATTCGCGCAGCTCGTGGGCGCGACCTACAAGGGTGCCGTCACCCATCCGGGTGGCAAGGCCGAAAAGCATGTCTACATGGATCTCTAGCGCGCCCTGCGCCGGGGCTTTCGCCCTGGCGCTTTCGGGCTGTGCCGGGATGTCCATCGACAGGGGCGATACCGGAGAGGTCCTGCGCCAGGTGACCGTGGCGCGCGGCATGATCGAGGTCTCCGGACCATCGGGCTATTGCATCGATCCCGACGCGCTGCGTGACAGCCCGCGCGAGAGCTTCGTGCTTCTGGCCAGTTGCACCATCCTCGAAGGCGTGGCGATGGCCGGGGCGGAGCCCGCGATCCTGACGGTCACCGTTTCCGCGCCGGAGCCGGACGTCCCGACGCCCGGAGCAGCGGAGCTGGCCGCGGCGGCGGGTGGGGCGGGCGTGCTGGCCGCGCGCGAGGCCGAAGGGTTGTCGCTGGTGCACCTGGAGAGGGGCGGCGATGTCCTGCTGCCCGGTGGAGACCAGCGCCACTGGCGCGGCGCCACCCGCCGGGGCGAACGGGTGATCGGCCTTGCGGTCTACGCGCCCCGCGACGGCCGGCTTGCCGGGGCGGACGGGGGGGCGCTGCTGGTCGCACTGGCAGACAGGGTGCGCCTGCGGCTGCCCGAAACGGCCCTCGCCACGCCCGACAGCGTTCCGGACGCCACAACTGCGCGGCGCAGGCCCGCCGCATGGCTGCGGGGTTTGTTCAATTGAAGGGTTTTGCGGTAAGACTGCCGAAAGAGAGAACGACAACCGGCAGGTGCGGGCGGAAATGGCGGATCGGACAGGCGGGCTCATCGACGCGCTGATGTTCAAGAGCGCGCTGCGGCGCTGGGCGGCGGCCGCCCGGCGGGCGCAGGTGGCAGATCTCGTGCTGCTCAGGCGGCAACGCAGCCAGGCGCGCCGGTTGCGGCATCACCTTGATCGTCTGATCCACGTGGCCGACAACCGCCTGGCCCTGCCGATGATCGGATCGAACGCCTTTTCCAAGCCACCCGGAACGGACTGGTCCTGGAGGCCGGAGGCATGGCGCGGCCCGCTCCCGGTGCCGGGCCTGTCTTCCGTCGCGTCGAAATCCATGCTGGGGGCCGAGGCGACGCTGTTCCATGACTGCGTGCGCTCGGAACTCACGCTGCGCCAGCTGCGCAACACGCGCGAGGCGGATCTGGCGCCCTACGGATTGCGGATGGATGTGTTCGCCTTCGACGGATCCTACCTGTCGCTTGCGCTGGACCTGCCGGAGGAGGCCGGGCGCGACCTGCGGCGCAAGCACGTGATCCGGCTGGATACCATCGTCGAGATGGAAAAGCCGCTGGAGATCTTCGCCCGGCTGAACATCAAGCATGGGCCGAACACCGAGCAGGTGGTGCGCGAGCTGCCGCTGGGAGAGGAGGAGGTGATGGTGGAATTCGACCTCGCCTATTCCCGCCTCAACGAAAAGCGGATCGAAAGGCTCTGGCTGGATCTGATCTTCGAGCGGCCGGAGATGAACCAGGTCGTGCTGCGCGACCTGACCCTGTCGCGCCGGCCGCGGGCCGAACTCTGAGGGAGGCGGGCATGAGCACACTGACGGTGACAAAGACGCGGCTGCTGGACGGCGTCTGGGAAGGTTTCGTGACCGGATCGGGTGACACGCGCCCGGCGATCGAGGTCACGCATCTGGAAAGAGCGGTGGAGGGCGCAAGCCTGACCGAGGATGCGGGTAACGGGCGCTGGGTTCTGCGCATCCCGGTGCCGGCCGAGGCGATCGCCGACGGGGTGCAGACCTTCCTCATCCGCGACGCCGAAACCGGCGATATGCTGGACAGCTTCACCCTGATCTCGGGCGAGGCGCTGGCAGAGGACATCCGCGCCGAGGTCGATCTGTTGCGGGCGGAGCTCGACATGCTCAAGCGCGCCTTCCGCCGGCATTGCGTGGACACGATGTAGCCCGCGCGGCCTCCCGGGGCCACGCATGTCCGGCACATGAAAAACCCCGCCTTTTCGGGCGGGGTTTCGCGTTTCACGGTTCCGTCAGGCTCAGGCGTTTTCCTTGGCCTTGCGCTTGATCGGGGCCCAGATGCGCTTGTTCGTCAGGTAGAGCAGCACCGACAGCACCGTCAGGAACAGCACCCCGGTAAAGCCCGCCTGCTGGCGCGCCATCATCTTCGGTTCGGCCGTCCACATCAGGAAGGCCGCCACGTCCTGGGCCTGCTGGTCGATCGTGGCCGCGGTCCCGTCGGCATATTCCACGCCATCCTCGAACAGCGCCGGCGCCATCGAGATGTAGCCGCCCGGGAACGTGTCGTTCCCGTAGAGGAAGGTGCCGGCCTCCTCCTTCTCGGAGCCGTTGTAGTGGGTCAGCAGCGAGGCGATGTATTCCGCGCCGCCCATGCCCTTGAACAACTGGTTGATCCCGGTGCCGTAGGGGCCCGAGAAGCCCGCGCGGGCCTTGGCCATCAGCGACAGATCCGGCGCGCCGGCCGAGGTGTTCGCCGGGAAGTTGTCGGAGGGCTTGGCGGGGCGCCAATCCTCGATCTCCTCGTCGTAGACCTCGAAATTCTGCTCGGCGTAAGCACGCACCTGGTTCTCGGGGATGCCGGGGCCTTGCTCCGAGGACAGGGTCCGCAGCGGCACGTATTGAAGGCCGTGGCAGGCCGCGCAGACCTCGGTGTAGACTTGGAGGCCGCGCTGAAGCTGCGCCTGGTCGTACGTGCCGAAGGGGCCTTCGAAGGAGAAGTCGTAGTCTTCGACATAGCCGGCGGCTCCGGCGGCGTGGGCCGCGCCGCCCGAAAGGGCAAGCGCGGTTGCGGCCGCTGCGATCGCGAGTCGGTTGAACATGGGGTTCTGTTCCTTTCTCACTCGGCCGGGTTCACGGCGGTTTGCGAGCCGCCGGACTTCTTGGCCGCGTGTGCGTTGAAGTCCTCTTCGATGGTGCCGGGCTGCGGCAGCGGCTTCTCCAGCACGCCCAGCAGCGGCAGGATCACCAGGAAGTAGGCGAACCAGTAGGTGGAGCCGATCAGGGCGATGTAGGGATAGATCCCTTCGGCCGGCATCGCGCCCACCCACATCAGCACGAAGAAGTTGACGACGAAGAGCCAGAACCACCACTTGAACGAGGGGCGGTAGCGGCCCGAACGCACGCTGGAGGTGTCCAGCCAGGGCGCCAGCGCCATCACCACGATCGAGCCGAACATCGCCAGCACGCCGAAGAACTTGGCGTCGATGATGCCGCCGGTGATGAAGCTCGCGAATTGCACGACCCACACCGTGTCGTCGAAGGCGCGCAGGATCGCGTAGAACGGCAGGAAGTACCATTCCGGCACGATATGCGGAGGCGTCACCAGCGGGTTGGCCTCGATGTAGTTGTCGGGGTGGCCCAGGTAGTTGGGCATGAAGCCGACGATGGCGAAGAACACCGCCAGGATCACCGCGAGGGCGAACAGGTCCTTGATGACGAAGTAGGGCCAGAACGGAACGGTGTCCTTCTCGGCCTCGGCCCTGGACGCGCGCCGCACCTCGACGCCCGTCGGGTTGTTGTTGCCGGTGGTGTGGAAGGCCCAGATATGGACGATCACGAGGCCGGCGATCACGAAGGGCAGCAGGTAGTGCAGCGAGAAGAAGCGCTGCAGCGTGGCGTTGTCCACGGCGGGCCCGCCGAGCAGCCAGGTCTGCAGCGACTCGCCCACGAAGGGGATCGCGCCGAACAGGCCGGTGATCACGGTGGCGCCCCAGAACGACATCTGGCCCCACGGCAGCACGTAGCCCATGAAGGCGGTGGCCATCATCAGCAGGTAGATCAGCATGCCGATGATCCAGGTGATCTCGCGGGGTTCCTTGTAGGAGCCGTAGTAGAGACCCCGCAGGATGTGCGCATAGACCGCGACGAAGAACAGCGAGGCGCCGTTCTGGTGCATGTAGCGGATCATGTGGCCGCCGTTCACGTTGCGCATGATGTGCTCGACGCTGGCGAAGGCCATGTCCACATGCGGCGTGTAATGCATCACCAGAACGATGCCGGTGATGATCTGCAGCGCGAGGCAGAAGGTGAGCACGATACCCCAGATCCACATCCAGTTGAGGTTCTTGGGCGTGGGGATCATGATCGTGTCATAGAGCAGGCCGACGATCGGCAGGCGCCGATGCAGCCACTTCTCGCCGCCGGTGGACGGCTCGTAATGATCGTGCGGAATTCCGGACATGTGCGCGTCTCCTTATCCCAGCTGGATCGTGGAGTCGTCCACGAACGCGGCGACGGGAATGTGCAGGTTCTCGGGCGCCGGGCCCTTGCGGATGCGGCCGGCCCCGTCATAGTGCGAGCCGTGGCAGGGGCAGAACCAGCCCTTGTAGTCGCCGGCCCCGTCGCCGATCGGCACGCAGCCCAGATGGGTGCACACGCCGATCTGAACCAGCCATTCGCCGTTTTCGTCGAGGGCGCGATTGGCGTCCGTGGCGGGCGCGTCATTCTCGATGTTGGGGTTGCGCGCGATCGGGTCGATGAGGTCGTCGACATCGACCTGGCGCTCGGCCTCGATCTCTTCCTCGGTGCGACGGCGGATGAACACGGGCTTGCCGAGATACTTGACGGTAAGCTGGGAGCCCGGTTGCAGGCCGGCGACATCGACGAGGATGGTGGACAGCGCCTGCACGTCTGCCGACGGGTTCATCTGGTTGATCAGCGGCCAGATCGCGGCGCCCGCCGTCACGGCGCCGGCTCCGGCCGTGGCATAGTAGAGGAAATCCCTCCGGGTGCCTTCGTGATCTTCTGCGTGGGACACGAGACTTCTCCATTCCTTGGCCGTCCGGCGGACGGAAAGACATCTGGACTGCGCGAGACGCGCAGCATGACGGAGCGCTATTTAGCGGGGAGTCCCCAAGGCGTCCAGCGATACAGTGACGCGCCGCCGGTTCAGTGCGCTTGTGTCGCGGTTGAGTGCGACACCGATGCGCTGTAAACGAACCGAAACTGCGACACGCATGCAGGAGGCGGAATATGCGGCGCTTCATCGTGATGATCTGGGCCCTGGCGGCGGCGACCCTTGCCAGCCCGGCCGCGGCGGAATTCGAGCTCAGCTTCTACAGCGGCTGGCAGACCTCGCCGCACAGCCGCGTCAAGGGCGACTACCCGGGCGGCGGCACCTACAATGCGCTGATCGGCTGGGAAGGCCGATCGTTCGAGATGCCGCCCTATTACGGGGTCCGCGGCACCTGGTGGGTCAATGACCGTTTCGGTTGGGGACTCGAATTCACCCATGCCAAGGTCTACGCGCCAAAGGCCGAGCGCGCCGCCATCGGATTCGACCGGCTGGAGCTGTCGGACGGGCACAACATCATCACCGCCAATGCGCTCTATCGCTGGAAGGACCGCTGGCAGAAGATGACGCCCTATGTGGGCGCGGGCCTCGGCATCGCGTTGCCGCATGTGGATGCCGAGACGACGGGTGGCGGCTCGCACACGTTCGGATATCAGCTTACCGGACCCGCGATGCGGCTGCTGGCCGGCGTCAGTTACGAGCTGAACGACCGCTGGGCGCTGTTCGGCGAATACCAGTTCACCTGGTCCGAGAATCAGGCCGACCTGGATGGCGGCGGATCTCTGGACACCCGCATCCTCACGAACGCCCTGAATGTCGGCCTGACCTGGCGGTTCTGAGCGCGCGCCGCCCGGATCACTCCGGGCGGGTCGCCCGCATCGAAGGGCGTTCGGCGAAGACGGCATACCAGTCGTCCAGCGCGCCGCGCTCCCGCCGCCATTCCCTGTCCGGGTGGCGGAAATCGAGATAGCCCAGCGCGCAGGCCACCGCGATCTGCCCCATGTCGAGCGGGCCCGACAGATGGCTCATCCAGCGCCCGTTCAGCACGTCGAGCGCGCGGGCGACCTTGGTCCATTGCGCCTCCAGCCAATCCTCCGACCGGTGCGGCTCGGGGCGGAAACGCGCCTCGTAGATCATCAGCACGGCGGCATCCATGATCCCGTCGGCAGTGGCCTCCAGCGTCAGCGTCTCCCAGACCCGGCTTTCCGGGTAGAGCGTGCCGCCCGCACGGGCGTCGAGGAACCGGCAGATCACCCGGCTGTCATAGAGCGTGGGGCCCTCCTCGCGCACCAGCGCCGGGATCTTGCCCAGCGGGTTGGTCGCGGCCAGCGACGCATCGGGCGCCAGCGGCGTGGTGGCCACCGTCTCCAGCGCGACATCGTCAAGCTGGCCGGTCTCGTGCAGCAGGGCCATCACCTTGCGCACGAAAGGAGAGGGGGCGGCGTGGTAGAGCTTCATCGGGCGGTCCTCGGCAGTGTGTCAGGACAGGAGCCTAGGCGCGGGCCGGCCCGCTGTCCATGCCGCCGGCGGCGCGATGTCCGCCCGGGTCAGGCCGCGCGCAGCTGCCGGCCGTCATGGCCCGCGATCCGGGCCTGAACGATAAGGCCTTCCGGCTGCGCCGCGCCGAAGGCGACCTCGGCGAATTGCGCAGTGCGGCCCATATGCGGGTTTTCCATGAGAACGGCATGCTCCCGGCCGACCTGCGCCGCCAGATGCGCCGCCTGCCGGGCCTGCCCCGCCGCGCGCAGCCGGGCGGCGCGCGCCTTGATGGCGCGCCCGTCCACCTGCGGCATGCGGGCCGCCGGCGTGCCCTGCCGCGGGCTGTAGGGAAAGACATGCAGCCAGGTCAGGCCGCATTCCTCCACCAGCCGCAGCGAATTCTCGAAATGCGCCTCGGTCTCGGTCGGGAAGCCCGCGATGATGTCCGCGCCGAAGGTCATGTCGGGACGCAGGCGCCGGGCCTCCTCGCAGAAGCGGATCGCGTCGTCGCGCAGGTGCCGGCGCTTCATCCGCTTCAGGATCAGGTCGTCGCCATGCTGCAGCGACAGGTGGAGGTGCGGCATCAGGCGCGGCTCCGTGGCAATGGCCTGCATCAGGTTCTCGTCCACCTCGATCGAGTCGATCGAGCTGATCCGCAGGCGCGGCAGGTCGGGCACCAGTTTCAGGATCCGCATCACCAGGTCGCCAAGCCGCGGGGCCGCGGGCAGGTCCGCGCCCCAGCTGGTCAGGTCCACCCCGGTCAGCACCACCTCGTTGTAGCCGCGATCCACCAGGCGGCGGATCTGCTCCACCACCATGCCCGCAGGGACGGAGCGGGAATTGCCCCGGCCGAAGGGGATGATGCAGAAAGTGCAGCGATGATCGCAGCCGTTCTGCACCTGGACATAGGCGCGCGAGCGGGTGCCGAACCCGTCGATCAGATGGCCCGCCGTTTCGCGCACCGACATGATGTCGTCCACCTGCACGCGCTCCGTATCGCCGATGAAATCGGCGGCGAGGCCAGCCCAGGTGCCGGGCTGCATCTTCTCCGTATTGCCGATCACCGCGTCCACCTCGGGCATGGCGGCGAAGGTGGCGGGCTCGGTCTGCGCGGCGCAGCCGGTGACGATCAGCCGGGCGTCCGGGTGTTCGCGCCGCAGGCGGCGGATTTCCTGCCGGGCCTTGCGCACCGCCTCGGCGGTGACGGCGCAGGTGTTCACCACCACCGCGTCGCCCAGCCCCGCCACGGCCGAAAGCTCCTTGATCGCCTCGGTCTCGTAGGCGTTCAGGCGGCAGCCCAGCGTGGTGAAGACCGGCGCCTTGCGGTCCATCAGAGGCCCTCCAGGAAGGCCGGGGTCAGGGTGGCGGAAAAGACATGCATCGTGGGCCCCGTCATCCAGACTCCGTCCTCGCGCCAGTCCACCGCCAGCGTGCCGCCGTCCAGCAGGATCTCGACCTTGCGCCCGGTCAGCCCGCGCCGCGCCGCCGCCACGGCGGTGGCGCAGGAGGACGAGCCGGAGGCCAGCGTGATCCCGGTGCCCCGCTCCCAGACCCGCATCCGGATCCTGTCCGGCTCGATGACGCTGGCCACCTGCACGTTGGTGCGCTGCGGAAACAGCGGGTGCGTCTCGTAGCGGGGGCCGAACTGGGCCAGCGGAATCGCCTCCGCATCTTCCACGAAGAAGGTGCAATGGGGGTTGCCCATGCCGGTGCCGGTGGGGCCGCCCTCGATCGGCAGCTCCAGCGTGTCCATCTCCTCGGCCAGCGGGATCTCGTGCCAGTCCAGTTGCGGCGGTCCCATGTTCACCGAGGTCAGCCCGCCTCCCGCGTCCCGCGCCTGCAGGCTGCCGCGTTCGGTTTCCAGCACAAGCGCCTTTCGGCCGCTCTCTTCCATCAGGTGCCGCGCGATGCAGCGGGTCGCGTTGCCGCAAGCCGCCGAGGGCGAGCCGTCCGCGTTCAGGAAGCCCAGCCGCGCGTCGCCTCCGTGCCGGGCCGGTTCGATCACCGCCAGCTGGTCGAACCCCACGCCGCGATGCCGGTCGGCCAGCGCCGCGACCAGCGCGGCATGCAGCCGGACATCGCGCCCGCGCGCGTCGATCACGACGAAGTCGTTGCCGAGCCCGTGCATCTTCATGAAGGGCAGGCCGGTATCCTGAGTGACGCTCATGGGGCGCATATAGACCCCCGCCGGAAGCGAATCCAGAGGATCGTTCCGGCCCGGGATTTTCGGGGTTGACCCTATGCTGCGCAGTTTCTAGATAGGCCGCCACGTGGGCCGTTAGCTCAGTTGGTAGAGCAACTGACTTTTAATCAGTGGGTCGCAGGTTCGAATCCTGCACGGCTCACCACTGTTCATAAAATTTCCTTTCCCTGCTTGGGTTTGGTGTCGGATTTGACGAACCTCTTGGGAAGGTTCGCCAAATTGCGCTCGCCATTCGGGCGGGCGATCAGTTTTTCAATCGCGGAATCGGCCATGCCTTCGCGGCCAGCGGCCTCGGTATAGCGCTGCACAAGTGCCAGTGTTTTGTGGCCAGTGACCGCGCCGATCTCGTGCGCGGTGGCTCCGGCCTCTGCCAGACGTCGCGCACAAGCCTTGCGCAGCCCGTGGGCGGAACACTGAGGCAGCTCGGCCTCTTCGGTCCAACGCTGCATGAGATTGCCCAGTCCCCCGGCGGAACGCATCGTGCCTTTCTGTGTGGCAAGGAAGGGCCGGTCCTTCGGTAACCTGTCCAGAACTTCCGCCAGGTCCGGGTGGATCGGCACGGACACAAGAACACCGCCAGACCGTTGCGTCTTCTGTCGCCGGTATTCGATCTTGCCGTTGCGGACGTTCTTCGGCCCCAGCTTCACCGCATCGACCCGCGCCGCGCCGGTGTAGAGCATCAGCGTTACCGCTGTATGCGCCAGCGTTCCGGGCTTG
>Ga0008833_1000841_pt1 | contig 20571 bp, 19 predicted proteins | sample HotLakConsoUCCLE_FD_62216 | JGI IMG/M metagenome (GOLD analysis project Ga0008833, IMG submission 62216) | Hypersaline microbial mat communities from Hot Lake, Washington, USA - Hot Lake Consortium UCC-LE | ecosystem: Environmental > Aquatic > Non-marine Saline and Alkaline > Hypersaline >... | reverse complement strand
CGTCAATCTTCACCGTTCCGCTGTCGGGGGTCTCGAGCCCCGCCGCGCAGTGCAGGAGCGTGCTCTTGCCCGACCCGCTCTCGCCGGTGAGCGCCAGCGTCTCGCCGGCCGCGAGGGCAAGCGAAACGCCCGCGAGCACCGTCACCGGCCCGTCGGGGCCGGGAAAGGTCTTTGTCAGGCGCTCGATGGCAAGGGGCGGCGGGGTCTCGGTCACGCTGCCACAGATAGCAGGCGGGTCCGCGAGGGACAGGGGGCGCGGCACCCTGTCCCCGGTCGATGTGCAGCCCTAGTCGACCGGAAGTCCGCTCGGCACGGCATCGGGCCGTCCGAGGGGCCGCGTTTCGGCGGTCTCGCCGGTGAGCGCATGGAGGAAGGCGACGAGGTCGGCGACCTGCGCTCGGCCTCAGGGTGGAGCGCGACCCCGAACGGGCGTTCGAATGGTACCTGCGGTCGGCGATGAAGGGCCATCCCGGCGCGCAGTCAGGCGTGGGCTGGTATTACGAGCTCGGTCTCGGCATGCCCGCGCCAGATCTCGTGCGGGCCTATCTCTGGTACGGTCTCTCGATGATCGGCGGCGACCCCGATGCCGCGATCGCGATCGAGGAAGTCGTCAAGAAGATGACCCCCGAAGAGATCGACCGCGGCAACGTCCTGATCAACGACTACAAGGGCTGGATGTATCCGTTTCGCTGAGACGGGGTGCCGACGTCGAATTCAGCGTTAACGGCGATGTCGATTGTGAGGCGGTGTCCCCGGCAATGAAGCTGATTCGCTCCCTTAGCGCCCCGCTCGGTCTCCGCGCTGCGAGAAATGTCGGGGGGGTGACACTGCGTTCTCGATTTGGAAACCGCCAGAATTTGACGAGAATTGCGGTTTTGCCCGGGAGCCTGCAAAGCGGTGTTTGTCCCCGATCGAGGGACAATCCTCTCCCTGAGGCGCTTGATTTGCTTAAGGTTGTCTGAGAACCGGGGGCTATTGTCCGAGGTTTTGACAGCCCGCCCGGAAATGGCCACCTTCGCTCCCGAGGGGGCTGACATATTTCTGACCCCTGCACGACGCCAAGCGCAAATTCGCGCCCGGAAACCGTCACTCGGAACCTCGATAACGGTTCTCGTAGTGGCGAGACTTCGAGCGGTCGAAGGCCTCGTGTAGAGAGTAGGTTGGTGGTGCGTCGGGCCGGGTCCGGCCCGGCGCATCTTCTCAGAGTGAACGGTCGTGCGGGCTTTGCGTGCCCGCGAAAATGTGAGTGAGTGAGATGCGCGACAATATCTTCGCGGACGTTTTCGAGGACCCCTTCGCCACCGGCGAGGAATGGATTCCGCTCTCCTGCGACAACAAGAATTCCGCCCCGGGCGACGACGTGGCGTCGATCGCGGCCTACCGGGGCATTCGCGCGGCGGCGACGATCTTCACCATTCGCCACGCCGCGCCCCGGCGCGATGTGACCATCGAGACGCCGATCGCCTCGGGCGATTTCGACGCGAGCGGGCGGGTATCGCTCGCGGGACGCGTCAGGAACTGGTTCCCGACCGCCCCCGTCTGAAACGGGGCCGCGAGGGGTGTGCAGCAGGGGCCGCCTTCGGGCGGCCCCTCGTGTTTTCGGGGCACAACGGAAACGGGCGCCCCAAGGGGAGCGCCCGCTGTTCCGGCATCGGCCGGGTTCACTGGATGATGGCCATCCGCGCCGCCTCGAGCTTGGCCTCCGCCTCCGCGACGCTTTCCTGGAGGGTGTTCAACACGTCCTCGCCGCCATCGACATTCTCAATGAACCAGTCGTAGACCGGTGCGGCCGCCTGGGCGAAGGCGGCCTGGTCCTCGACACTCGGCACGTAGATGTCGCCGCCGCCGGCGAGGAAGTCTTCATAGGCCTGGATCGACTTGCGCTTCGGCGAGGCGAAAGTCGCCTGCTGAAGCTGGTAAAAGCCGTCGGCCACCACGCGGCGCAGGTCTTCGGGCATGGCCATGAGCTTTTCGTTGTTCATGAACCACAGTGCCGCCATGTAGGCGTGCCCGTCGAGGGTGAGATACTGAAGGCCCGCCTCGGGAAACTTCATGCTCATGATGTCGGTGATGCCGTTCTTGGTGCCTTCTACCACGCCGGTCTGGATCGAGGTGAAGAGTTCGGGCCAGGGGATCGGGGTGGGCGAGGCGCCCAGAGCCTCGACGAGCACCTGCGGGATGTCGGCGACCACGGTGCGGATCTTGAGGCCCGAGAGGTCCTCGGGGCGCTGCACCTGGCGCTCGGTATTGGCGAAGTTCCGCCAGCCGCCGGTGTTTCCGATGGTCATGAGACGAACCGTGCCGCCCGAGTCCTCGAGCACCTTCTGCTGGAGGAGTGTCATGAAGGGGGTCCCACCCTCGAGCACCGCTTCGGCCACCCTGTCGTCGGCCATGAGATAGGGCAGGTCGAACACCTGCACGTAGGGGAAGATGCCTGCGACGCCGCCCGAGGTGGAGATGTAGACGTCGATGCTGCCGTCTCCGACGCCCTGAAGGCACTCGGTCCCGTTCGAGCAAAGCTGGGTGCCCATGAAGATCTCGACGGCGATGCGGCCGTTCGACGCGAGTTCGACGTAGTTCTTGAAGACCTGAAGGCCGTCGAAGTCTTCGTCGTTCTCGTTCGAGTTCGCCGTGGCGCGGATGGTGAACTCCTGCGCGACCGACGCCAGCGGCACCGCCGCCAGCAGCGACGCCGCCAGAAGCGTCCCGAGGGTGTGTTTCAGCATTCGTGATCTCCCTTTGTGTGTAGGTTCGAAGGTCATTGGACGAAGCCCGTCAGTCGCGGAATCGTCATTGAAATCGCCGGAAAGTAGGTGATGAGGAATATTACCAGGATTTCCACGGCAAGAAACGGCAGGATCGCCTTCGCGATGGTCTCGACCCGTTCTCCAGACACCGAAGAGGCGACGAACAGGACAAGCCCCATGGGCGGTGTCGCCAACCCGACCGTCAGGTTCACGCTCATGATGATCGCGAAATGCACCGAGTGGACGCCGAGATCGGTGAATATGGGGGCGAGGATCGGCCCGAGAATGATGATCGCGGGTCCCGCGTCGAGGAACATGCCCACGATGAACAGAAGGATGTTGATGAGAAACAGGAGAATATACGGGTTCTCCGACAGCGCGAGAATGAAGTCGGCGAGGATCTGCGGCGCGTAGGACAGCGAGACCACGGTCTTGAAGGCCATCGCGGCCCCGACGAGCAGGAGGACCACGGCGGAGGTCATGGCCGAGCGCGACAGGACGTCGGGCATGTCGCGAAGCCGCATCGTGCCGAGGATGAAGAAGCCGACGACGAGCGCGTAGGCCACCGCGACGGTGGCCGCTTCGGTAGGGGTGAAGACGCCCAGAAGGATGCCGCCGAGAATGAGGATCGGTGTCTGCAACGGCACGACCGCGCGCTTGGTCACCATCCGGAAGTCCGGGTCGACGCGCTTTCGAAGGCCCATGAGCAGGAAATGGACGGCCAGCACCGAGACCGCGAAGGTGCCCCAGACCTCGAGCGGGGCGGGGCCGATCACCGCGCCGTCCGCCGCAACCGTTTCGCCCGCGATCCCGGTCGCGCCCCGGAAGGCCGCGAAGACCAGCCAGCCGAGATTGAGCCGGAGGAGCGCGAAGGAGAACCAGTATTCCCGCGCGGAGAGGGTCTCGCCCTTCCGCACGATCCGTTCGGCCTTCGGCAGGTCGTAGCGGTTGGCGAGAAGCCTCACCACGACCATGAGCCCGATGCCGACCAGGATGCCCGGCACGATGCCCGCGAGAAACAGGGCCGCGACGCTCTCGCCCATGACGTAGGCGTAGATGATCATGATCCCCGACGGCGGGATGATCGGGCCGATGACGCTGGAGGCGGCGGTGACGGCGGCGGCGAAGCGGCGGGTGTAGCCCTGCTTCTCCATCGCCGGGATGAGCATGGAGCCGAGGGCGGAGGTGTCGGCGACCGCCGAGCCCGAAAGGCCGGCAAAGAGCATCGACGACAGGATGTTGACATGGGCCAGCCCGCCCCGGAGATGGCCCATGAGCGCCTGTGAGAATTCGACGAGCCTGGTGGTAATGCCACCTCGGTTCATCAACTCGCCCGCGAGCATGAAGAACGGGATCGCCATGAGCGGGAAGCTGTCCATCCCGTTGTAGACGTTGCGGTAGAGAAGGGTGATGTCGCGCTCCTGGCCGTTGAGCCAGAGAAGCAATCCAGGCGCGAAGAGAAGCCCGAAGAACACCGGCAGGCCGATCATCAGGAAGACGAGGAAGACGGGGAGGAACCAGATCAGCATGGGGTCACTCCACGAGAATGTCGTCGCCCGCGGGCGCGATCGGCCGGAGGGTCTCGGCCTGCCCCATGAGGGTGATGAGAGAGCGCAGGATGAGTTCGAGATTGACGATGAAGAGCAGGACCACTCCGACGAAGAGCGACGAGAACGCCCAGGCCCGCGGAACCCGGAACCACTCCGAGAAATCGAGACTCACGGGAAGGAACAGCGAGGCCGTGTTGAACCGCCCCCCGAACCCCGTCACCTCGTTCCAGCCGATGCTTATTGCCCAGTAGAGCACTGTTCCCGCGACGGCGAGCAGGACGAGCGAGATCAGCGCCGCGAGCCGCTGGTTGATCAATTGCAGCACGAGGTCAATGGAGACGAAGCCGCCCTGGCGATAGGCGAGCGGCGCGATCAGCCCCGTCATCCACAGCATGAAGAAGCGCGCGGCCTCGTCGGGCCAGGGCAGGGCGTTATCGAGCACGTAGCGGAAGAAGACCTGCAGAAGGATGCACACGACCATGAGAGCGATGCAGAGCATCGCGATCCAGCGACCGAGCCCCAGAACGACGTCGTTCCAGAGCTGAACTGGCCACAGAAGGGCTTTTAGCAGCGCCATGGCGCATCCTCCCTGAACGGGCCCGTTGGCCGGGCCTCTTCAATTACCTTCGGCGCTCAGTCGGCGCCTGTAAAGCGCCCGTATCGACCCCTCGCGAAGACGAGCGGCTCGCCGGGACGAGCCTCGGCGGCGATGACCTCGCCGACGATGAGTGTATGGTCCCCGGCATCGTGGCGCGCGAAGAGCGCGCATTCGAACCGGGCCAGGCAATTCTCGATCAGGGGAATGCCTGCCGTGAGGTTTCGTGTCTCGAACCCGCTGAAGGCGGTGCCGTCCCTCACGAAGGCCTCGCAGATGTCCGCCTGGTCGCTGCCGAGGACGTGGATGGCGAAATGCTTCGCCGCGGCGAATGGCTCGTAGCGGCGCGAGGCTTTCGCCGGCGACCAGAGCACGAGCGGCGGGTCGATGGAGACCGACGAGAAGGAATTCGCGGTGATCCCGAGGGGGCCGTGTTCGGTCCGGGTCGTGACCACGGTCACGCCGGTGGCGAAGGCGCCGAGCGCGTCGCGGAAGGCGCGGGCGGAGTCCGGACCCGGCTTGAAACGTGTCATGGCCGCTGCACCTCCGTCGGGCATGTCAGTCAACCTCTCGACCTAGCGCGGCGGTGTAGAGTTCAAACCATGTCTGCCGGTCCATATCGACCTTCAGGGCGTCGGAGAAGCCCCTGATCCGGTTTATGTTATTGGTGCCCAGAACGGGGATGATCCCGGCGGGGTGCGCGAGAAGCCAGGCGATCGCCACTGCGGCGGAGTAGGAGCCGTTGCGCGCGGCGACGGCGGCCAGGGTCTTCTGCACCGGTCCGGGGCCGGTGATCAGGTCGCCGCCGCCGAGGGGCGACCATGCCATCGGCACGATGTCGTTCTCCTGGGCGAACGCAAGGTCTCCGTTCACGAAGGCGCCGTGTTCCTTCAGCGACAGCTCGATCTGGTTGACGACGAGGTCGGTCTCCATCGCCGATTGCAGCAGCGAGACATCCCATGGCCGGAAGTTCGACACACCCACGCTACGGGTCTTGCCGGCGGCGACGAGATCATCGAGCGCGCGGCCCGTGGCTTCGTGGTCCATCAGCGGGTCGGGGCGATGGATGAGCAGGAGGTCGACATGGTCGGTGCCCATTTCCCTCAGCGACCGTTCGAGCGAGGCGGTGATGTGTTCGGGGCTGGTGTCGTAATGCTTCACCCGGACCTTCGGAAACCTGTTCGACGCGATGACGATGTCGCATTTGGTGACAAGCTCGATCCGCTCGCGCAGGCCCGTCCCCTTCAGCGCGGCACCGAGGATGCCCTCGGCGGTGTAGCCCCCGTAGATGTCGGCCTGGTCGATCGTCGTGATGCCCTGTTCGAGGCAGGCCTCGATCTTGGCCTGCACCGCGGCGGGCGAGGTGTCGGCGGCCTCGTCGAGGCGCCACATGCCGTAGGCGATCCGGCTGAACGAGAGATCCGGGGTGAGGTCGACACGCCCGATCATGTCCGTTCTCCGGCGCCGAGGGGCGTGGCTGGCGTTTCCGGCGGCACCCGGCCGTATTGCACGGGCAGCGAGCAGGTTTCGAGCTGCGGCAACACCCGGCGGCCGAAGGAGACGCATTCGTCGAGATGGGGATAGCCAGAAAAGATGAAGGCCCGGATGCCCATCTTGCGGTAATCCTCGATTTCGGAAAGCACCTGATCGGTCGAGCCGACGAGGGCCGCCCCGCAGCCCGAGCGGGCCCGGCCAACGCCTGTCCAGAGATGCGGCTCGATGTAGCCGAACTTGTCGGCCAGTTCGCGTGCCTTCGCCTGGTGCGACACGCCGAGCGATATGGAATCGTGCGCCCGGTCGCGGATGAGCTTGCCGTATTCGTCGTCGAGCTTCGAGACGAGATGCTCGGCATATTCCTTCGCTTCCGCTTCCGTGTCGCGGACGATCATGTGCACGCGAAGACCGTAGTCGAGGGTTCGGCCGTATCTTTCAGCTACCTCGTGGGCGGCCTTCATGCGCTCGGCGATCCGGGCCTTCGGTTCTGGCCACATGAGATACACGTCGCAATGCTGGCCGCAGAGCTCGAGCGCGGCCGGCGAGTAGCCCCCGAAATACATCAAGGGCCCGCCGTTCTGCTGGTAGGGTCTGGCGGGGTCGGTCGTGATCCCCTTGAAGCGGTAGATCTCGCCCTCGTAGTCGATCTCGTCACGGGTCCAGGCCTGGCGCAGGATCTCGACGACCTCGCGCGAGCGCTGGTAGCGGTAGGCGCTCTCGGCGATCTCGCCGGGAAAATCCGACGAGATGATGTTGATCGTAAGCCGCCCCTTCAGCATGTGGTCGAGCGTCGCGATCGTGCGGGCGAGCATGATCGGCTGCATTTCCCCGCAGCGGACCGCGGCGAGCATGTTGATCTTCTCGGTGAGCGGCGCGCAGCCGGCGACGAACGAAAGCGTGTCCTGCCCGACCTGGTAGGAGGAGGGGCAGAGGATGTTGCGGAAGCCCTGGGCCTCGGCCTCGAGGAGAATGTCGCGGCAGTGCTCCCAGCTCGACCTGAGCGCGCCATCGGGCACGCCGAGATATTCGTAATCGTCGGAGCAGAGGGCGGCGAACCAGCTTACTTCGACCGCGTCGAGGTCGGTGGATGTCACCGGCACGATCGTCATTGATTCCCCCCGATACGGTCGCTGATTTGGTCTTGCGTAGCATCCGCATTGATGTGCATCAATAGTGTATCAATTTTGTTACGCGACTCATGGCCCCTCCGAACGCCCTGCCGATCTACCAGCGCACCGCCGAGCGGCTCATTCGCGAGATCGCCGTCGGTCGGCTCCTCGACGGCGAGCGACTGCCGCCCGAGCGCGACATGGCCGCGGCCCTCGGAATTTCCGTGGGCACGTTGCGCAAATCGCTTGCCGATCTTCAGGAGCGGGGCCTTCTCGAGCGCCGGCAGGGGTCGGGAAACTACATCCGCCACGTACCGGAAGCAGCCGGGGTCTATGCCTTTTTCCGGCTCGAGCTCGCAGAGGGCGGAGGCGGGCTGCCGACAGCCGACGTGCTGTCGGTCGGACGGCGCGCCAAGCCGGCGGGAGCACCCGGCTTCGGCCCCTCCTCGGAGGCCCATCGCATAAGGCGGTTGCGGTCGGTGGGCGGTTTGCCGGCTGCGCTGGAGGAAATCTGGCTCGACGGCGACCGCACGGATGAGATCCGCTCGAGCGACCTTTCCGAAAGCCTTTATCTCTATTATCGCGACCGGCTGAACCTCGTCATCGGCCGGGCGGAGGACAGGGTGGGGCTGGCACCGGTGCCCGCCTGGACGGTGCCGGAGTTTCCCAAGGCGCGGGGCCAGACGGTCGGATACGTCGAGCGCACCGGCTCCGATCAGGATGGCGAGCCGGTGGAGTATTCGCGGACATGGTTCGACCCCGACAGGGTGCGCTACGTGTCGCGGCTGAGGTGAGGGAGAACCGCTTGAAGACAATCCATTACGGCGTGATCGGCTGCGGGATGATGGGCCGGGAGCACCTGCGCAACATCGCGCTCCTGCCGGATGCGCGGGTCGCCGCGATCTACGAGCCGAACGAGCTTCAGGCGGCGGCGGCGAAGGCCATCGCGCCGAACGCGAGGCTTTGCGGGTCGCTCTGGGAGCTTCTCTCCCATGACCCGCTCGACTGCCTGCTCGTCGCCAGCCCCAACCACCTTCACGTCGCCCAGTTCGAGGAGATCGCGGCGCGCCGCCCGCTGCCGCTGCTCATCGAAAAGCCGCTCTACACCGACCCCGCCGATGCCCCGCGCATCGCGGCGATCGGAGAGAGCTATCCCGCGCCGCTCTGGGTGGCGATGGAATACCGCTACATGCCGCCGGTCCAGACCTTCATCGAGCAGGCCGGGGCCGTCACGGGCGGGGTCAGGATGCTCACGATCCGCGAGCACCGCTTCCCGTTCCTCGAGAAGGTCGGCCATTGGAACCGCTTCAACCGGATGACGGGGGGCACGCTCGTCGAGAAATGCTGCCATTTCTTCGACCTGATGCGCCTCATCATGGCCGACGAGCCGGTGCGCATGATGGCCTCGGCAGGGCAGGCGGTGAACCATCTCGACGAAAGCTATGACGGCGAGGTGCCGGATGTCTGGGATTCGGCCTATGTCATCGTCGATTTCGCGCGGGGCGGGCGCGCGATGCTCGAGCTGTGCATGTATGCCGAGGGGTCGACCTATCAGGAAGAGATCTCCGCCGTCGGCCCCGACGGCAAGATCGAGGCGTTCGTGCCGGGCCCGGGGCGGTTCTGGCCGACCCATCTCGGAGCGCCTCCGGTAGCCCGGGTCATCGCTTCGCCACGCCGGCCGAAGGGACCGCTCGCGGTCGACATCCCGGTCGACCCGACGCTTCTGGAGGCGGGCGACCACAATGGCTCGACCTTCTACCAGCACGTCCGCTTCCTCGACCTCGTGCGGTGCGGCGGAACGCCCGAGGTGACGCTGGAGGACGGCGCGCAGGCGGTGGCGATGGGGCTCGCGGCCCAGGAGGCGGCGCTGCTGGGAACCGTAGTGCGCCTTCCGGCCCCGGTGGCGCTTGCGGAAGGCGTCGCCATCGCGGGGGAGTGAAGGCCGATTTGCGACCGGCGATGTCGTATCTGGAAAGGCGACTTCGAGCGGGGGCGGGAACACTTCGTGTCGATGGAGGCATGCGCCATGGGCAAGGTCGATCTTTCCGCCGTGATGAAGCCGACAGGTGAGGCCGCGGGGCTTCCTAACGCCCATTACACCTGCACCGATACCTACGCGGCCGAACGCGACGAGATGGTGTTCAAGGGCTGGGCCGCGCTCTGTTTCGGTCACGATGTGGCGGAGCCGGGCGATGCGCTGCCGGTGGAGTTCATGGGCCAGCCCCTGCTCGCGCTGCGCGACCGGGAGGGCCGGGTGCGGGTCTGGCAGAACACCTGCCGGCACCGCGGAATGGTCCTCGTTTCCGAAAGGCGCCGGATCGGCGGTGCAATCAGGTGCCCCTATCATTCGTGGTGCTATGCGCTGACGGGCGAACTGGTCGCGACACCGCATGTCGGCGGTCCCGGTCGGAACGCGCACCCTGCGGTGCGGAAATCGGAACTGTCGCTCGTCGAGATACGCTCGCATGTCTGGCGCGGCGTGGTGTTCGTGAACCTTTCGGGCACGGCGGTAGGTTTCGAGGAGACGATGGCCCCGCTGATCGAACGCTGGGCGGCCTTCGACGCACCGCTCTTCACCGGGGGAGACGACTGCCGCATCGGATTCGAGGTCGCGTGCAACTGGAAGCTGGCGGTCGAGAACTACTGCGAGAGTTACCATCTTCCCTGGGTGCATCCCGGTCTCAACAGCTATTCCCGTCTCGAGGATCACTACAACATCGAGGCCGAGGGCGCGTTCTCTGGGCAGGGCACGCGCGTCTACCGCCAGCTCGGCCTCGAGGGCGCGCGGTTTCCGGATTTCCCCGGCCTTGGCCCGGAATGGGACGCGCAGGCCGAATATGTCGCCGTTTTTCCGAACCTTCTGCTCGGCGTGCACCGCGACCACGCCTTCGCGATCATCCTCGAACCTCGGGGGCCCGGGCACACGGCGGAACGTCTGGCGATGTATTATGCCTCGGAGGAGGCGGCGACCGGACAGGCCTTCGCGGCCCTGCGCGCCCGAAACCGGGACCTCTGGCACGCCGTCTTCGCCGAGGACATCTTCGTTGTCGAGGGCATGCAGAAGGGCCGCGCGGCACGGGCATTTGACGGCGGCCGGTTTTCGCCGGTGATGGATGGGCCGACCCACCTTTTTCATCGCTGGGTCGCCGACGGCATGGCCGGGGTCGGCGGGCCAGGCGCCGCCATGCCATGAGCGTCGATCCCGCAGGGGATCTCGAGGCAGGCCTCCTCTCTGCCCATCGGTGCGGTGACAGCACCGCGCTGGCGCGCCTTTATGCGCTTGCCGCCGAGGGTTTCGCGAGCGAGGGCGACGCCGAACGTGAAGCATTCTACCTGAGCCATGCGCTGGTCTTCGCGCTCGAAGCGGGCGCGCCGGAGGCAGATGCTTTCGCCTCTTGGCTTCGCGCCGCGGGCCGGCACGACTGAGCCCCCGCAAGGCCCGTGCGGCAAAGCCATCGGCGAGCCCTTGCGCAGGCGCCCGTTTCGGGGCCATCTCGCTTCATGTCCGATTATGCCTTTCCCGAGGGCGGTGTGCCGCCCCAGACCCAGCTCTTGACCGGACGTGCGGTCTTCACCACGGCGTATGCCGTCATCCCGAGACGCGTGATGACCGATATCGTCGTCACGAGATTTCCCCATTGGAAAGGACAGCGGGCCTGGGTGCTGGCCCGTCCGCTGACCGGATTCGCGGAAACCTTCGTCGAGCAGATCGTCGAGCTCGCCCCGGGCGGCGGCAGTGACCGGCCGGAGCCCTCACCCGGTGCGGAGTCGGTGCTCTTCGTCACCAGGGGCCGGCTTTCGCTGGATCTAGGGGAGGGACGGCACGAGCTTGAGCCGGGCGCCTATGTCTACATAGCGCCGGGAGCGAAATGGCGGATATGGAATGCATCAGACGAACCGGCGGGTTTCGTCTGGATCAGGAAAAATTATCAGGAAGCGAAGGGCCTGCCGACGCCCGAGAGCTTCGTGACCTGCGAAGCCGACGTGCCCGTCACCTGGATGGCGAACTCGAACGAAACCTGGGGCACGCAAAGCTTTGTGCCGCCTGACGATCTAAGCCATGACATGCATGTCAACATCGTCACTTTCGAGCCTGGCGGGCTGATCCCTTTCTCCGAGACCCATGTGATGGAGCATGGGCTCTACGTTCTGGAAGGAAAGGCCGTCTATCGTCTCAACGCCGACTGGGTCGAGGTCGAAGCCGGGGACTTCATGTGGCTCCGCGCTTTCTGTCCGCAGGCCTGCTATGCAGGAGGTCCGGACAGGTTCCGCTATCTGCTCTACAAGGACGTCAACCGTCACGCCTCGCTTTCGCTTGGTGGAGCGTGATCTTGGCATAAAAAATCCGGTTGGCTCTGGAAGAACTGAGTGAAGGCAGTCTTTCCGGAACGAGGGCGCGGCGCCGCCAGCACCGCCCCTCCCACTGTCGATCAGAAGTCCTCCCAGGTTTCTTCTTCGCTGGCCGGTTCCGAAAGTGCCAGTCCCGCGGAGGCGGTCGCTGCCCCGGCTGCGGCCGTCCCGCCGCGAGCCCCCCTTACGAAACGCGCCAGATCCGGTTTTCCCGCATGTTCAGGAACGTGCGGGGCGATGCTCTTCTGACGCTGTTGGGAAGACGTTGCGGCGGATGTCTTGAACCGTGACATCGTCGCGAACAGCGTCTCGGCTTCGCTCGTCAGTGCGTGGCTCGCCGCGGTGGTTTCCTCGAACATGGCCGCGTTCTGCTGTGTGACCTGATCGAGTTGGCTCATGGCGGAATTGATCTCGTCGAGGGCGGAGGATTGTTCCGCTGCCGAAGCCGCGATGCCCGCGACATGCTCGGCGATATCGCCCACCGAGGCAACGATGCGTTCGAGTGCCTCACCGGCATCTCCCACAAGCGTGACGCCGCGCTTCACCTGAGAGCCCGAGCGGGAGATCAGGTCGTTGATCTCGCGCGCGGCTTCGGAGGAACGCTGGGCCAGTGCGCGAACCTCGGAGGCGACGACAGCGAAGCCGCGCCCGGCATCGCCTGCCCTTGCCGCTTCCACGCCGGCGTTCAAAGCAAGCAGGTTGGTCTGGAACGCGATATCGTCGATGACGCTGATGATTTTCGAGATCTGCTCGGACGAGGTCTCGATCTCGCCCATGGCGCTTACGGCCTCGCGGACGACCCCGCCGGATTTCTCGGCGTTACCGCGCGCCTCGTCCACGACGCGGTTGGCCTGATCGGCGCCTTTTGCGGCAGATCCGACCGACCGGGTGATCTCGGTCAGTGCGGCCGCAGTCTGTTCCAGGGTCGCTGCCTGGTGCTCGGTCCGCCGCGACAGATCGTCTGCCGCTGTTGATATCTCGCCCGCCTCGGTGCGGATCGAGGTCGCATTCTCGATAACCGCAACCATCGCCTCGTCGAGTTTCTTCACCGCTTCGTTGAAATCGTCGCGCAAGCTTTCATATTCGGCGGGAAAGGCATTTGCGATGGTCGCCGTCATCTCACCGGAGGAGAGGGCCGCGAGCCCGACGCGGAGCGCTTCGACCACGCTTTTCTGCCTTTCGACCATGCTGGCCTGTTCTGCCTCTGCCGTCGCCATGCGGCGCTGAGATTCCGTGATGTCCGTGCCGAGAAGCATGAGCCCGGCGACACGCCCCTTCGCATCCATGATCGGGCAAAGGCTGGCATCGAGGCGCGCCGCGCCGCCGGAGCCGAGGCGCAACTCGACCTGACCGAACCACGCACGGCCGGCGCTGGTTTCCTCTTGGACTTCGGAACGGCCCGCCGAGACTGGCACGATCATCTCGTCGAAATTCCGCGTTCCGGCGGCTCCGAGGAGGGTCTGGAAACGCACGTTGCCATTCCGGTAGGTTCCATCGGCAGCGAATTCCGCGCGCAGTTGCCCCGCCTCCAACGCTCCGAGTACGGCGTCCGCCTTCCGGCTTTCGGTCACATCGGACCATTCGAGGACATAGCCGGCCCGCTCCCCGCTCTCGCCCGGGATCGTCGCTATGGTGAGCTGGAGGCACACGTCGTCGATCTGAATGAGTGTCGTGTGGGGGAAACTCGCCGCGTCGAGGGCTGCGCGGTTGGTTTCTGGCGACTTGTGGAAGATATCCATCGGTCGCCCGACGATGGTGTCGATGTCGAAACCGGGCGCGGCCTTGCGGAGTTCCTCTCCGCGATGATGAGCCAGGGCATCAAATGCCCCGTTCTTGCCGATGATGCGGAATTCCGCGTCGGCAAGCAGCATCGCGGCGGAGGCGCCCTCGAACCCGGCGCCCTTGAAGAGCCCGTCGCGGGTGGCCTCACGGGCCGCGATGAGGGTGTCGAGCAGATCCTGCAACGAGCGCGCCAGGCCGCCGATCTCGTCTTGTCTGCCGGTGCTCGGGACATCGATCGCGTAGTTCGCCTTGGCGATCTCCGCTGTGGCCTCGCGGACAGCGGTCAGCGGTCTCGACACGGTCTGGCGCAACAGCACGGCTCCGAGCGCCAGCAGGACGACCAGCGTCGCCGCACCGGCCAGCTTTGTCCTCGAAAGATCCGCGTTCAGCCTTTCGAGGTTCTCCCGTGGGGTCCAGAGCGTGGCGAGGACACCGCCAACCTCTCCTGCCTCGCCCACCGAGGTCGGCGCGGCGATGGCGAAACCGTCAAGACCGGTTTCGAGCTTCCCGCTGCCGAGAGCGGCGCGTGCGGCTGCGAGCAGCTCTTCGTGCGATGCAGGCTCCACCAGCCCGACCTCGGTCAGGATGTCTCCATCGGCGCTGAGGACAATGGCGCCCAAGCCGGCGCCACCGCTGTTTTCGAGCACTCTTTCCAGCCGGTTCTCTACGTCGTCGACCAACCCGAACCGGATCGCCGGTGCCACCTGGGCCGCTGCGAGGAGGCTGACTTCCCGGCCCATGTCACGCACACCGTTTTCGGCCACGCGCGTGGCACTGGCGATGCCGAGATAGGTGATCACGGCCGCCACGGCCGTCGCCGTGCATCCGATCAGCACAAGACACCGCACGAACACCGAGCCGAAAGGCCGGGTGGGATGTCGACGTTCTTTTTCAGACATGGTCACAGCCTCGCGTCCCGATCGGTTTGTGCCGTTGCCGCTCATTTACATCAGCGCTTCGGCATCCACGCCGATGGTCATGGCTCCCACAGGCTGCCCGGTGGCAGGGTCGGTTATGGTCACCGAAATCTGGCCCTGGTAGCGCTGGGTCGATTCGTCGAGTTCGATGTCGCTGAAGTGCATTGCGCCGGCGCCTACCATGAAGGTTTCGCTGTGCTTCGCCTCGTCGCCCTGCCAATAATCCGACGTCACGTGAGACGCCGCGACGTTGAGGCCGCGCGCATCCATCACGAAGACCTCGGTGATGAGGCCGCCGGACGCAGCGACCTGTTCGCGCAGAAACTCGGCGAGAGGGTTCTCGAGCACGGGCGAAATGGTCGGTGTCGACGAAGTGCCGACCTCGGCCATCCATGCCTCGTCGAGCGCCGTGATATCGGCGTCGCTGTATCCGGCGGTGACGGTATTCTGTGCCGTGATCGCCTCGACAAGAACATCCGCGCTCGCCCAGTCCTCGATGGTGCTGGCATGGAATGCTTCCATCGCCGGACGGAAATCGTTGGCGGCCGCCGCGGTGGCGAAGACAAGGGCGCTGAACGCTGCGGCGATAGCGGTGGTATTCTGCATGATGAAGCCTCGTTTCGTTGTTACGCCACCCGTCGGGACGGCAATCGGCTGCAGAGATAGCCACCAACCCTTTCCCGCCGCTTAACTGGTGCCGTAGGCGGCATATCGATAATAAAAATTACAATATAATCAGATAATTACATAGCCCTTCTTATGTGGAGTCTGATGGCCGCCGCTGCAATGTGAGCGATTCGGCCGCAGGTGCGGACGGCATGCCGGACTCTCTGGCGCCCCTCTGGCAAGTGCGCGACGAACAGGGGATAAGCAGAGTGACGAGGTCGAACGAGGGAGCAAGGTCATGGCAGAGACAGCGATCGCGGTTATCACGGGGGCGGCACGCGGCATCGGACTGGCCTGCGCCGAAGCGCTGGCCCAAGACGGCTTTCACACCGTGCTCGCGGATATCGACGGGCCCGGAGTTGCGGCAGCCGCCGAGCGGGTGGGGGCGCTCGCGGGCTTCGAGACCGACATGGGCGACCCTTCTGCGGTGCCCGCTCTCTTCGACCGCATCGAGGATGAATTCGGGCCCGCAACCGTGCTCGTCAACAACGCCGGGATCGCGATGCCCGGCGACTTTCTGAGTTACGATGTCGCCACGTTCCAGCGGGTGATTTCGGTCAACCTCACGGGCGTTTTCCTCGCCACCCAGCGCGCGGCGAAAACCATGGTCGACCGCGGGATCGAGGGCGCGATCGTCAACATGTCGTCGATCAACGCGCAGGTCGCGATCCCGGCGATCCCGGCCTATTGCGCCTCGAAAGGCGGTGTGGCGCAGCTGACGAAGGTCGCGGCCCTCGCGCTGGCGCCGCACAACATCCGGGTGAACGCGGTGGGGCCGGGCTCGATCGACACCGAGATGATGGCCGGGGTCAACGCCAACCCCGAAGCCATGGCACGGGTCCTGTCGCGCACGCCCCTCGGCCGGGTCGGCACGGCGCGCGAGATCGGCGACGTCGTGGCGTTTCTGGCAAGCCCGAAGGCGAGCTACATCACCGGCGAGACGATTTATGTCGACGGTGGCCGGCTGGGGCTCAACTATACGGTCTGAAGCTTCGGAAGAAGCGGAACGGCCGTTCCCGTTGCGGGGTCGTAGCGGATGAGGCTTGTCGCGCCGGGGCAAAGGCGGCCCGCGGCGTCACCCAGACCGGCGACACGGGCGGGGATGCTCGTGGCCATGGCCAGCGCGGCCTCGAGCGGCACGCCGACCGTCTCCGTGAGCAGCCTGACCGCGCGGCCGAGGTCGAGATCGGCGCCGGCGAGGGTTCCGTCCGCCAGCACGAGCTTTCCGCCGCGACGGTGGATGTCCCGCCCGCCCAGATCGAACCGGTCGAGTGCGGTGCCGGCCGGGGCCATGGCGTCGCTGACGAGGAACATCCCGCCCCGGGCCGCGCGGATGGCCGCCCCCATGGCGGCTGGGTGGACGTGGTGACCGTCGGCGATGAGCCCCGCCGCGACGCCGGGCGAGTCGAGGGCGGCGCCGATGAGCCCGGGGGCACGGTGCAGAAGCGGCGGCATCGCGTTGAAGAGGTGGGTGACCGCGCGGGCTCTGGCGGCGAAATACGCGAGGGCGGTTGTATGATCGGCCTCGGTGTGCCCGAGGGCCACGGTGATGCCCGCGCGCGCGAGGACGGCGACATCCTCGCGGCTCGCGGCTTCGGGGGCGAGGGTGACGAGCAGGGCCGGCAGGCGCTTCCTCGCGGCGACCAGCCGGTCGCGGTCGGCCCGTGTCATGGGTCTGAGATGCGCCGGGTCATGCGCCCCGGCCCGGGCGGGGGCGAGATGGGGGCCCTCGAGATGCAGGCCCGCGACGCCTGGAGTGCGGGCCGCGATGGCGCGGGCGACGGCGTCGATCACCCGCTCGGTCACCGCCGCGGTGTCGGAGATGAGCGTCGGCAGAAGATGCCCGGTGCCGATTGCGAGATGGGCGCGGGCGATGGCGGCGACGTCGTCGGGCGAGGCCGCGTCGTTCAGCATGAGCCCGCCGCCGCCGTTGACCTGGAGGTCGACGAACCCCGGCGCGAGAATGTCGCCGCCGGCCTCGCGTGGTTCGCCCCGGCCCGTCAGCGCCTCCTCCGGGCCGATGGCGACGATGCGGCCGTGTTCGACGAGGACGGCGTGGCGCTGATGCAACCGGACGCCGTCGAAGACCGCGCCGCCGCGCCAGAGGGTCGCCCCGCTCACAATGTCCCGTCCCGCAGACGCCGGGCCCGGGCGAGCGCGCCGTCCAGCGCGGTGCCCTCGGGGTCGATCAGGCGCTTCTTGGTGTCTTCGGGCAGAACGGCCGCGACCGACGCGGCCGCCCCGCCGGTGAAACAGAGCGCCATGTCGGGCGGGGCACCGAGGGCCGCGACGGTCTTCAGGACATGCGCGGCGGCCCGGGAAAGAATGTCATGGGCCACGATGTCGCCCGCACGCGCGGCCGCGTCGACGTCGCGGGCGAGCAGGGCCACCTCGCCCGGGCCCGAGCGGAGCGCGAAGGCGGCGATGGCGGCCGGCGCGCCGAACCGGCCCAGAAGTTCCTCGGTGAGCGGGGAGGGCGGGCCGACCCCGTCGGCGGCCTCGAGCGTGGCCGCGAGCGCCTCCCGCCCGATCCAGAACGCCGAGGCGCGGTCGTCGACGCGGGCGCCCCAGCCCCCGGCGAGCTTCATCTCGCGCCCGGTCTTCAGCGCGAAGAACGAACCCGTTCCCAGAGCCGCCAGAGCCCCGTCGCGCGTGCCGAGCGCACCTTCCACACCTGCCGGCCGATCGTCCTCGACGCGCGCCTGCGGCAAGCCCAGGGCCTCGCCGACATGACGGGCGATCGCCGCGTCGATCACGCCGGCGAGGGCCACGCAGGCGGGAAGCGCGGACATTTCGGCGACGGAAAGCCCTGTGGCCCCTGCGAGGCGGTGAAGACCGGTCGTGAGGTTCGCGCAGGCGGCGTCGAAATCGGTGAAGACATTCGCCGGCCCGGCCTCGATCACGACCCGGCCGCCAGCACTCTCGATGGCCAGCCGGCTTCCCGTGCCGCCCCCGTCGATGGCGAGAACAGCGGTCTTGTCATTGCGTTCCATGGCGCTCCCTCTAGTGGCCGGCGGGGCCGAACCAAAGGGTTATTTCATCTTCAGGCGGCCAGCGCAGCCTCCCGAACGAGCCCCGCGACGCCCCGAAGAGGTTCGGCGAGCGCGCTCGACCGGCGCCAGACCATGCCGACGGTCCGGCTCGGCTGCGGGTCGGGGAACCGCGAAATGCTGACCTCCGCCGACCGGGTCTCGACGGGCACCGCCATTTCGGGAATGAGCGTCACGCCGATGCCAGAGCCCACCATCTGCACGAGGGTCGACAGCGAACTGCCGTCGAGCCCGTCGCGGCGGGGGCCGGCGGGAATCTTGCAGAACGCGAGCGCCTGGTCCCGGAAGCAGTGACCCTCCTCGAGCAAGAGAAGGCGCATGTCGCCGAGCCGGTCGGCCCCGGGCACCGGCGCGCCGGCTTCGTCCCGCGCGCGGACGAGCACCATGGGTTCGGTGAAAAGGGGCGTCTCCTCGAGGCTGCTATCGCCCGAGGGCAGCGCGAGGATGGCCGTGTCGAGCCGGCCCGAGCCAAGTTCGTCGATCAGCCTCGGGGTGACGGTTTCGCGGATCTGGACATCGAGGTCGGGGTGGACGGCCGAGAGCCGGGCGATGACCCTTGGCAGCAGGTAAGGCGCGATGGTCGGGATCACGCCGATGCGCAGGCGTCCGACGAAGAGATCCTGGGAGGCCCGCGCGAGGTCGCCGAGATCGTCGACCATTTCCAGGATGACGCGGGCGCGGGCGAGGAATTCCTCTCCGAACCCCGTCAGCCTCACCTGCCGCGCGCCGCGCTCGAACAGCGGCAGGCCAAGGTCCGATTCGAGGTCGCGCACCTGGACCGACAGCGCGGGCTGGGAGATCGAGCAGGCCTCGGCGGCCCGTCCGAAATGGCCGTGTCGAGCGAGGGCGTCGACATACCTCAACTGTTTCAGGGTGATGCCATTCATAATTAGAAGTTATCAGAACGATCAGGAAATACAACTTTTCCAAATGACATCGCGATGCTAGACGCGGGTTGAAGCGAGCGGTCCGATACGGCCGCCCCCACAGCAGCGGAGATCCCAGCCATGGACGGAAACGATACCCCAACCAAGGGCAAGTGCCCTGTCATCCACGCCACGTTCGGGGTGCGGTCTAACCGGGACTGGTGGCCGAACCAGTTGAACCTCAAGATCCTGCACCAGAACCCTCCGGCCGGCGATCCCATGCGGGGCGAGTTCAACTACGCCGAAGCGTTCAAGTCGATCGATTACAAGGCGCTGAAGGCCGATCTTCATGCGCTCATGACCGATAGCCAGGACTGGTGGCCGGCCGATTACGGCCATTACGGCGGGCTCTTCATCCGCATGGCCTGGCATTCGGCGGGCACCTACCGGACCGGCGACGGGCGCGGCGGGGCCGGCTCGGGAAGCCAGCGCTTCGCGCCGCTCAATTCCTGGCCCGACAACGGCAACCTCGACAAGGCGCGCCGGCTTCTCTGGCCGATCAAGCAGAAATACGGCGACAAGATCAGCTGGGCGGACCTGATGATTCTCGCCGGCAACGTCGCTATCGAATCGATGGGTGGCAAGACCTTCGGTTTCGGCGGCGGTCGCGAGGACATCTGGGAACCCGAGGAGGATATCTACTGGGGTTCGGAAGACGAGTGGCTGGCGACGACCGACCACGAGCAGGCCCGCTATTCCGGCGACCGCGAACTGGAAGACCCGCTGGCGGCCGTGCAGATGGGCCTCATCTACGTCAACCCCGAAGGACCGGACGGCCAGCCCGACCCGCTGGCCTCGGCCCGCGACATCCGCGAGACCTTCGCGCGGATGGCGATGAACGACTACGAGACCGTGGCGCTCACCGCCGGGGGCCACACCTTCGGCAAGATGCATGGCGCGGGCGACGTCTCCCATGTCGGCCCCGAACCCGAGGGCGCCCCGATCCACGCGATGGGCTTCGGCTGGCTGTCGACCTACAAGTCGGGCAAGGGCCGCGATGCGATCACCTCCGGCCTCGAGGGTGCCTGGACGCCGAACCCCACGACGTGGGACATGGCGTATTTCGACGTGCTGCTCGGCTATGACTGGGAGTTGACGAAGAGTCCGGCCGGCGCCTGGGTCTGGACCCCGAAGGACCTCAGGCCCGAGGACCACGCGCCCGATCCGGAAACCGGCGAGCGCAACCGGAAGATCTTCATGACCACGGCCGACATGGCCATGCGCATGGACCCCGAATACGAGAAGGTCTCGCGGCACTTCCATGAAAACCCGGAAGAATTCGCCGACGCCTTCGCCCGGGCCTGGTTTAAGCTCACGCACCGCGACATGGGACCGAAGGCGCGCTACGTCGGCCCGGAAGTGCCCGCCGAGGACCTGATCTGGCA